>Ga0209270_1000178_pt1 | contig 162474 bp, 154 predicted proteins | sample MTBAKSrepl1MetaG_FD_187456 | JGI IMG/M metagenome (GOLD analysis project Ga0209270, IMG submission 187456) | Enrichment culture microbial communities from Arthur Kill intertidal strait, New Jersey, USA, that are MTBE-degrading - MTBE-AKS1... | ecosystem: Environmental > Aquatic > Marine >... | reverse complement strand
ACGGCCGCTCCATTCCGGAGTTCCTGCGCCTGGTAAAGGCCCTGCAGACCTCCGATGAGCACGGCGTGGCCACCCCCGAGGGCTGGCAGCCCGGCGACAAGGTCATCGTGCCGCCGCCGGCCACCGCTGCACAGGCCGCCGAGCGCGAGGCCGAGGGCTACGAGTGCACCGACTGGTACTTCTGCAAGAAGGCCCTGTAATCACCCAGGCCACCGGCTGACTTCAGCCGACAGCCCGGACCGGGAAACCGGTCCGGGCTTTTTTGTGTCTGCAGGCTTCATTCGGCCCTGTTCCGGGCGGCCCCAGGACTTTCTCCGTGCTTCGGTCTGGTCGGGTCGCGCTTGCAATGATCTGGATCATGTAAACGAGAATCAATGTCATTGACATTTACATAAGAATGATAATAATTCTTATTCACAATATTTCAGCCGCCAAGGAGCAGGAGATGAATCAGCCCCCATCCAGAGCCTTCCCCCTCGCGCTGGCCGGTCCCGGCGGGCGCTTTCGAATCCATTCGCACCGGCCGGGAAAGGGAATCGAAAAGCGGCTGACCGGTCTCGGCCTGCACCCGGGATCGGTGGTGGAGGTGGTGCAGCAGCAGGGCGGGGGCGGCATGGTGCTGGCCCGCGAGGGCGGGCGCATCGCCCTGGGACTGGGCATCGCCCACAAGATCATGGTCACGCCGGCCTGAGGCCGGCCCGGAGGGGCAGTGGATACGATGAGCATCACCTTGAGTCAACTGGAGGTGGGCGAATCCGGCCGGGTGGCCGGATTCGCCGCGGGAGGAAGGTCGTTCCGGGGCCGGCTGCTGGCCATGGGGCTCACGCCGGGGACCGCCTTCGAGGTGGTCCGCCTGGCCCCGCTGGGGGATCCGGTGGAGATTCGCGTGCGCGGCTTCCAGCTCAGCCTGCGGCGGGAGGAAGCCAACATTCTACGGGTGGAGAGGAGCCGCTGATGGAGAAAGTGACCGTCGCCGTGGTGGGCAATCCCAACTGCGGCAAGACCACCCTGTTCAACGTCCTCACCGGCGCCCGCCAACGGGTGGGCAACTGGCCCGGTGTCACCGTGGACCGGAAGACCGGGCGCTTCCGGCACCGCGACCGGGAGGTGGAGCTGGTTGACCTCCCCGGCATCTACTCCCTCGACCTGGCCCACGGCGAGAGCTCGCTGGACGAGGAGATCGCCCGCGACTACCTGCTCTCCGGCGAGCCGCGGCTGGTGATCAACATCGTCGACGGGGCTAATCTCGAGCGCAATCTCTACCTCACCGCCCAGCTACTGGAGATGGGGATTCCCATGCTGGTGGCGGTGAACATGATGGACAAGGCCGCCGACCGGGGCATCGATATCGACCTGGGGGCGCTGGAGGCGGCGCTGGGTTGCCCGGTCGTGGGGCTGACGGCCGCCCGCAGCCGGGGCGTGGACGCCCTCAAGGACCGGCTCCTGGCACTGGCGGCGGAGCCCCGCGCGCCCGGCGCGCGGCCCGCTTACGGCCCCGTGCTGGAGGCGGCGCTGGCGGCGCTCGCCGGTCGGGTGGCCATGCGGGCGGCGGCGGAGGGCGTCCCCGCGCGCTGGCTGGCCCTGAAGCTGCTGGAGGAGGAGCACCTGGCGCTCGCCCCCGCGGACGCCGAGACCCGCCGGCAGGCCGCCGAGCTGGCTGCCCGCGTCGAGGCGGAAGCGGGGGATGAGCTGGACATCCTGGTGGCCGATGCCCGCTACGGCTTCGTCCACGCCCTGGTCGGCGACGCGGTGCGCCGGCGCGGCGAGGCGGGACGGACCCTCTCCGACCGCATCGACCGCGTGGTGCTCAACCGCGTCCTGGGCATACCCATTTTTCTCGCCGTGATGTACCTGATGTTCATGTTCACCATCAACATCGGCGGAGCCTTCATCGATCTCTTCGATCAGCTCTTCGGCGCCCTGCTGGTGGATGGTGCCGGCGAGCTGTTGCAGAGCGCCGGCGCCCCGGCCTGGCTGGTCACGCTGCTGGCCGACGGGCTCGGCGGCGGCATCCAGGTGGTGGCCACCTTCATTCCCATCATCGGCTTCCTGTTCCTGTTCCTGTCGCTGCTGGAGGATTCCGGCTACATGGCCCGGGCGGCCTTCGTCATGGACCGCCTGATGCGGGCCATCGGCCTGCCGGGGAAGTCGTTCGTGCCGCTCATCGTCGGCTTCGGCTGCAACGTGCCGGCCATCATGGCCACCCGCACCCTGGAGAATCCGCGGGACCGCCTTCTTACGGTGCTCATGGCGCCCTTCATGTCCTGCGGCGCGCGCCTGCCCGTCTACGCCCTGTTCGCTGCCGCCTTCTTCCCGGTGGGGGGGCAGAACCTGGTGTTCGGCCTCTACCTCATCGGCATCGGCGCGGCCGTGCTCACCGGGCTGATCATGAAGAAGACGCTGCTCCAGGGGGACGCGGCGCCCTTCGTCATGGAACTGCCGAGCTATCACCGACCCACGCTGCAGGGAATGGTCCTGCGCACCGGCGAGCGACTGAAGTCCTTCGTGTTCAAGGCAGGGAAGGTGATCGTGCCGATGGTGATGATCCTCTCCATGCTCAACGCCATGGGGCGGGACGGCTCCTTCGGCAACCAGGACACGGCCGACTCGCTGCTCGCCGACATCGGCCGCGGCCTGACGCCGATCTTCGAGCCCATGGGCATCGACGAGGAGAACTGGCCGGCCACCGTCGGCATCTTCACCGGCGTGCTGGCCAAGGAGGCGGTGGTGGGCACCCTGGACGCCCTGTACGGCGGGCTGGCGGCGGACGCGGCGCCGGACGAGGCGCCGGCGGCATTCGACCTCGGCGAGGCTGTCGCCGCCGCCTTCGCCACCGTTCCCGCGAACCTGGCGGACGCTATCGGCGCGGCGGGCGATCCCCTGGGAATCGACATCGGGGAGGTGTCGGACACGGAGCGGGCCGCCGCGGAGCAGGGGGTGGCCAACGGCACCTTCGGCGCCATGGTGGCGCGCTTCGACGGAGCCGCAGGCGCCTTCGCCTACCTGCTGTTCATCCTGCTCTACTTCCCCTGTGCCGCCGCCACCGCGGCAATCTACCGGGAGGTGGGGGCGCTCTGGACTCTCTTCGTGGTGTCCTGGACCACCGGGCTGGCCTACGGGGCGGGCGTGCTCGCCTACCAGTTCGGCACCTTCGCCCGCCACCCCGCCGCCGCCGGCGGCTGGATCGGCGCGGTCCTGCTCGCCGCTGCCCTGGCACTGCTGGTGCTGCGCCGGTTCGGCCGGCGCGCCAGTCAGCAGGCGGTCCTGGCCGCCAGTCCGGGTTGAGGGAGGTATTGAAGATGATTTTGTCCCAGCTGCGACAATACCTGCGGCTCAACCGCCGCGCCGCGCTCCACGATCTTTCGCTTCACTTCCGGGTGGCGCCCGATGCCCTGCGCGGGATGCTCGATCAGTGGATGCGCAGGGGAAAGGTCCGTCGGCTGCCCGCCGGCACACCATGCGCCGGCGGCTGCTGCCGCTGCGATCCGGCCATCGTCGAGATCTACGAGTGGACCGATTGATCCCTCCGTGTCGTCCCTGGAGACGTTGAGATGTCCGAACAGTCGGAGAAGGCCGTCTCCCGCGGCGGCAGGCGCAAGCCGCCGCGGCGGGTGTCGAGCCTGGCACTGCTGGGCAACCGCGGCGCCGTCGTCATCGAGCACGCGGGGGAGGAGTATCACCTGCGCCGGACGCGCAATGGAAAGCTGATTCTGACCAAGTAACCAACTTCTGCCGCCGTCAGCCAGCCCAGTGTGCATGAGCGGGATTGCCGTTCAAGCCACAGCCAGCAGGTACGGCTTCTTGAAAAGGAGAGGAGAAGCCATGTCCTGCAAGGAAAGAACCATCACCCGGGTCACTGTCGTGGACAACCGGCGGGAGGCGCCGTCCGCCCCCAAGCCGAAGCCGTCGGGAAGCGGGGGCTGCGATGGTTGCTGCGGCCGCTGTCGCGCCCGCGGCACCCGGCCCGCTGGGAGGTCCTGAGATGAACGCGCTGGTGCGGATTGGGGGACGCCGGAACGATTCCTGGCCCATCGACCTGGAGGAGCTCCCGGCGCTTCTCGCGGTCGTCGACGATCAATTGCTGCCTGTGGAGCTGCGGGTCGGCCAGGGAGGCGCGAGTCTCGCCGTGCGAATGTCGGACCTGGTCTGCAGACGGAATGGGCAGTGCCTCGTGCTCGCCGGGCCCGAGAGTTCCCTGCGCGTCGATCTTGCCCATCTGCATGCTGCCCGCGCCGTGAGCCGCTCCGCCGGAAAGGGCCGGTGCCTGAGCCTGGAACTGATCGGTGTGGATGGCCGTGCCGCCCTGACCATCACCGGTCCGTGCCAGGGGCTCGAGCACGGTGGGGATATCTGGTGCCTCCTCCTCGAGGCCCTTGCCGAGGAGGAGGCGTGCGGAGCCCCATGACGGGTGGGCGTTGCGCGGATGGGGCGCGAGGGAGTCAGGGCCCGGGGGCGGCACGTTTGCCCCCGGGCCCTGGAATCCCGTCTCGCTTGCTCCGACCCGCTCTCCGCGATCTCACTCCTCATACGGCTCGATACGCTCGGCCTCTAGGGTGTAGCCCGCATCACCGAGGGGATTGTTCCGCCGCTCGGTGTTCAGTGTTCCCGTAACCCACACCGTGTCGTACATGTTTCTTACCGCAGCGCCTTCCCTGCCGGCCTTGACGTAGACAATCTGGTTGGAGGGCGGCGGCGGCACGTGGATGCAGGCGCCGAAATAGGGGACCAGCAGGAACTCGCTCACCCGCCTGCCGTCCCCCTCCAGCGGGATCACGAATCCCGGCAGCTTTACCCTGCGGCTGTGCAGGGACTCCACCACAGGGGCATGGCGCCACACCTCCTGCATCTGCTCCAGGATTTCCCGGGCGCGCGGATCATCGTCGTCCAGTTCCTCCACGTCATACTCCGCAAAGATCTCGTCCGGACTGAAATCGGCCGGAACCAGGTCTTCCCATTGCAGTTCGAGCACGCCGTTCCGCTCCCGCTCCGCCCAGGTCCCCTCATGGCCGGCCATGGTCCGCGGCGGGAGGGCATGATAGGCGGCTGCGGCGGCCGCGGCGGCGAAAAGCAGGAAGAGAAGGCGTTTCATGGCGGCTTGTTCCTCAGATGCGGATGGTCATCCCGTCGGCCAGCGAGTAGCGGTAGGCGCGGTAGGCCGGCAGGGCGCCGATGAGCAGGGCGGCGAGCACCACCACCGCCAGCAGGAGCCACTCGTGGGGCGACAGCGGGCCAACGCCCAGATGCAGGCCGAAGCGTGCCTCGATGAGGGGGCGGCCGGCCAGCAGCAGCAGGTAGAGCAGGGCCACGCCGGTGGCGGCGCCCGCTAGCGCGAGGCTGCCCGCCTCGCTCACCAGGAGCGCGAAGATCTGCCAGGGCCGGGCGCCCACCGAGCGGAGTATCGCCAGCTCCCGGCGCCGTTCGTCGAGTCCCGCGAGGATCACGCTGAGCATGCCCGTGAGCCCCGCCAGCACCACGAAGGCGGAGATCACCAGCAGGGCGTTCTCGGCGAGGCTCATGGTGTCCCACAGCTCCTGCAGGGCTACGCCGGGCAGCACCGCCAGCAGCGGTTCCTCCGGATATTCATTGATGAAGCGCTGCACCCGGAAGGTGGCGATCTTCGACTTGAGCCCCACCAGGAAGGCGGTGATCTCCCGGGGCGTGAGGTCCATCCGGCGGGCCTGCCCGGCGGAGATATGGTGACCCGGGAGTGGCGCGCCGCCGCGCCAGTCGATGTGAATCGCGGTGATGGCCTCCAGGCTTACGTGCACGGTGCGATCCACCGGTGTGCCGGTGCGCTTCAGGATGCCCGCCACCCGGAAGGGCTTGTCGGTGTGGCTGACGAAGCTCACGTCCCCGGTTCCGTGGGCCAGCACGATCTCCTGGCCGGGGCGGTAACCGAGCGCTTCCGCCACCTCCGCGCCCAGCACCGCGTCGTAGAGGTCCTCGAAGGGTTGGCCCCGGGCGAATGCGAGCGGCTCCTTGTGGCCGTAGCGGTAGTGGCTGAAGTAGGCGGCTGTGGTGCCAAGCACCCGGAACCCGCGATGGGAGTCGCCGAGGGAGAAGGGAATGGTCCAGGCCACATCGGGCCAGTGGGCGATCTCCCGGTAGCTCTGCCAGGAGATGTTGTTGGTGGCGTTGCCGATGCGGAACACCGAGTAGAGGAGCAGCTGGATAGCGCCGCTGCGGGCGCCCACCACCAGGTCGGTGCCGGAGATGGTGTTGGCGAAGCTCAGCCGCGCCTCGGTGCGGACCCGCTCGACCCCTACCAGCAGCGTTACGCTGAGGGCGATGGAGAGCAGGGTGAGCAGCGCGGTGAAGCGGCGGTTCCAGAGGCTTCTTAGAGCCAGTGTTGCGATAGGCATGGTTGAATCCTCAGGCGGCGGCGCGATTGATCTCCGCCAGCGCCACGGACCGGTCGAAGAGCGGCTCCAGGGAAGGGTCGTGGCTGACGAAGACCAGCGTGATTGACTGCTCTGCGCACTCCCGCTCGAGCAGCCGCAGGAAAGCCTCGCGCCGATCCCAGTCGAGCGCCGAGGTGGGCTCGTCGGCGATGACCATCTCCGGTGCGCCGATGAGCGCCCGGGCGACCGCCACGCGCTGCTGCTGGCCCACGCTGAGCCCGGTCACCGGGCGCGCCAGGAGCTCCTCGTCGGCCATGTCGAGATGGGTGAGCAGGCGCAGCGCCTCGATCTCCAGGCTCCCGGAGCGTGCGAGCGCGCGCGCCCGGCGGCGGCGTGAGAAGCGGCAGGGGAGCAGGACGTTCTGTACGGTGGAGAGATAGGGCAGCAGATTGAACATCTGGAACACGAAGCCGATGTGGTCGGCGCGGAAGTGGTCGCGCCGTGCCCCGCTGAGGGTCTGCAGCGGTGTGTCGAGTACCTTCACCTCGCCCCGCTGGGGCGTGGTCACCCCCCCCAGCAGGCTGAGCAGGGTGCTCTTGCCGGAGCCCGAGGGTCCCTTGATGAAGAGCCGCTCGCCGCGCCCGATGGTCAGCTCGTCGATGGCGATCACCTGCGGGCCGCCCGGCTCCCAGCGGAACTCGACATCTCTCAGGTCGACCACCGTCTGATGGGTCAGCATGATGTCTCCTCCGGGCGGGGACACCGTGACGGTGTCCCCGCGTGCACTGTCAGAAGTCCAGGCGCGAGGCTCCCTGTGTCAGCTCCACACCCGTCTGGCCGGAGGGCGTGATGAGCTGGACCTCCAGCTTCTCGGTGGCCGGAAAGTGAGTGAACAGATTCACATCCATGTATGTGAGCGCCGAGACCGCCTCGCAGTGGAAGCGGTAGCTGACGTGGAAATCGGCATGATCGTGGTCTTCCGTTCCGGCCCCCTCGTGGTGGTGGTCATCGTCCAAGAGTTCCGATTCCACCTCTGTACTCTCCGGGACGCAGCGGGCATCGATCGGCAGGCTGAAGAGGGCAAGTCCGTTCTGGAGGAGTTGAACCGCCTCCCGCAGCCGTGCGCGCTGGTCGTCATCCTCCGGTGCGTGTTCGAAGCCCAGCAGGTTGGTGGCCGGGGTGGTGAGTTCCACGGCCAGTGCGCCACCCTCCAGGGCGACACCGAGATGAGCTATGCCGTGGACGTGGGCATCGTGCTCCCTATGCTCTCCAGCGTTGGCGGAGCCAGTCGCGGCGGCAAGAAGGGTCATGAGAGTCAATGGGCGAGTGGGGTGGAACATTGGAGCATCTCCTGAAGCGTTAACGTCGATGCAGTGCCTGCCCGCATACAGACCGTATGGACATTGCGGAGTACGGTTGCCTCGGTCCGGAGCAGTGCAGGCAAGGCACGAGAACCTCCCGTGCCAGGTGTGGCCGGGTGCAGGTGGGTTGGGTGGCTAATGGAAGTTCAGGCGAACGGAGGGGCGCGTACGCGGTAGGCGACGATGCTGCGCGAGGCTGCGGCACGGGTTGCGAGCGGCGGGAAGTCGTCGGGCGACGACGGGTGTGCCAAGGGCGCGGGTGGGGCGCTCGGTGCGGCGTGATGATGCAGGTCGGCGACCAGGCACAGCTCGCAGACACCATCCTCATTATGGCCATGATGATGGTCCTGGTAGACATGCATCACCAGGTGCCACTGTACCAGCAGGACGATGACGGCCAGCAGGATGTGCAGCGGATGCCGCATCTTCACCCCAACAACGCGGAAAACTAAAGAAAGCAGAATAGCGAGTGCCGACAGGTGGCGCAATTTGTCCCGCTAATCGCCCTATCACGTCCGTTCTGGGAGCCGGAATCCCGGATCGCACTCTTCAGGCGGGGCATGGTGGGAGCCTCGCCGGCCATCTCGTGCATCATGCCATCCCCCTTGGCGGGATGTTGCTGTGCCGGCGGCTGCCGGCTGTCTTCCCTGCCGATGTCCGGCTTCCCGGCCAGGCCCGGTCGAGGCCGGGCTGGCCGGGTGGGCAGTACGATCGGTGTCAGTCGAATGGCCTGGGCGCCGGCGTGGCGTCACTGGACGGTGGCAGGATAGGAAGCTGGAACGCGGGCTGGTCACCGGTCAGTGTCTTGAGGAAGGCGACGATCTGCGCGTTCTCCTTGTCACTGAACTTCTTGCCCAACTGCAACCGGCCCATGATGTCGACGGCCTCGGTCAGGGTCTCCGCCTCACCGTCGTGGAAGTAGGGGTAGGTCATCTCCACGTTGCGCAGGGTGGGCACCTTGAACATGAAGCGATCCGCGTCCTTCCCGGTCACGGCGCTGCGGCCCTCCGCGGGGCTCTTGGCCTGGTAGGGCTCCACGATGCCCATCTTCTGGAACGACGTGCCGCCCACCGCGGGACCGTTGTGGCAGGCCACGCAGCCGCTGGCCTTGAACAGCTGGTAGCCGGCCAGCTCGTCGGCGGTCAGTGCGTCCTTGTCGCCCAGTAGCCACTGGTCGAAGCGGGAGTTGGGGGTGACCAGGGTCTTCTCGAACTCCGCGATGGCGTCGGTGATCTTGTCGATGGTGATGCCGTCCTCGCCGAACACCAGCCTGAACTCGGTGACATAGCCGGGGATGGTCTCCAGCACGCTGACCGCGAGCTCGTGGGTGAAGGCCATTTCGCCCGGGTTGGCGATGGGACCGCCCGCCTGCTCCTTGAGGTCCTTGGCCCGCCCGTCCCAGAACTGGGCCACGTTCATGCTCGAGTTGAGCACGGTGGGGGAGTTGATGGGGCCCTGCTGCCAGTGGTCGCCGATGGAGGTCTTGAGGTTGTCCGTGCCTCCCATGCTCAGGTTGTGACAGGAGTTGCAGGAGATGAAGCCCGACTTGGAGAGCCGGGGATCGAAGTAGAGCTTCTTGCCCAGCTCGGCCCGGGCCAGGTTGATCTCCTGCGCCGGGGCGATGGGCTGAATGGGCTCCTGGGCGAGGGCTGTCGCAGCCGTGGTCGCAGCGGCCAGCGCGGTGCAGAGGAGTATCGAATGTCGCGATTTCACGGGCGTGTCTCCTTGTTGGGTGCTCGGCTTTAGATGCTGTCTAAGACAAAGTCTAAAATAATCCGGAAACCTAGCAAGGTTATTGATCTGGATCAGGCATTGTCGAGACAGCCGGCAAAAATCAGTTTCCGGCCAGTGCGGAGTCGGGTCGTCCCTTGGGACACCACGGTGCACCATCGACGCATCATTCGAGCAGGTGCTCGTAGCGCCGGTCCGTGAGGGTCTTCAGGAAGGCCACCAGGGCATCGATGCGACGGTCGTCCAGCGCGGGACCGGTCTCCAGTTCCTCACGGGACAGGTTCGCGGCCACCTCGGGCGTGTGCCGGTGGCCATATTGCATGGCAGGACGTGATACTTGGACGTGAGGCCTGAAAACCCGAAACGGAACCCATGTCGGTCGAGCGAGCCGATGGCGACGACGGGGCACGGCACGCAGCGGCACTCAGGCTGTTATGGAATCAGCGTCCCATTTCCCTGTGGAATTCACATGACGGCTCAAGAGAGTAGGATTCCCGGGAGTGGAGCAGGGTGCGCCCGGGCGCGAAGGATATGATGCCATCTGATTGACATGGATCCTCCGACCGACCACCCTGGTTGCTACCCGGATGAACGGTACGCGCAGATGTCGGCGGCGTTGACTGCGAAGGGAGTCAGGTAGCGGACTGGGATCGGGATGCCCTGATACGAAAAACGGCCTGCGATTGCTCGCAGGCCGTTGAGGATGCTGGTGGCCAGGGACGGAATCGAACCGCCGACACGGGGATTTTCAATCCCCTGCTCTACCAACTGAGCTACCTGGCCTGCGCGGAAGGCACGTATTAAACAGTGCGTCCTGCGTGGAGTCAAGACCCCGGCCCGGGCCTCAGTGCTTGGGCGGCACGTACCCTTCGGGAGTCACGCCGCCCTCGCCGAACAGGAAGGCGACCATCTGCTCCTCGAGGAAGGTGCGCGCCTTGGGATCCATCATGCTCAGGCGGTACTCGTTGATGAGCATGGTCTGCTGGCGCTGCCAGGCGGCCCAGGCTTCCTTGGAGATGTTGTCGTAGATCTTCTGGCCGAGATCGCCCGGGTAGGGGGCGAAGTCGAGGCCTTCTGCCTCCTTGTGGAGCTTCTGGCATTTCACCGTGCGGGTCATGGGTCGTCTCCGTCAATTGCGCAGGCCTTCCAGCAGGGCGCGCACGGGGGCGGCCAGGCCGGGTGGTTCGGAAAGGCCAACGTTATACCAGAGAGTGCGATCCGGTTCCAATACCCAGTGTGCGGGTCGGTTAATGACACCCTGCCAGGGGGTGAACTCCAGCCGGAAGTGGGTGAAGGTGTGGACCCGCGTCGGCCACGGCTGCCAGCTGTCCACCTCGCCACGGTAGCGCGCCCGGACCAGCTCCGTGGGGTCGGTGTCCCAGCCACACTCCGGAAGGCTCCAGAGCCCGCCCCAGATGCCGGTCGGGGGGCGGCGCTCCAGGAGAACGCCGGCTTCCGGATCGGTGACGAGCAGCAGCCGGGTGCGGCGCACGGGCAGCTCGCGGCGCGGACGGGAGGCCGGTAGCTCCCCCTGGCGGCCTTCGGCACGGGCCCGGCAGTCGCCGCCCAGGGGACAAGCGGTGCAGGCGGGGCGGCTGCGGGTGCAGATCGTGGCGCCGAGGTCCATGATGGCCTGGGTGTAGTCCCGTACCCGCGCGGCCGGGGTGCAGGCCTCCGCCAGTTCCCAGAGCCGGCGCTGGACCGCGGCGGCGCCGCTCCAGCCCTCCACGGCGGCCAGCCGGGCCAGCACCCGCTTGGCGTTGCCGTCGAGGATGGGGGCGCGGATGCCATGGGCCTGGGCGAGGATGGCGCCGGCGGTGGAACGGCCGATGCCCGGCAGCGCTTCGAGCGCTTCCACGGAGTCCGGAAGATGGCCCCCATGCCGCTCCACCAGCTGGCGGGCGGCCTGGTGCAGGTTGCGGGCCCGGGCGTAGTAGCCCAGTCCGGCCCAGTGGCGCAACACCTCGTCCAGGGGGGCGGCCGCCAGCGCCTCCACCGACGGGAAGCGGGTGATGAAGGTCTCGTAGTAGGGGATGACGGTCGCCACCTGGGTCTGCTGCAGCATCACCTCCGAGATCCACACCCGGTAGGGCGTGGCGGGGTGCTGCCAGGGCAGGTCGTGGCGGCCGTGCCGGTCGAACCAGGCGAGCAGGGCCGCCGCCATTTTCCCCGGCGGCAGGGGCAGTCCGGCGGCGGCCACGGCGTCAGCGGAACAGGCCCTTCAGGCCGTCCTGGAGCTTCTCCTGCAGCTGCTCGGTGGCCTTCTGCTTGATCTCCTCCTTTTTCTCCTCGATCTTCCCCTGGGCCGCCTCCTTGAGCAGGCTCTCGGTGTCCAGGGCGTACTTGGGGTTGTCGAAGCTGCCGCTCACCTTGATGGGGACGGTGACCCCGTGAAGCTGGTCCAGCTCCTTGCCGCCCTGGCCGGTGAGGGTGCCCACGATGGCCGCCTTGACCAGGTAGTCGATCCGCTCCCGGGGCAGATCGGCGCTGCCGCTGCCGGTGACCCGCAACAGCGGCGACTTGGCCAGGAGATCGTCGTTGCGGGCCACGCCGTCGGTGACCTTCACCGTGCCGGAGAGCTCGCTGAAGTCGGTCTGGTTGGGCTCGTTGCTGGGCGGCGCCGGCTGGCCCTTGAGGCGGGCGTCGGCCTCGCGCAGCATCTGGGCGATGTTGACGCCCTTGACCGCGCCGTTGGTGAAGCGGAAGTCCGCGTTGCCGTTGAGGGTGCGCTTCATGGCCTCGGCGTCGTTGCCCGCGGCCCGCAAGGCGGCGTTCATCTCCGCCTGGCCGGTGATCTTCTCCTCCTTGCCGGTGAGATCCCGCAGCAGCGGGCCGGCCTGGACGCCCTTGAGGTGCTCGTCCAGCGCCAGCTGCAGCACCTTGCCGCGGCCGTCGAGGCGGATGTCGCCGTTGTAGCGGCCCTCGTACAGGGCGGCGTTGAGGGGATTCAGCTGCACCAGGCCATCCTTCGCCTTGACCTCGACGTTGATGTCGGAGGCGCTCAGCTTGGCGATCTTGAGGCTGCCGACATGGAATTTGCCCTGGATGTTGAGCGGTCGCAGTACGGCCGGGTCGATGCCGGCGGCGCCGGCGGCCGCGCCGGGGCTCCCGGCCTGCTGGCCTTCCCGCGGCGGCGGGAGGTAGCGGTCGAGGTCGATGGCGTCGAGCGCCAGGTCGAAGCGCAGGGCCTGGCTGGCGAAGTCGCTGACGCCGGCGCTGCCGGTGAGCGCGGTGTCGTCCAGGCGCATCTCCAGGCCGCTCAGCATCAGCCGGCTGGAGGTGGCCTCCAGGGCCGATTTCAGGCTGGCTTTCGACAGGACATTCCCATCGGCGGTGTCGATGGCCGGCTGGCCCAGTTGCGCCAGCAGCTCCCGGGGACTGAACTCCCCCACCTCGAGCGTGCCCTTGAACAGCGGGGCGGTGGTGATGTTGCCGCCCTTGAGGGCGCCGTTCATCCGCAGCCCGTAGGCGGTGAGGGTGAGTCCGGTCACGTCCAGGGTCTGCTGCCAGAGGTCGGCGTCCACCTCGGCATTGAGCTGGATATCGGCCTTGCCGCCGGGCAGGGTCTCGCCCTGTGACTCCGCGCGCAGCTCCAGGCCCTTGACCGTGTACCGGCCCTTGTCGGGCTGGGCGTTCACCTCGCCCTTGAGCGACAGGTGGCTTTTCATGGCCGGGGCGCTGGAAGTGAGATCGAGGCTTGCCTCGACGGGGAACGGCCGTCCAGGCACCAGTTCGCCGCTCTTGAGGTTGAGGTTCTCCACCGTCTGGCGGGTGCCGCTCTGGCGATCGTCCCAGACCACGCGGGCGTCGCTGAGCTCGATTCCGCCCACCGCCAGGGCGGCCACGGCCGGGGCGGGTTCGCCGGCGGGCTTCTCCTCCGCCGCGGCCTCGGCGCTCTCGGCGGGCACCAGGTCATCCCAGTTGCTGCGCCCGTCCCTGGCCCGGGCGAGGTTGAGCTGCAGGCCCTCGAGGGCCACGGTATCGATCTCCACCTCCTTCCTCAGCAGTGGCATCAGCTTGACCCGCGCCTGGGCGGCCTCGATGCGGGCGAAGGGCTCCTCGCCGAATCCCTGCGCGTTGCCCAGCTGCACCTGGCCCAGCTCGATGCCCAGCCAGGGGAAGACGGTGATGCCGATATCACCGTTGATGGCGAGATCCCGGCCGGTGCGCTCCTTGACCACCGTGGTGAGCTGGTCGCGGTAGTCGTTGGGGTCGAAGAAGAGGGTGAAGTAGACCGCCATTCCGGCCACGAGGAGGATGACGAGGCCGATGAGGCCGGCGAGGATCTTGAGCAGGGCTTTCATTGTTGTGAACTCCATTTCCGGCTGTTTCATTGAGGCTAGCAACGGGGTTGGGCGCAGGCAACCTGGCCTCAATCCGGTAATCGGAATGTTGCAATGCAGCGAGCGGAGGTCGATTTGATCATTCCCCGAACAGGTGTGATATTCAACTACAGGGGGAGGAGATAAGGAGGTTGATTGCAGCACCGGCCCCGGATGCATGCCAGATTCTGGTCTGACCCGTCGTCCAGGAGGATGAGTGATCGGAAATGCCGTGATTTCAGCTGATTGCAACCTTCATGCGAGCTGTAGTCACAGTCATTCGTCGCCTCTCGCCCAAACTGTCCGCCAGGAAGACCATGGGCATCGAACCCCGGGGCAACTGAGACCGGTCCGCAACCGGGCCGGAACCCTGACATCACTTGAGAAGGAGGCAGGGCGCATGAGTGACTACTGCGTTGTGCTTGCCGATGCAGCTCGGGCAAGGATCTTCACCCTCGAACCGGCGGCGCTGCCGGAAATGGAGTCCGGGCCCAACCTGACGGAGTATCACGACCTGGTAAACCCCGAGATGGAGCAGGCCGACAAGGATCTCTGGAGCGAGATGAAGAGCGGCCGCAACCGCGCATCCTCCGGGGCCGCCCACGGATATGACGACCACCGTGAGAAGCACGCCGACGAGTTCGTCGCGCGCTTCGCCCGCCAGGTGGCGGATGATGTGGTCCGGGTCGTCAACAGCCGGAAGGCCAAGCACCTGGTGGTGCTGGCCGAGAAACGCATGCTCGGTTTCCTGCGCAATACCATGGGCAGCGGCCTCAATGGCGTGCAGGTGCATGAAGTGGCCAAGAATCTCAGCAAGCTCAGCACCACCGAGCTGCACAATCGTCTCGCGCAGGACGGCCTGCTGCCGAAGCGGCAGCGTCCCACCGGCTGACGCGCCGGATTTCCCGGGCGGGCGGTTTGAGGACCGCCCGCCGTATCCACCACGGTAACTCCCATGGGCTCGAATCCCGCTGCGGACAGCGGCCTGCTCTGTGCCTATCTCCTGGACGGGCAGGGTGGCGGCACGCTCCAGGACATGGATGCGGTACGCCGTTGGCGCCCGGGCGCCGGGACGTTGTGGGTGCATCTCGACTACACCAGCCCCGATGCCCGGGCCTGGCTGGAGGAGGAGAGCGGCATCGATCCGGTCATCGCCGCCGCCCTGTTCGCCGAGGAGACCCGGCCCAGGGCCCTGACAGCGGGCGACGGACTGCTGGTGGTCCTGCGCGGGGTGAACCTGAATCCCGGTGCGGATCCGGAGGACATGGTTTCCATCCGGCTCTGGTTAGACGGCGAGCGCATCATCTCCACCCGGCGCCACAAGCTGCTGGCCGTCGCCGATCTGCGCGCCGCCATCGAGGCCGGCGTGGGCCCCGAAACGCCGGGGGCGTTCCTGGCCCGCCTCGCCGAGGGCCTGCTGCTGCGCATGTCATCGGTGGTGCACGGCCTCGATGAGGCGGTGGATGCCCTGGAGGAGGATGTGCTCAGCGCCGAAAGTCATGCCCTGGGTCCGCGCCTGTCCGGCCTGCGCCGCCAGGCCATCATGCTGCGCCGCTACCTGGCTCCCCAGCGCGAGGCGCTGAACCGGCTGGTGCTGGAGAAGGTAAGCCTGATTGCGGCCAACGAGCGCGCCGAGCTGCGCGAAGTGGCCGATCGCACTTCCCGCTACCTGGAGGATCTGGACGCCGCGCGGGAGCGGGCGGCGGTGACCCAGGAGGAGCTCAACAGCCGCCTCTCCTCGCGGATGGAGCAGCGCATGTACCTGCTCTCCATGGTGGCGGCGGTGTTCCTGCCCCTGGGGTTTATCACCGGCCTGCTTGGCATCAACGTCGGCGGCATTCCCGGCGAGGGGGTGGGGTGGGGATTTTTCGCCGTCTGTGCCCTCCTGGTCGTGGTGCTGGCGGCACAGATGTTCTATTTCCGCCGCAAGGGATGGATATGATTCGCCAGTTGCCAGTTGCCAGTTGCCAGTTGCCAGTTGCCAGTTGCCAGTTGCCAGTTGCCAGTTGCCAGTTGCCAGTTGCCAGTTGCCAGTTGCCAGTTGCCAGTTGCCAGTGATCGGCAGTTTCACACAATCGGCAGCTCGGGCAGGATTTCCGCGCTCTGGACGTGCTCCTGGAACGCCTCCAGATGCGCCTCCACCTCCCTGACGGCCTGGAAGCGGGCCACGTGGTAGAGCGCCTCGCCCTCGTTGACCAGGGGCAGGTTGGCCCGGCCGATGACGATGCCCTCCACCGTGGAGATGACCTCCTCCTCCCGCTCGCCGAAGGGATCGGCGACGAGGCCCAGCACTTCCCCCTTCACCACCCGGGCGCCGAGGGGCACCAGGCTGCGGAGAATGCCGCCCTGGGGGGCGCGCATCCAACTGCTGGAGCGGGCCACGTAGGGCTCCCGCGGAGGCTTCCTGCTCCGGCTCCGGGGCAGCATTCCCAGTGCCCGCATCACGTTGACGACACCATGCACCCCCACGCGGATGCCGAACTCGTCGAAGCGCAGCGCCTCGCCCGCCTCGTAGAGCAGGGTGGGGATGCCCTTGTCGGCGGCCGCTTCCCGCAGCGAGCCGTCGCGCAGGTCGGAGTTGAGGATCACCGGCACCCCGAACAGGCGGGCCAGGCGCTCGGTCTCCGGGTCGTCGAGCTTGGCGCGGATCTGGGGCAGGTTGCTGCGGTGGATGGCGCCTGAGTGGATGTCGATGCCGTACTGGCTGTTGTCCACCACCTCGGTCATGAACAGGTTGGCCAGCCGGGCTGCCAGCGAGCCGCACTCCGAGCCGGGAAAGACGCGGTTCAGGTCGCGGCGGTCGGGAAGGTAGCGGGAGTGGTGCAGGAACCCGTGCACGTTCACCACCGGCACGGCGATGAGGGTGCCGTGCAGCTTGTCGATCGCCGGCAGTTTCAGCAGGCGCCGGATCACCTCCACGCCGTTGATTTCATCGCCGTGGATGGCCGCGCTGACGAACAGCCGCGGGCCGGCGCGCTTGCCGCGCACCACCTGCACCGGCATGGTGATGGGCGTATGGGTATAGAGGCGGGCGACCGGAACATCGATGGTGACCCGGGTGCCCGGGGCGATGTCCTCGCCGTTGATGAACAGTGGGCGCCTGGCCATGGCCGGCTCAGCCCTTGCCCTTGGTACGGGTGCGGTTGGGCTTGGCGTTCTTCTCGATAAACAGGATTATCTGGTCCGCCACGTCCTTGCCCGTGGCCATCTCGATCCCCTCCAGCCCGGGCGACGAGTTCACCTCCATCACCAGTGGGCCGTGATTTGAGCGCAGGATGTCCACGCCGGCCACGTTGAGGCCGACAATCTTGGCCGCTCGCGCTGCGGTGGCCCGCTCGGCGGGTGTCAGGCGCACCAGCGCCGCGCTGCCGCCGCGGTGGAGATTGGAGCGGAACTCTCCCTCCTTCGCCTGGCGCTTCATGGCCGCCACCACCCGATCGCCGATGACGAAACAGCGGATGTCGGCGCCGCCGGCCTCCTTGATGAACTCCTGTACCAGGAAGTTGGCGTCCAGCTCGCGGAAGGCGTCGATGAGGCTCTCGGCGGCCTTGTCGGTCTCGGCCAGCACGACCCCCTTGCCCTGGGTGCCCTCGAGCAGCTTCACCACCAGTGGCGCGCCGCCCACCAGGTCGATGAGCGCCTGCGTGTCGTCCACCGAGTGGGCGAAGCCGGTCACCGGCAGTCCGATCCCCTTGCGGGCGAGCAGCTGCAGGGAGCGCAGCTTGTCGCGGGAGCGTCCGATGGCCACCGACTCGTTCAGGGGGTAGACACCCATGACCTCGAACTGGCGCAGCACCGCCAGGCCGTAGAAGGTGATGGAGGCGCCGATGCGCGGGATGACCGCGTCGAATCCATCCAGCTGCTCACCCCGGTAGTGCACGCCGGGGCGCTGGCTGGCCACGTCCACCTGGCAACGCAAAGGGTCGAGCACGACCATCTCGTGGCCTCGCTCCTGGCCCGCCTCGACCAGGCGCCGGGTGGAATAGAGCTGGCGGTTGCGGGACAGAATTGCAATCTTCATAGGCTGGAGGTTTCCTTTGTACCGGCCCGTATTACCGGGTTTTACGGTGCTGAGGCGCCGGCGGGCGTCCGGTCAGGTATGAGCGGGCGGGATGAACGCTGAAATGGTTGCCCAGCGCCGTGCGCCCGATGAGCAGCCTGAAAGTCATGGAGTCGCGGTTGGTCAGCGTCATCTCCACCGGCCACTCGCGGCCGCCGAGTCTCAGGGTCGTGCGGATGATGTAGCGCTGCTCCCGGTGCCCGCCCGAATCGGAGACCCAGCGCTGGTCGACAATCGGGGCGCTGCAGACGAGCTCGATGTCGGTGCGGCGCTGCAGGGGATGGATGCCGAAACGCACCATGGCCACGCCGCTTTCCTCGTATGGCTCGACGAAATAGGCGTGCAGTGTCGAGGTGCGGGCGCCGGTGTCCACCTTGCCCTTGATGCGGTTGATGCCCAGTTCCGGCAGTGCGGCCCATTCGCGCCAGCCGAGCGGGACGGCTTCGGGGTTGAGTCGTTTGTCACCGGGCATGAAATAGCGGCTCTCATCGGTTCGCGGTGGCGGATGCACGGCGAGGTGCGGATTCTCCCGCCTGCGTCGCGTACAGTAAAGTCCAGTACCGTGACCCATGGATTTCGGAACATACAGAGCCTCCCCGATGTGCCAGGACAAGGCGCGGCGCGCAGGCAATGGCCCAGCCCTTGTCAAGCGATGCAACGCGGTACTGGTGCATCCGGGGGGCTCCCTTCGGGCGGCTCGCTGGATGTACCGAAATCCATGGGTCACGGTACAAGTGTAGTCGCAGTAAGGTGCCTGCAGAGCCCCGAAAGCGTGTGGAGATGGCGACGGTTAGCCGGGGCATCGCCCCGGGTCATGTGTCCGGCGGCAGGAGGTCGAGGCAAGATGGAGTCCGGCAGGGAAATCCGGCGGGGGTGGTGGCGCAGCCCGGGTATTCTGTTCGCGGTGTGTCTGGCCGCCCTGCCGCCATGGCCTGTCGTGGCGGGGGCGGCGGATGTCCCTCCCTCCATCGCCACTCCGGTGCGGCTCAGCGATGTTCCGGAAGCGGACGGTCGATTCATGGGGGTGCGCCTGCTCGGCGCCCTGCGCCTGGCCGTGGCGGAACGTGACGGGCTGTACCTCACCGAGTTGTCCGGCCTGGCCTGGGACCGGGACGAGGCGCTGCTCTACGCGGTCAGCGATCGGGGCGCGGTGTTCCACCTGCAGCCGGTGCTGCGCGCCGGCCGGCTGGCGGATGTGCGCATGCTGGCGGCCTACCCCCTGCGCGGCGGCGACGGGGCGCCGCTGGTCGGCGCCTGGTCCGATGCCGAGGGCCTGGTGCTGGAGCATGAGGCGGACGGGGAGCGCGGCAATACGACCCTGCTGATCTCCTTCGAGGGCCGTCCGCGGGTGGAACGCTATACGACTGACGGGAGCCCGTTGGAACGACTGCGGTTGCCCCCGGCGCTGTCCGGAGTCGACAGTTACCGTGATCCCAACAGCGCCCTGGAATCCCTCGTCCGGCACCCGTCCCTGGGCCTGATGACCGCCCCCGAGCGCCCTCTGGCCGGGATGGGAGCACGCACGGTTCCCCTCTGCACCCTCACCGGCCGCTGCCGGGACTACCCTCTGGCGGATGCCCCGGGCAGCGCCCTGACGGCACTGGAGCCGCACCCCGACGGCGGGCTCCTGGCGCTGGAACGGGCCTTCGTCTCCATGTTCCGGCCGCTGGTGATCAGCCTGCGTCATGTCCGGCTGCCGGAAGGAGGGGGGCCGGTTGGGGTGGAAACGCTGGCGACCTTCGACACCAGCCGCGGCTGGCAGGTGGACAATTTCGAGGGGTTGGCATTCCACGAGGGCCGGCGCTACTTCATGGTCAGCGACGACAACGGCAGCCCCCTGCAGCATACCCTGCTGGTTTACTTCGAACTGTTGCCGCAGGACCCGCGGTAAGGAAGATAAAAAAAGCCCGCTGACATGGTGGGAGCGGGCTCTAATAAGGACTGCCAGATGGAGGATGACCCATAGGGTCGAAGAAATCGTATGCCCAACCGCGGGTGGGATGCGTTGCGAATCGTCAATCAGTCGAAAAAAATGCCCGCGCTGGGCGGGCAAGGCAAAAACTGCATCAGATGGAAAACCGATCGTGGAAATCGACGGTCATGCTATGCCGTGCCGGGCACTCCGCACTTGACCTGCCTCAAGTGGCGGTGCGAGCCGACGTCCGCCATGGATAAAAAAAAGGCCCGCCGGGCGACGGGCCTTCACGGACTGCTCAGATGGAGGTTGGAGACGTGTGTCTCGGGGCCAAGGATAGGGGGAGCGGGCCCAACCCGTTTTGATCCAGATCAAGAATATTAGAATTGTCTGATGTATTCGGCGCGGCCCGGGCCGCGGCCCCGGTGCCAGGAGACAAAAAAACCGGCCCGAGGGCCGGCTGATTGTCCGCGGTCCGTCGGGACCGCGGTGGATTCTGGAGCGGGTGATGGGAATCGAATCCACGTTAGAAGCTTGGGAATCGTTACGCTCTCTGTAACCTACTGATATTTCTGCAATCGACTGTCTACCAAGCTGTCTACCCGATGTACTTTGACGTGGGTTTTGTCTACCCTGTGTCTATCAGAACGGCACTCAGGGACATCCCATGAACAACGTCATCAAGCTGCGCCAAGGCACCTCCAGCACCAGTGAATCCCGGCTCCTGTCCGACGCTGAAGCGGGCAGGGCCAAGCCCTGCCAACATCGCTACTTCATCCGCGATACCCAGCACACCGGCTTTGCCCTGCTGGTACATCCGACCGGCTCAAAGGTCTGGGTGACAGAGCAGCGGGTGAAGGGGACCGGCAAGGTCCGCAGGGTGACCCACGGCAAGACCTCGGCCCTGAACTATCAGAAGGCCCTCAAGCTGCACCTCGACGTGGTCGGCAAGCTGGCCGAGGGCATCGACGTGACAGAGCAGCGCCGCAAGGACAGGGCAACCCAAGTCACTTGGGAACAGGTGCTGAAGGGCTACATCGCCGACAAGACAGCGGCGGGGAAGCTGCGGCCCAGCACGGTGCGTCTCTACGGGAAGTTGCTTGCCGGGACTGCGGGACCACTGGCGAAGCTGTCGGTATCGGCCACCTCAAGGGAGCGGGTCAAGCGGTGGTATCTGGGTCTTGCTGAACACCCCGCCCAAGCCAATCAGGCATTGCGGCTCCTCAAGTCTCTCTGGGGCTACGGGGTAGCGGTGGGCATGCTGCCAGAGGCCACCCCAGACCCAACGGCGGTGATCTCCAAGGGGGGTATCAAGTATGCCGACAAGGTGCGCGAGAACCAGCTACCGCCCGAGCGGTTCGGAGAGCTGGCCGCCGCCATCCTGATGCTGCACGGGCAGGGGGACTTCTCGCGGACTACTCGGGATGCGCTGCTGCTGCTAATGCTCACGGGGTGGAGGCGGGAGAATGTGCTGCAGCTGAAGCACCAGCAGGTGGACCTTGCCCAAGGCATCATCAACCTGGACCAGACCAAGACCACCCCGCAGCTGGTCCCGTTGACCTCGGTCACGTCGGCCCTTGTGAAGTCCTGCAGGGATAACGGGTCGGTCTACGTGTTCCCGTCGCCAAGGGCCAAGGAGGATGTAGATATCCCGCTGAGGAACCCTCACCCCGCCTTGAAGCTGGTCAGCAGGGAACTCGGCTTGGACTGGGATATCACGCCCCAGTCATTGCGGGCCTCCTTCTCTACGCTGCTGGGTTATCTCGGTGTCCCTCAGTTCATGGTCAAGGCCCTCATCGGACACTCGGTCGGTAACGATGTCACCCTGAAGCACTATCAGCGGCTGCACATCCAACCCCTGCGGGAGTCGCTGAAGATGGCCCACGACTACGTGTCCTGCTCCATGCCGGTGGAGGGGGAAGTGGAGCTAGACAGTCGCGCCCTGCAGTTCATGGCCTTCGGTCATGCCGAGGGGGTGCAGAGCTTGGACGATGTAATCATTCCACGGTGATTTGCTGCTCAATCCTGACATGGCCCTAGAACGGCCTAGAAGCCCCTCCCTACGGGGGGTATTGGGGTGACCCTTTGGGTATGCACTACCTACCTCCTATCTAGTCCGTAGGGAGGGGCACTCAGGCCGCCCCAGCCCTATCCGGCTTTCTGAGATGGGCCATTTTCCAGATTGGCCGCTCGCCTGCCCTGCTTCGCGGCACGTTCCACCTTCCGCCGAATGTCGCCATAGGCGGCCAGCATGGCGGGGACTTCCTGCCGCAGGGTCTCGGTCATGTCCGGGGGGAGGTGGGCCAGCAGGGTGTTACCTCCCGGCTCCTTGAGCATCTGCAACGCCAGCTTGCAGACCGCTTCCCCCTCGATGTGGACATGCTCCCGCCACTGCCCGTCCAGAGGACAGACAGGGGCGCTGCAGCGGCTGTATTCGTGGCACTGCTCGGGGGAGGTACTCACTTCACCAGACCCCGCCGACGGGCCACCGGAAGCGGCATCTGTTCGCCGTTGATGGTCACCAGAATGGAGGCTTCCGGGTCGGCCTTCGGGGCGGACTGCTGGAACTTCAGCACCAGGTCAGTGAGGGCACGGGAAGATCCATGGTGGGCCACTTCAAGTGCAGCCTGACGCAGGGTCTGAAGCTGGGTCTCGGTGGCCCACGCGCCGAACTGCTCGATGTCGCTGATGCCCTGCTTCATCGCCGACGCGGAGAGACGGTCAATAATCTCGCCCTCGATGCCCGCCATCATGCCGGCGGCCTCTTCGGGGTTGATGCCGAGTCGAAGGGCGTAGGTCTCGACGGTGCGCTCATCCATGTTGCCAGCGACAACGTCATTGACCAGAGAGGCGGCATTGTCGTGGGAACCGATGGCCTCACCCAGAGACCGACTGAAGGTGGCCGGCTGGTGGGACTTCTCGGGGGCGGACTGCTCAGGGGCGGACTGCTGCACCTCGACATAGCGGCCTTCGCCCTCCTTACGGAGAAGACCCATGGCGACAGCTGCGCCGATGCTCATCTCTTCCGCACCCCAGCCGATGCGGGTCTTGTCGGTCAGTTCCTTGGCGGCCAGTCCAAAGTCGTTGTGTGCGGTGGCAAGCAACCCCTGGCCCTCGGTGTTCGACTGGTGCGACACGTGAACGGAAGCCGTCCCGTAAAGCTCGGTGGTCTCCTGCCCATTCTGGACCGACACGCGGCCATTGGTGGGGGTGCCGGTCATGATGGACTGCGAATCGATGGAGCGGGCATGGCTGGTGTCGGCGTGGCCTTCGACGAATTCGCCAGCTTCGCGGGAGAAGTAGACAGACTGGGTATTGGACATGATGGGTTCTCCGGTAAGAGGGGTGTTGTTGGTGGGATTGGTGCTGCGGGTGCGTATAGGAACGCGGCGGGTGACCGCGTGAGAGCCGACGGGGGCGGCCGGTGGGGGAACTGCAGGGGATGTACTGGGGTGAAGCTCTACGGGTGACGGTGACGATCTGCAGCGGCCACAGCGGCCCCAAGCAGGGCTACCGCGACAGCGACAGCGAAGACAAGCAACATGACAACCTCCTCTAGGTTGGTCTTCAGGTGAAGGGCGTGTTCAGCTCGGCTCTGGCAGTGAGCTTCGCTGTGACCTCGGCATCAATGCCGGCGGCCACGTTGGCAAGGAAGCCAGAGAGCGCACCACGGACATACCGACCAACAGCACGACGTTCGGCAGTGGTGGGCGTCCTGCGATAGGTGTATGTGCGGCCCCCGCTGGAAGTACGCGGCCCTAGCACCTCGGTCGGGGCGGCCTTCAAGATGTGGTTTGCCAGGTTCATGGTCAGGCAGTCGCCGTCGTCCAGAGCGCGGGGATTGTTGCGAAACCACAGGAACATCGTTGCCGACCGAATGGCCAACTCCATGGGGGTCACCCCGCAGGCATGCAGTCGCTGCAGGTGGACCATGCCGACCACGTCGGGTTTGCCGTCTACCGCATCGCTCATCCAGTCATCGAAGAACTTGCAGGCCGCCACAGTGGCTGGGTGGTCCTTGTACTTCGACAGGAAGGCTTCGACAGTGGCCAACTCCTTGACCAGCTCCCGGTCTTGCACTGCCCTGCCGTTGTGGGTTCCCCAGCGGTTCACCTTGATGGCGTGGTACTGGCAGTAGGCCCCGACACGGAAGCGGGGCCGGTTGCAACCGGAGGCGGCGCAGGTTCCCTTATTCGCTTCCATCCGGGCAGCGAAGGTCTTGTACTTTGACATCGGTGGTTCCCTCCTCGGGGTGTAGGTGGTGTTCGACAGTCCAGCAGTCCCGGCCCTCGTCCCACACAGGGCCGCAGTCGTCTTCGTTCCAGATGGGGTGATCGTGGGGGCAGTCGATGGGGAGCATGAAGTGGTCTCCGGGTGGACTGGAAGGGGGACGGTAGGCACCCCCAGACAGACACGCACTGGTTAAAAAGTAACCAATTGGTCCGGCTACTGGGCCGGGAAGGGAATAGCCAGGTTCTGCAGCGCCTCCATGGTCCCAGCCACGCCACGAATGGTGTCGGTGTTGACGTGGTTGTCCCGGAGGAAGGTGCCGACCACGGCGAAGAAGGAAGCCTTCAGCTCCCGCTTGCCGGCGACATGGTCCCGCAGGGCTTCGAGAAAGGCTTCAGTCAGCAGCTGGTGCAGCTCCCACAGTTCTTCGATGGTGGCGGGGCCGTGTCGGGTCTCGGTGTTAGTGGTCATGGGTCAGTGGTTTCCGTGGAAGGGTGGACGGTTGGGGGTGGCGAGCAGTTCGGCAAGGGTCTTCTTCGGTGGGCGGTGGCGGTCTTCAAGCTCCATCCAGCTGGGCAGCTGCTCGCCCTTCTCGATGTGGGGCAGCTTGTGGCCTCCCCACACAGTGTCGCGGGGCTGGGTGGCTGCCTTGATGGCGACAGCTTCGGTCAGGCTCCGGGGCTTGGAGGTCTCGACGTGGTACAGCAGCAGCTCCACAGCTCGGGACAGTACGGCACGACGTGGAACCATCCGCCCGGTGCAGCGGCGATACCAAAGCGCCAGATAATCGAGACGGGCCAGGGTCAGGAAATCGAGGTCAAGGCCGGTGGAGGTGGTGAAGGGGGACTTCAGGCGGGAGGACATGCGGGGGTTCCTGTGGTGTGGTACGGACGGGCAAAAAGGGTTCCTTGCCCTCGGCCAGTCGCCAACGCGGAGGAGGTGAGACACGTAGCGCCAGGGCCGGGGGAAGGAAGCCAACCGGAGAACTTCTAGTGGTCAGTTGTGACGGTGCCCGCGTTGGGGGCCGGCCGCAGGTGACCAGTGGGGCGGGAGGACACGATGCAATAGCCGATGACCTCCTTGGTGGCAGGGTCACGGTTCACAATAATCGTGCCGTCCATCTCTGCCTCTGCAACAGAGCAGACCTTGCCGTGAACCTGAATCAGGGAATCATCGAACATGGGGGGAGGTGTCCTTGTGCTGGGGGCAGCTTGGAGGGGGAGCAGGAAGGGGGACTTGAAGAGAGACTAGAAGGGGTACTTCTGGAGATACTGCATACAGGTACTACCTACACAGTACACACACAGGTATGAACCTAGAGAGGGGAACCATAGGAACTCTTGAAGACAACCCTTACAGAGACTGACAGGGACAACTTCAAGACCACCTATAGGGAGACCTACAGAGGGAACTTGTCTTGCCCCTACCCCCCTTACCCCCCTTCCCCTGTCGGTTCTTTCTACAAAGGTGGGTCTTATTGCAGTGACAACTACTTTGGCCCCCGTCGGCTCTTTCTACAAAGGTGTGTGGATTGCAATTTGCAACACTCTGGCCCCTTGTCTTCCCCCATACCCACCGCCCCGCAGGGTCTCTTTAAGTATACCTTTCGGGACATTCTGCTTGACGTGTCTCATTCCATGTCTCAGAATCTGATTCCAGCAACCCCTTAGACATTCAGAGACACGGCACAAGGAGACATACCATGGCAACGGTCGGTTACGCGAGAGTGAGCAGCACGGGGCAGAGCCTGGCTGTGCAGCTGGACAAGCTGAAGGCGGCCGGCTGTGACCGGGTCTATCAGGAGAAGAAGAGCGGGACCACGGACAACAGGCCAGAACTGAAGAAGGCCCTGCACTATCTGCGCGAAGGGGATACCTTGGTGGTCACCAAGCTGGACCGGCTCGCCCGCTCTACGCTCCACCTCTGCCAGACTGCCGACCAGCTGCAGGCGGATGGGATTGCCCTCAAGGTGCTGGACCAGAGCATTGACACCAGCACCCCGACCGGCAAGCTGCTCTTCAACGTGCTGGCCAGCATTGCCGAGTTTGAAACCGCGATACGGAAGGAGCGGCAGATGGAGGGCATTGCCAAGGCCAAGGAGCGCGGCGTCCAGATGGGCCGGAAGGCGAAGCTGTCAGACCAGCAGGTGGAGGAACTGCGCCAGCAACGGAAGGCGGGCAAGCTCATCAAGGAACTGATGCAGGAGTACGGGCTTTCCAAGGCCACTGTCTACCGGCTCCTGAGTGAGGCGCAGTAAGAGCGGGCAGCGTCGCGGCCGGCTGGCGGCCCTTGCCGAACGCTCGCGCCCCAGCGGCTCAGGCCCCACCGGGGGGAGTGCGCGGTTTCCTATACCATCGATGTCCGCACGGAATTTTCCGGGAAATATTTCTGGTTGACTGTGGAGTCACCTAGTCCAAGTCCAACCCAGTTGAGAAGGTGAAGGTGCCAACATCCTTGCCTGTCTTACCGTCCTTCAGCACCAGAATGTCAGCCTGGGAGTTGTTCGCGTAGTAGAAGGTCAGGACAAGGTTTGAGAAGCTGCGCTTCTCATCGACATTAAGCGCACTCCACTGAGGTCCTGTGTACGCATGGGGGAGGGCAGCCGGCTGCTCCACCTTGTAGAACACGCCCTGTCCGATGAGTTGCTCAATCAGCTCCTTCCGTTTCTCTTGCGTCTCGGGGGAGGTGTCCAGTCGTGCCTCTGTCTTGGGCTTGGAAGCAACTTGCTGGCTGGTCGATTCAGTTTGGTTTACCACGACGCCGATGATCAGGATTATGCCGATGAGCAGGAAGAACGCTGTGAACAGCTTAAGGATGCCTCTGATGATGCCGCCGCCCTTCAAGGGTGCGCCACAGTGAGGACAACTTTTCGCCTTGGAACTGACTGCTCGCCCGCACTCCCTACACTTTTTCAGCGCCATCGTTCCCTCCTCCCTGCGTCTGTCGCGCCCTTTGACCGTACAGTGTAGCCACGCGACGCCGGATGATGGACTGAGCAGGTCAGCAGTTCCCCTTAAAGCCGTCTACCAGCCGTCTACCAGCCCACAATCCCCAGAAATGAAAAGGGCCTGCATCTCTGCAAGCCCTTGATTTTCTTGGAGCGGGTGATGGGAATCGAACCCACGTTAGAAGCTTGGGAAGCTCCTGTTCTACCATTGAACTACACCCGCGAAGGCGTCTTATTCTATGCGAACCGGCGGGCAGGTCAATTCCCTGGGCCCGGGTTCGATGCCGGCGGGGCTCAGGCCAGCTCTCCGTACAGTAGCTCGACCTCCTTGCGGTAGCGCTCCAGCACCTGCTGGCGCCGGGTTTTCAGGGTCGGCGTGAGCAGCCCGTTCTCCACCGTCCAGGCGTCCAGCATGGGGACCACGCGCCGCACCTTGGCGTAGCCGGGGAAATCGGCGAGCAGCTCGCGCATGTGCGTGATCAGCTGGTTGCGCAGCCGGTTGTCCAGCAGGCTCGACGGATCGAAGGCGTCCAGCCCGAGCTGCCTGGCCAGTGTCACCCAGTGCTCGCCGTTGAGCACCACCAGGGCGCTCAGGAAGGGGCGACCCTCGCCCAGCACCAGCACCTGGTCGAAAAGGGGATCCAGGGCGATGGCCGACTCCATGTCGCCGGGCGGCACCTTCTCGCCGTTGGAGAGCACCAGGATGTCCTTGATCCGCCCGGTGATGTAGAGATGTCCCTGCCGGATACGGGCCTGATCGCCGGTGTGCAGCCAGCCGTCGCTGTCGATGGTCTGGGTGGTGGCGGCATGGTTGTTCCAGTAGCCCTGCATCACGCCGGGTCCGCGGACCAGCAGTTCGTCGTTCTCCCCGATTTTCACCTCCACGCCGCGCAGGGGCAGGCCGACGCTGGCGGGTTCGTTGTCCTCGAGGGTGTTCACGCTCACCACCGGGCTGGTCTCGGTCAGGCCGTAGCCCTGGAGAATGGGCAGCCCGAGCCCGATGAAGGTGCGGGCCACGGAGAAGGGGAGTGCGGCGCCGCCGCTCACGGCGACCCGCAGGCGACCGCCGAGGCGGGCGAGGACCTTGTCCGCCACCAGCCGCCGCAGCAGCGGCCACAGCAGCAGCTGCGGCGAGAGCCAGCGGCTGGCGCGCCCCTGGTTCACCTGGAAGCGGCGCCAGCCCACCGCGGCGGCGGCCCTGAACAGGAAACCGGCGAGGGGTTTCTTCTGCAGCTGGTCCTCGAGACGGGCATAGACGCGCTCGTAGATGCGCGGCACCGATATCAGCGCCGTGGGACGGATGGTCTGCAGGTCCTCGGCCAGTTGCTGGACCGAACGGGAAAACGCCACCGTGGAGCCGGCCATCATCGGCAGGTAGTAGCCGCCCGTGCGCTCCAGGGTGTGGGACAGGGGCAGGAAGGAGAGAAAGGTGTCTTCCCGGTAGACCGAGACCATGGTCAGGCTGGCATGGGCGATGGAGAGCATGTTGTGGTGGCTCAGCATCACCCCCTTCGGCCGGCCGGTGGTACCCGAGGTATAGACGATGGAGGCCAGGGACTGGCTGCCGTGTTCGCCATGCCGCACTTCGTGCTCACCGCGCGGAAGCCATTCATCCACGTGAATGACGCGGGGATCGTCGTCATTGCCCCCCGACTTGTGCTCCAGCACCAGCACCCGCCGCAGCGCGGGCAGGCTCTCGTCGGCCGAGCACAGGCGGCGCCACTGGGTGTCATCCTGGATCAGCAGCAGCTTGGCGGCCGAATCATTGAGTATGTAGGCCGCGCTGTCGGGCCGGTCGTCGGTATAGAGCGGAACCACCACCAGCCCGAGTCCCAGGGCCGCCTGGTCGAATTCCACCCACTCCCGACAGTTGCGCAGCACGATGGCGACCCGGTCTCCTGGCTTCAGCGCTTCCTGCGCCATGCCCGCCTGCCAGCGCGCCACCTGCCGGGCCACCTCGCGCCAGGTGGCGTCCACCCACAGGCGGTCGCGGCGGTCGAACTGGCGGTAGGCGACGCTGTCGGGAGTGCGGCGGACCCGTTCCCGGAACAGGCCATCCAGCGTGACGGCGGTCTCGACCGCGACGATGTCTTCATTCCACTCGTGCATGGGACCGCATTTCTCCAGAAAACGCCGGGTCTTGCAAGTCCTTCCGATTGACCGTCCCGGCGGGGTCCCGGTACCCTTTACGGTTATGGATATCACCGTCAACGGCCAGTCCCGCAGCGTATCCGATGGCGCCAGCCTGGAGCAGCTCCTGGTTGAGCTCGGCTATACGGGGCGCCGGCTCGCCGTCGAGATCAACCGCGAAATCATACCCCGCAGCGCCCACGCCGCGACGCGCCTCCAGCCCGGCGACCGGGTGGAGATCGTGCAGGCAATCGGTGGCGGTTCGCCCTGCGGCACCGGACACGCCCGTCGCCCATGAGCCGCCGCCCAGCGCCTCCGGATGGGCAGGTCCGGACGTGGCACGGTATACTCGACGTTTCAGTTCCAACCCTCAGCCTGTTCAGGATTCCAGCATGACCCAGGATGCACCGACCCCGGGCGACGACACCTTGATTGTCGCCGGCAAGACCTACCATTCCCGCCTGCTGGTGGGTACCGGAAAATACAAGGACCTGGAGGAGACGCGCCAGGCCATCGAGGCCAGCGGGGCGGAGATCGTCACGGTGGCCATCCGGCGCACCAATATCGGCCAGAATCCGGGTGAGCCCAATCTTCTCGACGTCATCCCGCCGGATCGCTACACCATCCTTCCCAATACGGCCGGCTGCTACACCGCCGAGGATGCCGTCCGGACCTGCCGCCTGGCGCGTGAGCTGCTCGACGGCCACAACCTGGTGAAGCTCGAGGTGCTCGGCGACCAGAAGACCCTGTTCCCCGATATCACCGCAACCCTGGAGGCGGCGGAGATTCTCGTCAGGGAGGGGTTCGAGGTGATGGTCTACACCTCCGACGATCCCATCATCGCCAAGCGCCTGGAGGAGATGGGCTGCGTGGCGGTCATGCCGCTGGCCGCGCCCATCGGCTCGGGTCTCGGCATCCGCAATCCCTACAACATCCGTCTCATCCTCGAGAATGCCGGCGTACCCATCCTGGTGGACGCCGGTGTGGGTACCGCCTCCGATGCAGCCATCGCCATGGAGCTCGGCTGCGACGGGGTGCTCATGAACACCGCCATCGCCGCGGCCGGCAACCCGGTGCTCATGGCCTCGGCCATGAAGAAGGCCATCGAGGCCGGCCGCGAGGCCTATCTCGCCGGCCGCATGCCGCGCAAGCTCTACGCCAGCGCCTCCTCGCCCATCGACGGCACCTTCTTCTGAGCCACGCTGGCGTGAGTGCGTGAGTGCGTCCGCGGTTCGCCGCAATCGCGCATTCACGCACTCACGGTCCCAGAGTCCAACCGAAGCCCCGGTGCCGAGATTTGCGTTGGCGATGACCGAAGCCCCCCCGAAACACCGCCCCATCCGCAGCTTCGTGCGCCGTGAGGGGCGCATGACGCCGGCCCAGCAGCGCGCCATGGACGAGTTATGGCCCGTCTACGGACTGGATCTGGAGGACTGTCCACTGGACCCGATGGCGGTATTCGGCCGCCGGGCGCCGCTGGCACTCGAGATCGGCTTCGGCATGGGGGATGCCCTGCTGGCCATGGCCACCGCGGCGCCGGACGCGGACTTCATCGGCGTTGAGGTGCATCGACCGGGGGTGGGTTCGCTGCTCAACCGGCTGCGGGCCGCCGGCATCACCAACGTCCGGCTCTTCTGCGCCGATGCGGTCGAGGTGATCGAGCGCTGCCTGCCCGCCGGTTCCCTCGCCCGGGTCTGCCTCTTTTTTCCCGATCCCTGGCACAAGAAACGCCACCACAAGCGGCGCCTGGTGCAGCCGCCGTTCGTCGAACGGGTGCGCGACAGGCTAGCGCCCGGCGGGGTTTTCCACCTGGCCACCGACTGGGAGGACTACGCCCGGCACATGCTGGAGGTGCTTTCCAGGTCCGAGGGGCTGCGCAATACCGCGGCGGACGGCCGCTTCGTCCCCCGCCCCTCCTACCGACCGGAAACCAAGTTCGAGCGCCGCGGGATGCGTCTCGGTCATGGGGTCTGGGACCTGGTGTTCGAACGCGCCAGGTGAGCAACCGCCGCTTCCGCCCGTGCAATCCCTTTGCACGGGTGGCTGGCATCGCTGCGCAGATCCGGCACAATAGGTGCGGATGTCCCGTCCGCCGCTGCCTGTGCCGGGTGCGCTGCGGCGTCTCCGCCGAGGCCTCCGGGCCCCGTCCCAGGGCATCTGTATGCGCCTCCACGGGCGCACGGCACACCGGGAGAGGGCGTGAAACAGAGGATGAGCGATGCCGGATAAGCACCACGATGACAGTCTGCAGGATCGGCTGGTCCGCCTGCGTCAGGCCTACTTCAAGGATCTGCCCCGCAAGCTCCAGCGCATCGAGTCGGGCTGGGAGAAGCTCTCCGGCACTTCCGTCACCGGGGAGCGCCTGAAGGACCTTCGCCAGCAGGTGCACAATCTGGCCGGTTCCAGCGGGACCTTCGAATTCCCCGGCCTGAGCAGGGCGGCGCAGGAGCTCGAGCTGATGATCGGCTCGGTGCTGGATCAGGAGACACCGCTCACCAAGGCGCAACGGGACAAGCTGCAAGGCCGGTTGGAAGCGCTGGCACAGGTGGCCCGTGACACCGACCCTGGCGAAACCGCCGACAAATTCCTGCACAACATCACCGAACCCCTGGTGGGCCCCGAGGGCAGCGGTCTGCTGTTCATCGTCGATGACGACCCGGACGTCAGCGGCTACCTCGGGCAGAATCTGCGTGCCCACGGCTTCGAGGTGCGGCAGCTGCAGACGTTGAAGAGCCTGCGGGAGGCGATCGAGGTGGAGCACCCGGCGGTCATCCTCATGGATATCATCTTCCCCGAGGGTGAGCTGGCGGGTGTCGAGGCCATTGCCGAGCTGCGCAAAACGATGGAAAACCCGCCCGCAGTGCTGTTTCTCTCCTCCCGCAGTGACATGATCGCCCGCCTGGAGGCCATGCGCGCGGGAGCAGACGCCTATCTGACCAAGCCGGTGGACATCCCCACCCTGGTCAGCAAGCTGAGCCTGTTGATCTCACCCTCCGCCCAGGCCGAACCCTATCGGGTGCTGGTGGTGGATGACGACCGCAGCCAGGCCCTGTACTGCGCCGCCATCCTGAAAAAGGCGGGCATGCTGCCCGAAATCATCACCGATCCCATGACGGTGATGGGGATCCTGGATACCTTCGTTCCGGACCTGATCCTCCTGGACCTCTACATGCCCAAGGTGGGTGGACTTGAGCTGGCCTCGGTCATCCGCCAGCGCGAAGACCTGGGCGATATACCCATCGTCTTCCTCTCGGGGGAGACGGACGCGGAGAAGCGTTTCGCTGCTCTGAGCCTGGGGGCGGACGACTTCCTGACCAAGCCCATCACGCCTCCGCACCTGGTTTCGGCGGTGCGCAACCGCATCCTCCGCTCCCGTGCCATGCAGGCCAAGCTCAAGCTGCTGACACGCCAGGATCGCCTGACCGGGCTGTACAACCGCGACTACCTGCTCTCCCAGCTCGAGAGGATCGTGGATCAGGTCGTGGCCGGTGGACTGGGCCGGGCCCTGGTCTACCTGTCCATCGACAACTTCAAGGAACTGAGCGCGCGGCTGGGTATGCGCGGAGGCGACCGGGTGGTGGCCGGCGTGGCCGAGCAGGTGCGTCGCGCGGCGCGCCCCGGGGATCTGCTGGGGCGTTACAGCGGTGCATCGTTCATCGTCGCACTGCGCAGCCCCGATCTGGGTGCCGCCCAGGACTGGGCGGACGGGCTGCGTGCGCAGGTGGAGCAGCACATTATGGACACCGGGCCGCAGAGTGTCTCGGTGACCGTGAGCCTGGGCATCGTCGGCCTTGGCAGCACCGTCCCGGATGCGGCCACCGCCGTCATGCAGGCGAACCAGGCCTGTCACTCGGCCCAGGAGCTGGGCGGCAACCGGGTTCAGGTCTACCAGGCCACCGAGGGAGTGAGCCTGCGCGCCGACGCCGAGCAGGGCTGGGTCAAGCGGGTGGAGGCGGCGCTCAAGGAGGACGGCCTGCGTCTGGTCTACCAGCCCATCGTCAATCTGCACGGTGAGCAGGCGCCCTTCTATGAGATCTTCGTGCGCCTGCTCGACGAGGAGGGCGCGGAGGTGCCGGCGGCACGCTTCATCCCGGTCGCCGAGCGCAATGGCCTGATGCCGCGGGTGGATCGCTGGGTGCTGCAGCACGCGGTGCGCGCGGCCGCCGGGCAGCATCGCAACGGCAACCCGGTGCGGCTGTTCGTTACCCTGTCGGCCACCACCGTGGGGGACACCGGCCTGCTGGCCTGGGTGGCCGATATCCTGAAGCAGGCGCGCCTGCCCAACGAGGCGCTGGTCATCCAATGCAGTGCGCGGGATGCCGAGGATCGGCTCAAGCCGGCGCGGGAGCTGATCGACGGCTTGCACGAGCTGGGCGTGGCAACCGGCCTCAGCCACTTCGGCGGTGGAGGCGCCCCGCTGGGCCTGCTGAACCACCTCAACCCCGACTACATCAAGTTCGACCAGCAGCTGGTGCGCGAGTCGCTGACGGAGAGCAGGCCCGGAACCACCCTGCGGGAGCTCATCAACACCACCCGTGCGCTGGGCAAGCTGAGCATCGTGCCGTTCGTGGAGGAGGCCGCCACCCTGGCCACCCTCTGGAGCTGCGGCGTGGACTACGTCCAGGGCTACTTCGTACAGGGCCCCGACACCCAGCCCGACTACGACTTCGTCAGCGCCACGCTCTGAGCTCCCCCGCCGCGGCCGGGCACTCCTGGAAGATGCGCTGGGTGCAGCCGGCGCAGCGGTCCGCGTCCAGCTTCGGCACGATGGCGCGGATGGCGTCGGCCTTGCTCGAGAACATTTTCTTCACGCCGATGGTTTCGATCTGCCCTCCGCGTACCAGCACTTCCCTCACCGCGGCCTTGGCGCCGCTGACGTAAAGCGCTCCGCCCAGGTCGCGCAGGCGCTTGGCTTCGGCTGCCAGGGTCTCGGCGCCGGCGGTATCGATGAAATTGATGCCGTTGGCCACCAGCAGGAGGTTGTTCTGCTTTGGCGGGGACTCGCAGATACCCTGGAGGGTGGTGGCGACGTGGTCCACCGCGCCGAAGAAGAGCGAACCGTCGATGCGCGCGATCTTCAGCTGCGGGCACTCCTTCGCCTGGGTGCGGCTGATATTGACCATCTGCCGGGCCGGATGCTTGGGATCGGGCGCGAGGCTGACGATGGCGGGCCGGGAGGTACGGCGAAGGTAGAGGATCAGGGACAGCATGACCCCGGCATAGATGGCGAACTCCAGATCCAGGAACAGGGTGGCGAAGAAGGTGACGGCCATCACCGCCGCCTCCCGGCGGCTGGTGCGGATGATGGAGCGCAGGTGGTGGAAGTCGATGAGGTTCCAGGCCACCAGCAGGATGATTCCGCCCATGGCGGCGATGGGCAGGTAGGCGGTCAGCGGCGCCACCAGGAGCAGGATCAGCGCCAGTGCGAGCGCCGCGAATACCGCCGACAGGGGGGTCTGGGCGCCGGCGGTGTAGTTCAGCCCGGAGCGGGTGAAGGAGCCGGAGCCGGCGTAGGCGGAGAAGAAGCTGCCCACGACGTTGGAGAGGCCCTGGCCGATGAACTCCTGGTTGCCGTCGATGCGCTGCTGGGAGCGGGTGGCGATGGCGCGGCCGATGGAGACCGCCTCGATGAGGCCGAGCAGGGCCACGGCAAGCGCCTTCGGCGCCAGGTTGCGCACGGTGGCCCAGGAGAGGTCGGGCAGCGACAGGGGCGGCAGGTGGGCCGGCAACTCGCCCACCAGCTGGACGCCGTGCTCGGGCCCGTTCAGTGCTATCCCGAGCAGCGTTCCGAGCACCATGGCTATGAGCATGCCCGGAAGACGCGGGCGCCAGCGGCGGATGACCAGCGCAATCGCCAGGGTGACCAGGGCGATGGCGAGCACGTAGAGGTTGGTGTCCGGCAACTGCCGCAGGAGCACCCACCAGGTGTGCAGGAAGGTCTCGCCGCGCGGCACCGGCACGCCCAGCACGTGCTTGAGCTGGCTGGTCGCGATGAGGATGGCCGCGCCGGCGGTGAAGCCAACCACCACGGAATGGGAGACGAAGTTCACCAGGGTTCCCAGCCGGGCCAGGCCGAAGGCGAGCTGGTAGACGCCCGCCAGCAGGGTCAGGGTCAGCGCCATCTGCACGTACTGGGGCGTGCCGGGCTCGGCGAATCCGCTCACCGTGCTGAACACGACAATGGAGATGGCCGTGGTGGGGCCGGAGATCAGGTGCCAGGATGAGCCGAACAGCCCGGCCACGATGGGGGTGATGATGGCGGTATAGAGGCCATACTCCGGCGGCAGACCGGCAATGAGGGCGAAGGCCACGCCCTGGGGCAGCACCACGACCGCGTTGGTGAGGCCGGCGATGAGGTCGGCCTTGAGGGTCTCGCGGGTGACGCGCGGCCACCAGCGCAGGAACGGCAGCAGGCGGACCCACAGCAGACTGCAGCAGGGGGCGGAGGCGGAGGTCTTCGTTGACATTGCGGTGATCCGGGTGCAGCAGGGAATGTGATTTGCGGGCGCGCAGGTCTGCGACATGCGGCTGCCAAGGATAATCCAATCGCAGCGACCATGCCCATAGCGTTCTCTTATGTTGCGGCGCGGCTCACTTTATTGGACCCTGCCGTCCAATGTGAAGATAATGTCAAAATTTTATAATCCACTAAATTCACCTGGAATATTCAGGGGCACGGAATCATTCATGGAGACACTCACCCTTAGCACCGAGATGATCTGGGTGCTGGTCATTCTGGCCTTCACCATCTATCTCTTCGTGTCCGAGGTGGTCGCTGTCGATGTCGCGGCCATCAGCATCATGGTGCTGCTCGGCCTGACCAACCTGGTGGGGCCCTGGCTGGGCCTCGAGCAGGGGCTGGTGCCCGCGACCCAGCTGTTCAACGGCTTTGCCAGTAATGCCGTGATCTCCATCATCGCCGTGATGATCATCGGTGCCGGCCTGGACAAGACCGGGGTGATGGGCAAACTGGCCGGCTTCATCCTCAAGGCGGGCGGCTCCACGGAAAAACGCATCATTCCCATCATCTCCGGCACCGTGGGCTTCATTTCCAGCTTCATGCAGAATGTGGGCGCCGCCGCGCTGTTCCTGCCGGTGGTGAGCCGGATCTCCTCCCGCACCGGCCTGCCCATGTCGCGGCTGCTGATGCCCATGGGCTTCTGCGCCATTCTCGGCGGCACGGTGACCATGATTGGTTCCAGCCCCCTGATCCTGCTCAACGATCTGATTCTGACTTCGAACAAGGCGCTGCCGGCGGGCGTGGAGCCCATGCAGACCTACAACCTGTTCGCCGTCACCCCCATCGGCATCGTCCTGGTCCTCACCGGCATTGTCTACTTCGTGCTGGCCGGCCGCTTCGTGCTGCCCACCGTCAAGAGCGAAACCGGCAGCGCCGGCGCGACCATGAAGTACTTCGAGGACCTCTATGGCCTCGAAGGCTCCATGTTCGAGCTGCGCATTCCCGACGATTCCCCGCTGGTGGGGATGGAGGTGGGCGATCTCGAGCAGCGCTACAACGTCCCCTCCATCCTCGCCCTGCACAATGTCAACGAGGAGGTGCGGGTGGCGCCGCCGCGGGATATCCGCATCACCGGCGGAGCGCTGCTGGCGGTCATGGGGCCGGACGAGCAGGTGGAGGAATTCGCCCGCGAATACGGCCTGAAGCTGCGCCCGGAGCTGGAGGAGTTCGTGGAGGCCATGAACCCCACACGCGCCGGTATTGCCGAGGTGGTCATCCCGCCCGGTTCGCGCCTCATTGGCCAGACCCTCGCCGAGCTGCGCATGCGCAAGACCTTCGGCCTCAGTGTGCTGGCCGTGTTCCGCCAGCACGAGGTGATTCGCGGCATTCTCCGCAATCTGACCCTCGAGGCGGGCGACACCCTGGTGGTCCACACCCGCTGGAGCGACCTGATCCCGGTATCCAAGGACCGCAACTTCGTGGTGGCCACCGACTTTCCCCGCGAGGAGCTGCGGCCCCACAAGGTGGTGCCGGCCATGGTCTTCTTCCTGATCGCGCTGTCGCTGGTCCTGTTCACCGACCTGCGGCTCTCGGTGGCCCTGCTGACCGGGGCGCTCGGCATGATCATCTCCGGGGTGCTGAAGATCGAGGAGGCCTACGAAGCGGTAAGCTGGAAGACGGTGTTCCTGCTCGCCAGCCTCATACCCCTGGGGCTCGCGGTGGAGACCACCGGCACCGCGGCCTGGATCGCACAGAAGGTGCTCTCGGTCATGGAAGGCGTACCCGTCTGGGGATTGCAGGCGGCCATCGCCGCGCTGGCGACCTTCTTCACGCTGGTGATGTCCAACGTGGGCGCCACGGTGCTGCTGGTGCCCCTGGCGGTGAACATCGCCCTGGGTGCCGGCGCCAACCCTGCGCTGTTCGCCCTTACGGTGGCAATCTCCACCTCCAACTCCTTCCTCATCCCCACTCACCAGGTGAATGCGCTGATCATGGGTCCGGCCGGCTACCGCGTGAAGGACTTCATGCGCGCCGGCGGCGTGATGACGGTGCTGTTCCTGGTGGTGGAGATGGTGATGCTGAATATCGTCTTCTGAACCGCCGCCCGGGCTTCCAGGCCCGGGCCTGCCCCTGAGGCGTTTTGCCACAGAGGGCACTGAGAAGAGCGGGGAGGTGCCTCCCAACACCAGGAAAGGCTTCTGCAGCGGATCGCCCTCCCGCTCCGTTCATTGGCCACGGGTCCCGGTCGTCCGGCTGGCGGGCCAGGCGCTCCGGAATGGAGGTTCGGCAGGCAGTTGGGAGTGCCGGCGGATGCTCCAGTCTTCCCGGAACTCTGTGAGCTCTGTGCCCTCTATGGCAAAAAGTCAGCCATCCATGGGTTCAATCCGCAGAATCCGGTCCAGCCGCAGCTCCAGCGCCGCGCCCGTCCGGGTCTCCGCCTGCAGGTACTCGGCGCCCTGGCGCGTCTGCAGGTCCTTCGGCAGCAGCACCTCCTGGTGGAGGTCCCCCTCCACGTCGCGCCAGGCCGTGCGCAACCGGTCCCGGTGCATGATGTGCAGCTCCAGCTCCGAGTAGACATCGCAGCCGATGGGCGTGTAGTCGTCGCTCATGACAGTCTCCCGCACGGATGGATGACCCCTTCAAGACTGCCACAGAATGGGGGTGATAGGTGTTTCGTGTTCCGTTTTCGGTTTTCCGTCAGAACATCGACCGCACTACTACAGAATGATTGATACGTCGTGAGCAATCCGGGATTGGGCACCATCCTCGACACGGAACACGGAACACGGAACACGGAACACGGAACACGGAACACGGAACACGGAACACGGAACACGGAACACGTTCCTCCCCTCACCCACCCCCCATGAACCGCAGCAGAACCTCGTTCAGGTAGCGCAGACCCAGCGGGGTGGGGGCAAGGCGCTCCGGGTCGGGCACCAGCAGCCCGTCCTCCCGGGAGCGGGAAAGGGCGGGCTCCAGGCTCGCGGGCGATTGCCCGGTGCGTGACCCGTAGAGGGCGAGGGGTACGCCTTCGGTCAGGCGCAGGGCGTTCATCAGGAACTCCAGCGGCAACTCGCGGGGTTCCACCCCATGGGGATTGACCCTTGCGGCAGGTGTTCCCGCCCGTTCCAGGTACTCCCGTGGATGGCGCGGACGCGAGTCCCGGGTGACACGGCCGCTGGCCGGATCGGTGAGCTTGGCATGGGCGCCGGCGCCGATGCCCAGATAGTCGCCGAAGGTCCAGTAGTTGAGGTTGTGGCGGCAGCGCCGTCCGGGGCGGGCGAAGGCGGAGACCTCGTAGCGGCCGTAACCCGCGTCCGCGATCCGCCCCAGCCCCGCCTCGTGCATGTCCCAGAGGATGTCGTCGCCGGGCAGGGGTGGGGGGGCATGGGCGAAGGGGGTATTGGGTTCCAGGGTCAGCTGGTACCAGGACAGGTGCTCGGGCTCCAGGGTGAAGGCCGCCTCCAGGTCGTCCAGGGCCGCGCCCAGCGACTGCTCCGGCAGTCCGAACATGAGGTCCAGGTTGAGGTTGTCGAAGCCGGCGCGTCGCGCCGCGGCCACGGCAAGGCGGGCCTCGCCGGCGTCGTGGATGCGACCCAGGACGTGCAGGGCGCGGTCGTCCAGGCTCTGTACCCCCAGGGAGAGGCGGTTCACGCCGGCGGTCCGGTAGCCGCTGAAGCGACCCTGCTCCACGGTGCCGGGGTTGGCCTCGAGGGTCACCTCGATATCCGGCGCCAGGCCCGTGCGGGCGGCTATTCCGTCCAGCAGGGCGCCGATGGTGGCGGGCTTCAGCAGGCTCGGTGTCCCGCCGCCGATGAATATGCTCGCCAGCGGGCGACCCGCGGCGGCTGGCAGCGAAGCGTCCAGGTCGCGCAGCAGCGCGGCAAGGTATTCCGGCTCCGGCAACGCCCCGTCCCGGGCGTGGGAGTTGAAGTCGCAGTAGGGACACTTGCGCACGCACCAGGGGATATGTACGTAGAGCGCCAGGGGCGGGGGTGCGGGCCGGGATGCCGGGTGTGGTTCAGGGAACATGGATAAATCTTGACTGTGTAGGTGGGTAAATTATAGGGTACCACCCACCATCGGGACAGCCGGCCCCGCAGCCGGAGCCGCAAGCACGGAGTCAGAAATGAGTGATTTCAACGAAGACGATCTGAATTTGAGCAGCGGCATCGCCGCTTTCGAGGCCAAGCACTTCGGCCGCGCCGCCCAGCTGCTCTCGCCGCTGGCGGAACAGGGCAATCCCGAGGCCCAGTACCGGATGGCGGTCATCCAGCAGAACGGCCTGCTGGGAGCGCCGCATCCGGAGGAGGCGTACAAGCTCATGAAGGCCGCGGCCGAGGCCGGCCACGCCCTGGCCCAGCATGGCCTCGGGTTCATGTACATGGAAGGCGAGTGCACGGAGCAGAACGCCGCCGAGGCGGTGAAGTGGTTCCAACTCGCCGCCGACCAGGGCCTTGCGGGCTCACTGACCACGCTCGCCATGATGTACCAGGAAGGCCGCGGCGTGGAGCGGAACGAAGAGGAGGCCAAGCGCCTCTACAAGCTGGCCGGCTTCGACATGTAGCCAATCCGCAATCAGGTTCTCCGCCACGCAGAACACGAAGGACGAAAAGACTAAAGACATTTAACCGCAGATTACGCTGATTAACGCAGATTTTTCTCTCCGGTCTCCCTCGGGTGTACTTGTCTGACAGGGTTTTGCCCTGCTGTGGGCACCGATGACAGGGTCCACAGCGTGTAGCTCGACTCCGGGGCTGCCACGTGGAACGGTCAATCTGCGCCAATCCACGTAATCTGCGGTTGGCTGTTGCTGGCTCTATCTTCGTACCCTTCGTGACTTCGTGGTGAAGTTCAACCCTTGAGCCGCGAGACGAGCTGGCGCAGGGCCTGGCCGCGGTGGCTGAGGGCGTTCTTGACGTCCGCGGGCAGCTCGGCGGCGGAGCAGATGTGGGTGGGGACATGGAAGACGGGATCGTAGCCGAAGCCGTTCTCGCCCACCGGTTCGAACAGGATGCGTCCCTCCCAGGTGCCCTGGCAGATGATGGGGGTGGGATCGGAGCCGTGGCGCATGTAGACCAGCAGGCACTGGAACCGCGCCCTGCGCTCCGCCTCCGGTACCTCCTGCAGCGCTTCCAGCAGCTTCTCCACGTTGGCCGCGTCGCCGGCCCCCGCACCGGCGTAGCGGGCCGAGTAGATGCCCGGGGCGCCGTTGAGCGCGTCCACCTCGATGCCCGAATCGTCGGCGATGGCCGGCAGACCCGTGTGCAGGCTGGCGTGCCGCGCCTTGAGGATGGCGTTCTCCACGAACGTGAGCCCCGTCTCCTCCACCTCCGGCACCCCGAATTCGCCCTGGGGATGGACCTCGATCTCCAGGTCGGTCAGCAGTTCGTTGAACTCCCGGATCTTCCCGCGGTTGTTGCTGGCCAGCACGATGCGCTTCATGGTGTCCGCTCCGATTCCGTTCCCACTGGTGAGCCGATCATGCACCGCCGTGCAGGCTGAGGCAAAGGGGGCGGCCGGTTCGCATGCTTTTCAACGCCAAGGCGCCAGGACGCGAAGAGAACAAGTAAGATGGGACGGAGAGAGGGGCCGTGCGGTGTGGTGCCCGGTCGCTGTGCCGGACTCATCAACTTCTCTGCTTCTCTGCACGGCGGTTAAACATCGGGAATATCTGCCGGCATTCTTGATTTGTTCTTGGTGTCCTTGGCGCCTTTGCGTCTTGGCGTTGGATCCATTCAATCGACACGGAACGTGACATGAGCGGAGAAACCCAGTATCTGGCCGCCTTCGTGGTGGGGCTCCTCGGCGGGGTCCACTGCGTGGGCATGTGCGGGGGTATCGTTGGCGCCCTGGTGTTCGGGCTGCCGGAGGAGAGGCGGCGGGACCTGGGCGGCCTGATGCCGTTCCTGCTGGCCTACAATGGCGGCCGCCTCATCAGTTACACCGTCGCCGGCGCGCTGTTGGGCGGGGTGGGGTGGCTGGCGGCCAACCTGGCGCTGGTCTACCGGGCCCAGCAGGCGCTGGCGGTGGTGGCCGGCCTGTTCATGGTGGCGCTCGGCTGCTACCTGGCCGGCTGGTGGATGGGGCTGCGGCGGCTGGAACGGGCGGGGGGATACGTCTGGAGACGCATAGAACCCATCGGTCGGCGCCTGCTGCCGGTGGCCAATGCCCCCCATGCCTTCCTGCTCGGGCTGCTCTGGGGCTGGCTGCCCTGCGGCCTGGTCTACAGCGTGCTGGTCTGGAGCATCTCCGCCGGCAGCGCGGTGAGCGGCGGCCTGCTGATGCTCTCCTTCGGGCTCGGAACCCTGCCCACGCTGCTGGCCGCCGGGGCCTTTGCCGGGCGGTTGTCCGCCTTCGTCCGCCGGGTCTGGGTCCGGCGCCTGGCCGGCGGAATGGTCGTGCTCTTCGGGCTCGTCACCCTGGCCCAGGCGCTCCTGGTTCCCGCGGCCGCCTGACCCGGTTCGCCGTTCCGCGGTCCCGCCCGGTTCAGGTCGGACGCGCCGGGCGGCGGCGCCGCGATTGTTCCGGCCTCCCGCGGCCGCTAGTCGGTGAAGAACTGCTGACTGAAGCGAACATCCGCGGTTTCGGTGCTGCCACGGGGTTGCACCGCGAGGACGAAGTCCAGGGTCTGGGTGTCGTGTATGCGGAACTCGGCCAGGTAGTAGATGGCGGTTCCCTCGCGCACTTCACGGAACTCCAGCGGCATCTCGCCGCCCGTGGGCAGCGTGGCATGGCCGCTCACCACGGCGCTGGCGGGCTCGCCGGTGGTGCCGGGCACCTCGCGGATGACCGCCACGTTGACCACGCCCTGGTAGCGGCTGCGCATGATGCCGTGCTGGTTCGCCACCGCGGGGGTGAGGGTACTGGCGTTGAAGGCGTTGTAGTGGATGGTGTAGTCACCCAGCGCGAGACTCCGTTCGGCCTGTGCCGACCAGGGCAGTAGCGCCAGGGCGGCTGCAGCGAGCAGCGTGGTCAAGCCGCGTCTGTTCATGGCGGGTTCCTCCTCCTTGGGCGAGCCTTTGGCGCGTGTCCGATGTCCGCGCCGCAGTGCGGTTTCTATAAAGAATAGACCCGGATACGGCGGAAAAGCTTCCCCTGTCTCCGTTGGCCGTGATTCAGCGGGTAAAGCGGTAGATGGCCACTTCCCCCAGGAGATTGGGCAGCAGGCGCATACCGAGGCTGGTGCGGTGGGCGTGATCCACCACGGTGCGCTCCAGGATGCGGATGTCCTTCTGCCGGCACAGATCCTCGAAGTCGCGGAATGTACACAGGTGGATGTTCTGGGTGTCGTACCAGGGGTTGGGCAGGGTGCGGGATACCGGCATGTGTCCGCCCAGCGCCAGCTGCAGGCGGCACTGCCAGTGGCCGAAATTGGGGAAGGTGACGATGCCCTCGCGCCCCACCCGCAGCATCTCCGTGATGAGCCAGGCGGGGTAGTGGACCACCTGCAGGGCCTGGGTCATGACCACCACGTCGAAGGAGTTGTCGTCGAAGTACTGCTGCAGGCCGTCATCCAGGTTGGAGTGGATGACGTTCAGCCCCGCGTCGATGCAGGCGATGACGTTGTCAGGGTCGAGCTCGAGGCCGTAGCCGGTGACCTGGCGGGAGTCGCGCAGGTGGCGCAGCAGGGTGCCGTCGCCGCAGCCCAGGTCGAGGACGCGGCTGCCGGGGCGGATCCATTCGCTGATGAGCTGCAGGTCGGTACGCAGTTCCATCTCAGGCCCCCACCTCGTCGGCCACCCGGCGCATGTAGGCATGGAACACGTCCAGGTACTTCGGCAGCGGCATCAGGAAGGCGTCGTGACCCTGGGTGGCCTCGATTTCGGCATAGGAGACGTTGCGGTCGGCGTCGAGCAGCCCCTTGACGATCTCCCGCGAGCGCTCCGGCGCGAAGCGCCAGTCGCTGGTGAAGGAGACCACCAGGAAGTCGCAGCTGGCCCGGCGCAGGGCGGCGGGCAGGTCGTTGCCGTAATCGCCCGCCGGGTCGAAGTAGTCCAGCGCCCGGGTCATCAGCAGGTAGGTATTGGCGTCGAAGCGCTCCACGAAGCTCTCGCCCTGGTAGCGCAGGTAGCTCTCCACCTGGAACTCCACGCCGTAGCCGAACTGGAGCTTCTGCTCCCGCAGCTCACGGCCGAACTTGGCGCCCATGGACTCGTCGGAGAGGTAGGTGATGTGGCCCAGCATGCGGGCCAGCATCAGCCCGCGCCGGGGCACCACGCCCTGCTCATAGTAGCGCCCCTCATGGAACTCGGGATCGGTGAGGATGGCCTGCCGGGCCACCTCGTTGAAGGCGATGTTCTGGGCCGAGAGCTTCGGCGCGGCGGCGATCACCACGGCGTGGGCGATCCGGTCGGGGTGGTCGATGGCCCACTGCAGCGCCTGCATACCGCCGAGGCTGCCGCCGATGACCGCCGCCCAGCGCTCGATGCCCAGGCTCTCGGCGAGCCGCTGCTGGCTGTTGACCCAGTCCTTTACCGTGACGATGGGGAAGTCCGGACCGTAGAACTGTCCCGTGGCCGGATTCGGGGTGTTGGGGCCGGTGGAGCCCTTGCAGCCGCCCAGGTTGTTCACGCTGACCACGAAGAAGCGGTTGGTATCGATGGGCTTGCCGGGGCCGATGGCCGTCTCCCACCAGCCCGGCTTGCGATCCTCGGGACTGTGGTAGCCGGCGGCATGATGATCCCCGGACAGCGCATGGCAGATGAGAATTCCGTTGCTGCGCGCCGCGTTCAGCTCGCCATAGGTCTCGTAGACCAGGTCGTAGCTCTCCAGCACCCGCCCGGAGACGAGCTCCAGCGGCTGGTCGAAGTGCTGTCGGGCCGGCGTGACCAGGCCGACGGAATCGGGGGGGAAGGGCTCGGGCATCCTGCGTGAAATCAACTGGCCGATGGCAATTGCGAAGGCGAAAGTCTAATGGACACCAATCCGCCCAGCAAGGGAAGCCGGGAACGGGGAACCGTCCCGTTATTCCCTACCCGCCGTCGGCAAATCCGATCTGGATGCCGCATCCAGCGGCGGGGGCAGCTTGCCGGGGTCGGTGACCACCAGGTGCTTCTGCCGTCCCTGCTCGCCGCTGGCCACCCGGACCCGGCTGCGGGGGACGCCGAGCAGCTTGGCCAGGAACTTCACCAGGTGGGCGTTGGCCTGGCCTTCCACCGGCGGGGCGGTGATGCGGACCTTGAGCCGATCGCCCTGGATGCCGGTCACCTCGTCGCGGCTGGCACGCGGCTGGATGTGCAGGAACAGGTGCAGCTCGTCATCCTCCCAGCGGTACCAGCTCATCCCAGCGCCAGTCCCCGGCCCAGGTCGGCGATGGGGGCCACCAGCAGCATGGAGGTGAGCTGCAGCAGGATAAGCACCAGTACCGGCGAGAAGTCGATACCGCCCATGGGCGGCAGCATGCGCCGCGCGGGCCCCAGCAGCGGTGCGTTCAGACGGTAGAGCAGCATCGTGACGGGGTGGCGACCGCCGGGGCTGACCCAGCTCAGCACCACCTCGATGAGGATGCTGAAGGTGAATATGCGCACCAGGGTCTGGAGCAGCTCCGCGACCGCCCACACCAGCAGCCCGATCAGGCCCCCGGCGTGTCCCAGGACGCCCAGGATCAGGGCCAGCTCCACCATCTGCAGCACCAGCATCAGCGCCACGCTCGCCAGGTCCACGCCGCCGTAGCCGGGAATGAAGCGCCGCAGGGGGCGCAGCACCGGGTTGGTGGCCTTCACCAGGAACTGGGACATCGGATTGTAGAAGTCGGCGCGCACCCAGGCGAGCAGGAAGCGGAGCATGACGATAATGATGTATACGCCGAACAGGGTGCTGATGAGAAAAGTGGCGGCGTTGACGGTATACGGGCTGGTTCCCATGCTCTGACCTCTTCGGTGGCTGCGATTAGTCGGGATCTTTGCCCAGGATCGCGGCCAGTTCCCGGGACCGGTTCCGGGCGGCCGTGAGCGCGTCGCGGAACAGCTCGCGCAGGTTGCCTTCCTCGAGCACATTGAGAGCGCGCTCGGTGGTGCCGCCGGGCGAGGTGACACGCTGGCGCAGCAGGGAGGGCTCCTCTTCGCTCTCCAGGGCCATCTTGGCGGCGCCGAAGGCCGTCTGCAGGGTCAGCAGCCGGGCTGTGTGCTCCGGCAGCCCGATCTCCTGCGCCGCGCCCTGCATGGCCTCCATGACCAGGAAGAAGTAGGCCGGTCCGCTGCCCGATAGCGCGGTCACGGCGTCCATCTGCTCCTCGTCCTCCAGCCACAGGGTCAGGCCCACGGCCCGCAGCACCGACTCGGCCTGGTCGCGCTGGGCGGCCGTCACGGCCGCGGTGGCGAACAGCGCCGTGGCGCCGCTCTTCACCAGTGCCGGGGTATTGGGCATGGTGCGCACCAGGGAGACCCCCGTGCCGAGCCAGCGCTGCAGGTCGGTGGTGCGGATGCCGGCGGCGATGGAGACCACCAGGGTTCCATGTTCCTGCACCACCGGCGCCAGCTCGGCGGCCACCTTCGGCAGGATCTGGGGCTTGACCGCCAGCACCACCACGCCGGCCCCGGCTGCTGCCTCGCGGTTGTCGTGGGTGGTGTGGACGCCGAAGCGGGCGCGCAGCGAGGCCAGCGTCTCCTCGCCGGGATCGCTGACCCGGATGCGCTCCGGGTCGTAACCGTCGGCGATGAGGCCGCCCACGAGGCTGCTGCACATGTTGCCGCCGCCGATGAAGCTGATGATTCCCTGTTCCACGTCAGACTCCTGGTATGGATATGGCAAAAGACTTCAATAGACAGGATTTACCGGATTGATGCTGCCGGTGCCCGAAGCGTTCGTCCCGGTTGCTGCGGAATACCCGTGGCGGCAGGGAGTTCCCGAACCGGCCTGGGACAGACAAAACATCCTGTCAATCCGGTCAATCCTGTCCATTCAGGCTGTTGATCCTGTCCTGGTGATGAAGGAGCGGCTTCCAATGTCGCCGCCCGATGGCCCGATTGCAAGGTTCAGTCCCGGGCGCCGAAGAGATCGGTGCCGATGCGCACGAGGGTGGAGCCCTCGGCGATGGCGGCCTCGAAGTCGTCGGACATGCCCATGGACAGGGTGTCCAGCGCCAGGCCGGCGCGGTTCAGCGCCGCGAGGGTCTCCCGCAACCGGCGGAAGGGCGCGCGCGCGGCTTCTTCCCCGGCGTCCCGCGCCGGCGCCGGGATGGCCATCAGGCCGCGCAGCCGCAGCCGCGGCAGTGCCGCCACGGCCCGGGCCAGGTCCGGCAGGGCCTCGGGGTCGACGCCCGACTTGCTGGCCTCGCCGCTGATGTTCACCTGCAGACAGACATTGAGGGGCGGCAGCGTCTCCGGGCGCTGCTCGCTCAGTCGCCGGGCCACCTTCAGCCGGTCCACGCTGTGGACCCAGTGGAAGTGCTCGGCGATGCCGCGGGTCTTGTTGGACTGGATGGGGCCGATGAAGTGCCACTCCAGGTCCAGATCGGCAAGGGCGCCGATCTTCTCCAGCGCCTCGCGCAGATAGCTCTCGCCGAACCGGCGCTGGCCCGCCGCCGCGGCGGCCCGGATGACATCCGCCGGGCGGGTCTTGCTGACCGCCAGCAAGGTGACGGATCCCGGTTCCCGGTTGTGACATACCTCGGCGGTACGAATGCGGGCCTCGATTTGTGCCAAACGCTCCGCAGTTTTTTCCATGTGACGCCCGGTCTGTGTAGGCTAAACTGAAGAAACAAAAAGTTTAGGGAACCACGGCTCCAGTCCCCTGGCGGCCCGGCGTCCGCATTGGCGTTCCGGTGCGCGGTCTTGCCGGCGCAGCCGGTGCGCTGGAGGATTGCCCGATGGTTCCCGGCTTGATACGGCATCTCATTTTAGGGGATCTCGATGGACATTACCGAGCTGCTTGCTTTCAGCGTCAAAAACGGCGCCTCAGACCTGCACCTCTCCGCCGGGTTGCCCCCGATCATCCGCGTGGATGGCGACGTTCGGCGCATCAACGTGCCGCCGCTGGACCACAAGCAGGTCCACGGGCTCATCTACGACATCATGAACGACAAGCAGCGGAAGGATTTCGAGGAGTTCCTGGAGACGGACTTCTCCTTCGAGATTCCGGGCGTGGCCCGCTTCCGCGTCAACGCCTTCCACCAGAACCGGGGCGTGGCCGGCGTCTTCCGTACCATTCCCTCCCGGGTCCAGACCCTGGAGGAGCTGGGATTCGGCAAGAACTTCCAGGACATCGCCGACGCCCCGCGGGGCCTTATCCTGGTCACAGGGCCCACCGGTTCGGGCAAGAGCACGACCCTGGCGGCCATGCTCGACTACCTCAACGAGATCCGTTACCAGCACATCCTCACCATCGAGGATCCCATTGAGTTCGTGCACGAGAGCAAGAAGTGTCTCGTCAACCAGCGCGAGGTTCACCGCGACACCCTCGGCTTCAACGAGGCGCTGCGGGCCGGACTGCGCGAAGACCCGGACATCATCCTGGTGGGCGAGATGCGCGATCTCGAAACCATCCGCCTGGCGCTGACCGCCGCGGAGACAGGCCACCTGGTGTTCGGTACCCTGCACACCACCTCCGCGGCCAAGACCATCGACCGCGTGGTGGACGTCTTCCCCGCCGGCGAGAAGGACATGGTCCGTTCCATGCTCTCCGAGTCGTTGCGCTCGGTGATCTCCCAGACCCTGCTCAAGCGGGTGGGGGGCGGCCGCATCGCGGCCCACGAAATCATGGTGGCCACACCGGCCATCCGCAATCTGATCCGTGAGGACAAGATCGCCCAGATGTACTCGGCCATCCAGACCGGCCATGCACTGGGCATGCACACGCTCGATCAGCACCTGTTGGAACTCGTCAACAAGGGTATCGTGAGCCGTCTTGACGCCCGCGCCAGGGCCCAGGACAAGGAGATTTTCCGTTGATGCCCGGGGAGAGAACACCGATGGATTTCGAATCCCTGCTGAAACTCATGGTCCACAAGCAGGCCTCGGACCTGTTCATCACCGTTGGCATGCCGCCGACCGTGAAGGTGCACGGGAAGCTCGTTCCCGTGGGGCAGAAGCCCCTCTCGCCGCAGCAGGTGCGTGAAGCCGTCACCGGCATCATGACCGAGGAACAGCGCAAGGAGTTCGCCCGCACCCGCGAGTGCAATTTCGCCATCAGCGCCGCCGGCGTGGGCCGGTTCCGCGTCAGCTCCTTCCAGCAGCGCGGGGTGGCGGGCATGGTGCTGCGCCGCATCGAAACGCGCATTCCCAGCACCGAGGAGTTGCACCTGCCGCCGATCATCAAGAACCTGGCGATGACCAAGCGCGGGTTGGTGATCTTCGTGGGCGGCACCGGTACCGGTAAGTCCACCTCCCTGGCGGCGGTCATCGGCTACCGCAACCAGAACACCGGCGGCCATATCATCACCATCGAGGATCCCATCGAGTTCATCCACCAGCACGCGCTCTCCATCATCACCCAGCGCGAGGTGGGCATCGACACCGACTCCTACGAGGTGGCGCTGAAGAATACCCTCCGCCAGGCCCCCGATGTCATCCTCATCGGCGAAATCAGGGCCCGCGAGACCATGGACTACGCGGTGGCGTTCGCCGAGACCGGCCATCTCTGCCTCGCCACGCTGCACGCCAACAACGCCAACCAGGCCATGGACCGGATCATCAACTTCTTCCCGGAGGATCGCCGGGATCAGCTGTTCATGGACCTGTCGCTCAACCTCAAGGCGATCGTCGCCCAGCAACTCATCCCCACCCCCGACGGCAAGAGCCGGCGGGTGGCGGTGGAGGTGATGATCAACACCCCCCTCATCCAGGACCACCTGCGCAAGGGCGAGGTGCACCTGCTCAAGGAGATCATGAAAAACTCCACCGAGCACGGCATGTGCACCTTCGACCAGGCCCTGTTCCAGCTGTTCAAGTCGGGCGAAATCACCTACGAGGACGCCCTGCACCATGCCGACGCCCCCAACGACCTGCGCCTGATGATCAAGCTGGACAGCGAGAAGGGCGTGGATCGCTACGCCGCCGGCATGGACGGCATCGGCCTGGTGGAGGAGTGAGGGCGCGGGATCGGATTGCCGCGCCCGGGTCCGGCAGTCCCCGGTAGGCAGGTAACCTGCCCGGTGTGCGGGTGTCGCGCGGGACTATGCTGCGCGCCGGTATCCGGCCGCCGGCGACTGGCAACCCATCACGCCGCGAACACCTGCCGGGCGTCGAACACCGGGCCGTCCACGCACACCCGCTTCATGGCGGGGCCGGCGTCGGTCCGGACCTCCACCGCGCAGCCGGCGCAGCCCCCCACGGCACAGGCCATGAACTCCTCCAGCGACACCTGGCAGGGGAGATCGTACTCCCGCGCCAGCCGCGCCACGGCCTCCAGCATGGGGTGGGGACCGCAGGAGAACACCGCCACCTCTTCCCGCTGGGCGGGCGCCAGGGCCTCGAGCCAGGCCCGGGCCAGGTCGGTGACGTAGCCCTCGAAGCAGCCGGGGTAACCCTGCAGGCTGGCCAGCCGGCTCGGGACGCCCCAGTCCTCCAGCAGCGGCATGGCGGCGATGACCCCCTCCGGGATGCCGGGGACCAGCATCCGCGAGGGCCGCGCCTGGAACGGGAAGGGGACCTCGGAGCCCATGATGACGAAGGGGGCCCATGGCGCGCCGCGACGCTTCAGCTCCTCGGCCAGGAACAGCATGGGGGGAATGCCCACGCCGCCGCCGATGAGCAGCGTCCTGGGCCGTGCCGGGTCGGGGCTGAAGGGCGTCCCGATGGGCCCCATGACGCTGAGGAACTCCCCGGCCTCGCGCCGGGCGAGCAGCCGGGTGCCCTCGCCGACGGCCTTGTAGAGGAAGTCCACCCAGCCGGCCTGCGCGTCCACCCGCATGATGGAGAGGGGCCGGCGCATGGGCAGCAGCGGGTCGCACTGGAGATGGGCGAAGCTGCCCGGCCGGGCGTGCGCGGCGATGCGCGGGGCCCGGATGCGCAGGATGTACTGGGCGCCGGGATGGGTGTCGTGGGCGAGGATCTCGCACTCCTCCACGAAGATGGTGTCGCGATGGGCTCTGTCGTTCATAGGCGGGATAATCCGGTTGTCGGCTCGGCCGGGCGGTGATTACCTGAGCTCGTAGACCAGGCGGCCCTGGACCAGGGTATGGGTGACCCGACCGCGGAACTCCCAGCCCCGGAAGGGCGTGTTCCGGCCGCGGCTCAGCAGGGTGCCGGGATCGAGGCGCCAGGCTTGCTCCGTGTCAATCACGCAGAGATCGGCACGGGTGCCCGGGGTCAGGGTCCCGGTTTCGATACCCAGGATTTCCGCCGGGCCGCGGGTGACCCGCGCCAGGGCGGTGTTGAGGTCGAATGCCCCCTCGTCCACCAGTCGCAGGGTCAGGGGCAGCAGGGTCTCCAGGGCGGAGATACCGGGCAAAGTGCCGTTGAAGGGGGCCAGCTTGGTCTCCGGCTCATGGGGCTGGTGATCGGAACAGACGGCGGTGATGACCCCCTCGGCCACCCCCGCGCGCAGGGCATCGCGGTCGCGGATGGTGCGCAGGGGCGGGATGACGTGGAACATGGGGTCGAAGCCCGCCACGTCCATCTCGGTGAGGTGCAGCTGATGGGCCGCCACGTCGGCGGTCACCCGCAGTCCGCGGGCCCGGGCATCGGCAACCATCTCCACGCTGCGGGCGGTGGACAGCCGGCAGAAGTGGGCACGCACCCCGGTCTGCTCGATGAGCAGCAGGCAGCGGGCCAGCTCCACCGTCTCGCTGGTTTCGGGGATGCCCGGCAGGCCGAGACGGGTGCTGACGCTGCCCTCGTGCATGAAGCCGGACTGGCCCAGCCAGGGATCCCGGGGCTGCAGGTAGACGGTCAGGCCGTAGGTGGCGGCGTATTCCAGCGCCCGGCGCAGGACCTCGCTGTTGCGGATTGGCCGGCCGGCATTGCTCACCCCGACGCATCCTTCGGCCTTGAGCGCGGCCATCTCCGCGAGCTGCTCGCCCTCCAGGCCATGGGTCAGCGCGCCCAGGGTCAGCACCCAGGCGCGCCCCGACTGCTTGGCGCGGTGGCGCACCAGCTCCGCTACCGCGGGGGTGTCGATGACCGGGCTGGTATCGGGAGGGCAGCAGACGGTGGTGACGCCGCCCGAGACCGCCGCCCGGGTCTCGCTGGCGATGGTGGCCTTCTGTTCATGCCCCGGTTCGCGCAGCCGTGCGCTGAGATCCACCAGCCCCGGGCAGACCATGCGTCCCGCGGCCTCAATCTCGATTTCGGGCGTGAAGCCCTCCGGGGCCTCTCCCAGGGCCACGATGCGCCCGCTGGCGATGAACAGGTCGCGGACCCCGTCGACCCGGCTGGAGGGATCCACCACGTGCCCGTTGCGGATGGCGATGCGGTTCATTCTGGCTCCTTGGCGGCGGTTTCGCGGGCGCCGGGACTGCGGCCCATGGCCATGGACATCACCGCCATGCGCACGGCGATGCCGTAGCTCACCTGGCGGAGGATGACCGACTGGGGGCCGTCGGCCACCGAGGAGGCGATCTCCACCCCCCGGTTGATGGGGCCGGGGTGCATGACCAGGGCGTCGGGCCGGGCCAGGGCGAGCTTCTCCTCGGTCAGGCCGTAACGCTGGAAGTATTCGTGCTCGCTCGGCAGCAGGGCGCTCTGCATGCGCTCCTTCTGCAGCCGCAGCATGATTACCACGTCCACGCCGGCCAGGCCCTGGCTGAGGCTGGTGAAGACCCGGGTGCCGAGGGACTCGATGTCCACCGGCAGCAGGGTGCGGGGCGCGATGACGCGCACCTCGCCCACGCCGAGGGTGTTCAGGGCATGGATCTGGGAGCGGGCCACCCGCGAGTGCAGGATGTCGCCCACAATGGCGACGCACAGACTGTCGAACGCGCCCTTGTGGCGGCGGATGGTGAGCATGTCCAGCATTGCCTGGGTCGGGTGGGCGTGCTGGCCGTCGCCGGCGTTGATGATGCTCACGTGGGGCGCCGCGTGCTGGGCCATGAAATGGCTGGCGCCGCTGTGCTGGTGGCGCACCACGAACATGTCGGTGTGCATCGCCTCCAGGTTCTTCTGGGTGTCCAGCAGTGATTCGCCCTTGGCGGTGGCCGATGTGCTCACGTTGATGTTGAGCACATCCGCCGAGAGGCGCTTGGCGGCGAGCTCGAAGGTGGTGCGGGTCCGGGTGCTGGTCTCGAAGAAGAGGTTGACGATGGTCTTGCCGCGCAGCAGCGGCACTTTCTTCACCGGCTGCTCGCCCACCACAACGAACGAGTCGGCGGTGTCGAGGATGTCGGTGAGGATGCGCCGCGGCAGTCCTTCCACGGTGAGGAAGTGGCGCAGGCGGCCCTGCGCGTCCAGTTGCATGGTGTTCCAGTTGCCGGGGAAGTTCATGATTGCTCCGCCGCCATGGGCTCTGTTCCCAGTCCAGAAGCTTAGCTCTGATTCTCCGCCACGGTGGACGAGGGGCTCACGCCAGGCCGTATCCGCGGGGGATCCACTGACAAGCACCCCTCCGCGCCGCCGTGCAGCCGGCCAGGCGTCCCCTGGGGCCGCCGTGGCGATTCACGCCCGGGTCAATCCACGTCCTGGACCTTGAGCTCCAGGGGGTCCGGACCGGAGAGCTTGACGTGCTGGTTCCGGTCCAGCGCCATGTGCCTGCCCGTCACATCGGCCTGCACGGGCAGCTCGCGCCCGTCCCGCTCCACCAGCACCGCCAGGGTGACGGTGGCGGGGCGCCCATAGTCGAACAGCTCGTTGAGAGCCGCGCGCACGGTGCGTCCGGTGGAGAGCACGTCATCCACCAGGATGACGTGGCGGCCGTCCACATCGAAGGGGAGATGGGAGGGGCGGACCTGGGGGTTGAGCCCGATACGGGTGAAGTCGTCCCGGTAGAAGGAGATATCCAGTGTCCCCAGGGGTTGCTCCAGGTCGAGCAGGCGGTGCAGGCGCTCGGCCACCCAGGCGCCGCCGGTGTGGATACCCACCATGACCGGGTCGGTGATGCCGGACCTGGCCAGGTGGTCGCGGAGGTCCTCGGCCATCTTCTCGATGAGGCCCTCGATCTCGTTCTGCGTCTCGCTCATGCGGATGGATTCCGTTGCTGTTCCAGCCAGGTCTCAAGGATGACCTGGGCGGCGATGTGATCCAGGGGCGCGTCCGGGCGTGCTTTCCGGGCATTGTCTCCGCGCAGCCGGCTGGCCGCCTCCGCGGAGGAGAGCCGCTCATCCACGGCGTGCACCGGCAGGCCGAAACGGCCCTGCAGGCGGTTCATGAATCGCCGGGCGGCGCGGGTGACCTCGTGCTCGCTCCCGTCGGCGTTGAGGGGCAGGCCCACCACGATGAGATCGGGCTGCCACTGCTCGATAATCCCGGCAATGCGGTCCCAGTCGGGAATCCCGTCCCGGGCGGGGAGGACCTCCAGCGGGCGGGCGGTGGCGGTCAGCGCCTGGCCGGCGGCGACACCGATGCGCCGCATCCCGAAATCGAACCCGAGGCAGGTGAGCGCCGTCCTTCCCGCCGGTTCGGGCCGGGCTCTATCAGGCATGACCCACTTCGCTGGAAATGCTGTCCAGGTCCACGCCCAGGAGACTGGCGGCGGCATGCCAGCGCTGCTCCAGCGGAGTCTCGAACAGAATGGCGGCCTCCGCCGGTCCGCTCAGCCAGGCATTCTCCGCCATCTCGCGCTCCAGCTGGCCGGCGCCCCAGCCGGCGTAACCCAGCGCCAGCAGGGCATCGCCGGGACCCGTGCCCAGGGCGAGGGCCTCGAGGATGTCGCGGGAGGTGGTCACCGCGATCTCATCGGTGACCGGCAGGGAGACGTCCCATTCGCCCACCGGCCGGTGCACGACGAAGCCGCGCTCGGTCTGGACCGGGCCGCCCCCCAGGATCAACTGGTCGCGCACCGCCGCGTCGCGGGTCTCGATCTCCATGTGCTGCAGCACATCGCCCAGCCGGATATCGAGCGGCCGGTTGATGACGATGCCCATGGCGCCCTGGTCGTTGTGTTCACAGATGTAGGTGACCGTGTGGAAAAAATTCGGGTCGGCCAGGGCGGGCATGGCGATGAGGAAGTGGTTGCGCAGTGAGGTCGTGCCGAACATGGCCATAGTATCCGGTGAACCCCGGTGGAGTGGCAAGAGCGCTGTCCGGCCCGGGCGGCGGTTTGTTCAACCACGAAGGACACGAAGAACACGAAGAAGTCACAGTGGTTTGGATCGCCTGGACACTTGCTTTGACCATCCACCCGATGCCGATTCCGGGGATCTTCCACGCGTCGTCCAGGGAATCACCCCGGTCGGCGAAACGCGACATTGACTGCAGGATTCGACTCACGAGTCCCGGGAATCGGCTGTTTCACCCTCGTGCACATCGTGTCCTTCGTGGTTGGAAGAATTCCGGTCCAGATGGCGGGGGCGTCCGGTCACTGGCTCACCAGGCGATTGTCGCTGCGGAACACCCAGGTGCGGATGATCTCCAGCACGTCGGTGTCGCGGGTGATGGACTCGGGCAGGGGGGCGAAGGGCGCGGCCAGGTGCACGATGCGCAGCGCCGCGTCGTCCAGCAGCTTGCTGCCGGAGGACTTGAGCATCTCCACCTCGCGCACCGTTCCGTCGGTGTTGAGCCGCACCAGCAGCCGCAGGCTGCCGGAGACGCCCTGGCGCTTGGCCTCGTCCGGGTAGTTCAGGTTGCCGATGCGCTCCACCTTGCGCCGCCAGGCGTCCAGGTAGAGGGCGAAGCGGGACTCCCGGGTGTTGGCGGAGATGGTCCGCACCCGCTCCCGCCGGGAGTAGGCTTCGCGCTGCTGGTTGTACTCGGCGGTGAGGCTGGCGATGGCCAGGCTGCGGGTGATCAGCTGGCTGGCCGAGGGGGCCGCCTCCGGCTCGGGGCGGGCGGTGGGCGGAGCAGGCTTGCGCAGGGGGGCCTTCTCCGGCGCCGGCGCCGTCGTGGTGACCGGTGGACGCCGCTCGGGGGGCGCCGCCGGCTGGGGTTCCGGCGTCCGGGGCGGTGCCGGTTCCACGGGACCGGGGGCCTGGCTGGCCGGTTCCGGCCGGGGAGCGGGGAAGGGGGTCTGGGCCGGGCTGGCCGGGCGTTCCGGCTCCGCCTCCTCCTCGCCGCCGCCGAGCTGGTTGGCCTGGGCCAGGAAGTCGGCGTCCTCCGGCGGTGCCTCGCTGCGGCTGGTAACCAGGGTCACGTCCAGGGTAGGGAACAGCGGCGGTGTCTCCGGCAGCGGCATCCGGAAGCCCAGCCCCAGGATGACCATGGCGTGGAACGCGGCGGCCAGGAACAGGGCCAGCCCCAGTCTGTCGACAGGATTCACACGGGTGGGCCGGAGGGGGGGAAGGGTAGCTGCCATCGGCTCAGAGTGGTGGGCTGATGACCACCCGGGGCGGCGGGTCGATCACGAAGCTGACCCGCTCCGCCATGGCCGGGTTCATGTGCACCGTGCCTTCGCTGTCGATCAGCATAACGTAGCGGATTCCCATGTCTCTGGCCACTGACCGCCAGGCCTCCGGCCCCGCCACCACCAGCGCGGTGGCGGCGGCGTCGGCCAGGGTGCCGTTCTCGGCGATGACGGTCACCGAGCGCGTCCCCGCGGCCGGATAGCCGCTGCGGGGATCGATGATGTGGTGGTAACGGCGCCCTTCATGCTCATAGTAGCGTTCGTAGTCGCCCGATGTGAACACGCTCTCGTCGCCGCTCACCTCCACCGCGGCGATGCTGCCCGGACCGCGGGGGTCGCGGATGCCGATGCGCCAGGGGCGTTCACCGTGACGGCCGATGGCGCGCAGCCCGCCGCCGCCGTTGATGATGGCGTTCTCGATGCCCATCTCCCGCAGCATGTCGATGATGCGATCCACGCCATAGCCCTTGGCGATGCCGCCCAGGTCGAGCTTGACCGCTGGATTGGTGCACCGCACCGTGCCGCCCTCGATGTGGACGTCGGCCATGGAGGGATGCTGCGCCACCAACTCCGCCACCGCCTCGGCGGCGGGCGGGGGGCCGTGGGGGTCGTCGCTGTGGAAGCCCCACAGCGCGAACAGGCGGCTGGCCGCCGGGTTGAACAGCTCGCCGGAGGCCTCCGCCAGGTCGTGGGAGAGCCGTATCAGGGGCAGCAGGCCGGGGTCGGCCGCGAACGGCTCGCCGCTGGCACAGCGGGTGTTGAACTCGCCCAGCGTGCTCGGGCGCCAGGCGTGCCAGGCGTCGTTCATCAGCGTCAGCTCGCCGCTCATGCGAGCCGCCGCCGCCTCCGCGAGTTCCCGGGGCGCCCCGTAGACGGTCAGGTCGATGAGGGTGCCGAAGGCCAGCACCTGGGTTTCGTACAGGGGCTCGGGGCGGGGTGTGCAGGCGCTGAGGAGGAGCAGCAGCGCCGGGAGAAGTGCACGGCGCATCATGAGCGGCCCAGCCGTTCGGCGATGTGGTCCATGAGCTGGCCGGCGATGTTGAGCCCGAACTGGGCGTCCAGCTCGCGGACACAGGTGGGGCTGGTGACGTTCACCTCGGTGAGCCAGTCGCCGATGACATCGATGCCCACGAACATCAGGCCCCGCTCACGCAGCGCCGGGCCGACCTGGTCGCAGATCCGGCGGTCGCGCTCGGTGAGCGGCACGCCCACGCCGGTGCCGCCGGCGGCGAGGTTGCCGCGGGTCTCGCCGGGCGCCGGGATGCGCGCCAGGGCATAGGGCACCGGCATGCCGTCCACCAGCAGGATGCGCTTGTCGCCGGAGCTGATCTCGGGGATGAAGCGCTGGGCCATCGCGAAGCGGCCGCCGTGGTCGGTGAGGGTCTCGATGACGACCCCGATATTCGGATCGTCGCTGCGCAGCCGGAACACCGAGGCGCCGCCCATGCCGCCCAGGGGCTTGAGGATGATGTCCCCCTGCTCGGCCAGGAAGCCGCGGATCTGTCCGGCGCGGCGCGTCACCAGGGTGGGTGGGCAGCACTCCGGGAACCAGGCGGTGTAGAGCTTCTCGTTGGCGTCGCGCAGCCCCTGGGGTCGGTTCACCACCAGCAGCCCGGCCGCCTCGGCCCGCTCCAGCAGGTAGGTGGTGTAGATGTATTCCATGTCGAAGGGCGGATCCTTGCGCATCAGCACCACGTCCAGCGCGTGCAGGGGCATGGGATCGGGCTCGCCCAGGGTGTACCAGCCGGCGGGATCGTCCCGCACGCTCAGGGGCCGGGGCAGGGCGTGGGTCACGCCGTCGGACAGGTAGAGATCACCCTGCTCCAGGTAGTAGAGCGGCCAGCCCCGCGCCTGGGCTTCGAGAAGCATGGCGAAGGTGGTGTCCTTCTTGATCTTGATGGAGCCGATGGGGTCCATGACCACGCCGAGGCGGATGCTCACTGGGTCTCCTCCATGAAGCGCTGACAGGATGGGTTGGCTGGCGTCGCAGCATTCCGAGTCCGGCAGTATATCTCCGCGGGCGCCCGGGATCGCGGTCTTCCGGCCGCCGGTCCGGCTGGCCGACAGCCCCGCCGGATCGCGGGGGGCGACGCCGTCAGGGGGCATGAAAACGGGGTTGTGTGAACGGGTTCCGGAAGGGTCTCAGGCCATGCACAGAACCGTGAAGAAATCCACGCCACAGCACATGGATTGTACTTTGTTTCTATGTTAGAAACGAAACGCACTGTGTGGTTATTGCGGCCATGTCCCGGTGTGTCGCGGGCACGGTGCGACCGGAAGGCGGCCAGAATCGAGGAAGGGGAGTGATGGACAGCGACCTCCAGGGTTTGAAGGTGATGGTTATCGATGACAGCAAAACCATCCGCCGCAGCGCAGAGACCCTGTTGAAGAAAGCCGGATGCGAGGTCATGACCGCCGAGGACGGGTTCGATGCGCTGTCGAAGATTGTCGAGGGCAGGCCCGACATCATCTTCGTGGACATCATGATGCCTCGCCTCGACGGCTACCAGACCTGCGCGCTCATCAAGAACAACAGCCAGTACCGGCATATCCCCGTGGTCATGCTCTCCAGCAAGGATGGCCTGTTCGACAAGGCCAAGGGCCGCATCGTGGGTTCCGATCAGTACGTGACCAAGCCGTTCACCAAGGATGAGCTGCTGGACGCCATCAAGCGTCATGTCCTGAGTCGCCAGAACTGAAAAACCCGGGTGCCCGGGGTGGTCCCTGCCGGTGGGGCGGGGCGGCCGGATTCATGCCGGCATCGGGTGCGCAGGCAGGAAACAGAATCAATCTGAACTCGTTGAGACCGGTGCCGTGGCGCGGGCGTGGCGGGCCGGGAAAGGTTCCATGCGGAGGGAAACCGTGGCGCAGATATTGATTGTCGACGATTCGCCGACCGAGTTGCATGTGCTCAAGGGTATGCTGGAGAAGAACGGCCACCAGGTGATAACCGCCGGGAACGGGGAGCAGGGGGTGCAGACGGCGAAAGACAACCATCCGGACTTGATCCTGATGGATGTGGTGATGCCGGGCCTCAACGGCTTCCAGGCCACCCGCCAGCTTTCCCGCGATGCGTCGACCCGGGACATTCCCATCATCATCGTCAGCACCAAGTCCCAGGAGACCGACCGGGTCTGGGGCATGCGCCAGGGCGCGCGCGACTACCTGACCAAGCCGGTGGCCGAGGCGGACCTCATGGCCAAGGTCTCGGCGCTCCTGGCCGGCTGACGGACTCCGTGGGGACGATGGAACAGAATACCGCCCTGGATCTGCTGCTGGCCCTCGAGCAGCGCGGACGCCGGGTGGCCCGCGAGCTGCCCTCCAGCGAGGAGGTCCGGATACCCTGGAACGGCGTCGGGGTGCGCATCGGTGCCCACCGGGCGGTGGTGGACATGGGCGAGGTGCGGGAAATCCTCGTCTACCCGGAGCTGACGCGGGTGCCCGGAACGCTCGGCTGGGTGCGCGGGGTGGCGAACGTGCGCGGCGCCCTGGTCCCGGTGATGGATCTCCGCGCCTACCTGGGACTGCCGGTACGCCACAACCGGGACATCCGGGTACTGGTCCTGCCCTACGGCGGCGGCCTGGTGGGCATGGTGGTGGACGAGGTGCTGGGCCTGCGCCATTTTACCGAGGACGAACGCCTGTCCGAGCCGCCCGCGGACGCGGGGCCGTTGAGCCAGTATCTGCATTCCGCCTTCCGGCGGGGAGGGGAGACCTGGCCGGTGCTCAGTCTCCATACGCTGGTGAGTTCGCCCGGTTTTCAGCAGGTTTCCCAGCAGTGACGGCCGGGAACCCGGGGACTTCTGGAGTTGTTCACGGGTGCGGCAAACCCGGTCCCGGGGTGTTCCGGCCAGGCGCGGTTGCCGCCGCGGGGGTGGCTCCGCCATCCCCGGGTGGCCAACGGATTCGATAACCGAGATTCTCTCTCAGACGGCAGGAGCCAGACATGATTGCGCCTTCTACTGACGCCATGAAAAGTGCGGGTACCGGCAAAGCGCTTGGTGCACTGGGCGTGGTGCTGCTCGTCCTCATCGTGCTGATGGCGGTCAACTTCGCGCTCGTGGCGCGCCAGAATGCGTTCGACAAGCAGTACATCGAACACGCCAGCGAGATGCGCATCCTCTCCCAGGAAATCGCCAAGAACTCCACCGAGGCGGTGACCGGCAAGGCCGAGGCCTTCCGGTTCCTGCAGGAGGCGCGCCAGGCGTTCGAGCGCCATCTCGAGCTGCTGCGGGTGGGCAACGGCGCGACCGGGCTGCCCGCCTCGCCGCCGGAGGCCGCCGGCGCCCTGGGACGGGTGCGGGAAACCTGGAGCGGGGTGAGCGGGGCGGCCGACGTCATCATCGGCCGCTGGGACGTCATCACGACGCTGCACGAGATCGCCGGCCGTTTCAGTGAAACCATCCCCCGGCTACAGAAGGTGACCGACGAGCTGGTGGATGCGATGGCCGTAGCCGACACTTCCCGCGAGCAGCTCATTCTCGTCAGCCGCCAGTCCCTGCTGCTGGAGCGTATCGTGCGCAACGTCAACCTGGTGCTGCGCGGCGGCCTGGAGGCGGTAACCGCCGCCGACAGCTTCGGCCGTGACACCGCCCTGTTCGGGCGCGTGCTGAACGGCCTGCTGGAGGGCAGCCCGGCGCTGGGCATCACCGCCGTCACCGAACCCGCGCAACGGGCCAGGCTCGAAGAGCTGCAGTCCCTGTTCGCACCGGTGAGCGAGAGCGCGGGCCGGATCCTGGAGAGCTCCCCGGAGCTGTTCCAGGTGCGCGACGCGGCCGACCGGATCTTCCAGAACAGCGGTCTGCTGCTGGACGGCGCCACGGACCTGGAGACGGTCTACGAGAATCTAGGCGCCCAGCGGGTCATCTCCTCCTGGAGCGGCTTCGGCATCCTGGCCGTGGCGATTCTGGTGCTCATCCTGCTGGCCCAGCGCTATGTGCGGGACAGCCGCCTCCGGCTGCAGGCGAGCACGGAGCAGAACCAGCGCAACCAGGAGGCGATTCTGCGGCTGCTGGACGAGATGGGCGACCTGGCCGACGGTGACCTGACGGTCCAGGCAACGGTGACGGAGGACTTCACCGGCGCCATCGCCGACTCGGTGAACTACGCCGTCGAACAGTTGCGCTCCCTGGTGTCGGCCATCAACCGCACGGCAGTACAGGTCGCGTCGGCGTCCCAGGAGACGCGGACCACCGCCGCGAACCTGGCCGAGGCGAGCCGCCACCAGGCGAAGGAGATCTCCGACGCCACCACCACCATCAACGACATGGCGGTATCCATCGAGGGCGTCTCAGAGAACGCCTCCGAGTCGGCGCAGGTGTCCCGGCGGGCGGTGGAAATCGCCAACAAGGGCCACCAGACGGTGCAGAACACCATCCACGGCATGGACAACATCCGCGAGCATATCCAGGAGACCGCCAAGCGCATCAAGCGCCTGGGCGAGAGCTCCCAGGAGATCGGCAACATCGTCTCGCTGATCAACGACATCGCCGAACAGACCAACATCCTCGCGCTCAACGCCGCCATCCAGGCCGCCACCGCCGGCGAGGCGGGCCGCGGTTTCGCGGTGGTGGCCGACGAGGTGCAGCGCCTGGCGGAGCGTTCCGGCAACGCCACCAAGCAGATCGAGGCGCTGGTGAAGACCATTCAGACCGATACCAACGAGGCGGTCATCTCCATGGAGCAGAGCACCACCGAGGTGGTCGGCGGTGCTCGCCTGGCGGAGGAGGCCGGTGTGGCCCTGGAGGAGATCGACGCCGTTTCCAAGCATCTCGCCGAACTCATCGAGAGCATCTCGGCGGCGGCCCGCCAGCAGTCGACATCGGCCGGCCAGGCCTCGCAGACCATGAAGGTGATCGAGGAGATCACCGCCCAGACCCTGACCGGAGCCAATGCCACCGCCGAATCCATCGGCAAGCTGGCGGACCTGGCCGGGGATTTGCGCAATTCGGTGGCCGACTTCAGGCTGCCCGCCGAGGGCGGTGGGGAGCAGGAGGAGACTCTCGCGGCGCAGGCCTGAGTGTTCGCGGTCACGGCGGTGCGGCGGCGACATGCCGCCGCGGTGTCCCCCAGCCGCGCTGCCCAGCCTGTCCGATCATCCGAGCCGGCCCGTCGTCGACGGGCCGTATGTACTCATAGGAAGAGGCCTTAGGTGTGAACGACACGACAGCCTTGAGCCTGATTCGGGCGGAAATCGACCAGGCACTGGAGCAGGTCCGCCGATTCCTGGAACGGTACATCGAGCACACGGAGGAGTCCGTTGTCCTGGAACAGGCGGCCGAGGAGCTGCACCGGATCCTGGGCAGCCTGAAGATGGTGGAGCTCTACGGCGCCGCGCTGGTGGCCGAGGAGATGGAGCGCGTTGCCCGGGATCTGCTCGAGGACCGGGTGCCGAATCGCGACGACGCCTGCGGCGTGCTGGTGCAGGCGGCCATGCAGCTTCCCAACTACCTGGAACGGATTCAGGCCGGAGAAAGCGACAACCCCCTGGTCCTGCTGCCGCTACTCAATGACTTGCGCAGCGGCAGGGGGGCGGAGTTGCTCTCCGACACCCTTCTGTTCGAGCCCGACCTTTCGGTCATGCCGCCCGCGGGTTACGACGCCGATTCCCTGGCCCTGCTGGAGGGGGACCTGCGCAAGCCGGCGCGCAGCGCCCGGCATCTCTATCAGCTGGGCCTGCTCGGTCTGCTGCGCAACCAGCAGCTGCGCCAGGCCCTCGGCCGCCTGCGCCTTGCCCTGTCCCAGCTGGAGAAGATCTCCAGTGGCCGGCCCATGGGTCAGTTGTGGTGGGTTGCCTCGGGTGTTGTGGCCGCCGTCGCCGGCGAAGGGCTTGAGGCGGGCCTCGCGGTCAAGCACCTCCTGTCCCGCATCGATCGCCATATCCGCCGGGTGGCCGAGGAGGGGGAGTCCGCGCTGGAAGAGACGCCTCCGGCCGAGCTGGTCAAGAACCTGCTCTACTACAATGCCAAGGCCGAGCCGGTCGATACCCGTGTCCGCGAGCTCAAGTCGGCATTCCGCCTCGATGCGGTGCTTCCCTCCGAGGATGACATGGCCAGGCGCCGCCAGGGGCTTTCCGCTGCCAACCGGGGCGTGCTCCGGGTGGCTATCGGCGCACTCAAGGATGAACTCTCCCGGGCCAAGGATCAGCTGGATCTCTTTGTCCGTTCCGAACCGCGGAAGCTGTCCGATCTGGAACCGCTGCGCGAACTCCTCCGGCGGGTGGCCGACACGCTGGTGATGCTCGGCATGGGTCACGCGCGCGGCATGATCCAGCAGCAGGCTGGCGTCCTCGAAGGGATGGAAAGGGGTGAAAGCCCGGTTGCTGACAGCGTCCTGATGGAGGTGGCCGGGGCGCTCCTGTACGTGGAATCGGGGCTCGACCTGCTGCTGGAAACCGGCCGGCTTCCGGGGCAGGATGATGCACCCCTGACGGGGCGGGAAAGCGCGGATCGTTCGGCGCTGCGTGCCGTGCTGCGCGAGTCCCTGCTGACGATCCAGTCCGCCAAACAGGATTTCGCCGCGGCGTTGGCGGAGCCTGGTGCGGCCTTCGACGGCGCGGCCATGGCCATGGCCGTGGAACCGGTTCTGGGGGCGCTGCGGATGCTGGAGGATGAAGCCGTGGCGGAGCTCCTGGCGGCCTGGCTGGAGCGCATCCGGCCGCTGTCCGAGCTGCCGGCCGAGAGCACCGCATACGAGAGTCTGGCCGATGCCCTGACCGCCGTGGAGAGCTACCTGGATGCGCTGCAGCAGGGGCGCCGGGCGGAGGGCTATCTGGAAATCGGGCGCCAGCGTCTGGAGCTTGCGCTGCCGACCACGGCCGCTGCCGCCGCGACCCCGGCGGAGGAAGGGCCCGCCGGGTGGCCGGACGCGGGCGGAGAATCCCTGGAAGAGGACATCGACGAGTCCATCGAGATCGGCGGAATCGTGTATGACTGGGCCATCTCCCCGGGCTCGCATGCCGAGCCGGAACGCGCGGACCAGGCGCACGGCCATGAACCCGGACCGGTTGAGGAAACGCTCGACGTCTTCGCCCCCGGGTGGGAGGAGCCGGCCGCGGCCGAGGTATTCGAAGCCGGTGAGCCAAGACCCTTGGGCGAGGCCGCGGCGCAGGAGCCCGACAGGCCCGCGGCGGCTGAAGCGGCGCAGGGAGCGGACACCGAAGAGACCGAGCTGCCGGATCCGGAGCTGGTGGAAATCTTCACCGAGGAAGCCGACGAGGTGCTGGCGTCCATCGACGAGAACCTGGCGCGCTGGAAGTCCGATCCTGACGATACCGAAGCCCGCCAGAGTGTGCGCCGTGCCTACCATACTCTCAAGGGCAGCGGCCGCATGGTCGGGGCGACGGAGGCGGGTGAGCTGGCCTGGGCCGTTGAAAATCTCCTCAACCGGGTGATCGACGGCGCCATTCCCGCGGCACCGGCGGTGTTCGATGCCGTGGATGAAGCCCGGCGCCTGCTGCCCTCCCTGATCGGCGCCTTCGCCGAGAACCGGCCCTGCCCGGAGAGCGGGGAGGCACGCGAGCTGGCTGAAAGTTGTCACCTGTTGAGCGAGGCGGGCCTTCCTGCGGTGGCTGCCACAGCCGAACAGCCTGTCGAGGCGGAGCCCGGGCCGGAGTTCGAGCGGGAGCCCGAGCCGGCCGAACCGGAGGCGGCGGAAGAGCCGCCGATGCCGGAGGCCGGAGCCTGGATGGATCCGGTGCTGCTGGGCATTTTCTCCACGGAGACCCGCGGTCACCTGGCGGTGGTGGAGGAGTTTCTGCAACGCTGCAGGGCGCAGGGTGATGGCTGCCGTGTGGATGGGGACCTGCAGCGGGCGTTGCACACCCTGCACGGGAGCGCGGGCGCCGCACGGGTCGAACCGATGAGCGACCTGGCCGGTCGGCTCGAGTCCCTGGTCAAGGTCCAGGCCGGAATCGACTCCTCGCCCGCGCCGGCATTCCTGGGCCTGCTGGAAGAGGGGCTCGCGGTCTTTTCCATGCAGCTTGAAGCCCTGCTGTCGGCGCCGGCCGCCGTGCCCGCGGCAGCCGAGTTGTGCGAACGGATCGGAATTGAGGAAGACCGGCTGCGCGCCGCCGTGCCCCCCGCGGTTGCCGGCATGGGCGCATACGCTGCCGAACCGCCGGCGGTCGAGGAGCCTGCGGCTGACGAGCCCGCCGGGTCCCTGGCTGGTACGGAGATTGCTACCGCCGCCGAAGCGCCGGGAGAGGTGTTGTCGGAGTGGGAAATGGCGCTCGATGCCGAGTTGGCGGAACCGGAAGTCCCGACAGCACCGGAGCTCGATGAGCTGACCCGGCTGTTCCTCGACGAGGGTGCCGCCATGCTGCAGTCGGCCGACGCCCTGCTGCGCGAATGGCTCGCGGAGCCCGGTGCGATTCAGCGTCTGGAGGAACTGCGCTTCCAGCTCCACAGCCTGGCGGAAGGGGCCCGGCTTGCGGGGCAGAGGGAGGTGGGCGCGTTCGCCGAGCAGCTGGAGCGGGCCTATGCCGATCTGGCTGCGGGACGCCTGCCCCGCGATTACGCCCTGAGCGACTGGCTGCAATCGGCCCACGACGGGCTGGCCGGGATGCTCAATGCCATCCAGACCGGGGAACCCGCCGAGGAGACGGGGCCGCTGCTGGAGCAGCTCCAGGCGCTGCGGACACAGCCGCTGGCGCCCGCCGCGGAAGAGGCTGCTGCGGGGGTTGCGGAGGTGGAGGAAGAGCCGCCGGTCATGGTTTATGCCGAACCGGCTCCCGAAGCTGTTGCCGAGCCCGAGCCCGAGCCCGAGCCCGAGCCCGAGCCCGAGCCCGAGCCCGAGCCCGAGCCCGAGCCCGAGCCCGAGCCCGAGGCCCGGCCCGTCACGGTGCGGGAGGCGGTTTCCGGCTACGAGGCGATTGACCCCGAACTGCTCGATATTTTCCGTGAGGAAGCGGCCGAGCTGCTGGATGCGACCGAACGGGCGCTCCAGGGCTGGGCCCGTGCGCCCGCCGAACCGGGGGTTGCCGAGGGCCTGCGCCGTGCGCTGCACACCCTGAAGGGCGGTGCCCGGACCACCGGTCTGCAGGCGATGGCGGATCTGAGCCACCAGATGGAGTCGCTCATCGACGCGGTTCGTGACGGTACCGTGGTGGCCGACGACCGGGTGGTGCAACTGCTCCACGAGGGATATGACGCGCTCGCCTCCATGCTCGAGCAGGTGACGGCACGGGTGACGTTGAGCCCGGCGGAGGAGCTCCTGCTGCGGATGCGTGAGGCGTTGACGAGCGGCCCCGAACCGCTGCCGTCCGGGCTCGTCGTGGCCGCGGCCGCCGCCGTGCCCGCGGCGGCGGAGCCGGTTGCCATACCCCGGCCGGCGCCGGCCGCACCGGCACCGGCGCCGCAGCAGCAGGAGATGGTGCGGGTACGCGCCGACCTGCTCGACCGGTTGGGCAACGTCGCGGGCGAGGTGAGCATATCCCGCTCCCGCCTCGGGCAGCAGGTCTCCCAGTTCGGCTACCACCTGCAGGAGTTCGAGGAGACGGTCAATCGCCTGCGGGGTCAGCTGCGGCGGCTGGAGATCGAGACCGAGGCACAGATTCTGTTCCGCTACGAGCAGGCCGACCAGGCGGGCTACGACGAGTTCGACCCCCTGGAACTGGATCGCTTCTCCCACATGCAGCAGCTCTCCCGCGCGCTCATGGAGAGCGCGGGCGACCTCATCGACCTGAAGGACACCCTCACGGAGCTGAACCGCGACTCCGAGACCCTGCTCCTGCAGCAGTCGCGCATCAACACCGAGCTGCAGGAAGGCCTGATGCGCGCGCGCATGGTGCCCTTCTCCAGCCTGGTTCCGCGGCTGCGCCGCATCGTGCGCCAGATCACCGGCGAACTCGGCAAGCGGGCCGAGCTGCGGGTGCTGGGCGGCGAGGGCGAAATGGATCGCTCGGTCCTGAACCGAATGGTCGGGCCCCTGGAGCACCTGCTGCGCAACGCCATCGATCACGGCATCGAGCCGCCCGCCGTGCGTCAGGCGACCGGCAAGACCGATATGGGCGTCATCACTCTCGACGTCCGGCGCGAGGGGGGCGAGGTAGTGCTGGTGCTCTCCGACGACGGCGGCGGGGTGAATCTCGACGCGGTGCGCGCCACGGCCATATCACGCGGGCTACTGGGCGAGGACGAGCGGGTCGGTGACTACGAGCTGATGCAGCTCATCCTCGAATCCGGCTTCAGCACCGCCGAGAACGTCACCCAGATTTCCGGCCGCGGCGTGGGTCTGGATGTGGTCAACAGCGAGATCAAGCAGCTGGGCGGCATGGTCTCCATCGAATCGACCCGGGGTGAGGGCACCGCCTTCAGCATCCGGTTGCCCTTCACCCTCTCGGTGAACCAGGCGCTTATGGTCTATGTGGGAGAAGAGCTCTACGCCATTCCCCTGACCAGCATCGAGGGCATCATCCGGCTCGACGCGGCCGACGTGGTTCGCCACCACGGTGCCCAGGGCGTGCCGTTCCGCTATGCCGGCCAGGACTATCGCCTCGAGTACCTGGGCAGCCTGCTGGGGCTGCACCGCGAGGCGCCGGTGACCGGTGGAGCCCCGCTGCCGGTGCTGCTGGTCCGCGGCGGCGACAGCCACTACGCCTTGCTCGTGGACGGCATCCAGGGCAGCGGCGAGATCGTGGTGAAGTCCCTGGGGGCGCAACTCAGTACCGTCCGGGGCATCGCTGGAGCCACCATTCTCGGCGACGGCCGGGTCGTGGTGATCCTCGATATGCCGGCGCTCATCCGCACCGGCGCGGTGGTCCAGCACACGGTCGAGGCGGCGAAGGAGGTGCACACGGACGAGGTGCGGCCGCCCAGGGTGCTGGTGGTGGACGACTCCATCACCGTGCGCAAGGTGACGACGCGGCTGCTCGGCCGCAACGGCATGGAGGTGCTCACCGCCAAGGACGGCGTGGATGCCATGGCGCTGCTCCTGGAACTGGAGCACCTGCCCGACATCATGCTGCTGGATATCGAAATGCCGCGCATGGACGGCTACGAGCTCGCTTCCCTGGTACGCCACAACGAGCGGCTGCGGGAGGTGCCCATCGTGATGATTACCTCGCGCACGGGCGAAAAGCACCGGGAGCGCGCCGAGGGGCTGGGGGTGAGCCGGTATCTGGGCAAGCCCTATCAGGAGAAGGATCTCCTCGAGACCATCCGGGAGCTGACCGGGCAGATCGAGTGAGACTTCCGCGTTGCCGCGGCCGACGACCGGGCCGCGGCACGGGGGTCGGGGTTGAGGCAGCGGGGCGATGACGCACCCATGGAATCGACGCATGCAACAGACACGCGAGGAAATCGCCGGCAGCCGTAGACCGGCAGAGGTCAACTGCCTGCTCATGCCCATCGGGGGAGGCGCGCTGCTGCTGCCCAATGTCCTGGTGGCCGAGGTGGTCGGTTTTTCCACGCCGGAGCTTCAGGCCGACGCGCCACCCTGGCTCGCGGGCCGCATCGAGTGGCGCGGGCTCACTGTGCCCCTGATCCGCCTGGAGACGCTCCTGGGCGTGGATGCCGTCCCCGGCGCCGGGCGCCGAATCGCCATCCTCAACGCCCTCGAGGAGCAGACCGACACACCCTTTCTCGGCATCGTGCTGCAGGGCATCCCGGCCCTGGTCAGGGTGCGGGCGGCGGAGCTGGTAGAGGACCCTGAGGAAGGGCGGGGAGGGCCGGTCCTGCGCCGGCTCCGCTATCAGGGGCAGCCAGTGGTGGTGCCGGACCTGGAGGCATTGACGGCGTCGCTGCAGGCACACGTTGCCTGAACAGGACAAGCCGTCGTCGAACCGGCCGATCCGGAAACCCTGCACACCTGTGGAGGTGATGGGAGCTGGTGTCTTTTCGCTAGCCAAGGAGTCGTGGACATGCAGATTGGAGGAATGTCTCGGGACGCTACCCGAACGCCGCGCAAGACGGCGAAAATCACCCCGGCGGGCGGTCTGCTGGCCGTACTGCTGGCCGTACTGCTGGGCCTTGTGCTGCCGTGCCTTGCCGCGCAGGCCGCCGATGATGACTACCTGAAGATGCTCGAAGCCGAAGCAACGGGGGACGCGGGGCCGAAGGTGGATGCCGCCAGCGTGCGGGAGAATACCGCCAGCGCCGGCAGCAGCGTCAGCACCGCGCAGGCGGGGGCGATGGACCGGGCCGCCTTCGAAGCCCAGTTCGGGCAGCTGCGCCCCTCCACCTTCAGTGCCTACGAAAAGCTGGAGGAGCCGCAGAAGCAGTCGGTCTTCGAACAGTTCCGGGAGAGCGGCGACTACAACAAGCTGGTGCTGGAGGTCATGCGCCTGCGCTACGGGCAGTAAAACAGAAACGTGTACGTCGGAACGGAGGAGTCTCAATGAAAGGACGGATATTCGGGGGGATGGCGCTGTCGGGACTGGTTCTGGCGGCCATGGTCTGGACGCTGCCGGCGACCGCGCTGGAGGTCAATATCGCCGAATTGATCCCCTATGTGGATGTGATGCACGAGGGCAAGAAGGTGCGCGTGATGCGCATCCAGGATACCGATCACGTGCTCACGGGGGGGTTCACCAAGACCTCGCGCCCGTGCCCGCCCTTCTGTTACCACCCGATGCAGGTGGCGCCCGGGGTGACCACGGTGGGCGAGGTGGAGCTGGTGAAGTTCATGGCCGACGAGGTGAACCGCGGCACCGGTCTCATCATCGACGCGCGCACTCCCCAGTGGTATCAGGGCGGGACCATACCCGGCTCGGTGAACATTCCCTTCACCATCCTTTCCGGAGACGATATCAAGGCGCCGGAGCTGCAGGCGGCGATGGAGCAGTTCGGCGCCCGGCAGAAAGCCCCGGGGGAGATGGAGACGGGCTTCCTCCAGCGCCTGTTCGGCGGAGCCGAGAAGAGCGACTCGCCCTGGGATTTCAGTCAGGCGAGAAATCTGCTGCTGTTCTGCAACGGCCCCTGGTGCGACCAGTCGCCGCGGGCCATCAAGGGACTGCTCAAGCTCGGCTACCCGGCCGAGAAGCTCTTCTACTACCGGGGCGGGATGCAGAACTGGCAGGTCGGCGGCTTCACCACGGTGGTGCCGGAAGGCGGCTGAACCACGGACCCCCGGACAGCGACCGGCAACCACCCGTCGCTGTCCGGGGCGGTGTCCGTTCGCCGACGGTGCGAGCGTCCGTCAGCCCAGGTCCCCCCACAGGTGCTGGAGCACCGCGATGGCGGCAAGCCCCGCGGTCTCGGTGCGCAGTACGCGCGGTCCCAGCCTGACCCCCACGTAGCCCGCCTGGCGCGCCAGTGCGCGCTCCTCCTCGTCCAGGCCGCCCTCGGGACCCACCAGCAGCGTCACCCTGCCGCTGTCCGGCGGCGGCAGCGCCCGGGCCGTCGTATCGGCCTCCGGATCCAGCAGCAGCCGCAGCTCTCCCGTCCCCGGTCGCAGGCAGTCATCCAGCGGCGCGATGTCCGCCAGCCGGGGCGGGCACGTGCGTCCCGACTGTTCGCAGGCGGCAACGATGACGCCGTGCCAGTGCTGCAGCCGCTTCTCCTGCCGGGCGCGATCGAGCTGGACCACCGAGCGCCGCGTGATGACGGGAGTGAGCGCCGCCACGCCCAACTCCACGGCTTTCTGCAGGGTGTAGTCCATCCGTTCTCCCCGGGAGATGCCCTGCTGCAGCTCGATGCGCAGGGGCGACTCGACCGCGGGCCGGAGCGGGGCCTCCAGGATTACCCGCGCATCCGAGCGGCCCAGGTGCTCGATTCGTCCCGGGTACTCCAGTCCGCTGCCGTCGAACAGAATGATGGGGCTGGCCGGAGTGAGGCGCAGGACCCGCCCCAGGTAGTGGGCGCTCTCCTTCGACAGCTCCACCGTCGTCAGGCCGTGGAGATTGTTCGGATGGTACAGACGTGGAATACGCATGGGGCGACAGCTTCGTTGGCTCAGTCGGGCCGGTAGGCGGCATGGCTCGTTTCGGTCTCCCACAGGATGACCTCCACGACCGGGTAGCCGGCCGCCGCAATGTGTTCGAAGATGGCGCGGGCGATGTTCTCCGCGGTAGGGTTCCAGTCCACCACGCGCACCCGCTCGCCAGCCTCCTGGAGCAGGGGTAGGACCGGATCGTCCCGGTGAAGGAGCATGGTGTGGTCAAACTCGGTGTCCACCCATGTCTTCACCATCTGCTTGATCTCGCTGAAATCGCAGATCATCCCCTGGCCGTCGAGGTGTTCGCCTTCGAGGGTTACGACGGCACGGGCATTATGGCCGTGCAGGTGACGGCAGGGTCCCTGGTGATTCAGCAGACGATGCCCGTAGCAGAAGGAGATGGACTTGGTGACTCTGTACATGTGGGTCCCTGGACGGAGAGAACGCTCGGTTGGTTGGTGGTGGACGCCTGCAACCGGACAGACCGGATGGCCAGCCCGGTTCAGAGTCGACGCGTTTGTCAGTAAGATACCAGCACTACAGGCACGGGCGCATTGATTGACATCGAACCCGCCGGCCGCTGTCGGCCACACGGACAAGCCGGGTCTCGGTGCTCAGGGTTGGGCCCGTACCAACGGATCACAACCCCGTGGCGATGTCGATTCCCTCCGCCGCCACCTCGGCGAGAAAATCGATCTGCTCCTCCGTGATCACGTAGGGCGGCATCATGTAGACCACGCTGCCCAGCGGGCGCAGCAGGGCGCCGCGGGACAGCGCGTGGCGGTAGACCCTGAGGCCGCGGCGCTCCTGCCAGGGATAGGGGGCGCGGCTGGCCTTGTCCCGCACCATCTCCATGGCCAGGACCATGCCGGTCTGGCGCACGTCGCCCACCTGGGGGTGATCCGCCAGCCGGGCGGTGGCCGAGCGCATGCGCGCGGCGAGGGTGCGGTTGTGCTCCAGCACCGGCTCCGAGTCGAAGATGTCGAGGGTTGCCAGCGCGGCGGCGCAGCCGAGCGGATTGCCGGTAAAACTGTGGGAGTGGAGAAAGGCGGTCATCCGCTCGTAGTCGTCGTAGAAGGCCTGGTAAATCTCGCCGGTGGTCAGGGTGGCCGCCAGCGGCAGGTAGCCGGCGGTGAGCCCCTTGGAAAGGCACATGAAATCCGGGCTGATGCCCGCCTGCTCGCAGGCGAACAGCGTTCCCGTGCGCCCGAAGCCCACGGCGATTTCGTCGGCGATGAGGTGCACCCCGTGCCGGTCGCAGGCCTCCCGCAACAGGGTGAGGTAGATCGGGTCGTACATGCGCATGGAGCCGGCGCACTGCACCAGGGGCTCCACGATCACCGCACAGGTCTCGTGGGCATGGCGCTCAAGGGCCCGCTCCATGTGGGCGAACATGCGCCGGGCGACCTCGGCGCAGGACTCGCCCGGCTCGCGGTCGAAGCAGTCGGGGGCGGGAACCGTGAAGGGTTTCAGCAGCAGCGGCTCGTAGGTCTCCTTGTAGAGGGAGACATCTCCCACCGCCAGCGCCCCCAGGGTCTCGCCGTGATAGCTGTTGGAGAGGTTGATGAAGCGGGTCTTCTCCGGCCGGCCCGAGTTGCGCCAGTAGTGGTAGCTCATCTTCAGCGCCACCTCGATGGCCGATGAGCCGTTGTCGGCGTAGAAGCAGTGGTCGAGCCCGGCTGGGGTGATATGCACCAGGCGTTCGGAGAGGCGCACCACCGGCTCATGGGTGAAGCCGGCCAGGATGACATGCTCCAGCTGTCCGATCTGCTCCTGTACCGCGGCATTGATGCGCGGGTTGGCGTGGCCGAAGAGGTTCACCCACCAGGAACTCACCGCATCCAGGTAGCGGTTGCCCTCGAAGTCCTCCAGCCACACCCCCTCGCCGCGGCGGATGGGGATGAGCGGGAGCGTCTCGTGGTCCTTCATCTGCGTGCAGGGATGCCACACCACCCGCAGATCCCGCTCGACAATGTTCCGGTTATTCATGACTCACCAAGAAAAAAAGATTTCACCACGAAGGACACGAAGAACACGAAGTGAAGAGCAAGGCAGGACTGTCGAATTGTTGTCTGCACCTGACGGTGAGGCAACACTACGCGCCGTGGAACTCCGAAAAACCTTCGTGCTCTTCGTGTCCTTCGTGGTGAACGGTTTTACATTCATTCAACACCCGGAAGGCCCAGGTTGCGCCACAGGGCCAGCGTCGGCTCGGCGCGGTTCATGGTGTAGAAGTGCAGGCCCGGGGCGCCGCCGGCGAGCAGCTTCTCGCACAGCTGTGTGACCACCTCCTCGCCGAAGGCGACGATGGCGTCGCGGTCGTCGCCGAAGGACTCCAGGCGCTTGCGGATCCAGCGCGGAATCTCGGCGCCGCAGGCGTCGGAGAAGCGCGCCAGCTGGCTGTAGTTGGTGATGGGCATGATGCCCGGCACCACCGGCGCCTGTACGCCCAGGGCGCGCACGTCCTCCAGAAAGCGGAAGTAGGCGTCGGGATTGTAGAAGTACTGGGTAATGGCCGCGTCGGCCCCCGCCTTCACCTTGCGGGCGAAGTTTTCCAGGTCCGCGCGGGCACTGGCCGCCTGGGGATGGAACTCGGGGTAGGCGGCCACCTCGATGTGGAACCAGTCGCCGGTCTCCTCGCGGATGAAGGCCACCAGCTCGTTGGCGTAGCGGAACTCGCCGGCCCCGCGGCTGCCCGAGGGCAGGTCGCCGCGCAGGGCGACGATGCGGCGGATGCCGTGGCTGCGGTAGGTCGTGAGCAGCTCGCGGATGAAGCCCCGGTCGGTGCCGATGCAGGAGAGGTGGGGGGCGGCGTCGTTGCCGGCCGCCTGGATCTCCAGCACCGCCTCCAGGGTGCCGGCCTGGGTGCTGCCGCCGGCGCCGAAGGTGACCGAGAAGTAGGCGGGATTCAGCCGCGCGAGCCGCTCCCGCACCCCCCGCAGCTTCTCCCTGCCCTCGTCGGTCTTGGGCGGAAAGAACTCGAAACTGAAATTGCGTGATTCGCTCATGGCGTGATCTCGAAAAAAGCGTTTCACCGCCAAGGCGCCAAGGACGCCAAGCGGACCGTAGGATGGGCAAAGCGTAGCGTGCCCATCGACGCACGGTTGGTGATGGGCACGTCGCTACGCTCCTTTGCCCATCCTACATTCCAACTGTTTCTTCCCTTGGCGCTCTTGGCGCCTTGGCGGTAAAGACATTGCGGGCTGAGGGTTCAACGCAAAGACGCCAAGGCGCCAAGGCGCAACAAGAATCCAAGGCATGCAGGTCCGCGACGGCGGCGTGGGCCGATAGCGGAGTTGATACCGCCTGCCCCTTCATTCCTTCGCGCCTTGGCGTCTTTGCGTCTTCGCGTTGGTGTTTGAACCCTCACTCAGTACCGGTAGTGGTCGGGCTTGTAGGGGCCTTCCGCCGGCACGCCGATGTAGTTGGCCTGCTTCTCGGTGAGGGTGGTGAGCTTCGCGCCGATCTTCTGCAGGTGCAACCGCGCCACCTCCTCGTCCAGGTGCTTGGGCAGGGTGTAGACGCGGGTTTCGTACTGATCACCCTTGGTCCAGAGCTCCATCTGCGCCAGAGTCTGGTTGGTGAAGGAGTTGGACATGACGAAGCTGGGGTGACCGGTGGCGCAGCCCAGGTTCACCAGCCGCCCCTCGGCGAGCAGGATGATGCGCTTGCCGTCCGGGAAGATGATGTGGTCCACCTGCGGCTTGATGTTCTCCCACTCGTACTGCTCCAGGCTCGCCACGTCGATCTCGTTGTCGAAGTGGCCGATGTTGCAGACGATGGCCTGGTCCTTCATCCGCGCCATGTGGTCGTGGCCGATGACGTGGAAGTTGCCGGTGGCGGTGACGAAGATGTCCGCCTGGGAGCATGCCTCGTCCATGGTCACCACGCGGTAGCCCTCCATGGCCGCCTGCAGGGCGCAGATGGGGTCGATCTCGGTGACCCAGACGGTGGCGCCGAGGCCGCGCAGGGATTGGGCGCAGCCCTTGCCCACGTCGCCGTAGCCCAGCACCAGGGCGATCTTGCCGGCGATCATCACGTCGGTGGCGCGCTTTATGCCGTCCACCAGCGACTCGCGGCAGCCGTAGAGGTTGTCGAACTTGCTTTTGGTGACCGAGTCGTTGACGTTGATGGCGGGGAAGGGCAGCTCGCCGCGCTTCTCCATCTGGTAGAGACGGTGGACGCCGGTGGTGGTCTCCTCGGTGACGCCGCGGATGGCCGCCTTGCGCTCGGCATAGTAGCCGGGCCGGCTCTCCAGGCGGCGGCGGATGGCGGCGTAGAGCACCCGCTCCTCCTCGCTGGTGGGGTGGTCCAGCACCGCGGCGTCCTGCTCGGCCTTGGCGCCGAGGATCACCAGCAGGGTGGCGTCGCCGCCGTCGTCCAGGATCATGTTGGGTGTGCCGCCGTCGGCCCACTCCATGATCCTGTGGGTGTACTCCCAGTACTCCTCCAGGCTCTCGCCCTTGTAGGCGTAGACCGGCACGCCGGAGGCGGCGATGGCCGCGGCGGCGTGGTCCTGGGTGGAGAAGATGTTGCAGGAGGCCCAGCGCACCTCGGCGCCCAGCGCGGTCAGCGTCTCTATGAGCACGGCCGTCTGGATGGTCATGTGCAGGCTGCCGGCGATGCGCGCGCCCTTGAGCGGCCGCTCGGCGGCGTACTTGGCGCGTAGTGCCATCAGGCCGGGCATCTCGGTCTCGGCGATGGCGATCTCCTTGCGCCCCCAGTCGGCCAGCGCCGGGTCGGCCACCTTGAAGTCGTTGAACGAGGGGTCGATGACAGCGTTCATAGTTCTCACTCTCCCGGAGTCTGAAAGTGAGCGCCGTTGCGTCGTGGAAACCGCAGCCCCGCCGAGCCTGACGGGCCGGTCGGCCCGCTGCAGCGCCCCTCGGCAGGGGGGATGGTGTGTACGAAACCTTATGCGTTTACCGCCAGGGCGCCAGGGGCGCCATGAAGTTCGTAGGATGGGCAAAGCGCAGCGTGCCCATCAGCGCGCCTCTGGTGATGGGCACGTCGCTACGCTCCTTTACCCATCCTACTCTTCTGTCTTTGCGTCTTTGCGTCTTTGCGTCTTCGCGCCTTGGCGTTGAAGTCTTTTCTCCTAAATACCTGCCGCCTCGCGCAGCATGTCGGCCTTGTCGGTGCGCTCCCACGTGTACGCCTCCTCCTCGCGGCCGAAGTGGCCGTAGGCGGCGGTGCTGCGGTAGATGGGCCGGATCAGATCCAGCATCTTGACGATGCCGTAGGGGCGCAGGTCGAAGTGCTCGCGCACCAGAGTCACCAGCTTCTCCTCGGGCAGCTTGCCGGTGCCGAAGGTGTCGATGCTGATGGAGGTGGGCTCCGCCACGCCGATGGCGTAGGAGACCTGGATCTCGCAGCGCTCGGCCAGTCCCGCGGCGACGATGTTCTTGGCCACGTAGCGGCCGGCGTAGGCTGCCGAGCGGTCCACTTTGGAGGGGTCCTTGCCGGAGAAGGCGCCGCCGCCGTGGCGGGCCATGCCGCCGTAGGTGTCGACGATGATCTTGCGCCCCGTCAGGCCGCAGTCGCCCACCGGGCCGCCGATGATGAACTGGCCGGTGGGATTGATGTGGTACTTGGTCTCCCGGGTCAGCCACTCCGCCGGCAGGACGGGGATGATGATGTTCTCCATCACCGCTTCGCGGATGTCCTTCTGGGAGACGTCCGGGTCGTGCTGGGTGGAGAGCACCACCGCCTCGATGCCGGCCGGCCGGCCGTTCTCGTAGCGGAAGGTCACCTGGCTCTTGGCGTCGGGGCGCAGCCAGGGCAGCACGCCGTGCTTGCGCATCTCCGCCTGACGCTGCACCAGCCGGTGGGCGTAGGTGATGGGCGCGGGCATCAGCACGTCGGTCTCGTTGGTGGCGTAGCCGAACATCAGCCCCTGGTCGCCGGCGCCCTGCTCCTCGGGGCTGGTGCGGTCCACGCCCATGGCGATGTCGCCCGACTGCTTGCCGATGAGGGACATCACCGCGCAGGTGTGGCCGTCGAAGCCTACGTCGGAGCTGGTATAGCCGATGTCGCAGATGACGCCGCGCACCACCTCGTCGAGGTCGACCCAGGCGGAGGTGGTGATCTCGCCGGCGACAATCACTCCCCCGGTCTTGATGAGGGTTTCGCAGGCCACGCGGGCGCGCTTGTCCCGCTCGAGGAGCGCGTCGAGCACTGCATCGGAGATCTGGTCGGCGATCTTGTCGGGATGGCCTTCCGAGACCGACTCGGAGGTAAAGAGGTAGTTCTTGAGCATGGAACCCGGTTGCCTCCAGGCATTGCATATGGCCCCGGTAGTGTCCCGGGGGTGGCCGCGGACGGCGGCGGGGGCGCCGCCGAGTGTCAAAGTGGCAGATTTTAGCCCGATGGGCCGCGCATTTCATCCATGGGGAAATCGGTGGCCATCAGCCGGGGGGGTGAAAGCCATAAAGACGTTTGATTGCCGATGGCGGTAGCGTAGTGGAGAATAACGAGCTACTTATGGAGCCGGTCTGTGGCGGGGTTTCGCAGGCACGGTCATGGGGTGGGAAAGAAGCACGGACGTCGCGCCAGTCAAATTATAGCCATTCGCGCGGCTGTTGCAATGCAACAATCCGGTCGGGCCATGAACAGCGCCCGACGACCGCATCGGATCCTCGACGCGACCACCGTCCGGTCCTGTTAACATGCCGGCCACGGTGCGGTCCCCCGCTCCCCGAATTCAGTTCGAGACTCGAGACTACAAGGAGGCCATAGATGCCCTCGCGCAGAGAACTTGCCAATGCCGTCCGTGCCCTGAGCATGGACGCGGTGCAGAAGGCGAAGTCCGGTCACCCGGGCGCGCCCATGGGAATGGCGGACATCGCCGAGGTGCTGTGGAACGACTTCCTCAAGCACAACCCCGCCAATCCCAAGTGGGTGGACCGCGACCGCTTCGTGCTCTCCAACGGGCACGGCTCCATGCTGCTCTACTCCCTCCTGCACCTGGCCGGGTACGACCTGTCCATGGAGGACCTCAAGAATTTCCGCCAGCTGCACTCGCGCACCCCTGGCCACCCCGAGTACGGCTATGCGCCGGGCGTGGAGACCACCACCGGTCCCCTGGGCCAGGGCATCACCAATGCCGTGGGCATGGCGCTGGCCGAGCGCACCCTGGCCGGCCAGTTCAACCGCCCCGGCCACCACATCATCGACCACTACACCTACGTGTTCCTGGGTGACGGCTGCATGATGGAGGGCATCTCCCACGAGGCCTGCTCGCTGGCCGGGACCCTGGGGCTGGGCAAGCTCATCGCCTTCTGGGACGACAACGGCATCAGCATCGACGGCCACACCGACGGCTGGTTCACCGAGGACGTCGCCAAGCGCTTCGAGGCCTACGGCTGGCACGTGGTGCGCGGCGTGGACGGCCACGACGCCGAGGCCATCGCCAAGGCGGTCCACGAGGCGCGCTCGGTCAATGACAAGCCCACCCTCGTCTGCTGCAAGACGGTGATCGGCTTCGGCGCCCCGAACCTGTGCGGCAGCCACGACTGCCACGGCGCCCCCCTGGGCGACGACGAAATCGCCGCCACCCGCGAGAACCTGGGCTGGCACCACCAGCCGTTCGACATCCCCGAGGATATCTACGCCGGCTGGAACGCCCGCGACAAGGGCTCCGCGGCCGAAGCGCACTGGAACGAGAAGCTCGCCGCCTACCGGGCCGAGTACCCGGAGCTCGCCGCCGAGCTCGAGCGCCGCATGGCCGGCGAGCTGCCCGCCGACTGGGCCGGGCACAGCGAGGGCTTTGTCCGCGAAGTGGCCGCCAAGGGCGAGACCATCGCCTCGCGCAAGGCCTCCCAGAACACCATCAACGCCTTCGCCGCGGTGCTGCCCGAGTTCCTGGGCGGCTCGGCCGACCTGACCCCCTCCAACCTGACCAACTGGAAGGAGGCGAAGGTCATCAGCAACACGGTGGCCGACGGCAACTACCTCTCCTACGGCGTGCGCGAGTTCGGCATGTCCGCCATCATGAACGGCATCGCCCTGCACGGGGGCTTCATCCCCTTCGGCGGCACCTTCCTGATGTTCTCCGAGTATGCCCGCAACGCCCTGCGCATGGCGGCGCTGATGAAGGTGCAGAGCCTGTTCGTCTACACCCACGACTCCATCGGCCTGGGCGAGGACGGACCCACCCACCAGCCCGTCGAGCAGATCTCCACCCTGCGGCTGATTCCCAACATGCACACCTGGCGTCCCTGCGACGCGGTGGAGTCGGCGGTGGCCTGGAAGGCGGCCGTGGAGCGCAAGTCGGGCCCCACCTGCCTCATCTTCTCGCGCCAGAATCTCAAGCACATGGAGCGCAGCGACGCCCAACTGGCGGAGATCGCGCGCGGCGGTTATGTCCTCAAGGACTGTGACGGCACTCCCGATGCCATTATCATCGCCACGGGCTCCGAGGTGGAGCTGGCGGTGGGAGCCGCCGACGCACTGGCCGACAAGGGCCGCAAGGTCCGCGTCGTGTCCATGCCCTGCGTCGAGGTGTTCGAGGCCCAGGACGCCGCCTACCGCGAATCCGTCCTGCCCGCCGCCGTCACCGCCCGCGTGGCCGTGGAGGCCGGTGTCACCGCCTCCTGGTACAAGTACGTGGGCCTGCAGGGGCGCGTGGTGGGCATCGACCGCTTCGGCGAGTCGGCTCCCGCCGGCCAACTGTTCAAGGAGTTCGGCTTCACCGTGGAGAACGTGGTGAAGTCTGTCGAGGAGGTCCTCTGAGGATCCCGCTCCCCGCAAGGATTTTTACTGCCTGAGTAACCTGACGGAGAAAGAATCATGACTATCAAGGTCGGTATCAATGGTTTTGGCCGCATCGGCCGCATGGCCTTCCGCGCCATCGCCCAGGATTTCAATGACATCGAAGTGGTCGGCATCAACGACCTGCTCGACGCCGAGTACCTGGCCTACATGCTGAAGTACGACTCGGTGCACGGCCGCTTCAAGGGCGATGTCTCCGTCGACGGCAACAACCTGATCGTCAACGGCAAGACCATCCGTCTGACCGCCGAGCGGGATCCCGCCAACCTGAAGTGGGGCGAGATCGGCGCCGAGCTCGTGATCGAGTGCACCGGCTTCTTCCTCACCGAGGAGACCTGCCAGAAGCACATCGACGCGGGCGCCAAGAAGGTCGTGCAGAGCGCGCCGTCCAAGGACGCCACCCCCATGTTCGTCTACGGCGTGAACCACGAGACCTATGCCGGCCAGGCCATCGTCTCCGCCGCCTCCTGCACCACCAACTGCCTGGCCCCGGTGGCCAAGGTGCTGCACGACAAGTTCGGCATCAAGCGTGGCCTCATGACCACCGTCCACGCCGCCACCGCCACCCAGAAGACCGTCGATGGTCCGTCCATGAAGGACTGGCGCGGCGGCCGCGGCATCCTGGAGAACATCATCCCGTCCTCCACCGGCGCGGCGAAGGCCGTGGGCAAGGTCCTGCCCGACCTGAACGGCAAGCTGACCGGCATGGCCTTCCGCGTGCCCACCTCCGACGTCTCCGTGGTGGACCTCACCGTCGAGCTGAACAGCGATGCCTCCTACGACGCCATCTGCGCGGCCATGAAGGCGGCTTCCGAGGGCGAGCTTAAGGGCGTGCTGGGCTACACCGAGGAGAAGGTGGTCTCCACCGACTTCCGCGGCAACTCCGCGCCCTCGACCTTCGATGCCGAGGCCGGCATCGCCCTGGACGGCACCTTCGTCAAGGTGGTCTCCTGGTACGACAACGAGTACGGCTACACCTGCAACATGCTGCGCCTGGTGCAGCACGTCGCGAAGTAAGTCGCGGGGGCGGGGCGGCCGTCGGCCGCCCCGCCCATTTTCGGTCCCTGAGTGTCCAGTTCTGAGTGTTGAGTGCGGGTGCCGCCGCTGAGGACTCAGAACTGAATACTGCAACTTCGAATGACGAAGGAGTTCCCCAATGTCTTTCACCAAACTCACCGACCTCGACCTGGCCGGCAAGCGTGTCCTCATCCGTTCCGACCTCAACGTCCCCGTGAAGGACGGCAAGGTGACCTCGGATGCCCGCATCAAGGCCTCCATGCCCACCTTCGAGCATTGCCTGAAGGCCGGCGCCAAGGTGCTGGTGATGTCCCATCTCGGCCGCCCCGAGGAAGGCGTCTACAGCGAGGAGAACTCCCTCAAACCTGTCGCCGACTACCTCTCCGACCTGATGGGCAAGCCGGTGCGGCTGGTGCAGGACTACCTCGACAGCGCGCCGCAGCTCGCCGACGGTGAGCTGGTGCTGCTGGAGAACGTGCGCTTCAACAAGGGCGAGAAGAAAGACAACGAGGAGCTGGCGAAGCAGTACGCCGCCCTGTGCGACGTGTTCGTAATGGACGCCTTCGGCACCGCCCACCGCGCCCAGGCATCCACCCACGGCGTGGGCAAGTTCGCTCCCGTGGCCTGCGCCGGGCTGCTGCTGGCCGAGGAGCTGGATGCCCTGAACAAGGCCCTGGCCAACCCGGCCCGGCCCATGGTGGCCATCGTCGGCGGCTCCAAGGTCTCCACCAAGCTCACCGTGCTGGAGGCCCTGTCCGAGAAGGTCGACCAGCTGGTGGTGGGCGGCGGCATCGCCAACACCTTCCTCAAGGCTGCCGGCCACAACGTGGGCAAGTCGCTGTGCGAGAGCGACCTGGTGCCCACCGCCCAGGCGCTCATGGAGAAGATGACCGCCCGCGGCGCCACCATCCCCATCGCGGTGGACGTGGTGTGCGGCAAGAAGTTCGACGAGAACGAACCGGCGGTCACCAAGGACGCCGACCAGGTGGCCGACGACGACATGATCTTCGATATCGGCCCGAAGTCCGCCGCGGAGCTCGCAGAGATTATCGGCAAGGCCGGCACCATCGTCTGGAACGGCCCGGTGGGGGTGTTCGAGTTCGACCAGTTCGGCGGGGGCACCAAGACCGTTTCCATGGCCATCGCCAATGCCCCCGGCTTCTCCCTGGCCGGTGGGGGCGACACGATCGCCGCCATCCAGAAGTACGACATCTACGACAAGGTCTCGTACATTTCCACCGCCGGCGGCGCCTTCCTCGAGTTCCTGGAAGGCAAGACCCTGCCCGCCGTGGCGATGCTCGAGGAACGGGCCCGCAACCAGTAAGGAGAGCGGTGTGAAGGTTGAGGTGCGTCTAGGGATTGACCCCCTTCACAACTCAGACTCCACGCCCGACTGATTATGCTCAGAAGAACCAAGATAGTGGCCACCCTCGGGCCCGCCACCGACGATCCCAAGGTCCTCGATCGCATGATCGAGGCGGGGCTCGACGTGGTGCGCATCAACTTCTCCCACGGCGCCCCCGAGGAGCACCTGCGCCGGGCCGAGGTGGTGCGCAATCGCGCCCGCGCCTACGGGCGCGAGGTGGGCGTGCTGGTGGACCTCCAGGGTCCCAAGATCCGTATCGAGCGTTTCCGCGAGGGTCCCGTGACCCTGGAGGAGGGCGCACGGTTCGTGCTCGACGCCGAGCTGCCCGTCAACGACGGCACCGCTGAGGCGGTGGGCATCACCTACAAGGAGCTGCCCGGCGACGTGAAGCGGGGCGACACCCTGGTCCTCGACGATGGCCGCGTGCTGCTCTGGGTCGAGGAGGTCGAGGGCCCGCGCATCATCTGCAAGGTGGAGGTGGGCGGAGACCTCTCCAACAACAAGGGAATCAACCGCCAGGGCGGCGGGCTTTCCGCCGGGCCGCTCACCGACAAGGACCGGGCGGACATGAAGGTGGCCGCCCAGCTCCAGGCCGACTACGTGGCGCTGTCGTTCGTGCGCAACGCGGCCGATATCAACGAGGCGCGGGAGTTGCTGCGCGCCGCCGGGGGGACCGGCGGCATCGTGGCCAAGATCGAGCGCGCCGAGGCCATGGACGCCATCGACGAGATCCTGGAGGCCACCGACGCCATCATGGTGGCGCGTGGCGACCTGGGTGTGGAGATCGGTGACGCCGAGCTGCCCGGGGTGCAGAAGCGCCTCATCAGCATGGCCCGCACCATGGACCGGGTGGTGATCACAGCCACCCAGATGATGGAATCGATGATCCAGAGCCCCATCCCCACCCGTGCGGAGGTGCTGGACGTGGCCAACGCGGTGCTCGACGGCACCGACGCGGTGATGCTCTCCGCCGAGACGGCGGTGGGCAAGTACCCGCACAAGGCGGTGGCGGCCATGGACCGGGTCTGCCGCGGTGCCGAGCGCCAGCGCTCCATCCGCGTCTCCGGCCACCGCATCGATCAGCAGTTCAATCGGGTGGACGAGGCCATCGCCATGGCGGCCATGTACACCGCCAACCATCTCGGGGTGAAAGCCATCGTCGCCCTGACCGAGTCGGGGGCCACGCCCCTGTGGATGTCACGCATCAGTTCCGGCATCCCCATCTATGCCTTTTCCCGCAGCCCGGGCACCCGCGGCAAGGTGACCCTGTTCCGGGGTGTCTACCCGGTGGAGTTCGACGTGACCCACACGGATCACGCCCGTGTGAACAAGGAGGTCATCGACGAGCTGCTGCGCCGGGGCGTCGTCCGCGAGGGCGACCTGGTGATCATCACCAAGGGCGATCTGGCCGGTGTCCACGGCGGAACCAACGCCATGAAGGTGGTGAAGGTTGGGCAGCTGGTGGAGCCCGGCATGGGCAGCGACTGAGACGCAGCAGATAATTCAGAATCGGTAACAGTACGACACGACAGCTCACAATAAGGAGGTCATCATGGCCCTGATTTCCCTGCGCCAAATGCTGGACCACGCCGCCGAGCACGGCTACGGTGTGCCGGCTTTCAACGTCAACAACATGGAGCAGATGCACGCCATCATGGAGGCGGCGGCCGAGACCGACAGCCCGGTGATCGTGCAGGCTTCCGCCGGCGCCCGCAAGTACGCCGGCTCCGCCTTCCTGCGCAACCTGATCATCTCCGCCATCGAGCAGTGGCCGGACATTCCCATCTGCATGCACCAGGATCACGGCACCTCCCCGGCGGTGTGCCAGCGCTCCATCCAGCTGGGCTTCTCCTCGGTGATGATGGACGGCTCGCTCGGCACCGACGGCAAGACGCCCACCAGCTACGAGTACAACGTGGATGTCACCCGCCGCACCGTCGAGATGGCTCATGCCTGCGGCGTCTCGGTGGAGGGTGAGCTGGGCTGCCTGGGTTCTCTCGAGACCGGCATGGCCGGCGAAGAGGACGGCATCGGCGCCGAGGGCAAGCTGGATCACAGCCAGCTGCTTACCGACCCCGAGGAGGCCGCCGACTTCGTCAAGCAGACCGGCGTGGATGCGCTGGCCATCGCCATCGGCACTTCCCACGGCGCCTACAAGTTCACCCGGCCCCCGACCGGCGACATTCTCGCCATCGAGCGCATCAAGGAAATCCACGCCCGCATCCCCAACACCCACCTGGTGATGCACGGCTCCTCCTCGGTGCCCCAGGAGTGGCTCAAGATCATCAACGAGTATGGCGGTGACATGGGCGAGACCTACGGCGTGCCCGTGGAGGAGATCGCCGAGGGCATCAAGCACGGCGTGCGCAAGGTGAACATCGACACCGACCTGCGCATGGCCTCCACCGGCGCCATCCGCAAGTTCCTGGCGGAGAACCCGAAGGAGTTCGATCCGCGCAAGTTCCTCACCGCCGCCACCAAGGCGATGAAAGAGATCTGCAAGGCCCGCTACGAGGTGTTCGGCACCGCCGGCAACGCCTCCAAGATCAAGGCCATCAACCTCGAGGACATGTCCAAGCGCTACGAGAAGGGCGAGCTTGACCCCAAGGTCAACTGAGTGGTGGCCTGACGCCGAGTCGTGAAAAAGGGGGCGGCCCATGGGCCGCCCCCTTATTCTTGTCCGGCCATGGTATCCGCGGGTTGACGCGAGATCCCAAAAAAAACCCCGCCAAAGACGGGGTCAGTCCACCAAAGCGGGAGTCGGAGACCGCTTTCCATCCTCCCCCTGCATCTCTCCACAGACGCCCGACAGGACTGCCGGTGGAGAAGATCCTTCAGGTCTCAGCAGCCGTCGGGTTCGGCGTGCAGAAGACGGGTATAGAGCCGGCGGGCATGGGGGTCGCCCTGCTCGGCGGCCCGGTGCACCCACGTGAGGGCATGGTCCAGGCTGTCGGTGACGCCGATGCCGCGGACATACATCAGGCCGAGCTCCACCTGTGCCGATGCCAGCCCCTGTAAGGCGGCTTGCTTGACCCAGTTGAAGGCCTGGTATTCGTCGTGCTTGACACCGATACCCGCCTTGTAGAGCAGGCCGAGCGCCAGCTGGCACTCGGCAACCCCCTTCGCGGCACAGGCGGGCAGCGTCCGGGCCGCCTGCTCGTACTGGCCCTCCTGGTAAGCGGCGAGCGCCATCTCGGGCGCCGGTTGCGGTGCGCCGTGGGCGAGGCCAAGTCCCGCCAGGGCGCTCCCGACAAGGCCGCGGGTGAGCCAGCGCCGGCGGCGCCCGTGGTTCAGTTCCACTCGGTTGCTCTGTCTCATATGTCGGCTCCTGTCATGCCGGCTCCGTCCCCCGTCATGCGGCGCAGGGCCAAGAACGCGAGGCGCCAGCGGGTGGCCAGCAGCATGGTGTCGGCGGGGCGGTCCGTGTGGGGGAAATACCATCCCCGGCTTCTGGCGGGATAGGGATCCAGGAGCAGATTCAGGATCACGCACCGTTCGCCGTGGGCGGTCAGTCCATGCACGTCGGCCGCGGGGGTGAAGAACGCGGCTTCACCCCGCTGCAGGTCGAACCGGGCCAGTGGATGGAGGATATAGGTGTCCTCGGCGGTCCCCGGCGGCCGTTCGCGCCGGTACTGGGTCATCCGGATGCGGCCCGCGACAACCAGCTGAACGCCCCGTGAACCCGGGTGATCGTGCAGGGGTACCGGGTCGTCCGGGTGCACTGTGAGCAGGCCGGCATGGATATTGGCAAGGTCTGCGAGGGGATCCCAGTCCCAGCCCGGGCGCCGATGGGGTCGTTCAGTGCAACCGTCCAACGCCAGCCGGTAATCAGGGCTCGCGCCCAGCAGGTGGTGCAGGGGTGCCACGTGGGCGGCGGCACGCTGGCGCTGAACCGCGCTTTCCGGTCGATCCAGTTGTGCGAGCGCAGCCGCGTGGCGGGTATACCAGGCGGATACGAGCGCCTGCGACGGGCGTCTCACTACCGGGTGTGCCGCTGCCCGGGGTATGACAATGCCGGCGCTCTCGTTCGTCGCGGACTGCGTGGAGACTCTGTGAACCGTCACCCTGGGATTCCCCGTTGTCGGTTGTCCATGTCCCTGGCGGCAGCACCTGCCGTCTGGAAAAGAGGATCCACCCCTTCGGCGCTTCTCGCCATAACGCAGAGGCGTTAGCCGTTCGGTATTAATACCAATGGGTTAGTACGGACGGGTGTCCCCCGGCAGGGGTTGGTATACTCGATTGACATGTCACAGAGGGTCGGTGCGGAAAACGTTCCGTACACGTCCCCGCAGATGGAGGGAGGGTGATGAGAATCCTCGTCGCCGACGATCATGCCCTGGTGCGTGAAGGGCTGGTGCATATACTGCGCGAACTCGATCCGGTGGCCGAAATCATCGAGGCCGATTCGGCGGCCGCGGTGCATGTGGCGCTGGCCGGCGGCGCCGGATTCGACCTGGCCCTGCTCGATCTCTTCATGCCGGGCGTCGAGGGCTTCGACCTGTTCACCGACGTCTGCGACCGCTTTCCGGAGCTGCCGGTGGTGGTGCTCTCCGCCTCCGAGGAACCGGCCCACGTCCGCAAGGCCATCGACTGTGGTGCCTCGGGCTACGTTCCCAAGTCCTCCGGTCGCGAGGTCATGCTGAATGCCCTGCGGCTGGTGCTTGCCGGAGGGCTGTATCTTCCGCCGGTCACCCTGGCCGGCGGTGCTGATGAAGCACCCGCCCCAGCGGCGGCCCACCTGCTGCTCGGGAGCCTTACACCCCGCCAGCGGGAGGTGCTCCGGTTGTTGGGCGCGGGATTGTCCAACAAGGAGATCGCGCGCCAGCTCGGTCTGTCCGAGAACACCGTCAAGATCCACGTCACCGCGATACTGCGCTCTCTGCAGGTGTCCAATCGGACCGCCGCGGTGGTGCTGGCCAGGGAGTCCCAGTAGCGCCGGAATGGGCGGCATCGGCCATGCCGCCACCGGTGACCCAGGCGGGATCCCGGGATCCCGGAAGGTGATGAGATGCGACGGGTGTTTGCCATTCGCGGTCGCGGGAACCGCGTGCCCCAGCTAAAGTCCGGCGGCCAGCTGACAGCGTTGCTGTTCCCTGTCTGCGCTGCCATGGCCGCTGCCGTGCAGGCCTTGGCGGCGGAGATTCCGAGTGCCGGCGAAACGGCGCTTCTGGACGAGATGCCGGTGGTGATCTCCGCCACCCGGCTGCGCCAGCCCCTCGACGAAACCCCGGTATCGGTCACCGTCATCGACCGGGCCATGATCGAAGCCTCCGGCATGCTGGAGGCGGCCGAGCTCCTGCGCCTCGTGCCGGGCTTCCAGGTGGGGCGGAGCGCCTACGACCCCGCCATCGCCGTCACCGCCCACGGCCAGAGCTCCGCCTATCCGGAACGGCTGCAGGTCCTGGTGGACGGGCGCTCGGTCTACAGCTCGGGCTTCTCCAGCGTGGACTGGAACAATCTGGGCGTGGCGCTGGAGGACATCGACCGCATCGAGGTGGTGCGCGGCCCCAGCAGCCCGGTCTACGGGGCCAACGCCTTCACCGGGGCCGTCAACATCATCACCCGCCAGCCGTTCCAGGATCGCGGCTGGACCGTGCGGGCCGCCGGCGGTGACGCCAACACCCGCAGCGGCCTGATGCGCTATGCCGGGAGCGCGGGGGCGCTGGACTACCGGGTCAGCGTCACCTACGACGCCAGCGACGGTTTCGAGGGCGTGAACGACGGCGAGCGGCTGGACGGGGTCAGCTTCCGCGGCGTCTACGAGCCGGGCGCCCGGGACCGGCTGGACATCCAGCTCGGCTACAACGGCGGCGAGATGGGGCGGGGCTATCCCTATCCGCCGGAGCCGAACCGCGACGTGGAGCGTCACTACCAGTACCTGCGCTGGAGCCGGGTGCCCGGGGCGGGGCGCGAGGGCTACCTGCAGCTCTATCACAACTACCAGCGGGATCGGGAAGTGCTTCGCGACCTCACCTATACCTGCGGCAATTGCCTGCTGGAGGGGCTGACCTACGACAACGGCGCCCACGATCACGCGGCGGAGCGCTTCGACGTGGAGGGCCAGTACCAGGTGGCGACGGGGGCACGGCTGCGGCTGCTGGCCGGGGCGGGGCTGCGGCTGGACCGGTTCCGCAGCGAACTGCTCACCGGCCGCGAGGATTTCGTGGACAACCTCGGCGCCCGCCTCTTCGCCCAGGCCGAGTACCGCCTGGGGGAGCGCTGGCTGCTGAACGCCGGGGCGATGCTGGAGAGCAGCGACATCATGGACCCGGAGATCTCGCCCCGTCTCGGCCTGACCTACCGGGCCGCGGACCGGCACAGCTTTCGCATCGGCTGGGCCCGGGCCGTGCGCAGCCCCTCGCTGCTGAACAACAACTGGGACAAGACCTACACCGATACCCGCACGGGGCCCGAGCGGCTGGACTGGTTCAGCAACACCATCTACGTCACCCCCCAACCGCTCGATCCCGAACGCCTCGAGATCATCGAGGCGGGCTATTTCGGCCAGTGGCTGGACGGTCGTCTGACCACTGACGTGCGCCTATTCCACCAGCGGATCCGGGATGAGATCTGGATCTGGAGCGACGTGGACTATCCGGAATGCATCGTCGTGGTGGACGGGACGTGTTACGGGGACGGCGCCCGCGTGGGCGACAACGGCTGGGGCACGGACACCACCGGCCTCGAGCTGGATCTCCGCTACCGGCCGGCAGGGGGCGGTTTCCTGTCGCTGGCCTATGCGCTGGCCGACGCCGACTCCGACACCCGTCTCGGCGGGGCCCCGGAGCCGGGAGTCAACACCGTGCGGGACCGCAACGCCGATTTGGGCACTCCGCGCCACACGCTGAGCCTGCTCGCGGGATATCCCCTTCCCGGTGGGCTTGAGGCCAGTCTCGGCTATTACTACGTCAGCGAGATGGGCTGGTACGGGGATGGAGACCGGGTGGATCCCTACCGGCGTCTCGACCTGCGCCTGGCGCGGGAATTCCCGGTCGGCGCCACGCGCGGAAAGATCGAACTGATTGGGCAGAACCTCGACGGGGAGGACCGGGAGTTCTCGTCTGGCAACCGCCTCGGTGCGCGGGTGTTCCTGCGCGCCACTTTGGAACTGGATTGACTGCGATGAGTTCGGGTCAGGGAATCGTTGTCCCCCTGCGCATCCCGGCGCCGGGATCGTACCCGTGAAAGGATACAGCGAGGAGATGATGCGACAGGCAGGCCCCAATCCTGAGCATGTGCCGGCAGCCGCCAGTTCCCGGGTTCTCGGAGTTGGACTGGCGGTGCTTCTGCTGGGCACGCTGACCGGGGCCGCGGCGGAGCCAGCCGAACCGCGTGATGACCGGGCGTCCGGCGAGGCCGCGCTCCTGGACGAGATGCCGGTGGTGATCTCCGCCACCCGGTTGCGCCAGCCCCTCGACGAAACCCCGGTATCGGTCACCGTCATCGACCGGGCCATGATCGAAGCCTCCGGCATGCTGGAGGTGGCCGAGCTCCTGCGCCTCGTGCCGGGCTTCCAGGTGGGGCGGAGCGCCTACGACCCCGCCATCGCCGTCACCGCCCACGGCCAGAGCTCCGCCTATCCGCAACGGCTGCAGGTCCAGGTGGACGGACGCTCGGTCTACAGCTCGGTGCTCTCCAGCGTGGACTGGAACAATCTGGGCGTGGCGCTGGAGGACATCGAGCGCATCGAGGTGGTGCGCGGCCCCAGCAGCCCGGTCTACGGGGCCAACGCCTTCATCGGGGCCGTCAACATCATCACCCGCCAGCCGTTCCAGGATCGCGGCTGGACCGTGCGGGCCGCCGGCGGGGATGCCAACACCCGCAGCGGCCTGATGCGCTATGCCGGGAGCGCGGGGGCGCTGGACTACCGGGTCAGCGTCACCTACGACGCCAGCGACGGTTTCGAGGGCGTGAACGACGGCGAGCGGCTGGACGGGGTCAGCTTCCGCGGCGTCTACGAGCCGGGCGCCCGGGACCGGCTGGACATCCAGCTCGGCTACAACGGCGGCGAGATGGGGCGGGGCTATCCCTATCCGCCGGAGCCGAACCGCGACGTGGAGCGTCACTACCAGTACCTGCGCTGGAGCCGGGTGCCCGGGGCGGGGCGCGAGGGCTACCTGCAGCTCTATCACAACTACCAGCGGGATCGGGAAGTGCTTCGCGACCTCACCTATACCTGCGGCAATTGCCTGCTGGAGGGGCTGACCTACGACAACGGCGCCCACGATCACGCGGCGGAGCGCTTCGACGTGGAGGGCCAGTACCAGGTGGCGACGGGGGCACGGCTGCGGCTGCTGGCCGGGGCGGGGCTGCGGCTGGACCGGTTCCGCAGCGAACTGCTCACCGGCCGCGAGGATTTCGTGGACAACCTCGGCGCCCGCCTCTTCGCCCAGGCCGAGTACCGCCTGGGGGAGCGCTGGCTGCTGAACGCCGGGGCGATGCTGGAGAGCAGCGACATCATGGACCCGGAGATCTCGCCCCGTCTCGGCCTGACCTACCGGGCCGCGGACCGGCACAGCTTCCGCATCGGCTGGGCCCGGGCCGTGCGCAGCCCCTCGCTGCTGGACAACAACTGGGACAAGACCTACACCGATACCCGCACGGGGCCCGAGCGTCTGGACTGGTTCGCCAACAGCGAATTCATCACCCCCGCCTCCCTCGATCCCGAGCGCCTGCAGATCCTGGAGGCGGGCTACTTCGGCCAGTGGCTGGAGGGTCGTCTGACCACCGACGTGCGCGTCTTCCACCAACGGATCCGGGACGAGATCTGGCTGTGGCGGGATCCGGACTACCCGGAATGCGCGCTTCTCGTCGGCGGGAACTGCCTCGGAGATGGCGCCTACCTGAGCGACAACGGCTGGGGCACGGACACCACGGGTATCGAGCTCGATCTCAAGTACCGGCCGGGAAGTCGCGGTTTTCTGTCGCTGGCCTATGCGCTGGCGAACGCCGAGTCCGACACCCTGCGTGGGGGGGCTGCCGTGCCGGGCGTCAATCCGGCGCGGGACGCGAACGCCGACGTGGGCACTCCGCGCCACACGTTTGGAATGTTGGGAAGCTACCGCCTGCCGGGGGGGGTTGAGGCAAGTCTCGGCTATTACTACGTCAGCGAGATGGGCTGGTACGGGGATGGCCGGGTGGATCCCTACCGGCGTCTCGACCTGCGCCTGGCACGGGAATTCCCGGTCGGCGCCACGCGCGGAAAGATCGAACTGATTGGGCAGAACCTCGACGGGGAGGACCGGGAGTTCTCGGCTGACAACCGCCTCGGTGCCCGGCTGTTCCTGCGGTTCAGCATGAAGATGGACTGATGGTGTCGGCCAACGCTCAGGGTAGGTCTCGACGGATGCTGCGGCGGTTCGGCATGGGGCTGCTGCTGGTGCTGCTTGTGGTGCCGGTCTCCTCGACCGGCCGTGTGCACCGGCATCTGGAGGTGGTGCTCAGCGGGGAGGATGCCATCTATACGGAGCTGCTGGAGGCCTTCCGCAGTTGGCTGGTGGACATCGACACCACCGAGATGACCCTGAGCGTGTCGTTGGCCGACGAAGTGGCGGAGAATGGTGGCGGAAACTTCGACCTGGTAATCGCCGTGGGCAGTCGTGCGGCACAGGTCGCGGCGCAAAGCGCCGGAGCGCGGCCGGTTCTCGCCGTGCTGGCCCCGCGCAGCGCGCTGGAACCGCTGCGCGGCAGGATGAGGGCGCCGTTCTCGGCCATCTACCTCGATCAGCCCCCCGGTCGCCTCATGGCCCTGGGGCGTGCCGCCCTGCCACGGGCGCGGCGGGCCGGCATGCTCGCGGGCCCGGATCTGCAGCCCGGGCCGGACGCTTTCAGGCGGGTGGCGGATGAGCAGGGTTTTTCCCTCAACATCCAGGCCCTCGCGGCGGGCGACAACCCCACCAGCCGCATCAGACGGATACTCGATGACAGTGAACTGGTGCTGGCGCCCTACGACCCGCTGGTGTTCGGCACCGCCACGGCCAAGTGGCTGCTCTACATGGCGTATCAGCGCGGTTTGCCGGTTATCGGCTTCTCCCGCTCCTACGTGCGCGCCGGGGCGCTGGCCGCGGTCTACAGCACGCCGGAGCAGATCGGGCGCCAGACCGCGGAGGTTGTCCGGAAGTGGTTGCGGGAGGGCGAACGGGCGCTGCCCGCGGCACTCTATCCCGTCTACTACAGCGTGGAGGTCAACGACTCCGTCGCCCGGACCCTGGGCATCGATGCGCCCGACCCGCAGGTGCTGGCCGGACAGGTGGACCGCCTGTCGGGAGGGGGGCGATGAGGCGTGACTACCGTTGGGGCATCCGCGCCCGGGTCCTGTTCGTGGCGGTGGTGCCGCTGGTGTGCATCACCTTGCTGCTCGGTTACTACCTGGTCAACTCGCGCCTGAGCGATGCCGAGGAGAGCATCCGCAAGCAGGGTGAGTCGCTGTTGCAGAACCTTGCCTCGGCGAGCGAGTTCGGACTGTTCGCGGACAACCGGGATCTGCTCCAGGCGGTCGTGGACGGGGCGGTGCGGGACCCCGAAGTGGCCTGGGCGGCCGTTCAGGGCAGTGACCGTCGGCAGGTGGTGAGCGCCGGAACCCGGCCCGTTCCGACCACCGGCGACAAACACTATTTCCGCTTCGTCGCGCCGATCCACGCTACCCCGCTGCTGGTGCTCGACTATGCCCAGGAGCGGACGGGCGAGTCCTCCGGAGGGCGCGGCCCGGAGGATATTCTCGGCTGGGTGGAGGTGGCCCTGTCCCGCGAGCCGATCCTGGAGCGGCAACGGCGCATCCTGGGTGGAAGCCTGTTCCTGATCCTGTTGGGCCTGATGGGCAGCATCCTGGTGGGGCTCGGCATCAGCCGCAGCGTCAGCCAGCCGCTCCTGCGCCTGAGCGAGACTCTGCATCGCCTGGGGCGCGGTGATCTGGGCGCGCGCCTGGCGGAGACATCCTCCGGCGAGTTGGGAGTGATTGAACGCGGCTTCAACGAGATGGCCACGGTCCTGCAACGGGTGACCGAGGAGCTCGAGGGCGAGGTCGACAAGGCGACCCGGAAGCTTCAGCACACTGTCGAAGCGCTCAGCCGCAAGAACCATGAACTGGAGCAGGCCAGGGAGCTGGCGCTCGCCGCGGGGCGGGAGAAGTCGGATTTTCTCGCCCGCATGAGCCACGAGATCCGCACTCCGCTCAACGCCGTGGTCGGCTTCAGCCGTCTGCTCCAGGAAAACCCCGAGCGGAAGGCCGGGGCCGAGTACACCCGGACCATCAACCAGGCGGCCACCCAGCTGCTCTACGTCATCGACGGAATTCTCAACTACACCCGCATCGAGTCGGGCGCGCTGACGCTTGAGCGGATGCAGTTCGACCTGGCCCGCTGCCTGGAAGACGTGGTGATGATGCTGCGGCCATCGGCCCACGAGAAAGGGCTGGAGCTGGTGCTCCTGCTGCACGCGGACCTTCCGCGCTACATCGAGGGAGATCCCAACCGCATCAACCAGGTGCTCATGAACCTCATCAACAACGCGGTGAAGTTCACCCCGGCGGGACACGTGCTGGTCCAGGCCAGCCGCGTCACCCGGGATGGCGAGTGCGACCGCATCCGGATTTCGGTCAGTGATACCGGCGTGGGTTTGAGTGCCGAGGAGTGCGCGCACCTGTTCCAGCCTTTCTCGCAGGCCGATGCGACGGTCACGCGGCGTTTCGGGGGCACCGGTCTCGGACTGGCCATTTCCCACCGCCTGGTGGAACTGATGGGCGGAAACATCGATGTGGATAGCGTGAAGGGGCAGGGCTCGACGTTCCGCTTCTGTCTCCCCTGCAGGGAGATCGAGGGGCCGGCGACGGAGTCCGGGCCTGCCCTGCTCAATGGTCGCCGGGTCTGTCTGTACGATGCCCATCCCGTTGTCAGGCGGGCACTGCGGGCCACCCTCCAGGACTGGCATGTGGAGCTGTTCAACACCGGGGATACGGAGCAGCTCACCGCAATGCTGGCGGATCGGACCGGGACCATCGGAACCTGTGACGTGCTGGTGCTCGGACTGGACCGGACCGAGTCGAGGCCGACCACCACGGAGGCGTTGCACCGGGAGCTGCGCCGTGTCTATGACGGCCCGATGCTGCTGCTGGTGGGGGCGGAGACCTGGAAACTGCCGGAGTCGTTGCGCGAGGACCGGCGCCTGAGCTGGATCAGCAAGCCCAGCCGCCGGGAGACGCTGTTCGATGCCCTGTGCCGGGTGATGGAGGTGACCCAGCGGGTCTCCTCCACCGCCGTGACGCCGGGCGCGCCCCCGGGTGGGCTGGCGGGCGCACGGGTGCTGGTGGCGGAGGACAACGCCTTCAACCGCGAGCTGGTGCGCATCCTGCTGGAGGACCGCGGCGCCAAGGTGGACGAGGCGGGAGACGGGGTGGAGGCCCTCCAGGCCTGCGCCGGGGCCGATTACGAACTGGTGCTGATGGACATCCACATGCCGCGCCTGGACGGCCAGGCCACCGCCCGGCGGCTGCGTGAACTGGCCGGCGACAGGCGCCTGCCTCCCATCATCGCCCTGACGGCGGACGTTTTCAGCCGCATCCCGGAGGATCTCGATGACGTGCTCCACAAACCGGTCACCACGGAGGCGCTCGATGCCGTCCTGGCGCGCTGGTTTCCCCGCCCGGCCGTGGGACCGGGAGCGGTGGAAGGCGGGCTGCGGGCCGCCGGCATGCCGACGGTGCCGGTGGCTCTCCTGCCGCGCCTCCACGATGAGGTGCGCAGGCTGTGCGGGCAGCTGCAGGCGGCGATGCTGGGCATGGACCGGGTCGCCATCCGCGAACGGGCGCACCAGCTGAAGGGGCTGTGCGGCTACTATGAGCTGCCGGCGTTGACCGGCCTGGCACGGGAGCTCGAGCAGCGCGCCGAAAGCGGCACGGCCCTGGAGCTGCAGGGGCTGCTGGAGGGCATCGAGTCGTGCCTTCCGCCGGAGGGAACCGATTTCTCCGGCGCGGAGGAGCCGGCCCCCTCGTGAGGTAAACTGCAGGGAACGCATCCACGGGCAGCGGCCGGGCGGCTGTCCAGGCACAGGGATTGCTCCTCATGACCCTCAGATTCCAGTATCCGCGCTCCTTCACCTCGCTCCTGCTGGTGGGCTTCACCCTCGTCGCGCTGCCTCTCCTGGGGGGCATGGTGAATACCGGGCTGCTCCTCGACCGGATGGTCCGCGAAGGGCGGCAGGCGGTGGAGACGACAGTGGAGGTCACCCGGGGCACCCGGCGGTTGGCGGAGCTTGCACTGGCCCTGGAGCGTTCCGCCGGGCAGCTCTACGTGCTCGAGGATCCCGCCCTGAAGGAGGCGCTGGCCGGTGTGCACGGGGAGTTCGGCGCCATTCTGTCGAGCCTGGGCGGGATGCCCTGGGGGCCTCCGGCGCGGGTGCTGCTGGAACGGATCGGAACCCTGGAGCAGACGCTCTACAGCGATCTCGGCGCAGGACCGGGAGAGGGGGGGTTCGCGCGCTTCGAACCGGCATTCGATGATCTGCACGGGGCGGTCACGGAGATGATGGCCGCGGGCAATGCGGCCATCGACGGACGCGTGGAGGCGCTCTCGGCCCGGGCGGCGGACGTGCAGCGGGTCCTGCTGTGGCAGGGGGCCACGATTGCGCCCCTGTCGCTGTTCCTGGTGGGGCTCTTCTCCTGGCTCATCAACCGTCCCGTGCGCCAGCTGGCGCGGGCCATCCGTCGGCTGGGAGAGCATGATCTGGAGCCGGGACCGGTGGTGAACGGTCCCCGCGACCTGGCTTTCCTGGGCGAACAGGTGGACTGGCTGCGCCTGCGCCTGGTCGAGCTGGAGGCGCAGAAGCAGCGCTTTCTCCGCCACGTTTCCCACGAGCTGAAGACGCCCCTGGCCGCGCTGCGCGAGGGCGTGGAGCTGCTCTCCGACCGGGTGGGCGGGGAGCTCTCCGCGCAGCAGGAGGAGATCGCCGGTATCATGCGCGAGAACGCCATCGTGCTGCAGCGGCGCATCGAGGACCTCCTGCGCTACAATCGCGCGGTCCAGGCTGGCGAGCTGCGCCTGCCGGAGTGGTGCCCGCTCGCCGAACTGGTGGAGACGGCGGTGCACAAGCACGATCTCGCCCTGCGCGCGCGACGGATCCGGATCGAGACCGACCTGGGCGAGCTCCGGGTCCGGGGGGACCGGGGCAAGCTCGAGACCGTGTTCGAGAACCTGATCGGCAACGCCGTTCGCTTCAGCCCCGCTGGGGGTATCATTGGCGTCCGGGCCCGAACCGAGGGTGCCGAGGTTGTCATCACCCTCCGGGACCAGGGGCCCGGGGTGGCGGCCGCGGACCGTGATCATATCTTCGAACCCTTCCACCAGGGTGTCATCCAGCCACCGGGTTCGGTGCAGGGCACCGGGCTTGGTCTGGCCATCGTTCGGGAGTATGTTCAGGCCCACGGCGGGCGGGTGTCCCTGCTGGAGGAGACGACCGAAGGCGCCTGTTTCCAGGTGATCCTTCCACTGCAATCAGGTAGACGTGATGAGGTTTGAGGCGCTGCTGATCCCGGTGCTGCTCCTGCTCCTGCAGGGCTGCGCCGGCCTGGAGGAACTCGCCCCGACGCTGGCGGACGGCGGGGAGGGGAGTTCCGTGCGCCTGCAGGATACCTGGGTCATGCCGGGGCAGCTGACCGACTACATGGCCGAGGTAGAGCGCCAGGGGTCGCCGGCCCCGGCGCAGCTGCGCCGCCTCGAGGCGGAGTCCGAACGGAGCGCAGCGGCGCGCATCAAGCGTGCCTGGCTGCTCTCCCGGCCCGGCGCGACCCCCGCCGCCCTGGCTCGTGCGCAGGCGCAGCTCGCAGGGCTCGACGGAGTGCTGAAAAATGCCGGCACCCGCCAGCTGGTACGGCTGCTGGAGCGCAATATCCGGCTCGAGCGGGCGCTGGCCGAGGAGCGTCGCAAGTCCGGTGAGCTGAGCCAGAAGATCGAGCAGATCAAGTCCCTCGAGCTGGAGCTGCAGCAGCGGGGCAGAAGCGCTCCGGCCGGGATGCCATGAGCACGGGACGTTTCGTACTGCTGGTCGACGACGACCCGGGTCTGCTGCGGCTGCTCACCCTGCGCCTGGAGTCCGAGGGCTACCGCGTCGCCACCTGCGCCAGCGGCGAGGAGGCGCTCGCCTACCTTGCCGTGGAGCGCCCGCGGGTGGTGCTCACCGACCTGCGCATGTCGGGCATGGACGGCATGGCCCTGTTCGACGAGATTCATGCCCGGGATCCCGCCCTGCCGGTCATTATCCTCACCGCCCATGGCACCATTCCCGACGCGGTGGAGGCGACCCGGCGGGGGGTGTTCGGCTATCTCACCAAGCCGGTGGAGGCCAGGGAGCTGACGGCGCTGCTGGAGCGGGCCATGGCCCTGGGGGCCGAGGCCGTGCCCGAGGAGGGCGCCGGCGACGAGTCCTGGCGCGCCGAAATCATCACCGCCAGCCCGCGCATGGAGGCGCTGCTGTCGGAGGCCCGGCTGGTGGCGCAGAGTGCCGCCAGCGTGCTCATCCGGGGCGAGTCCGGCACCGGCAAGGAGGTGCTGGCCCGGGCTGTACATCGCGCCAGCCCCCGCAGGGAAGGGCCGTTCGTGGCCGTCAACTGCGCCGCCATCCCGGAACCGCTGCTGGAATCGGAGCTTTTCGGCCACGCCAAGGGCGCCTTCACCGGGGCGGTGGCGGCCCACCGGGGGCTGTTGCAGGAGGCTTCGGGCGGCACCCTGTTTCTGGACGAGATCGGCGACATGCCCCTGACCCTGCAGGCGAAGCTGCTGCGGGTGCTGCAGGAGCGGGAGGTGCGTCCGGTGGGGGCGACCCGGGCGGTGACCGTGGACGTGCGCGTCATCTCCGCGACCCATCGCGACCTCGAGGCCGGCATCGCCGAGGGCTCCTTCCGCGAGGATCTCTACTACCGGCTGAACGTGGTGCACCTGGCCCTGCCCCCCCTGCGCGAACGGCGCGAGGACATTCCCCTGCTGGCGCGGCATTTCCTCGCCCGCCTGGGGGAGGGGCAAGGCCAGCGGGTCAACGGCTTCACGCCGGAGGCCGTGGAGATGCTGGTGTCCTACGACTGGCCGGGCAATGTGCGCCAGCTCATCAATGTGGTGGAGCAGTGCTGCGCCCTGTCCACCACGCCCCTGGTTTCCGCCCATCTCGTCAGCCGGGCCCTGCGCGATCGGCCGGGGGAGATACCCTCCTTCGCCGAGGCCAAGAACCGGTTCGAGCGTGACTACCTCGTCGCCCTGCTCAAGCTCACCCGCGGCCAGGTGGCGGCGGCCGCCCGCCTCGCCGGGCGCAACCGGACCGAATTCTACCGGCTGCTGAAACGCCACCAGCTCTCCCCGGACCTGTTCAAGGGCGGCGGCTAGCTGGAACACTTCTTGCTGCTTGGAAATCCGGCGCTTGTCCGCAGCCCGGACGGGAATCGGTCGCAAGGAGTTTTCCATGTTCTGCTGGTCAATCATCGCGCTGGTGGTCGCCATCCTGGCCGCGCTGCTCGGCTTCGGAGGCCTTGCGACCGGCACCCTGGCCCTGTTCTCCCGCATGGTCTTCCTGCTGGGATTCATTCTTTTCCTGGCCTTCCTGGTCCAGGGGCGCACACCGCCCGTTCGTTGACAACTCCTTGTTTTCCCTGGGTTACCGTGTCCACGGCCTGCGTTCAGTCCCCCATCGACGCGACCCCGCGCGCCAATCCTGCCCTGCCGTGCCGGGCGCCCGGCCCGACCGGGACGCGCGCGACGGCCGTTCCCCGTCCAGTCCCGAAACTCCCGCCAGCGCTGGGATTTCAGGCCGCACCCAGCCGGGCGTCGTCAATCGGCGACAATTATTATGTTGTGAAACAGTGTCTTATGGAAAGCGGCCCCAGAGTGTCGGGAAATGGTGACAGCCTGGCGGGTGCTGGCGTCCCATGCGAACGGCGGAAGCGCCGGCGACCTGTGCAAGTGCCTGATTACTTGGATGTTCCGAAAAGTGGCACAAGGCTTGCCAAGTTGTGTGCATGCAAGCGGTCAGGCAGACACGCCACGACCGGAGAAGACCAAGGAGGACACCATGAAGCGATACTCGCAGCATCTCCCCGTGACTTCCCTGGTGGGCGCCCTGGTGGTTGCCCTGGGCCTGGTCTGGAATCCCGCGAAGGCCAGCCAGCAGGGCGCCGAGCCGCAGACCGCCACTCCCGATCTGGCCGCCGAATTCAGTGCCCAGGACGGCAATGGCGACGGTGCCCTGACCCTGGCCGAATTCACCGCCCGGGGTTACGACGAGCGCGCGTTCCGCAATGCGGATCTGGACGACAACGGGTTGCTGAGCGCCGAGGAATATGTCAAGGCGCGCTCCCTGCAGGACCGGATCAGTGCCGGGGAGTACATCGATGACGCCTGGGTCACCACCAAGGTCAAGGCGGTGCTTCTCAAGGATGATCTCCTGGGCGGCCTGGATATCGGCGTGGAGACACGGGACGGCGTCGTGCAGCTCTCCGGCTGGGTCGACGAACCCGGCCAGGCCGACAAGGCCGGGCAGGTCGCCGCCAGTGTGAAGGGCGTCAGGGAGGTCGAGAACGACCTGCTGGTCAAGCAATAGGCGCCTTTCGGGAGCCGCTGTCCATTCAGCGCTCCCTGACGTGGGGCAGGTCCGGCAGACAGTGGCCCCGCAGTGGTAACGGCTGTGTTCCGAGAGGTTCCGGCCGCGTCGTCCGCCCCCGGGGTGCCCCTTACCGGGTGGCGGGCGACTTTTTATTCTCGATCCGCGGCGGAACATTCCATGGAGAAGCGCTCATGAGTGGTCGGAGACAGGTGGCGTTGGCCGTGGTGCTCTCGATTCTGCTGCTGCTGGCCGCCAGCGCCCTGGCGTCGCTTGCGGCGATTGAGCTGGTCCGCGTTCTGGACCCCCGCATGGGGCGGGAACTGGTAGGGGTGATCATCGGCGCCATGAACAACGCTTTCATCGCCCTGGCCACCTTCGAGTTCGCCCTGGGGATGGGGATCGTCAGGGTGACCTCCTTCGCCGCCGGCAGCGACAGGCTCGGCGTGCTGGTGCGGAAAATCTTCACCCGCTTCGTCAGTGTCGTATGCATTGCGCTGACCCTGGAGGGGCTGATCATGGTGGTCCGCTACAGCCCTGTGGATCTGGGCCGGTATCTGCTCTACGCGCTGGCTCTTCTGCTCGGAATCGGTGTGCTGCTGCTGGGACTGGCGGTGCTGCTGAACCGGGTCCAGGCGGCTGCGTTGTGGCGCCGCCGGCGTGCAGTGCAGTCGAATCCCGAGGGCAGCCGGGCCATGATCAGTTGAGGGTCCACCGTCAGTTGAGGGTCCACGGTGGCGCCGCGGGGCTTCGCGGCGGCTGACAGCGTCCGGTTCCGTTGGACGGCGTCGGGCACGGTCCGATGACCGCCGGCGGTCAAGGGCGTCGATCCGGCCCGTGGATAGCTTCCCGAATCAATGCCTAATCTATCCTGCCTCCTGAGCGTGCCGATACCGCCACTGCTGGTGCCGGGATTCGCCGCGCCCCTGTTGTGCCGGACCAACTCCTGGGATTGCATCCTGCGCAAACGCTGAGCGGGCCCCTGCCCGGGTTCGGGCTAGGAGGAGAGTCCCGGCATCCCGACAGCCAGCGCGGTGGCGGCTCCGAGCAGTGCCCCGGCGGCCACGTCGGACGGGTAGTGCAGGCCGAGAACGACCCGTGACAGCGCCACCAGGACCGCGAAGGGGATGACCAGCCAGCCCAGCACGGGGATCTGGGTCACGAGCACGGTGCTGAAACCCACGGCATGCATGGTGTGGCCGGAAGGGAAGCTGTAGGCGTCCAGTGGCGGAGTACCGAGGCGGATGCCGGCGTCCATCCGGAACGGCCGCTGGCGCAGTGTGGTGCTCTTGAGCCGGCGGTAGACGGCCAGGTTGATCAGGCCCGCCAATGCCATCTCCACCACTGTCCCCCAGGCGGCGGGACCGTACACGAGCGGCAGCAGCAGCATCAGGACATACCAGAAGACACCGTCGCCCAGCCGGCTGACGCGGGCGAAGAACCTTGCCACGGACCGCCGTCGGCTCAGCCGGTTGATGCGGCGGCACAGGGGCAGTTCACGCATGGTGAGCCGTTGCAGCATGGCCTGGGTGGTCATGGGTCACCTCCTGTCATGGCCGGGGCTGCGCGGTATGCGCCAGGGTCGCGCGGCGGTGCACCTGGCGCAGCAGCGCCTCGAATCGCTCATGGATCCGCTGCCAGTCGGTCTTCTGCACCCCAAGGCGGGCCCTGGCGCCGAGGCGCCGGACCCGCACCGGGTCACGGACCAGCGTCGCCGCGGCCCGGGCCAGCGCCTGCTCTTCCCCGGGCGCGGCCAACAGTCCCGACCACTGGTGGATGACGTACTCGCGGGCCGCCGCGGTGCGATAGGCCAACACCGCCAGGCCGCTGGCCATGGCCTCCAGCACCACGTTGCCGAAGGTCTCGGTCAGGCTCGGAAACAGGAACAGGTCGGAGGACGCGTAATGGGCGGCGAGATCCTCACCGCCGCGCATGCCGCAGAAGACGATGTCCGGGTGCTCGGCGGCGAGCCGCTCCCGGAGCGGTCCGTCGCCCACCATCACCAGGCGGACCCGCCGGTCGGCCGAGCGCATGGCATGGAACCAGCGCACCGCGGTCTCCAGGTTCTTCTCCGGCGCGAGCCTGCCGACGTAGAGCGCCACCAGATCGCGGTCGCGCACGCCCCAGCTGCGCCGCAACGCCTCGCTCCGGCGGCCGGGATGGAACAGCCGTGTGTCGACTCCCCGTCCCAGCACCTCCAGGTGGTGGAAACCATGGCCGGCGAGCTCCCCGGCCAGCTCCCGGGTGGGCACCAGGGTGCAGTGGGCGCGGCCATGGAAGCGGCGCAGGTAGCCGCCCACCGGCCGCTGCAGCAGGCCGAGCCCGTAGTGGGCGCTGTACTGGTGGAAATTGGTGTGGAAGCTGGTGACCGCAGGCAACTCCAGGCGCCGGGCCGCGGCGAGCGCCGACCAGCCCAGCGGACCCTCCGTATCCACATGGACCACGTCCACGGGCGCTTCGAGCCAGCGTGTCGTCAGCCAGCGGCGCACGGGGATGCCGAAGCGCAGGCCGGGATAGCCGGGGATGCCGAGCCCGGGCGTGAGCAGCTCGCGCAGGTTCGCGCCCGCCGCGGGGCGCTCGCCACGCCGCTGGCTCGGGCGGACCAGGTCCACCTGGTGGCCCCGCTCCAGCAGCCCGCCGACCAGCCGTGCAACGGTCATGGCCACGCCATTGATCTCGGGCGGATAGGTCTCGGTCACGATGGCGACGCGCAGCCGGGGCGAGGCCTCCGCGGCCGTACCGGAGGTGGGAACAGGGGCGTCCATGGAGCGACTCTAGGTGACCGGCGTGACCGGTTCGTGAAGCGTTCGCGACAGCCGCGTGACAGGGCCGCGGGAATGCGTGGGGTCGGCGTGGCCTATTCCGTACCGGCGCCCGTTAGACCGGCAGGATATCGATTCCCCGATCCGGGTGGCGCCCCGGCGGGAATCGACGGGCCTACCGGATAAATTTCATGGAATCGGCCGCCGCTCCCTGTGTTAGGATCGCTGCTTTGCAGCACATCAGTTTTTTCTATGACCTCCATGAGCCCGGACAGCGTCGCGCGCATTCGCGAAATCCCGTACAACTACACCTCCTTCTCCGACCGCGAGATCGTCATCCGCTTCCTCGGGGAGGATATGTGGGACATCCTCAACGAGCTGCGCGGACAGCGCCGCACCGGCCGTTCGGCGCGCATGCTGTTCGAGGTGCTGGGGGACATGTGGGTCATCACCCGCAACCCCTACATCCAGGACGACCTGCTGGAGAATCCAAAGCGCTGGCAGTCCCTGGTGCATGCCCTGCACCATCGCCTGGACCAGATCGTGGCGCGGGCCGAGGGCAACCAGCTGGCCCTGCGACTGGCGGAGCGGGCCCGCGAGGCCATCCGCGCCTTCGAGGGGGAGCAGGAGCGCCGGGCGGAGCTGCGCCGGCGAGCCTTCCGCCGTCTCAGCCGGGTGACCCGCAAGGACAATATCGGCTTCGACGGCCTGGCCCGGGTCTCCCACGTCACCGACGCCACCGACTGGCGCGTGGAGTACCCCTTCGTGGTGCTCTCGCCCGACACGGAAGCCGAGACCCTGAAGGTGGTGGAGGCCTGCATCGAGCTCGGGCTCACCATCATTCCCCGCGGTGGCGGTACCGGCTACACCGGCAGCGCCGTGCCCCTGCATGCCGACACGGCGGTGGTGAACACCGAGAAGCTGGAGGGCATCGGCGAAGTGGCCCTCAACCGCCTGTCCGGCGTCGCCGAGCCCGTTCCCACCGTCCGGGTGGAGGCGGGCGTGGTGACCCGGCGGGTCTCCGAGCTGGCCACCGCCCACGGCTACATCTTCGCCGTGGACCCCACCTCCCAGGACGCCTCCACCATCGGCGGCAACATCGCCATGAACGCCGGCGGCAAGAAGGCGGTGATGTGGGGCACCACCCTGGACAACCTGGCCTCCTGGCGCATGGTCACTCCCGACGCACAGTGGCTCGAGGTGGAACGGCTCAACCACAACCTGGGCAAGATCCACGACCAGGAGACGGCGGAGTTCCGCATCACCCGCTTCGCCGCCGACGGCCGGACGCTGGTGGGCGAGCCCGAAATACTGCGCATCCCGGGCAGCGAGTTCCGCCACCGGGGGTTGGGCAAGGACGTCACCAACAAGTTCCTCGGCGGTCTGCCCGGCATCCAGAAGGAGGGCTGCGACGGACTCATCACCTCCGCCGTCTTCATCCTGCACCGGCAGCCGAGACACCTGCGCACCGTCTGCCTGGAGTTCTTCGGCGCCAACCTGAAGAACGCCGTGCCGGCCATCGTGGAGGTGAAGGAGTACCTCGACAGCCTGCCGGACGTGCACCTCACCGGCCTGGAGCATCTCGACGAGCGCTATGTGCGGGCGGTGAAGTACAGCACCAAGGCGCCACGGCCGGAGCTGCCCAAGATGGTGCTGCTGGCGGACATCTCCTCCGAGGACGAGGACGGGGTGGCCGATGCGGCCTCCCATATCGTGCGTCTGTGCAACGCCCGCGACGGCGAGGGTTTCGTGGCCGTCAGCCCGGAGGCGCGCGCCCGGTTCTGGGCCGACCGTTCGCGGACCGCCGCCATCGCCGCCCATACCAACGCCTTCAAGATCAACGAGGACGTGGTGATCCCGCTGGATCGCCTCTCCGAGTACAACGACGGCATCGAGCGCATCAACATCGAGCAGTCGACCGACAACAAGCTGAAGATGATCGATGGCGTGCTCGGCTACCTGGGCGGAGACATGCCCGAACTGCGCCAGCTGCCCGGCCTGGAGGAGAGCGCCGAGAACGACGCCATCGTCGCGGCCAAGAAGGAGGCCGCGGTGGATCTGCTGGAGCGGGTGCGCGACCGCTGGCGCGCCCTGCTGGAGCGGCTCGACGCCCCGGCGGCCGACAATACCGATCTGCTCACCGAGGCGGAGCGGGAGCGGGTGCAGCCCGGCGACACCCTGTTCGACCTGCTGCAGCGGCGTGATGTGCGCATCTCCTACCGCCGCAGCGTCGAGCGGCCGCTGAAGGAGATCTTCACCGGGCGCATGCTCGAACCGGTCTGCCGCAGGTTCGACGCCATCCATGCCCGCATCCGCACCGGCCGGCTGTTCGTGGCCACCCACATGCACGCCGGCGACGGCAACGTCCACACCAACATCCCGGTCAACTCCAACGACTACGGCATGCTGCGCGAGGCCGACCGCATCGTGGACCGGGTCATGGCCCTGGCGCGCAGCCTGGGCGGGGTCATCTCCGGCGAGCACGGCATCGGGTTGACCAAGATGCAGTACCTGGACGCCGGGACGGTCGAGGCCTTCGCCGAGTACAAGCGGCGGGTCGACCCGGAGGGGCGCTTCAACCGCGGCAAGCTGATGCCCGGCTCGGGGCTGGAGAAGGCCTATACCCCGTCGCTGCGCCTGGTGGAGCAGGAGGCGCTGATTCTCGAGGCGAGCGCCCTGGGCAATCTCAACAACGACATCAAGGACTGCCTGCGCTGCGGCAAGTGCAAGCCGGTCTGCACCACCCACGTGCCGCGGGCCAACCTGCTCTACTCGCCGCGCAACAAGATTCTCGCCACCGGGCTCATCATCGAGGCGTTCCTCTACGAGGAGCAGACCCGGCGCGGCATCTCCGTGCGCCACTTCGCCGAGATGAACGACGTGGCCGATCACTGCACGGTCTGCCACCGCTGCCTCAACCCCTGCCCGGTGAACATCGACTTCGGCGACGTGACCGTGAAGATGCGCGGCATCCTGCGCGCCCAGGGCAAGAAGCGCCTCAATCCCGGCACCTGGATGTCCATGGCGTTCCTCAACGTCACCGATCCGGCCACCATCAAGGTGATGCGCAAGGGCCTCATCGAGTGGGGATACGCCGCCCAGCGGCTGGCCCACGGCCTCTACCGCCGTTTCCGGCCCGCCGCGGGCGAATCCCGCCCGGCCGGCACCACCGGCCGCACCGCCATTCCCGCCCAGGTGGTGCATTTCATGAAGAAGCCGATGCCGGCGGGGCTGCCCTCACAGACCATGCGCGGGCTGCTGGGGGTGGAGGATGCCAAGACCGTGCCCATCCTGCGCGATCCGCAGCGGGTGACCGACGAGTCCGAAGCGGTCTTCTACTTCCCCGGCTGCGGCTCCGAGCGGCTGTTCAGCCAGGTCGGGCTGGCGACGCTGGCCATGCTCTACGACGTGGGGGTGCAGACGGTGCTGCCGCCCGGCTACCTCTGCTGCGGCTACCCGCAGGCCGCTTCCGGCGACGAGGCCCGCGGCCAGCGGATCTCCACCGACAACCGGGTGCTGTTCCATCGCGTGGCCAACACCCTCAACTACCTCGACATCAAGACCGTCATCGTCTCCTGCGGCACCTGCATGGATCAGCTGCTCACCTACCAGTTCGAGCAGATCTTCCCCGGCTGCCGGCTGCTGGACATCCACGAGTACCTGATGGAGAAGGGCCGGGCGCTGGAGGGGGTGGACGGGGTACAGTACCTCTACCACGACCCCTGCCACACCCCCATGAAGACCTACAATCCCACCCAGGTGGCGGCGAAGCTCATGGGCCAGGAGGTGCGGCTGTCCGATCGCTGCTGCGGCGAGGCCGGCACCTTCGCCATCTCCCGCCCGGACATCGCCACCCAGGTGCGGTTCCGCAAGCAGGAGGAGATCCGCAAGGGGGTGCGCCAGTACACCGGCCACGACACGGCCCGCATGGGCGAGGTGAAGATGCTCACCTCCTGTCCCGCCTGCCAGCAGGGTCTCGACCGCTACCGCGTGGAGACGGGCGTGGAAACCGATTACATCGTGGTGGAGATGGCCAACCGGCTGCTCGGCGCGGACTGGCAGAAGCGCTTCGTGGACCAGGCGAGGGACGGCGGCATCGAACGGGTCCTGCTCTGAGGGGCGGCCTGGTGCCGGGTCTTTTCCTGCGCCAAGGCGCCAGGACACAAAGATCAAAATGGGCAAGCCCGGCAGAGTGCGTAGGATGGGCAAAGCGGAGCGTGCCCATCAGTTTGCTCTCCGGCGATCATTGGAATTCCATCCCGCGCATGGTCTCAGGCGCGGACCGTTCCCAATCCACGTCATGCCAGCTCTTGTGCACGCAGCCAGGTGTGATGGGCACGTCGCTTCGCTCCTTTGCCCATCCTACGAACTTCCCGCTTACTTCAGGTCGAACCGCATCCCGTAGCTCACTTGCAGGGGGCAGGGTACCTCCTTCGGTGGTTCGGGCAGGGGCTGGGCCTTCCGTACCGCCTCCTCGGCAGCCTTCTGCAGCAGGCTGTGGCCGCCTTTCACCTGCACGCCGTTGACGCGTCCGTTTTCGTCGAGGATGAAGGAGACCTGGATGACGCCCTCCAGTCCGCGGCGGCGGGCGAGGGCCGGATAGAACTTGTGCGCCTCAATGTGGGCCAGGAGCCGTCCGAGATACTGTTCGCGGAGCCGATTCACCAGGGCCGGATCCAGTGGCCCCGCCACCGGCCGTTCAGCCACTGCCGGGGCCTGGGCCGGCTGTTGCGCGGGCGGGGGCGGCGTCGGTTTCGGCTTCGGTTTCGGTTTGGGTTTCTGCTTCGGTTCGGGCTTGGGTTCAGGCTTCGGCTTCGGCGGCTCAGGCTCCGGTTCGGGCGCCGGCGGTTTCGACTCGGGTTCCGGGAACTCTTCCGGCACCGGCGCCGGCGGGGTCGGGAAGGTGAGCGTCACCCGGGTTTGCTGGGCGGGAGTCGGCGCGCGGGCCGTCGGCCGCATCACCGTGTCGGCGACCCAAAGCAGAACGCTGGCGTGGGCGATGGTCGATACGCCGACCGCCAGGAGGCGCAGCCGCCCATCCCGCCGCCTCATGGCTGCTCGGTGAGGATGTCCAGTGACCGGGCGCCCGCCTTGCGCGCCGCATCGATGACCATGACGGCAAGCCCGAACCGGGCGGCATCGTCACCGCGCAGGCGCACCGTCTTCGGCCCGGGGGCATGGAGCGCACCCCGCAGTGCCTCTTCCAGCCGCTCGGGCGGAACCACCTGCCCGTCGACCCGCAGTTCGCCTTCCGGCGACAGCACCACCTCCACCAGCGACTCGTCCTCGTCCGCAGCGGCGGTCTCCGCCTTGGGCAGTTCGATGTCGAGGTTCTCCTCCTGCACGAAGTGGGCGGTCAGCATGAAGAAGATCAGCAGCAGGAAGACGATGTCGATGAGCGGCGTCAGGTTCAGCCCCGCGCGGGAGCGGCGGCGGTAGTCAGACCGCATTCGAAACGACCCCCCGCCGCGGCATGCCCTCCATGTTCTCCTCGCTGCCTTCGCCGTGATGGCGTCCGTTGCCGTTGCGCCCGGTCTGTTCCAGCACCAGCGACACGCAGCGCTGCATGGTGTGGGCACGGCGCTCTGCGGTGTTCTCCAGGAAGTGGAGCAGGATTAGCAGGGGGATGGCGACCGCCAGCCCGGCCCCGGTGGTGATCATCGCCTCCCAGATGCCGCCGGCCAGGGCCTGGGCGTCCACCTTGCCCCCTGCCTGCTCGATGACCATGAAGGCCTTGATCATGCCGGTGATGGTGCCGAACAGCCCCAGCAGCGGGGCGGTGTTCCCGAGGATGGCAAGGGTCGAGAATCCCTCTTCCAGTCGGCGCAGTTCCACCGCCCGCTCCCGCTGTCCCACGTGGGCCAGATCCTTGACCCCGTCGGCGCGGGCCGCCAGCATCGCCCGCACCACCGCCGCTTCGGGCCCACGGACACCTTCCAGGGCGCCGCCATCGGCGGCGGCGCGGATGCGGGCCTCCAGGTCCAGGGGGGGATGGCCCATGCGCAGGTAGTGAAGGTAGCGCTCCAGCACGATGGAAAGGCCCAGCACGGAGTAGACCGCCAGTACCCAGACCACGGGGCCGCCCCGGAAGAAGAGGTCGAAGATTGTCATGGTGCCATCCACTCCCTTGCTGTGACTGTCTCCATTAGCGCAGATTGCGCATCGGTCGGCACCCTGGCGGACATTTTCCAAACGGATTTACACTTTCCCGGCCGTCTCGGCAATAATAACCAAACTGTCCTGCTGCGCCTATTTCAGGCTGAACTCCATGCCGTAGTTGACCTGCAGCGGGCAGGTCACCTCCGGAGGCGGCGGCGGCATGGGCGCGGCTTTCCTGAGCGCATCTTCCGCCGCCTTCTGCAGCAGCCTGTGCCCACCGTTCACCTTCAAGCCGTTGATTGAGCCGTCCCGGCTCAGTTCGAACGAGAGGTGCACCACGCCCACCAGCCCCCGCCGGCGGGCGACGGTGGGATAGAACTTGTGCGACTCGATGTGACCCAGCAGCTGACCCAGGTAGAGATCCCGGATCTTCATGACCCTGGCCGGACTCGGCTTGACGATCCCCGATGCGGGAATCTGCGTCTTCGGGCCCGTGACCGGCCCCGCGGCGACCGGCGCCGGGCGCGGCTTGGCGACGGGACGCGGTTTGGGTTTCGGCTTGGGTTTCGGCTTCGGAGGGTCGGGCACCACGACCGGTTCGGGCTCCGGCTCGGGTTCAGGCTCAGGCTCCGGCTCCGGCTCCGGCTCGGGCTCGGGCTCGGGCTCGGGCTCCGGCTCCGGCTCCGGCTCCGGCTCAGGCTCAGGCTCCGGCTCGGGTTCCGGCTCCGGCTCAGGCTCCGGAGCGGGGGGGACGACGACCGGTTCGGGGGCATAGACCTCGAACATGGCCAGTTCGAGGGGCACCAGCTCCAGTCCCGGGGCGGAGGCGGGAAGGGCCCTGGTCACGAAAAATGCCGCTGCGATGCCTACATGCAACAGGGCGGATGCGGTCAGGCCGAGGATATTGCAATTGCGGCACTTCATTGGGGACGCTGGGTGACGATGGAGAGGCGTTCAAGTTTCTCGGTCTTCAGGATGTCCACGACAGAGACGAACCCGGCGAAGGGCACGGCCTCGTCCACCCGCATGACGATGGAGGTGTCCTTGTCGAGTCCGGACAGGCGCAACGACAGCTCCTCCAGGGTCACGACCTCATCGTTGTAGTAGGCGGCGCCATCCCGATCGATGGAGAGGGTAATGGGAGGATCCTGGGGCGGCGTGACCTCCTGGTTCGCCTTCGGGAGATTGATGTCGATCTTGCCCTGGGCGATGAAGGTGGCCGTGGTGAGCACGATGGCCAGCAGCACCAGCATGATGTCGATGAACGGGATGACGTTGATGGAGTCAAATCGCTTCATAGCCATGGATCTTCTTCCATTCCGCGATGAGGACCTCGACGCGCCGTAGCAGGCCGTTGTAGAAGAGGATCGCCGGTATGGCCACGACCAGTCCGAGGGCGGTGGCCTTCAGCGCTAGCGCCAGTCCCACCATGATGGTCTTGACGTCGATATTCCCGCCCTGGCCGATCTCGTAGAAGGTGAGCAGGATGCCCAGCACGGTTCCGAGCAGGCCGATGTAGGGGGCGCTCGAGCCGATGGAGGAGAGCTCGGTGAGGTTCCGGGTGAGGGCCACGTTGAGCTCGTCGAGATGGTCGAAGCCGCGTACGTCCACGCGGCGCAGGTAGAGATATCTTTCCACGGCGAACCAGACCATGAGGAAGCTCATGAATCCCAGGATGCCGATGATGCCGTAGTCGAGGTTGGACTTGAGGAAGTCCATGAGTGATTCCATCGTGTTCTCCAATACTTTCCAGCCGTTTTCCGTATGGCGGCGGTTGTCAGGGTTGTATCCACCCCAGCGCCGTGGCGGTGCCCAGCCCGGCGATCATGAGGGCCGATACCCGGGTGAGGGTGGTTTCCCAGGATGCCAGATGCTCCCGCAGCTGCGCACCGAGGTGCGCCACGCCGAGGCCGAAGATCAACGCCGGCATCGCCACGGCGCCAATTCCGAATCCGAAGCCCAGCCAGGCGCCCGAAGCGGCGCTGGCGGCCGCCGCCGCCGCCAGCATGATGGTACTGAGGGGGGCACAGGGATTGAGCGCCATCCCCATGCCCATCAGGTAGAGCCCGCCCGGCACCAGGCGCTTGTCCGGGCCGGGTTTGGTCCGCCGCTGCAGCCGCATCTCCACGGCGATCGGCTGTCCGCCGTCCGCCGCCCGGCCCGGGCCGGCGGCGCAATGTCCTTTCCGCCCGGTGGCGGATGAGCGCAGCAGCAGACCGGCGGCCACCAGCAGCGTGGCGCCGCCCAGCACCCAGCGCACCGCCGGGGATTCCAGCCAGCCCTGGGCGATGCCGCCGGCCAGCCCCGCCACCAGCCCCACTCCCGCGTAGCCGGTCAGCCGGCCGAGGGAGAAGGGCAGCAGGACTCGCCAGGCCTGCCGGACCCCGCCGCCGCTGGCGACGAAGACCGGTCCGAGGAAGGGCAGGCAGGCGATGTTGCAGGGTCCGGCGCCGAAGCCGAGTCCCAGCAGCAGTGCCGCGCCGAAGCTGAGGCCGACCGCCGCAGCGTCCATTACGCCCGTTCCGTCGCCGGCGACCGGCGGCGGTTCCACCAGCCGTGCAGGGTCCAGGATTCCCAGCGCTTCTGGGCCTGCTTGCGCTGCTTGAAGTAGCGGGGGCTGGCCGAGAAGACGGGGAAGGTGGCGTACTTCAGCTGCAGGACATCCTGGTCCGGGCAGAACTCAACGCAGCGGCCGCACAGGGTGCAGTCGGCGAAGGTGATGTCGCCCTGCTTCTCCGTGGTGTGGATCTCGCGGATGTCTATGGGGCAGGCCTTGGCGCACAGGCCGCACTTGCCGCAGCGGGGCGAGGGGTTCTTCACCAGCCGTGCCAGGCCCACCTTGCGGAACGCGGCGTGCAGGGCCAGCAGCGGGCAGATGCGGCAGAAGGGCTGGCGGGTGGTCAGGCCCAGGGCGACCATGGCGCCGAACAGGAAGTCGGCGCTCACCGAGAGCACCATCACCGTCGGGTTGGCGCTGTCGAAGTAGAGCTGGGAGGTGTCGCCCACCGCCAGGGTGGTCATGATCCGGCTGGGACAGATGGCGCAGTAGGCGCCCACCAGGTCGTGGCTGGCGAAGCCCAGGCCCGAGAGCAGCGGCAGGCCGAAGACCAGCACGCCGAGCATGATCCACTTCACCGGCCGGAGCCGGTCGACGATGCCCGGCGCCACCGACTCCCGCTGCTGCAGGCCGAGCTTCTGGCCGATGGCACTGAGCAGTTCCTGGAAGAAGCCCAGCGGGCAGATCCAGCCGCAGAAGGCCTTGTTGAGCAGCACGAACAGCAGCAGGAAGGTGGCCAGGGTGGTTACCACCGGCAGCAGGCCCATGAGCAGCGAGGAGCCGCTGCTGATCGCCTCGCCCACCCGGTGGGCCATCTGGTGCTGGAAGGGAACCAGGGTGCAGTAGTCGGCCGAGCGCATGTCGTAGGCGCAGGTGAGCGCCGGAAAGGCGACGCTCAGCTTGTCGGCGGTGTAATAGCCCACCACCACCGAGCCGTAGACGAGAAAGGCGAAGGCGGCGATCTGTACGAGCTTGCGGATGACGCTGAGATTGGTAAGCGGATTCATGGTTCAGGCGCTCCCGCGCTTCTTGTTGTCATGCCGGCGGCGGAAGCCGACCAGGCCGCCGACGAGAAAGCCGGCCCCGGCGATGGCCACGCCGGTGGGAAAGGACTGCCAGTGGGACGGGTCGGTGTGGTAGGGAGCGGTAAGGACCGTAACGAACTCCCGGTCGCCCTCCCGGTGGCTGGCGGTGACGTTGAGTTCGGCGGGGGGATTGTTCTCCCGCCCGGCCTCGACTTCAGGGAAGTCGTCGGGGAGGCGGAAGGTGACCCTGCCCGCGGCATCGGTCAGCGCTTCCAGCCGGCTGCCCTGGCTGGTCGTCAGCAGCACCTGCGAATTGGCGAGCGGCTGACCCTGGTAGCGGACCAGGAACGACCAGGTGTATGCGGCCATGTAGCGGTAGTGTTCCCGTGGGATGGGATCGGGCACCACCTCCAGCTCTGTCTTCACCGCCGCGGCAAGCTCGGCCGGACTGTGGCCGCTGGGCTTGCCGAAAGTGTAGACATAGCGAATGAAGGTCTCCTTGAGGTTGCCCCAGTCGCGCTCGGCGACGACCGCGTGGTAGTTGTCCATGCCCGTGCGGGGCAGGGCGAGATGGCCCATCATTCCCAGTTCCAGGGTTTGGCGGGTCAGGTCGGGTTTCCAGTAGGTGATATGCGCGCCGTCGGCGTTGGCCAGCACCAGCATCGTTGCGCGTCGGCCACCGCCGTGTCCGGCGTGGCCGCCGCCCGGGTTCTGTCCCGTCTCCGTCCCCGGCTCCGCGGCATCGCTGTGTGCCGGCGGCTGGGCGAGGGCGACGGATACGCCGCAGGCAGCGGCGAGGAGTCCGGCCATCAGGGTTTTTATTCGCATCGGTGTCTCCATGGGAGGAGGTGGTGCACCGGGCCCTCCCTGGCCCGGGGGCGGCGTCCGGCCGGCGCACTTCCTCCTGCCCGGTCGGGCGTCTAGAAGGTGTACCTGTAGGTCAGCATCGCGGTGCGCGGGCTGGCCGGGTAGTAGTAGTACTTCTCCTGCCACGAGCCCATGGCGAAGTAGGTGCTCTTCTTCACCTCGGTGGCGTAGTGGTCATCGAACAGGTTGTCGACGGTGAACACCAGCGCGTGTGGTCCCTGCTCGTAACCCAGCATCAGATTGGTGACGAAGTCGAAGCCCTTGTAGGTGTCCGAGTTGGCGTTGTCCACGTAGTACTCGCTCCAACTGTCGGCCTGGACGCGGGCCTTGAACCCGGAGGGGTGGTCATACTCCAGGCTGAAGTTGTACTGGTGCCTGGGCGTGAAGGGGAGATGGTTTCCGGAGCGGTCGAAGGTGAAGCCGCTGATGACCTCGGAGAACTCCTCGAACTTGTAATCGCTGTAGGCATAGCCGAGACCCGCCCACCAGCGTTTCCCGAGCCGCAGCCGGCCACTGAACTCCAGGCCCTTCTTGTCGGTCTCACCGGCGTTCTGGAAGGTGGTGTCGCCCCCGGTATCCAGCACCGAGACGATTTCGTCGCTCACCTTGGTCTGGTAGACGGAGAGATCGAAGGACCAGTTGTCGGACCGTCCCTTGATACCCACCTCCAGGTTGCGGGCGGTGGAGGCGTCCAGTGCGGTGTTCTTCTGCAGTTCCGACTCGGCCGGTATCTGATCGGCCTGGGCCAGCGAGGCGAACAGGTTGAGGGTGTCGGTCAACCGGTAGGTGACGCCCAGGCGCGGCGAGAAGAGGTTGAAGGTCTTCTCGGTGTCGAAGGACTGGGGATCGTAGACATAGGTGCTGCTGCCGTAGTCGTAGCTCCAGATCTGATCAGTGTGGATATCGAACTTGGAGCGGTCGAGACGGAAGCCTGCGTCCACCAGCCAGCGCTCGGCCGGTTGCACGCTCTCCTGGAGATAGATGCCGTACAGGGTGTTGTGGGCCTCCTCGGTCTCCATCAGGTCACCGGCGCGATCCGAGAGGGTGGAGGTGATGCGCCCGCCATAGCCCGTGATGACGTCCGCGTACTTGTACTTGCGTGCTTCATCGGTGTCGTCCACGCGGTAGGTGACACCGGCCACCAGGGTGCTGTCGCCGATGAGGCGGTGGTTCCAGTTGAACTCCAGGTCGGTGCCGAACACGTTGGTACCGGGGTTGTCATTGATGGCGCCGGTGACCGGGTGGTAGTGCTCCCAGCGGTTGAAGTAGACGCGGGGCTTGAAGGTCAGGTCGCCCCAGTTCTGCTCGAGGCGGGAGTTGAAGAACCAGATCTTCGAGTAGCGGCCGGAGTGCTTCCAGGGATCCTGGGTGTCATCCACCTCGCCGGTGCGCTTGTACTCGTCGAACAGTGCCTTGTCGAGGGAGCCGGGCAGCTGGATGTCGGCCTCCGAGTAGCTGAGCTCAGACTCCCACAGGCCGCCGCCGTCCAGCATGAGTCCGTGCTTGAAGCTCACCTGGTTGGTGTCGAACTGGTTCCAGTTGCGCCAGTCGTTGTCCATCACCCGGCGTGAGGCGGTGACGGAAAAGGCGTTGCTGTCGTTGATGTCGGCGCCGTAGCGGACGTGGTAGCTCTCCGCTCCCTCGGTGCCCAGGCCGAGCTTGACCCGGTTGCTGGTGTCGAACACCGACTTGGAGATGATCTGCAGGGTGCCGCCGGCCGCGCCGCTGCTGTAGAGGTTGCCCGGGCCCTTGGAGATCTCGATGCGTTCGATGTCCTGGGTGTCGATGTAGTCGAAACGGGAGAAGCTGTCCGGGTCGGTCATGGGAACGCCGTCGCGGATTACCATGATCTCGCGTACCCCGTAGTTCGCCTTCTGGCCCGCGCCGCGGATCACGAGGCGCACGTCGTAGCCGCCATTCTTCGAATCGATGAGCACCCCGGGCGTACCCTGGATGGCATCCTTCACGTTCATCATCTGTGCCTGGTCGATGCGCTTCTCGTCCACCACGGCGATGGCGGCGGGTACTTCCCGGGTGGTGCGCTCGATGCGCGAGGCCGTCACGCTGATGGTATCGAGATCGACCTTGTCGGCCGTCTCGGGTTCTTCCGCCCAGGCGGGGCTGGTGGCGGCGGAGAGGGAGACGGCGATGGCCACGGCGAGAACCCGGCGCGTGATGGCCGGTTGATGTGTTGCGGAACTCATGTGTACTGACCCCCGGATGTGTGCGTCAAGCAATTGATATTTGTCTTGTTTTTGTTCCGGTAACTCGTCCAGCAGGGGTCCGTCCCAATCTTGGGCTCCCCCAAAGCAAGGAGTGGGCCAAGCCACCCTTGACCAATATCAAGGGTTTAATGGGGGGCTTCCATTGTGCTGCAGGTGATTTGCCGCAAGTGTGTGGTATTTGCCGCAGTCATATGGCCCGGCGGCTGCGCGTGGTGAGCCGGAGTGGTCCGGAATTGCGGGCCACGACCTGCCGGTACCGGCATGACGGCCACTGGCGGCAGCGCCCGCAGAACGGGGCCGTGGATGTTTGCGGTGGACCCCGGCGGGTGCGGGTCGCACCATCCCTGGCGCGCCGGGCGTTCCCTGCCGCCCCGCTGAACCAATCAGAACCGGGCCGACACGCCGACCGTGTAGGTGCGCCCCGGGTTCACCACGATGGAGATGTCCTCCATGTCGAAGATCCCGTCCGGTACCCCGCCGGTGCCGGGGCTGGCGCCGTCGGAGCTGCCCCGGGCCGTGTTCCAGTAGTCCTCATCGAAGACGTTGTCGATACGCGCGAAGACGCTCCAGGTCTGGTTCTCGCCGAAGCTGCGCTCGTAGGTGGCCAGCAGGTTGAACACGGCGTGGCCGTCCACCTCGTTCCAGTTCAGCTCGTCGGCGTAGTAGGAGGAGCTGGCGTCGATCTCCCCGGTGAGGGTCAGGTAGGGGGCGGCGCGCCAGTTCAGCCCCACGTTGAGGTGGTGCGCCGGGGCTCGCGGGATGTCGTTGCCCTCGAGATCGTAGGACTCCAGGCAGTACTGGTTCGCCGTGTCGTACTCGCCCGGATCGCAGACGCCGTCGGCGTTGCCGCCGGTGGCGGGATCGAAGAAGCCGTAGCGGCCGTAGCGGTTGCCCAGCAGCAGGTTGAAGTTGTCGTACTGGGTGAAGAAGGCGTCCAGGAAGGAGTAGGAGATGTTGACCCAGAACGGCTTCGCCGGATCGCTGCGCAGGACCAGCTCCAGGCCGCGGCTGCGCATGCCGCCGATGTTCTCGTAGCGCAGCGGCTCCCCGACCGGGTCCACCACGCCGTACTGGCCGGCGGAGGACATGATGTAGTCCTCGCGGTCGATCTGGAAGATGGCCGTGTCGAGGTCCCAGTTGATGCCGAAGGCGCTGAATGTGCGGCGCAGGCCGATCTCCAGGTTGAGCGCCTGCTCGGGTTCGAGGTCGGGGTTGTTTTCGACGTTACCGTCGGGATTGGTGCTGCCGGCGAACAGCTGCTCCACGGACGGGGCGCGGAAGCCGGTGGAGGCGTTGGCGTAGAGATCCGTGGTGTCGTTGAGGGCGTAGTTGCCGCCCAGGCGCCAGGAGGTGACATTGAAATCCCGGCTCAGCTCCAGGTCGGAGAGGTTGTCGCTGTAGTCCAGGGCGATGTGGTCGTAGCGGCCGTTGAGGGTCACCACCAGCGGGTCTGTCACCCGGAACTTGAGCTCGCCGTAGGCGGCCTGGATGTTCTCCTCGGTCTCGCCGTCCTCGTTCACCACGCCGGCCACGGCGGCGAGTGGGGCCCTGCTGGAGGGCGAGTATTTATAGCTGTTGATATTCTCATTGAGCTGCTCGTAGGTGTTGGCTCGCAGGTCCAGGGCCGCCAGCCAGGCCAGCTTCTCGCCGGCCTGCCGCAGCTCCGCCTTGATGCCGCGCTGCACCTGGTGGTAGTCGGTGGCGGTGGCGTAGGCGTCCGGATCGGTGATCAGCGTCCCGTCCTCGTAGTAGTAGCCGTTGATGGGCTTGCTGACGAAAGCGGTGTCGTCGCTGAACTGGTAGGCGTTCAGCAACAGGTTGCCCGTGTCGCCCATGTCCCGCGAGTAGGTGACGAAGTACTTGGAGAGTTCCACGTCGTACATGCGGGTGTAGTCGTCGTTCTCGATCCACGTGCTCTTCGGGTCCAGTTTCGCGGCGGTGATGCCGTCCACCGTACCGTGGCTGTCCTTGGCCCGTTCCGAGCGCTCGAAGCCGAAGGTCAAGTCGCTGACATCGTCGATGTAGTACTGCAGCTTGCCGTTGAGGTAGTCGGACTGGGAGTCGGAGTCCCTGTAGTAGCCGTCGGTCTTGCGCCGCGAGACCTGGACATGTCCCGACGCCTTCTCGCCGGCGAAGCCGGCCCGCCCCAGGTACTTCCGGAAGCCGAAGCTACCCGCCTCCACTCCGGCCGTGTAGCCGGCCTGCTTGGCGCCGCGCTTGGTGGTGATGATCACCGCGCCGGACAGGGCGTCGTCGCCGAACAGGTAGGAGGCGCCGCCCTTCACCACCTTGATGGACTCGATGTTGTCGAGATCGATATTGACCCGGCCGGTGCGCTCGAACACCGGCACGCCGTCGATGACCACCGCCACGCCCGGCTTCTCGCCCATGTAGCGCTGGTTCTCTACGCCGCGGATGTGGATCTTCAGCTGATCGCCGCTGTCGAACTCCGTGGTGAGGCCGGGGATCGACTGCAGCATCTGGTGGATGTTTTCCACATGGGACTTGTCCACCTCCTCGCCGGAGATGACGGCAATGTTGGATGGCTCCTCGCGCTTGGCCTCGAAGCGATCGTCGATGGTGGTGGACTCCACCGAAATCAGGCCCAGGTCCTCGGCGAGGACCGCGGCCGGGGTGGTGATGGAGAGTACCGCGGCGACGGCCACGGCGAGCCCCCGGCGACGGGCGGCCGGGTGGATTGAAGCTGTCATCATTGGGTGTTGCCCCCCGAGTTGGTGTGCGCCAATAAGTTGATATTTATCTGTTTTATTTTTGGTGTTTCGGTAATTCGCCCGACAGGGGGGGTGTTGAACCGGGAGGCACTGGAGCAAGGAGCGGGCCAATCCCGCGGTCACGGTTATCAATGGGTTACAGGGATTGAAAAAGGCGCATCGGGTCAGTTGCCGCAGAGGTGAGTGGCAAATGCCACACGTTGCAGGCGCGGGTCCGCGATTTCAGCTTCGATTCAGGGCGCCGTCCTAGACTGGCCCCCAGGTTGGAGATCTCCGGAGGTCCGGTTCATGTGTGAAGCTGAAATAAATGTACGCAACCCGTCGGTACGGGCCGTGATCGCCGGCCGCGGACATGCCTGAGGCGGTTGCTTCATGAACACGACGGCGACACGCGGAAGGGTGGGGCGGGTGCGGGTCTGGGACCTGCCGCTGCGGCTGTTTCACTGGCTCTTCGCCGCAGCCTTCGCGACCGCCTGGCTCACCCGGGATGACCGCCTGCTCCACGTCCATGTCTTCGCTGGCTACCTGCTGGCGGGACTGGTCCTGTTCCGCCTGGTCTGGGGGCTGGTGGGCAGCCGGCACAGCCGTTTCCGCGACTTCGCCTGTGGCCCGCGCGCCGCGCTCGGTTACCTGCGCAACCTGTTGGCGGGCGATGCGCCGCGCATGCTGGGCCACAACCCGGCGGGGAGCTGGGCCATCTTCGGCCTGCTGGCGCTTGGATTCGGCCTGGGCCTCAGTGGACTGCTGACCCTGGGTGGCGAGGAGGGCCATGGTCCCCTGGCAGGCTGGATCGGTTTCGCCGCCGGTGAGCGGGCGTACCAGGTCCACGAGTTCCTGGCCTGGACCATGCTCGCCCTGGTGGCCGTCCACCTGATCGGCGTGGCGGTGGAGAGCCTGCTGCACCGGGAGAACCTGGCGGCGGCCATGCTCCACGGCCGCAAGCGGCGGCAGGGCGATGCGGCCGATGTGGCCGTCCTGCGCCCGGTCGCGCTGGCAATCGCCATGGCCGTGGCCGGTGGCGCCTGGGCCAGCTTCGGCGGCTACCTGACGGCGACGCCGGAGCAACCCTACCTGCCCTTCGCCGGGCCGGTGCTGCCCGACGATCCGGCGTGGCGGGAGGAGTGCGGCGGCTGCCACCTGGCCTACCACCCCTCCCTGCTCCCGGCCCGCTCCTGGGAGCGTCTCCTGGCGGGGCAGGAGAGCCATTTCGGCGAGGATCTGATGCTCGAATCGGAGGCCGTGGAGGCCCTGCTCGGGTTCCTGACCGCCAATGGGGCGGAAACCCTGCCCACAGAGGCGGCCTGGAAAATCCTGCGCTCGGTGCCGGTGGGGGAGGCGCCGCTGCGCATCAGTGCGACGCCCTACTGGAAGGCGAAGCACGGCGGGATCGACGCGGCGGTGTTCGAGCGCGCGCCGGTGAACAGTCCGGCCAACTGCGGCGCCTGCCACAAGGATGCCGACGCCGGAACCTTCGAGGATGCGGCCATGGGCATCCCGGAACCCGCAGGCGGAAGCACAGACTGAATACGGAACCGGAAACGACGCCATCCTGATTGACGCGAGAGGAGCTGAACATGAACAAGGCAATGCTGATGCTGGCCGCGACTGCGGTGCTGTGGGGGGGGATGGCCCAGGCGGACATGGTGGCCGACCAGCTGGACCGCTATTACGCCGAGGGCGGCAAGGTGTTCAGCGCCGCCGCCGGCGAGGCGATGTGGACCCGGGAGTTCCCCGATCCCGACGGCGGTCCCGCGCGCAGTTGTTCCACCTGCCACACCACGGACCTGAAGCAGTCCGGCACCCATGCCCGCACGGGCAAGACCATCGAGCCGATGGCGCCGTCGGTCAACCCGGAGCGGCTCACCGATGCGAAGAAGATCGAGAAGTGGTTCCTGCGCAACTGCAAGTGGACCCTGGGTCGGGAATGCACGCCGCAGGAAAAGGGTGATTTCCTGGTCTACATCAAGCTGCGGTAATCCGGCAGCGCAACTTTCAGCCTAGGAGCCTGTCGGGCTTGAGCGATCGTAGCGAGCCGAGTGGGAGAGCGAGGACAGATGGAGTCGATTTTGAGGCGCATAGTGGGTCTATGTAACGAAAAATCGGCTTCATATGGACCGCTGTCCCGCCGGCGCAGTAGATCAGCCTCAAGTCCGACAGGCTCCTAGGACCAAGGGGTAGGACATGAAGAGAAACAGAGGTGGAATCCGGATACTGCTGCCGATCGCGCTGGTGCTCGGCGCCTCGGCCGCGGCGGTCATGGCCTCGGACGATGAGCGGGGCGAGTACGGAGAGCGTGGCGAGCGCGGGGAGACCCGGGTATACGGCGGTTACGGGGCCGACGCCGTTCTGCCCTCCGGGGCCTTCATGGCGGAGCCGGGCGGTTCCAGCCGCCGCGGCGTGGCGCCGGTGGCCAATGAGCTCTACCGGGAGGATTGCGGCGGCTGTCACTTCGCCTACCAGCCCGGGCTGCTTCCCGCCCGCTCCTGGGATAGGATGCTGGGAGGGCTTGCCGATCACTTCGGCGAGAATGCCGAGCTGCCCGGGGACGAGGTGAAGGTCCTGCGCGACTACCTGATGGACAATGCCGCCGATGCCAGCGACTACCGGCGCTCGCGCAAGATTGCCGGTTCCATCATGCCGGAGGAGGCGCCCCTGCGGATTTCCGCGACCCCGTACTTTGTCCGCAAGCACGACGAGTTGCCCCGGCGCGTGGTGCAGGACAATCCGGATGTGCGCTCTTTCAGCAACTGCAATGCCTGCCATAGCCGTGCCGAGGCCGGTTCATACCGCGAAGACGAGATCCGGATCCCGGGCTATGGGCGTTGGGACGACGATTGATCCATCATGAAGCGCCTGCTCATACAGATCCTGATCGTCGCCATCCTGGGCGGTGGCGCGACCGGCGCCATGGCCCGGGGCGGCGACGAGCGCCGCGACGGTGACATCGGCCACCGCGAAGCGCGGGCACTGGTTCGCGAGGGGGTGATACTGCCGCTCGCCCAACTCATGGAGCGCATCCACGAAGCTCGGGAAGGCCGGGTGATCGAGGTGGAGCTGGAGCGCAAGCATGGGCGATACATCTATGAAGTGGAGCTGCTCGACGAGAGCGGCCAGGTCTGGGAAATGAAGATCGACGCCGCCAGCGGCGAGATGCTGAAGCTGGAACAGGAGGACTGAGAGGTGCGCCTGCTGCTGGTCGAGGATGATGCGGCCCTGTCGCGACGGCTGAAATCCGATCTCACCGCCGCGGGCTACGCCGTGGATGTGGCGGACAACGGCATCGACGGCGAGTTCATGGGTGACGAGGAGCCCTACGACGGGATCATTCTCGATCTCGGCCTGCCGGGGCGCCCGGGGCTGGAGGTGCTGCGCAACTGGCGCAGCCGCGGCAGTGCCGTGCCCGTGGTCGTGCTCACCGCCCGCGACGCCTGGCACGAGCGGGTCGACGGCCTCAAGGCCGGCGCCGACGACTACCTGGGCAAGCCTTTCCACGTGGAGGAGCTGCTGGCTCGGCTCTCGGCGGTGCTGCGCCGCCGCCACGGCCGGGCCGATGAGCAGATCAGCTGCGCGGGGCTGATGCTGGACGAGGACCGGCAGACGGTCACCACCGACGCGGGCGAGACCTTCGACCTCACCGGCACCGAGTTCCGCCTGCTGCGCTACTTCATGCTGCACCCCGGGCAGGTGCTGTCCAAGACCCGCCTCACCGAACATGTCTACGAGGGCGATGCGGATCGCGACAGCAACGTCATCGAGGTCTATGTGAACCGGCTGCGGCAGAAGTTCGGCAAGTCGCTCATCGAGACCCGCCGCGGCCAGGGCTACATCTTCGGGGACAACCGCCGGTGAACTCCCTCGAGCGGCGGCTCCAGGCCGGGCTGGCGGTCAGCCTGGTGCTGCTCATGGGGCTGCTCTGGTGGCTGGTGAACATGGCCATCGGCCGGCTCACCGAGGACTACGTGGCCTCCCGCCTCAGCCATGACGGTGAGACCCTGCTCGCGGCCGTCGCCTTCGGACCCGACGGCGCCCCGGTCCTCGACGCGGGACGCCTCAACGTCGTCTACGACCAGCCCCTCTCGGGACACTACTACCTGATCCTGCCGGAGGCGGGCGAGCCGCAGCACTCGCCCTCCAGCTGGGACACGCCGCTGGAGGTGGCGGCCCTGGAACCCGGGCGGCAGCGGGTCTGGCAGCTGGACGGACCCATCGGCCAGCGTCTGCTGGCCTGGGCCGGGGGCTTCCGCAAGCAGGGACATGCCCTCACCATCGCCGTCGCCGAGGACCTCTCCCCACTGGCCGAGAGCCTGCGCCGCTTCAACGGTTATTTCGCCGCCCTGGTGGGACTGGTGCTGCTGGTGACCCTCGGGGTCCAACAGGTGGTCGTGCGCAAGTCCTTCCGTCCCCTGCGCCGGGTGCGCGAGGAGATCCGGCGCCTGGAGGAGGGGGAGATCGGACAGCTGCCGGAGAATGTGCCCGCCGAGGTGCGGCCCCTGGTGGTGGAGGTCAACCGCCTGCTCGACCTGGTCGCCCAGCGCCTGCAGCGCTCCCGCAATGCCCTGGGCAACCTGGCCCACGCCCTCAAGGGGCCGCTGCACCTGCTCAGCCAGATTACCCGCGGCGAGGCGCTGGCGGACAAGCCGGAGGTGGCCGCCGAGCTGGAGCAGCATACCGACCGCATTCGCCAGCTCATGGAGCGGGAGCTGCGGCGGGCGCGGCTGGCGGGCAGCGGCGCGCCGGGACGGCGGTTCCGGCCGGTGGACGATCTCGAGGGGCTGGTGACCGTGCTGGAGCGCATCCACGACGAGCACCGGGTTCATATCGCCCTGCAGTTCGACGGCCCCGGCCGGGCGGTGCAGGGCGATCGCGACGACCTGCTGGAGCTGTTCGGCAACCTGCTGGACAACGCCTGCAAGTGGTCCGCCGGGCGGGTGCGCTGCCGGGTGGATACCGGCGCCGGGCTGGCCGTGGACGTGGAGGACGACGGTCCGGGCTGCGATGGGGAGCAGCTCGACCAGCTCACCGGCCGGGGAGTGCGTATCGACGAGTCGGTGGCCGGGCACGGGCTGGGGCTCTCCATCGTCAAGGACATCGTCCAGCTCTACGGCGGCAGCCTCCGCTTCGACCGCTCTCCCGAACTGGGCGGCCTGCGGGTGCGCGTCCGCCTCCCGGGAATCTGAGCTGTGGATTCGGCCGCGACGTGCCGGAACAGGATGGCGTGAATGCGTGAGTGCGTGAGTGCGTGAATGCGTGAATGCGTGAATGCGTGAGTGCGTGAGTGCGTGAATGCGTGAATGCGTGAATGCGTGAGTGCGTGAGTGCGGTTGCACCGCCTCCGGATCTCGGGAACCCTCCTGACCTAAAACCTAAAACCTAAAACCTAAAACCTAAAACCTAAAACCTAAAACCTAAAACCTAAAACCTAAAACCTAAAACCTAAAACCTAAAACCTAAAACCTAAAACCTAAATACCCGTTCTGACTCCAGCCCCCTTTATCCTTTATCCCTTATCCATTCACCCATATTTCCTTATCCCGGCGCCCAAAGAAAAACCCGCACAGGCAAGATGTGCCTGTGCGGGTCGGAGGCCCCAAATGGGGGAGGGAGGGGTCAGTGGGTGATCTTGTTCTCGTGGCACTCCACGCAGCCCACCTCGGTACCCTTGGCCAGGGTCACGGTTCCGCCGCCTTCCTTGCGCGGCAGGGTGCGCTCGGCGGCCGTGCGCGAGAGCACGGTGCCCAGGCCGTCGGTGCCGTGGCAGGTGGTGCACAGCTCGGGACGATCGTCGGCCAGATCCTCGTGATTGCTGACCCAGCGGGTGTCGTTCACCGGGTGCATGCCGTGGGGACCGTCGAGGGTGGCGCCGAGGCTGCCCGGCTCGTGGCAGGTGTCGCACTCGATGAGGGTGCCCGAGTGGCCCTGGAGCTGCCTGGACGTCACGTTGTCGTTGGCCATGGGGTTGGGGTTGGGGAAGATGGCGTGGGTGCTGCCGTGGCAGCCCTCGCACATCACCCCGCCGTGGCCGTTGCTGAGACGGTAGAGGCCCTCGTTCTCGGCGAAGCGTGAAGCCGCTGCCTTGATGGGCTTGGCGTCCGGGTCACCGAGGATGTAGGCCTGCAGCAGACGGATGCCGTCCGGGGCCACCACCGCGCCGTCCGGGTGGTTGGGGCTGGCCGCGTCGCCGGTGTGGCACGACTGGCAGGCCGGCTCGCTGGCCCAGGGGATGCGCTTGCCCAGGTCGAGTCCGTCGGGCGCCGGATTGGCGGCGCTGAGCTGGCCGGTGAAGTCGTTGCCCACCTGTTCCATGTTGCCGTGGCAGTCCTGGCAGACCACGCCGCCGGCGGCCATGGCGCCGCGCAGGCATTGGGTCTGCTTGCCCGGATGGCACTGGTAGCAGGTCTCCTGCAGCACGTACTCGGTCACCGTCAGGCTGGCGTCCGCGCCCGGGTAGACGGTGTTGGCCGGCTGGTCGCGTGCCGGGTCGTCCGGCGCGGGCATCTGCGGGAACAGGTCGCCGCCGCCGAAGGTCAGGCTGCCGTGATGGCCGTGCATGGCCCGCGACATGCTGATGTGGGTGGTCTGCTGCCGGCCCGCGGCGTCATCCACCGGACCCACCTGGGCCAGGTCCAGGGCCGGGGAGTAGTGGCACTGGGAGCACTGCACCGGGCGCTGGTTGTCCAGGTCGGTGCCGTGCTTGGCGTCGTGCAGGCGCAGGATGTTGACCTTGGCGGCGTTGAGCAGGTACTGGGGCCCGAGGCCGTCGGCCAGCGCCTGGGCCTCGCTCATGACCATGAAGTCGTTGCCCGGATCGGCGTCGGTGTTGACGCCGGCGAAGTCGCTGGCCAGGCCGCTGTAGCCGTCGTCGGAAGCGGCGTGGCAGGTCTGGCAGTCGGCCTCGGAGGCCACCGGCAGCACCACGTCGGTGGCGGCCAGCACCGCGTCGGTCACCTTGTCGCGCGCCTCCACCTTCATCAGCGGATAGGCGTTGCTGCGGCCCTGGTCGTCCACCGGGAGGATCGGAATGCCGTCGGCGGCGAACCAGTTCACCCCCGGGATCACCTTGCCGATGGTCTGGCCCTGCACCGTCAGCCCGGCGAAGAAGGCCAGGTCGTGATCGAAGCGGCTGAACGCCTGCGGGGTGTTGGCGCTGCCCGGCATGTCCTGCTGATGGGGTACCAGGTTGCCGGCCAGCAGCTCGTTGATGTCCGGCACCGGCAGCCCCCGGTCGACGGGCAGCGGTTCGAACAGCGTCAGGATGCTGTCGCCCACGCCGCTGTCGTAGGGGTAGAGCACGGCGTAGGTGTCGTAGGCCAGGGTCTTGCCGGTGATGGCGCCGAGGTCCCAGAAGTTGGTCTTCGGAACACCGCCGGCGGTATAGCCGCTGGTGGTGTTGATGGAGCCGGCGCCGGCCGGATCCACCGGACTGGAGCTGGCGGCGTAGGTCAGCCTCACGTCCGCGTCGCTGAGCAGCCGCGGCTCGCCGCCGCCCTGGCCGCGCTCCACCACCTGGGCGTGCAGGACGTTGAAGGGAGGCAGGATGCTGAAGACCTGGTAGTCCAGGTCGGCGCAGTGCATGCCGAGATCATTGGCGGCCAGCACCCGCAACTCGCCCAGATTGCCGCCGCCGGACGGGGGCGGGGGTGGCGGCGGGGCGCTGCAGTCGGAGGGGGCCTGCTCGACATCCTTCTCCACGCTGTCGCCATTGCTGCCGGCGCGGACCCGGCAGGGAACCTCGTTCAGACCATAGATGCGTACCCGCCACTGGCCTTTCCGGTCCGCCGTGACGGTGGACAGAGTCTCGCCGCTGGCCGCGTCGGCCAGCACCACGGTGGCCCGGCGGCTGCTGCGGCCATTCACGTACAGCCGGTTGCGCTCGTCATCCCATTTGGCATTGTCGATGCGCAATGACTCTTCCGCAGACGGCTGGGCGCGGCTTTCATCCTTGCTGACCCGGATTTTCTTATGCTCCGACTTATGCTCCGACTTATGCTCCGACTTATGCTCCGACTTATGCTCCGACGCCTGGGCCTGGAGACCGGCATGGCCGGCGCCCAGGACCAACGCCAACATCAGCAGCCAGTAGCCTGGCAGGCCTGTTCTTCTTTTCATGGCGGTTACCCCCATCGTGGTGTACCCGGACGCGTTCCGGGTGTCGTTCCCTGGCAGCCGGTTGGACCCGGTTTCCGGTCCAGTCCGGGTTTCAGTTCGTCCCCTTCTATCCAACATTCTGAAATGCATGGATATTTATTCTGGGTTTTTGGCTTTTCCGCAGCATGGGGACAAGGACCCTCCGTCCCTGGAAGGCCTTGTCTGATCCCACAACGGTCGATACCCCGACTTTCCTCCATGAAAATCGTGATAAATGTCGTTATCCAGGAATCCGTCCCCGTCGCCCGTTTCAGGCCGGGCGGCCCTCCGCCGGCGCCGGCGCAGCGGACGCATACCCCGGCGAGTGCTGCTCCTGTGCCGACTCACTCCTGGAGGCGCGTTCAGCGCCTCCAGGAGTGAAGTAGTACACTATGGGACTATGCGCGGCCTGATAGCTGGACTGCTGTTGCTCGCCGGCCTGTCGCTTGCGGCCTGCGGCGAGGAGTCATCCGCGCCGCCCGGCGCGGACGGCGGGCCGGTCCGGCTGCGTGTGTGGGTCCACTCCGGGCAACCCGGCGAGCGGGAGGTGATCCGGGACCAGGTGGCGCGCTTCAATGCCACGGAGCCGGGGGTGCAGGTTGAGCTCACCGTCATTCCCGAGGGGGGCTACAACGCCCAGGTCCAGGCCGCGGCCCTGGCCGGCGATCTGCCCGACGTGCTCGAGTTCGACGGCCCGTTTCTCTACAGCTATGCCTGGCAGGGACATCTGCGACCCCTGGATGGGCTGCTGTCCGCGACGCTCAGGGACGATCTCCTGCCCAGCCTCATGGCCCAGGGCAGCTGGAACGGCAGGCTCTATGCGGTGGGCGCCTTCGACTCCGGCCTGGGGTTGTGGGGGCGGAAAAGCCTCCTCGAGGCCGTGGGGGCGCGTCTGCCCGCCGGGCCGGACGCGGCCTGGAGCGCCGCGGAGTTCGCGCAGGTGCTGGAACGCCTGGCGGAGCGGGACCCCGACGGGGCGGTGCTCGATCTGAAGCTCAACTACACCGGCGAGTGGTTCACCTACGCCTTTTCCCCCGTGCTGCAGTCCGCCGGGGCCGATCTGGTCACCCGCGCGCCGCCGCTGCGCGCCGGGGGCGTCCTCGACAGCGTCGAGGCGGTCGCCGCGCTGCGGCGGGTGCAGGACTGGATCCGGGCCGGCCGGGTCGATCCCAACCTGGATGACGCCGCCTTCACCGGGGGCCGCGTGGCGCTCTCCTGGGCGGGGCACTGGGAGTATCCCCGCTATCGGAAGGCGGTGGGCGATGACCTGGTGCTGCTGCCGTTGCCCGATTTCGGCGCCGGCAGCCGGACCGGTCAGGGCTCCTGGAACTGGGCCATTACCGCCCGGTGCGACCGGCCGGAGGCCGCCGCCCGGTTCCTCGGCTTCCTGCTCCAGCCCGACGAGGTACTGGCGATGACCGCCGCCAACGGCGCGGTGCCGGGGACCCGGCGCGCCGTCTCCCGCTCGCCCCTCTACGGGCCGGCGGGCCCCCTGCGGCTGTTCGTGGCCCAACTCGGCGCAAGTGCCGTTCCCCGTCCCCGCACGCCCGCCTACCCGGTCATCACCTCCGCCTTCCAGAAGGCCTTCCAGGACATCCGCAACGGCCTCGATGTGGAGGAGGCGCTGAGGCGCGCCGCCGCGCTCATCGACCAGGATATCCAGGACAACCGCGGCTACCGGGCCGTGGAGTGACGGCCCGGTTCCCCCCGTGCCCCGCGACCTCACCGACCAGACTGCCGCCGCCTGGACCATGGCCGCCCCGGCGATCACGGGGCTGGCGCTGTTCGTCGGCCTGCCGTTCCTGGTGGCCTTCGGGCTCGCCTTCACCAGCGCCCGCCTCGGCTCGCCCCTGCCGGTGGAGTTCCTGGGCTGGGAGCAGTTCCGCCGCGTCCTCGCCGATCCCGTGTTCCTGCGCGCGCTGGCCAACAACGGGCTGTTCGCGGTGGTGGTGGTGCCGCTGCAGACCGTGCTGGCCCTGGGGCTGGCGCTGTTGCTCAACCAGCCCCTGCGCGGCCTGCCCCTGTTCCGGACCCTGTTCTTCATGCCGGTGGTCTTCCCCATGTCGCTGGTGGCCGTGGTCTGGGTGCTGCTCTACGCGCCGGGCGAGGCCGGGCCGGTCAACGCCTTCCTCGGCTGGCTGTCGCTCGGGTCCTGGAGCCCGCGGGATTTCCTCCACGAACCCGCCTGGGCCCTGCCGGCCATCATGCTCACCTCCATCTGGCAGGGCGTGGGATTCCAGATGGTGATCCTCCTGGCCGGACTCCAGGCCATTCCCGCCGAGCGCTACGAGTCCGCCGCCATCGACGGCGCCGGCGGCTGGGGGCGGTTCCTCCATGTCACCCTGCCGGGTCTGCGCAACACCCTCATCTTCGTGGTGGTGATAACCTCGATTCTCGCCTTCCGACTCTTCGACCAGGTGCGCATCATGACCCAGGGCGGCCCGGGCGAGGCCTCCACCACGGTCATCTACGCGGCCGTGCGCGCCGCCTTCGAGCGCCAGCAGGTGGCCCGCGGCGCGGCCATGACCGTGGTCTTCTTCCTCATCGTGCTGGCCGTCACCCTGCTGCAGCGGCGGCTCCTGCGCCAGGAGCGGGAGGGGCGGTGAGGGGCGCGGCCCGCAGTCTGCGAATCGCGGTCCGCTACACGCTGCTGCTGGCGGCCGCGGCGCTCATGCTCGCGCCGGTGGCCATCATGGTGGCGGGGGCGTTCAAGCCCGATGCGCTGGTGCTGCCCGAGGCCGGCACCCTGCGGGGGCTGTTTCCGGAGCGGGTGACGGCGTCCAACTTCGCCGATGTGCTGGCACGCACCCGCTTCGGCCTGTTCCTGTCCAACTCGCTGCTCGTCAACACCGCCATCGTGGCGCTGGGGCTGGTGGTGAACAGCCTGGCCGGCTACGCCCTGGCGCGGCTCCGATGGCGCGGGCGCGGCGTGATCCTGGCCGGGGTGCTGGCGCTGCTGGTGATACCCTTCGAGGCCATCGCCGTGCCGCTGTTCTGGCAGGTGACCCTGCTCGGCTGGCGCGACACCTACCTGGTGCAGATCCTCCCCTTCACCGCCAATGCCTTCGCCATCTACCTCTTCTACACCTTCTTCCTGGAGCTGCCGCGAGAGCTGGAGGAGGCCGCCCGGGTGGACGGGGCCGGGCCCTGGCGCACCTATCTCGCGGTGGTGGTGCCCAATGTCCGCCCCGCCTTCGCCAGCGTGGCGGTGCTCACCTTCCTGACCCAGTGGGGCGCCTTCCTGTGGCCGCTCATGGTCACCAGCGGACCGGCCGTGCGCCCGCTGCCGGTGGCCATCGCCACCTTCTTCACCCAGCCGCCGCTGCAGTGGGGCGATATCCTCGCCTTCGGGGTGATGATGGTGGCGCCGATCCTGGTACTGTTTCTTCTGTTCCAGGGCTGGTTCGTCCGCGGTGTCGCCGCCAGCGGCATCAAGGGTTGAGACCGTGCCGGCCGCGGGCATGGACAGGTTCATGGACTCCTGACGATGGCGAGAGTGGAACTGGAGGGGCTCACCCGTATCTTTCCCGACGGGACGGTCGGGCTGGACGCCGTCGACCTGACGGTGGAGGAGGGCGAACTGCTGGTCTGCGTGGGTCCGTCCGGCTGCGGCAAGTCCACCCTGCTGCGCCTGCTGGCCGGCCTCGATGCGCCCACCTCCGGCACCCTGCGCTTCGACGGGCGGGTGGTGAACGAGTGGCCGCCCCGGCGCCGCAACGTGGCCCTGGTGTTCCAGAACTACGCCCTCTATCCCCACATGACGGTGCGCGGCAACCTCGCCTTCCCCCTGAAGATGGGCGGCGCCGGCCGGGCGGAGATCGCGCGGCGCGTCGCCGCCACCGCCGCATTGCTCGACCTGACGCCGCTGCTGGAGCAGCGCCCCGCGCAGCTCTCCGGCGGCCAGCGCCAGCGGGTGGCCATGGGCCGCGCCCTGGTGCGCGAGCCGGCGCTGTTCCTCATGGACGAACCGCTGTCCAACCTGGATGCCCGCCTGCGGGTTCAGCTGCGCGGCGAGATCGCGGCGCTCCAGCGCCGCACCGGCACCACCACCGTCTATGTCACCCATGACCAGGTGGAGGCGATGACCCTCGGTGATCGCGTCGCCGTCCTCGCCGCCGGCCGCCTGCGCCAGGTGGCCCCGCCCCGCGAGATATACGACCGGCCCGCCGACACCTTCGTCGCCGGTTTCATCGGCAGTCCGTCCATGAATCTCCTGCCCGCGCGCCTGGAGTCGGGGAACGGAAATCTTGCGGTCCGCATCGGGCGGGCCCGCCTGCCCTTGCCGGAGGCGGTGATGCGGCGACATCATTCGCTGCGGGAACAGTCGGGCAGGGAGGTCATCGCCGGTCTGCGGCCCGAGTCCCTGCGGCCGGCACGGGAACGGCCCGACTTCCGGCTGGAGGTGGCGGCAGTCGAGACGCTCGGGCACGAGCAGCTCGTCTACTGCCGGCCGCCGGTGGCAATGCGGGATCCCGTTCGCCCGGGCCAGGCTCTCACGGAGGCGTACCTGGCGGTGCGCATGACCGGGGCGGCCGTGGAGAGCGAGCAATGGATCGGGCTGGAGGTCGACAGCACGGCGATTCACTGCTTCGATCCGGAAGGGGGGCGCCGCCTGTAGCCGCGGATGGCCGCCCGGCGGCTCGCCCGAAGGGAGCCCCCGGATGCGCCCATCCTGCGTTGCGGCGCTTGGAAAGGGAACCACCCTTCCCTGCGCGCCGCACCTTGTCCTGGCGCTTCCGGGGGGCTCTGATGACTGATTTGTCGGTCAAGGGCAGGCCTAACCCGGTCCGCGGGGGAGCGCCGGGTTTTTCCTCGCACCCCGATCATCACGGCCGCCGACGCAGCGGCGAGCGTGCGCCCCCGCGGAAAACGTACCTTGGTGGAAACCGGAGGGACACAATCATGTACGGGATCGGAAGCCTGGTCATCCTGCTGTCGGCCGGCCTGTTGCTCCAGCCGTCCGCCGCTGTCGCCGGCGGGCGTGACGGGGAGTTTCTCTACGGCTTCCTGGCCGGCCGCTACCAGCTGGTTGGAAAGGGGCTGGAGAGCACGGCGACCTATGCCGGCCGGGTGACCCTCGCCCGCGGCGACTCCGGGCTGGTCGTGACAAGGGAAATCGGTAGCCGGAGCCTCACCGGATCGGCTCGGGTTGAGACCGCAGGAGAGAGCGTCGAGGTGCTGCGGATACGTTTCGCCGAGGCGGGGGTCGAATACGAGGAGACCTGCCTCATCGGCTCCGATCTCGACAACTACGCCCGCCTCACCTGCCATCTCTACCGCCCCGGTGTGCATACCGATGCCCCCGGGCTGGAAGCGCTCTTCATCGATCCCGGCGGTCTGTAGAGGCGTGCAGCGGCTCCGGGTGTGAGTCTTCGCCCCGCCGACTCTTCGGGAGACAGGAATCCGGCGGGCGGGGGACAATGGAGCGCCGTGGGCGCGGGCACCCGCTGCCGCGGGAGCGCGCCTCCCCTCCGGTGGCATCCGCGTTCCCGGACGGCTCAACGACCAATGCTGGAGGTGCCGTGTGCGCCATAACGGACGACTGACAACCTGGCACGAGGCGCGGGGCTATGGATTCATCACCCCGAGCGGGGGCGGTGCGCCGGTGTTCGTGCACATCAGCGCCTTTCCCCGCGGGCATGCACGGCCCGTGGGGCGGGAGTTCGTCATCTACGAACTGGCCATCGACGGGAAGGGGCGCAGCCGGGCGGTACGGGCGGCCTTCGCCGGGGTGCGCAAGCCCGCCGGGCGTGCGGAGAAGGGTAGCCGTGCGGCCTGGGCCGTGGTGACGCTGTTCTTCCTGCTGCTCGGTGCCGCGGCCTACCTCGGCCGCCTGGCGGTGTTCGTGCCCGCCCTCTATCTGGCGCTCAGCCTGGTCGCCTTCGCGGCCTATGCCCACGACAAGTCCGCCGCCCGCAACGGCCGCTGGCGGACCCCGGAAAGCACGCTGCACCTGCTCGGCCTGCTGGGCGGCTGGCCGGGGGCGCTGTTGGCCCAGCAGACCCTGCGCCACAAGTCGCGCAAGGCGGAGTTCCTGGCGCTGTTCTGGGTCCTGGCACTGGTCAACTGCGCCGCGCTGGGGTGGCTCTTCAGCACCCCCGGCGCGGCGTTCCTCCGTTCACTGAGCCGGCTATGGGCATGACGGCCTGAACGCCGCGCACAAGGCGGCCCGCGGCCGGACACCCAGGCGGAGAGGGGATGAATCATGCTGCTCGAAGGTTCCTGTCACTGCCAACGGGTCCGTTTCTCGGTTCGAAGGCGGGTAGGGTGGAGGTGCGCGCCGACGCCCGGGACCGGCTGTTCGAGGCCTTCCCGGACGAGTCCATCGCCGACTGGCACCGGCGCCTGGGGCTCGAGCGGGAGGCGTGAAGATCCTGGTCGCGGGCGTTCAGCCCATGGGCACCTCGATGGCGAGCACCCGGGTCTCCGGGTCCGCGCCGATCGCCATGGCGCCCACCTCTTCTAGCCCCAGGGCATCCCGCCGCCGCAGCCGCTCACCCGCCGCCCTCGATGACGAACAGGTAGACGCCGTTGCCGGGCTGGTGCGGGGTGTAGGTGACCCGGCCCCGGCCTCCAGGTCGGCCAAGGAGAAGAAGGCGTCCTGGTTGATGGCGATGGAGTCCTCCGCGGTCAGCGTGCGGCTCCGGGACGTGTACGGTTTCTGACCCCGCGGACCGGCATTGATTCAGGGGGCATTGATTCCGGGGCCCGCGGTGTCGTACACCTGTGCGGATTTCCGGACCGACAAGGAGAGAAGATGAAGGATAGCCTCAGGCCCGGCATCGAGTACGAGCACCGCTTCACCGTCACCGATGCCAAGACCGTCCCCGCCCTCTATCCCGAGGCGCCCGAGTTCCAGGCGATGCCCGCGGTGTTCGCCACCGGCTTCATGGTGGGGTTCCTGGAGTGGGCCTGCATCAGGGCGGTGAATCCCCACCTCGACTGGCCCGCCGAACAGACGGTGGGAACCCATGTCAACGTGAGCCATGCCGCCGCCACGCCGGCGGGTTTCGAGGTGACCGCGAAAGTCCGGCTGGTGGAGGTGGACGGCCGGCGGCTGGTGTTCGAGGTGGAGGCCCACGACGGGGTCGAGCTGATCACGAAGGGAACCCACGAGCGGTTCGTCATCGACGGCCGGCGCTTCGGCGATCGGCTGGCGCGCAAGGCCGGCGGCGGAGGCGGGGCATGAGCCGGCTCGACCGCATGCGACTGGTGGCGCTGGTGGTTGTCGCCGCCGCGATGCTGGCCTCCTGCTCGTTCCGGTTCGGCGCCCGGGAGCAGGAGGCGGAGGCGATGGACGTGGAGCAGCGGGGCGCCGAAGCGGGCTCCGGCACCCCACCGGCTCCCGACGCCGCCGCGGCTCCGGCAAAGATCGAGGTGGAGGCCGGGCCCGCGCCGGCAGCCGGCCCGGCGGACGCCATCGTCGCCTATGCCTGTCCCGACGGATTCACCTTCGCCGCCCGCGTCCTGCCGGAGCGGGCCTGGCTGTTCCTGCCCGGCGAGGTCCGTGAGCTGCCTGCCGTTCCCGCCGCCTCCGGCGCCCGCTACGCCGAGGGGGGAGCCGACTTCCGGAGCGAGGGCGGGGAGGTGCTGCTGCAGTCGGGCGCCACGGTGCACAGTGGCTGCCGTCCCGATCCGGCGCGCACGCCCTGGGCGAAGGCGAAGCTGGAGGGGGTGGATTTCCGGGCCGTTGGCAACGAACCGGGCTGGAGCCTGGAGATTATCCTGGACGGCGCCATGCGCTTCGTCACCGATTACGGCCAGAGCTGGTACACCTTTCCCACCCCCGAGCCGCGGGTCGACCGGATTCGCGCCCAGACCTGGTACCAGGCCAGTGCCGGCGGACACACCCTGGAGGTGCTGCTGGAAGGGCGCGAGTGTGCGGACAGCATGAGCGGCGAGGTCTTCGCCGTCACGGTCCGGGTCACCCTGGACGGGCGCGACTACAGCGGTTGCGGCCGGGCGCTGTTCTGACCCGCGCCTCCTCCCCGCTCGTTTTTGAACGTGCCGACGGTGACGGGCGGCTCTCCGGAGAGGAGATGTCCCTGACCCTGCAGAAGGAGCTGGCCGAGCGCCTCCAGCGGCGCAAATAAACCATTATTGCCATGGGGTTGCGTGTCGCTGGCGCCTCCGCCCGGAGTTGCGGGCGCACCGGGGATGGCCTATAAGTCGAGACAGTGGATGCAGGTGGCCGCGGGTGATTCCAGCGCAAGGAGGGTGCCATGCAGGACGCGGAGGCGGTGCCGGCGGATATGCTCGACAGGATTACCGGCGCGCTGGATGCCGCCCTGCGGGTGCGTGACGGCTATACCCATTCCCACTGCGGCCGGGTGGTGACGCTGGCCCTGGAACTCGGCCGGACGGTGGGGCTCGGCCGGGCCGCGCTGCGCCTGCTCGGGACCTGCGCCCGTTTCCACGATATCGGCAAGATCGGGATTCCGGACGAGATACTGCGCAAGCCGGGCCCCTTGAGCGGGGCGGAGTACGAGCGCATCAAGAGCCACTCCCGCATCGGCGCCTCCATCATCGGCCAGGTGGATGCGCCCGACATGGACGAGTGCGCCCGCATCATTCTCCACCACCACGAGCACTTCAACGGCAACGGCTACCCGGACGGGCTCACGGGCGACGAGATACCCCTGTGCTCGCGCATCATCGCCCTGGCCGACACCTACGACGCCCTGACCAGCAGACGCAGCTACCGGGATTCCATGCCCACTGAAGGGGCGCTCGACGCCATGCGGGGGGAGGTGGGGCTGCAGTTCGATCCGCGCTTCGCGGAACGCTTCTTCCGCATGCTGGGAGCCTGAACAGGGTCCCGCCCGGCCACGGGGACATGGCCGGCGGGAGCCCGTCGCGGATCAGTCGAGACGCTTCACGCCGTCCTTCGTGCCCATCAGCAGCAGGTCGGCGGCGCGGCGGGCGAAGATGCCGTTGGTGACCACGCCGGTAAGCATGTTGAGGGTCTCCTCCAGCTTCACCGGCTCCATGATGCGCAGGCCGTGGACGTCGAGGATGACGTTGCCGTTGTCGGTGGTGAAGCCCTCGCGCAGGACCGGTTCGCCGCCCAGCTTGACCAGCTCGCGGGCCACGTAGCTGCGCGCCATGGGGATCACCTCCACCGGCAGCGGGAAGGCGCCGAGGACGTCCACGAGCTTGGTCTCGTCGGCCACGCAGACAAACTTCCTCGCCACCGCGGCCACGATCTTCTCCCGGGTGAGGGCCCCGCCGCCGCCCTTGATCATGTGCATGTGGCGGGTGATCTCGTCGGCGCCGTCCACGTAGACGGAGAGCTCGTCGACGCTGTTCAGGTCCAGCACCGGGATGCCGTGGGCCTTGAGCCGATCGGCGCTGGCCACCGAGCTGGCCACGGTGCCCTCGATGCGGCCCTTGATGCTGGCCAGCGCATCGATGAAATGGTTGGCGGTGGAGCCGGTGCCCACGCCCACGATGGTGCCGCTCTCCACGTACTCCAGGGCCGCCCAGCCCGCGGCCTTCTTCAGTTCGTCCTGGGTCATGTCTGGTGTTCGTCCTCTGCAGTGGTCTGGCCACCCCGGCCATGCCGGCCCGGGTTGGCGGATTAGGGAAACGTCGATTCGATCCCGCTGCGGCCGCGCTGGCGCCGGTCCGACGGGCTCCCGGGGGCTGAAAAGAGTACGGGCCCGCAGCCGCCGCGCCAAGCTGCGGCGCACAAAGGAGTCGCCGGCCGGGCCGCACCGAACCCGGCCGCGGCCGGTGCCGCCCCGGATTCCGGGCGGCCGGCTTTGTGCCGGGGGGGCTGCATCCTGTATCTTGTCAGGCTTGGCTGATATTCCATCTTAAACGCATGTCCACCAGATACCTCAAGAAAATCCTCTCCGCCCGCGTCTACGACGTGGCGCACGAGACCCCGCTGGACGAGGCGCCGCTCATCTCCCGGCGCCTGGAGAATCGCGTGCTCATCAAGCGCGAGGATCTGCAGCCGGTCTTCTCCTTCAAGCTGCGCGGCGCCTACAACAAGATCATCGGCCTGTCCGAGGAGGCCCGGGAGCGGGGGGTCATCGCCGCCTCCGCGGGCAACCACGCCCAGGGCGTGGCCCTGGCGGCGAAGCGCCTCGGCATCAAGGCGCTCATCGTGATGCCGCGGACCACCCCGGACATCAAGGTCAACTCGGTACGGGCGCGCGGGGCCCGGGCGATCCTGCACGGTGATGTCTACGACGAGGCCTACCAGCACGCCATGGCGCTGGCGGAGGAGAAGGGGCTCACCTTCATCCACCCCTACGACGATCCGGAGGTGATCGCCGGCCAGGGCACCATCGGCATGGAGATTCTGCGCCAGCACAACGGGCCGCTGGATGCCGTGTTCGTCCCGGTGGGCGGCGGCGGGCTCATCGCCGGGGTGGCCGCCTACATCAAGTACGTGCGTCCGGAGGTGAAGGTGATCGGGGTGGAGCCCGATGACGCCCCCACCCTGCACCACGCCCTGCGCGCCGGCCGGCGGGTGGTGCTGGACCAGGTGGGCATCTTCGCCGACGGCGTGGCCGTGCGCCAGATCGGCAAGGAAACCTTCCGCGTGGCGCGCAAGACCGTGGACGAGGTCATCCTGGTCTCCACCGACGAGATCTGCGCCGCCATCAAGGACATCTTCGACGACACCCGCTCCATCGCCGAGCCGGCCGGGGCCCTGGGCGTGGCGGGGCTGAAGAAGTACGTGGAGCGGACCGGCGCCAGGGAGCAGACGCTGGTGGCCATCGACAGCGGCGCCAACGTCAACTTCGATCGCCTGCGCCATGTCTCCGAGCGCGCCGAACTGGGCGAGCGGCGCGAGGCGGTGGTGGCAGTCACCATCCCCGAGCGGCCGGGCAGCTTCAAGCTCTTCTGCCAGGCCATCGGCCGTCGCGGCATCACCGAGTTCAACTACCGCATGGCGGATCCCGACCAGGCCCACATCTTCGTGGGCGTGCAGCTCTCCCGCGGCGACGAGGAGCGCGAGGAGCTGCTGGCCATGCTCGGGGAGAAGGGCTTCCCGGTCCTGGACATGACCGACAACGAGATGGCCAAGCTGCACATCCGCCACATGGTGGGCGGGCGCGGCCACCAGGTGACCGACGAGGTGCTCTACCGGTTCGAGTTCCCGGAGCGGCCCGGGGCCCTGCTCAAGTTCCTCTCCACCCTCGGCACCCGCTGGAACATCAGCTTGTTCCACTACCGCAACCACGGCGCCGCCTATGGCCGGGTGCTGATGGGGGTGCAGGTGCCCGCGGATGAGCGGGACCAGTTCCAGGTCTACCTCGACCGCATCGGCTATCCCTGCCAGGAGGAGACCGGGAACCCCGCCTACCGGATGTTCCTGAGCTGAGCGCTACTCGAGGCCGAGAATGAACTCCCAGTGCTCCGGGGCCACCGGCATCACCGACAGGCGGTTGCCCTTGCGTACCAGGGGCATCCCCTCCAGCTCCGGGTATTCCTTCAGCTCGGCCAGGGTGACGGTCCGCTTGAGCCGGCGCTTGAACCTCACGTCCACCATGTACCAGCGGGGATTGTCGGGATCGCTCTTCGGATCGAAATACTTCGTGTCCGGATCGAAGGCGGTGAAGTCCGGATAGCCTTCGCGGACGACCTCGACGATGCCGACGATGCCGGGTTCCGCGCAGTTGGAGTGGTAGAAGAACGCCAGGTCCCCCTTGCGCATATCGTCGCGCATCATGTTGCGGGCCTGGTAATTGCGCACCCCGTCCCAGTGCTCGGTGCGCTTCGGCATCCTCATCAGGTGATCGATGCCGAACACATCGGGCTCGGACTTGAACAGCCAGTAATTCACGTCGCCTCCTGTCATGGATTCCCCGCCGGGGGGATGAAATGCGGGAATTATAGGGGATTTCCGACTTTCCCACTCGGTTGGCCGCGCCGGGCTGTGCCGGATATGGCGCAAACCGTGAACCTGCCTGTTGCATAGCCCCGGGGTTGTGTATATATATAAACCCGTTTTATGTCCGGTTGCTCCAGGGTACGCAGAGACCCGGTGCGGACATCGGAACAGTGCGGGACTCTGCCCGTGGAATTCATGGAGCGAAGCCCGGCAGGCAGATGCGGGGACGAAGAGCGGCATGAGAGCCGCCTGTAACCCTGCGGGTTGGCGTAACAAGGCATCATTCTGGAGGCGTGTACGGATGAAACGGCGCAAACCCGATCTGTTGTTCCTCCTGGCCCTGATCGTGGGGCTGGGGGTCGTGGTGACCGGTTATACGCAGGAGTTGATGGAACGGCCTGCACCAACAGTCAGCGCGAGCCGCTAGGAACAACGCGAAAAAACCCGCTCCGGCGGGTTTTTTCTTGGCCCCGACCCCCTCTTCCGGCTTTAGCCGGGGCGCGATCCGCCGCCGGCGTAGCACTCCGCTTCCGTTACGATCCCCTCCAGCGGTATGTCCCAGCCGGCGTGTGGCAGCGCCGCGACCTTCTGCAGCTCGTAGGCCATCCCCACCAGGCGCGGCTTGAGCCAGCGCCGGCGCCGGCGCAGGTAGGCGAAGGTGCGGTCATAGTAGCCCCCGCCCATGCCGAGCCGGTTGCCCTGCGGATCGAAGGCCACCAGCGGGGTGAGCACCAGGTCCAGGGCCCAGGCCGGCTGCAGGCGCCAACTGGCGTGGACCGGTTCCGGGATGCCGAAACGGTTGCCGGCCAGCGGCTCTCCCGGGCGCCAGTCCACGAACCAGAGGCGGTTGCCGGTGACCGGCGAGAGGACCGGCAGGTAGCAGGTCTTGCCGGCCGCCCAGGCCCGCTCCATGACCGGCCAGGGATCGAGCTCGCCGTCGTTGGCGAGATAGCAGGCGATGCGGCGGGCGTTGCGGAACCAGTCGGTGCGGGCGAGGTTGCCGGCCAGTCGCTCGGCGGCCTCGCGGCGTTCGCGTTCGCTGAGGCCGCGGCGCGCGGCACGCATCTGTCGGCGCAGTTGGGCGCGGGTGGTCATGGGGTGATGCAAGCCCTGTCCTTTACCCACAAATCAGTCATCAGAGCCCCCCGGAAGCGCCAGTCCTGCGTTGCGGTGCTTGGAAAGGGAACCCACCCTTCCCTGCGCACCGCGCCTTGTCCTGACGCTTCCGGGGGGGCTCCCTTCGGGCGAGCCGCTGGGCGGTCATCCGCGGCGTTGCATCCTCTTGAGGCAGAACAACTGCCCCGGCGAGGATGCGCCTTGCGCCTGACCGCCCAGCGACTCGCTGATGACCGATTTGTGGATAAAGGGCTGGGCACGGCAGGAATGGAGACACTCCCCGGAGGCGCCGCTGCAGGTATCGGCCTTGAACCCAGAGGTTCAGGTGGGGGCCGTAGCCGTGTATCAGGCTGCCCGCGCGCAGCGGGTATGCACAACAACACTGCAAGGTGGCCCCCAAGGCGTTACTTATCGGCTCAAGAGACTTAGTCCTGCTGGCGAACGTCCCAGGGAGTGCCTGGTTCCTTTATAACTCGATCTGCCTGCCTTTGTTAAGTGCATCTTCGATTTTGTTCTGCAGGATCTGGATGCGCGACTGCATCGTATCCGCGTAATCGGACTTCTGTCCCTTGAGGTCCAGCAGTTCGTGGGCGATGTTGAGCGCCGCCATGACGGCGATGCGATCCAGCCCGATCACCTTGCCGCGATCGCGGATCTCGCGCATCTGCCGGTCCAGGTAGTGGGCCGACTTGAGCAGTGCGTCGCGTTCGTCTTCCGGACAGACCACCCGGAACTCCTTGTCGAGGATGTTGACGGTGACGGCGGTGGCGTCAGAGGGCTGCATCACTCGCGCTCCATGGATTTCAGCCGCTGCAGGATGCCTTCCACCTTCATGCGCGCCTGCTCGTTCTTCTCGATGAGGTGCGCCCGCTCGGTGGTCAGGTTCGCCTGCTGGGCGCGCAGGGAGCGGTTTTCCTCGCGCAGCCGCTCGCACATCTGGATGAGCTCGTGGATGCGGAACTCCAGGGTCTTGAGATCGATCTCTGCCATGGCGTCTGACCGTGGTCCGGGGGGTGGGTTCGGGGCATGGTTGACAGGCTTCCAATATAGAAGGGCGCCGGAGTGGGGTCAATCCGGGCCGGCCCGGACCCGGTTCAGCCGGGTGGTGCACGGTGATACGATAAGCCTCCGACCCGACCGCACCCGGAACAGCGACCCGCCATGAGCTCCGAGCACACCCTCCTGATCGAACGCGTGGCCACCGCCCTCGCGCAACCCCAGGCCGTCGCCGCGGAGGCCCAGGGGATGCTGTGCGGCCTCATCTGCGCACTCGGCGAGAAGGTCAGCCCCCGCGGCTGGCGCGACCAGGTGCTGGAGGGGCACCAGGGCGTGGCGCCGGGCCAGGAGCAGGCTCTCGAGTCGCTGTTCGAGACGACGCGCAAGGAGTTCTTCAGCGAGGACCTCTCCTTTCAGCCCCTGCTGCCCGGAGACGATGTCGCGCTGGAGCGGCGGGCGGAAGCGCTCGGCCACTGGTGCGAGGGTTTCCTCCTCGGGCTCGGGCTCGGCGGCGTCTCCCGCACCGGGAAGCTTCCCTCCGGCGCCCGCGAGGCGCTCACGGACTTGGGCGAGATCGCCCGCCTCGATTTCGACACCGGTGACGGGGACGAGGAGCAGGAGTCCGCCTACGCCGAACTGGTGGAATATGTGCGCATGGGGGCGTTGCTGGTCTATGACGAGATCGCCGATGTGCGCCGCCGCGCCGCCGCCCAAACCCACTGAGCAACGCCGAACCCCATGATGAACAGCAAGGAATTCGCCCGCCGCCGCCGCCGCCTGATGCAGATGATGGGGCGCGGGAGCATCGCCATCCTTCCCACCGCGCCGCAGAAGCACCGCAACCGAGACACCGAGTATCCCTATCGCCCCGACAGCGACTTCTACTACCTGACCGGGTTCCCCGAGCCGGAGGCGTGCCTGGTGCTGGTGCCGGGCCGCGGGCACGGCGAGTACATCCTCTTCAACCGCGAGCGCGATCCGGAGCAGGAGACCTGGACCGGGCGCCGGGCCGGCCAGGAGGGCGCCTGCGAGCGCCACGGGGCCGACGACGCCTTTCCCATCACCGACATCGACGACATTCTGCCCGGGCTGATGGAAGACAAGGCGCGGGTCTACTACGCCATGGGCTGCGACCCGGAGTTCGACCGGCGGGTGATGGAGTGGCTCAACCGGGTGCGTTCCAAGTCCCGCGCCGGAGTGCATACGCCGGCGGAGTTCGTGGCCCTGGACCACCTGCTGCACGACATGCGCCTGTACAAGAGCCGCGCCGAGCTGAAGGCCATGCGTACCGCCGCCCGCATCTCCGCCGATGCCCACATCCGGGCCATGCGCGCCTGCCGGCCGGGGCTGATGGAGTACCAGGTGGAGGCGGAGATCCTGCATGAGTTCATGCACGGCGGCGCGCGCTCGCCGGCCTACCCCTCCATCGTCGCCGGCGGCGACAACGCCTGCATCCTCCACTACACGGAGAACGGCGCCGAACTGCGCGACGGCGACCTGCTGCTCATCGACGCCGGCGCCGAATACGACTGCTATGCCGCCGACATCACCCGCACCTTCCCGGTGAACGGCCGCTTCAGCGGACCGCAGAAGGCCCTCTACGAGCTGGTGCTGGCGTCCCAGGCCGCCGCCATCGCCGAGGTGCGCCCGGGCAACCACTGGAACGCCCCCCACGAGGCCGCGGTGCGGGTGCTGACCGAGGGGCTGGTGGAGCTGAAGCTGCTCAAGGGCTCGGTGGACGGGCTCATCGAGAACGGCGCCTACCGGCGCTTCTACATGCACCGCACCGGCCACTGGCTGGGCATGGACGTCCACGACGTGGGCGACTACAAGGTGGGCAACGCCTGGCGCGAGCTGGAGCCGGGGATGGTGATGACCGTGGAGCCGGGCCTGTACGTGGCCGCGGGCAGCAGGGGCGTGGCCAAGCGCTGGCAGGGGATCGGCATCCGTATCGAGGATGACGTGCTGGTGACGCGGGACGGCGGCGAGGTGCTGACCGACGCCGCGCCCAAGGCGGTGGACGAGATCGAGGCATTGATGAAGGGCTAGTTCCGGGCTGCGGGTATCGAGTCGCGAGGACGGTCCGACAAGCCGCTCTCGTGGCCCGGGAACAGAACTGGCGAACGGCTAATCAAGGCAATCGGAAGCGGCTGAAGCGCTGCGGAGTACCGGAACATGCAGACGGATCCTCGCAACTCGCAACTCGAAACCGGAAACCCGACCTACGACATCGCCATCGTGGGCGGCGGGCTCTCGGGCAGCAGCCTGGCCTGCGCCCTGGCTGGATGCGGACTGCGCATCGCGGTCATCGAGTCGGTCCCGCCGGCGGAGGACGGCGCCCCGGCGGCATTCGACGAGCGGGTGCTGGCGCTGGCCTACGGCAGCCGCCGGATCCTCGACGGGCTGGGCGTGTGGGCCGGGCTGGCCGCCGCGGCCACGCCCATCCGCCGCATCCACGTCTCCGACCGCGGCCACTTCGGCTGTGTGCGCCTCGATGCGGCGGAGGAGGGGGTGGAGGCGCTCGGCTACGTGCTGCCCATGCGGCCGCTGGGGCGGGCCCTGGCCACCGCGGCACGGGCGGCCGCCGGCGTCGACTACCTCAATCCCGCCCGCTGCACCGCCGCCCGACTGGCCCCGGAGCTGGCCACCCTGACCCTGGAGACCCCGGCGGGTGAACGCACCCTGACCGCCCGGCTGCTGGTGGTGGCCGACGGCGGCCGCTCGGGGCTGCAGGAGAGCCTCGGCATCCGCACCACCGTGCGCGATTACGGCCAGAGCGCCATCATCGCCAACGTGGCGGCCGAGTATCCCCACGAGGGGGTGGCCTACGAGCGCTTCACCGACACCGGCCCCCTGGCGCTGCTGCCCCTCGACGGGCACCGTTGCGCCCTGGTCTGGAGCGTGCCGCCGGACCAGGCCGGGGAGATCGCGGCGCTGCCCGACGCGCGCTTCCTGGAGCGGCTCCAGGCGCGCTTCGGAGAGCGCCTGGGCCGCTTCACGGCGGTGGGCGAGCGCCAAATCTATCCGCTGCGCCTGACGCAGGCGGGCGAGTGGGCCAGGCCGCGCCTGGTGCTGGTGGGCAACGCCGCCCACACGCTGCACCCCATCGCCGGGCAGGGATTCAACCTGGGATTGCGGGACGTGGCGGTGCTGGCGGAGGTGCTGGCCGAGGCCGCGCGGGCCGGCGACGATCCGGGCAGCGCCGCGGTGACCCGTGCCTACGCCCGTCGCCGGCGCGTGGACCTGCGCCGCACCATCGGCCTGACCGATGCGCTCGCCCGGCTCTTTTCCAACGATTTGCCGCCGCTGGTGCTGGTGCGTGACCTGGGACTGGTGGGGATGGGGCTCGCCCCGGGGCTGCGCCACTGGCTGGCGCGGGTGACCATGGGGCTGGCCCCCCCGGTCCCGCGCCTGGCGGGAGGGCGGCCCCTGTGCCACGCTGGGGAGGCGGGCGATATCTAGTGACCAGTGACGGTTCCAAAGTGTTCCCGAGAAAATCATTGCGTTCTCGCCAAGACGCACAGGCGCCAAGACGACGGAGTTGGCAGGAGGCGGGAGGGCGGCTGCCCCCATGGCCGGTCGGTGAGTCCGCCCATGGGGGCAGGAGTCGGTTTTACTTGGCGTGCTTGGCGCCTTGGCGAGAGCAACCGCGGTTTTTCGGCTGAATTGAAACGACGAGACGACCGGCCCGGCATGACCGGCCGTGGAGTGGACCATGCAGGCGAACCAACGACACTCGAAACAGGAAACTCAGGACGCCACCTGTGACATCGCCATCGTCGGCGGCGGCATGGTGGGCGCCGCCCTTGCCTGCGCCCTGGGCGGCAGCCGCCTGCGGGTGGTGCTGGTGGATGCCGGGCCCGAGCCGGAGCCGCCCGCTGGCGGGGAGTACGATCTCCGCGTCTCGGCCGTCACCCGGGCCTCCGAGCGGATCTTCCGCGCCCTGGGCGCCTGGGAGGGGATGGTTTCACGGCGCGTGGCGCCCTACCGCGAGATGCACGTGTGGGATGCCGTCGGCGGGTCCGGCGGCATCCACTTCGACTGTGCCGAGCTCGGCGAGGACAACCTCGGTCACATCATCGAGAACCGGGTGATCCGCGCGGCGCTGCTGGAGCGCCTGCGTGAACACGGCAACGTGGAGCGCCGCTTCGGCACGCCCCTGACCGGGCTGCGCCGCCTCGACGGGGAGGCGGTGCTGAGGACCGGCGGCGGCGAGATCCGCGCCCGGCTGGTGGTGGGGGCCGACGGCGCCCGCTCCTGGGTCCGCGACCAGGCCGGCGTGGCGGTGGAGGGGTGGGACTACGGCCACACCGCCATCGTGGCCACCGTGCAGACCGTCGAGCCCCACGGCGAGACCGCGCGGCAGCGGTTCCTGCCCGAGGGCCCGCTCGCCTTCCTGCCGCTCGGCGAGCCCCATACCTCCTCCATCGTCTGGTCCACCGGGCACGCCCACGCCGAGGCGCTGCTGGCCCTGGACGAGGGGGAGTTCCGGGCCGAGCTCGAGCACGCCTTCGGGTACGCGCCGGGCGCCGTTACACGGGCGGGTCCGCGGGCGGGATTCCCGCTGCGCATGCGTCACGCCGAGCATTACGTGGTGGAGCGCGTGGCCCTGGTGGGCGACGCGGCCCACACCATCCACCCGCTCGCCGGGCAGGGGGTGAACCTGGGGCTGCTCGACGCGGCCGCCCTGGCCGAGGTGCTGCTGGCGGGGACCGCCGCCGGGCGCGATCCGGGCGGCCTCGCCACCCTGCGCCGCTACGAGCGCTGGCGGCGCGGCGACAACCTGCTCATGATCGCCGCCATGGAGGGATTCAAGCGGCTGTTCGCCGGCAGCCTGCCGCCGCTGGCCTGGGCGCGCAACCTGGGGCTGGAGATCACCGATCGGCTGCCCCCGCTCAAGGCGCTGTTCATGCGCCGCGCCCTGGGGCTCGGCGGCGACCTGCCGCGCCTGGCGCGGGGACTGCCGCCGGGCGAGGCCGCCTGAAATCGCCCCGGGCAGGTGAACATTTGTTTCAGGCCGTCACGGGATTCACCACGGAGGCACGGAGCACACGGAGAATGGCGGTGTATTGATGCACCCTTGTCGACTGTGGCGGTTCCGGCCCGAAGCGTGTGTTCTCCGGCACTTTTATCCTCCGTGGGCTCCGTGTCTCCGTGGTGGATGGCTGCTTTATCCGAATCGAACGGACAGGCAGCGGCCGCGGCGGACGGGAATGGGCCGAAGGCGTACCGGCGCACTTTGACCGGGGGCGGGGCTCCGCTATAGTCGCGGATCTGAATCAGGCGGAAGGGAAACGATGGACAAACGTACCGTGCTCTACGACCAGCATGTGGCGCTGGGCGCCCGGCTGGTGGACTTCGCCGGCTGGGCCATGCCCGTGCACTACGGCTCCCAGATCGAGGAGCATCATGCCGTGCGCACCGCCGCGGGCATGTTCGACGTCTCCCACATGACCATCGCCGACCTGCGCGGGGAGCGGGTGCGGGAGTTCCTGCGCCACCTGCTGGCCAACGACGTGGAGCGGCTCCAGGTCCGCGGCAAGGCGCTCTACAGCTGCATGCTGAATGAGCGCGGCGGCGTGGTGGACGACCTCATCGTCTACTATCTGGAGGACGACTTCTTCCGCATGGTGGTCAACGCCGCCACCCGCGACAAGGATCTGGCCTGGATTGGGGAGCGCGCCCGCCCCTTCGCGGTGGAGATGCGGGAGCGGCGCGATCTCGCCATGATCGCCGTCCAGGGTCCCGAGGCGCGGAAGAAGGTCTACGCGGCGCTCGACCCGGCGCAGGCCGATCGCGCCCGCACCCTGCGCCCCTTCAACGGCGTGGACGCCGGTGGCGTGTTCGTCGCCCGCACCGGCTATACCGGCGAGGACGGCTTCGAGATCCTGCTGCCCGAGGAGCGGGCCCCGGCCCTGTGGACCGACCTCCTGGAGGCGGGCGTGCGGCCCTGCGGGCTCGGCGCGCGTGACACCCTGCGGCTGGAGGCGGGCATGTGCCTCTACGGCAGCGACATGGACGAGGGGACATCGCCCCTGGAGTCGGGCCTGGGCTGGACCGTGGCCTGGGAGCCGGCGGAGCGGAACTTCGTCGGCCGCGCCGCGCTGGAGGCGCAGCGCGCGGCGGGCGTGGAACGCCGCCAGGTGGGCCTGGTGCTGCAGGATCGCGGCGTGCTGCGCGGCCACCAGCGGGTGGTCGTGGAGGGCGCGGGGGACGGGGAGGTCACCAGCGGCGGCTTCTCCCCGACCCTCGGCGCTGGGATTGCGCTGGCCCGCGTGCCGGCGCGGATCGGCACCGAGTGCCAGGTGGAAATTCGTGGCCGGCTGCATCGGGCCAGCGTGGTGAAGCCGCCTTTCGTGCGGCATGGCAAGCGTGTCTACAGTGTCTGAGACGACCGGAGAGTCATCATGAGTGAAGTGCCTGAGGGCCTGAAATATACCAGCAGCCACGAGTGGGTCCGCGCCGAGTCGGACGGCACCGTGACCGTGGGCATCACCGACCATGCCCAGGAGCTGCTGGGCGACCTGGTGTTCGTGGAGCTGCCGGAGGTGGGGCGCGGCGTGGGCAGCGGCGAGGAGTGCGGGGTGGTGGAGTCGGTGAAGGCCGCCTCCGATGTCTACAGCCCGCTGGCCGGCGAGATCACCGCGGTCAACGAGACGCTGACCGACGCGCCCGAGCTGGTGAACCAGTCCCCGTTCGCCGACGGCTGGCTGTTCCGCCTGCGGCCCGCCGATGCCGCCGCGCTGGACAAGCTGCTGGACGCGAAGGCCTACCAGGCACAGCTGGACGACGAGGCCTGACACCGGTGCGCCGCCCTGCCGTGGCGCACCCGCCCTGAGAAGCGCCGGAACGCGACCATGCCCTTCATTCCCCATACCGAGACCGACATCCGCGCCATGCTCGAGGCCATCGGGGCCGCCGACGTGGAGACACTCTTCGACGAGATCCCCGCCGGCCTCCGGGCCGAAGTGCCGGAGAGCGTGCCCGGGGCGGCGGTGGAGATGGAAGTGGGGCGGCTGCTGCGGGATCGGGCCCGGCAGGACGGCACGCCGCTGTGCTTCATCGGCGCCGGCGCCTACGAGCACCACATCCCCGCTGCGGTCTGGGAGATCGTCACTCGCGGCGAATTCATGACCGCCTACACCCCCTACCAGGCCGAGGCCAGCCAGGGCACCCTGCAGGTGGTCTACGAGTTCCAGAGCATGATGGCGGCGCTGACCGGGCTCGAGGCGGCCAACGCCTCCCTCTACGACGGCGCCTCGGCCCTGGCCGAAGCGGTGCTGATGGCGGTGCGCGCCAACCGTCGTTCCAGGTCCCGGCGGGTGCTCCTGCCCACCAGCGTGCACCCGGCCTACCGCAGCGTGGTGCGCACCATCGTCCGCCACCAGGGCATCGAGCTGGTGGAGATTCCCTTCGATCCCGCCCACGGCCATGTGGATCCCGCGGCGCTGGACAGGTACGCGGGCGGCGAGGTCACCGCGGTGGTGATCCCCCAGACCAACTTCTTCGGCGTGCTGGAGGAGGTGGACGCCCTGACCGACTGGGCCCACGCCAACGGCGCGCTCGCCATCGCGCTGGCCAATCCCGTGGCTCTGGCCCTGCTGAAGCCGCCGGGGCAGTGGGGTGGCAAGGGCGCGGACATCTGCTGCGGCGAGGGCCAGCCGCTGGGGGTGCCGCTCTCCTCGGGCGGCCCGTACTTCGGCTTCATGACCTGCCGCATGGAGCACGTGCGGCAGATGCCGGGCCGCATCGTCGGTCGGACCGTGGACCTGGAGGGGCGGCCCGGCTTCACCCTGACGCTGCAGGCGCGCGAGCAGCACATCCGCCGTGCCAAGGCCACCTCCAACATCTGCACCAACCAGGGGCTGATGGTCACCGCCGCCACCATCCACATGGCGCTGCTGGGCGCCGAGGGGCTGCGCCGGGTGGCCGCGGCATGCCATGCCAACACCCGGGCGCTGACCGAACGGCTCACCGCGCTGCCCGGGGTGGAGCCCGTCTTCGACCGGCCCTGTTTCCACGAGACGGCCCTGCGCCTGCCGCTGCCGGTGGCCGAGACGCTGCGGGCGCTCGGCGCCCAGAACCTGCTCGGCGGCTACGACCTCTCCGGACCCTACCCGGAGCTGGGCCGGGCGCTGCTGATCTGCGCCACCGAAACCAAGACCCCGGCCGATCTCGACGCCTATGCCGAGCATCTCGGCCGCATCATCCAGAAGCGCAACCCGGTGAAGTGCCCCATCCAGCCCAAGTGGTAGGCGCCGGATACGGGCGCGCACCCGCGCGGACTGCAACCCGACCGATGGACAAAGGAGAGACCCGATGGCAACAGTGACACTGCAGGGCAACCCCATCCATACCAACGGCGAACTGCCCGAGCTGGGCAGCACCGCGCCCGATTTCGTCCTGGTGGACAAGGACCTGGCCGATCGCTCCCTGTCCGACTACGCCGGCAAGACCAAGCTCATCAACATCGTCCCCAGCCTGGACACCCCGGTGTGCGCCATCTCCACCAAGAAGTTCAACGAGGCCGCCGCCGGCCGTGACGACCTGGCGGTACTGGTGGTCTCCGCCGACCTGCCCTTCGCCTCCGGCCGTTTCTGCACCAGCGAGGGGGTGGAGAACGCGGTCACCCTGTCCATGATGCGCAGCCGCAACTTCGCCAAGGACTACGGCGTGCTGATCACCGACGGCCCCCTGTCCGGCATCACCGCCCGCGCCGTGGTGGTGCTGGATGGCGACAACAAGGTCGTCTACACCCAGCTGGTGCCCGAAATCGCCCAGGAGCCCGACTACGAGGCCGCCCTGGCGGCGACACAGGGGTGAGTGCGTGATGCGGGAGTGTGTGATGCGTGAATGCGTGAGTGCGTGAGTGCGTGAGTGCGTGAATGCGTGAGTGCGTGAGTGCGTAGGGCCGTTTTCATCCGGCCAGGCAGCACTCTCCCCATCGCCGTGAATGGGCGAGGGGGGGATGATGATGTCTTCACCCATCACCCATCACCGGGAGTGCGTGAATGCGTGATGCGTGAATGCGTGAATGCGTGAATGCGTGAATGCGTGATGCGTGATGCGGATCGTCCCATCACCCATCACCCATCACCCATCACCTATAACCGGGAGTGTGTGAGTCCGATTATCCTCCCTGTAACCCTGTAACCCTGTAACCCTGTAACCCTGTAACCCTGTAACCCTGTAACCCTGTAACCCTGTAACCCTGTAACCCTGTAACCCTGTAACCCTGTAACCCTGTAATCCCGTAACCCGGAATCTTTCCGACGCCATGCTCATTTTCGACCAGTCCAGTCCGGGCCGCCGGGCCACCTCCCAGGCGCCGTCGGCCGCCGCCGCGGTCGACGACATTCCCGCGGCCTTGCTGCGCAGCGAACCCCCCGGCCTGCCGGAGGTTTCCGAGCTGCAGGCGGTGCGCCACTACACCCGGCTGTCGCAGAAGAACTTCTCCATCGACACCCACTTCTACCCGCTGGGCTCGTGCACCATGAAGTACAACCCGCGGGCGGCGAACCGCTTCGCGCTGCTGCCGGAGTTCCTGGCCCGCCACCCGGAGGCGCCGGAGAGCCACAGCCAGGGCTTCATGGCCTGCGCCTTCGAGCTGCAGGAGATGCTGCGGGCGATCACGGGCATGGCGGCGGTGTCGCTGGCGCCCATGGCCGGTGCCCAGGGCGAGTTCGCCGGGGTGGCCATGATCCGCGCCTACCACGACGCCCGCGGCGACACGGCTCGGGCGGAGATGCTGGTGCCCGACGCGGCCCACGGCACCAATCCCGCCTCGGCGGTGATGTGCGGCTACAAGGTCCGCGAGATTCCCACCGACGACCAGGGCGACGTGGACCTAGAGGCCCTGCGCGCGGCCGTGGGGCCCCAGACCGCCGGCATCATGCTCACCAATCCCTCCACCCTGGGCGTGTTCGAGCGCCGCATCACCGAGATCGCCCGTATCGTCCACGAGGCCGGCGGCCTGCTCTACTACGACGGGGCGAACCTCAACGCCATCCTCGGCAAGGTGCGTCCCGGCGACATGGGCTTCGATGTCATCCACCTGAACCTGCACAAGACCTTCGCCACCCCTCACGGCGGCGGCGGGCCCGGCGCCGGGCCGGTGGGGGTGAGCCGGCGGCTGGAGCCGTACCTGCCCATTCCCATGGTGGCCCGCGACGATGACGAGTACCGTTGGCTGGACGAGGACGACCGGCCGGAAAGCATCGGCCGCATGGGCGCCTTCGCCGGCAATGCCGGCGTCATCCTGCGCGCCTGGGTCTATGCGCGCCTCATCGGCCGCGGCGGCCTGACCCGGGTCGCCGATTTCGCCACCCTGAACGCCAACTACCTGCAGGCGCGCCTGCGCGAGGCCGGCTTCGAGCTGGCCTTCCCGGAACGGCGCGCCACCCACGAGTTCATCGTCACCCTGAAGCGCGAGGCCCGTTCCTTCGGCGTCTCCGCCATGGATTTCGCCAAGCGGCTGCTGGACTACGGCCACCACGCGCCCACCACCTACTTCCCGTTGCTGGTGCCCGAGTGCCTGCTCATCGAGCCCACCGAATCGGAGAGCAGGGAGGCCCTGGACGCCTTCGTGGAGGCGCTGGTGAAGATCCGGGCCGAGGCGGAGAGCCAGCCGGAACTGGTCAAAGGCGCACCCTACACCCTGCCGGTGCGGCGCCTCGACGATGTCCGCGCCGCCCGCGATCTCGACCTGGCCTGGAAGCCGGGGACGGGGGATGCATAGATGCGTGAGTGCGTGATGCGTGATGCGTGATGCGTGATGCGTGAATGCGTGAATGCGTGAATGCGTGAATGCGTGATGCGGATCGTCCCATCACTCATCACCCATAATCCAACACCGGGAGTGCGTGAGTGCGATTATCCTCCCCATAACCCTGTAACCCTGAGATCACGATGGCATCATCCGCGACCGGCCTCACCCGCATCATCAACGCCGCCGGCTATTCGCTGGCCGGGCTGCGGGCGGCGTTCCGCAACGAGGCGGCGTTCCGCCAGGAGCTGCTGCTGGTGGCGCTGGCGGTGCCCCTGGCCTTCTGGCTGGGCGACACCGGCATGGAGCGGGCCCTGATGATCGGCGCGGTGGGCAGCGTGCTGGTGGTGGAGCTGCTCAACTCGGCGGTGGAGTCGGTGGTGGACCGCATCGGCCCCGAGCACCATGAGCTGGCCGGGCGCGCCAAGGACCTGGGTTCGGCGGCGGTGCTCGTGTGCCTGCTGCTGGCCGCCGGCGTGTGGGGGCTGGTCCTGTTCGGCTAGGAGCCTGTCGGACTTGAGCGATCGTAGCGAGCCGAGTGGGAGAGCGAGGACAGATGGGGCCGATTTTGAGGCGCATAGTGGGTCTATGTAACGAAAAATCGGCCTCATTTGGGCCGCTGTCCCGCCGGCGCAGTAGATCAGCCTCAAGTCCGACAGGCTCCTAGTCCGGGTCGGTTCCGGTCCCCTCCCCGGACGCTGCAGGCGGTGCCATCGCCGTCCACTCTCCAACCTGGAAACCGAACATGGTTCTGCACCGGATGCACCCTCTCCTGCGTACCGCCGCCGTCCTGGCGCTGATCCTCTCCGTTCTCTCCCTCGGCGCCTGCAAGTGGCCCTGGTCCGATGATGAGGGGAATGGCGCCATCCGCCTCTCCGGGACCGTGGACGCCCGCGAATACGACCTGGCCTTCCAGGTGGGCGGACGGATCAGCGAGCTGGCGGTGGACGAGGGGGATGCGGTCACCACCGGCCAGGTGGTGGCGAAGCTCGATGATCACGATTTCACCCTGGCGCTGGAACGCGCCCGCGCCGAGGCCAGGGCGGCGGAAGCGGCACTGGCGGCCCTGCGCGCAGGCAGCCGTACCCAGGAGGTGGCCGCGGCCCGGGCCACCCTGGATCGGGCCCGGGCGGAGCAGCGCTATGCCGAGGCGGAGGTGAAGCGCATGCGGGACCTGGTGCCGCGCCAGCTGGCCTCCCGGGAGGATCTGGACCGGGCCGAACGGCAGCGGGACGTGGCCGCGGCGGGGGTGGAGGAGGCGCGCCAGCGCCTGGAGCTGCTGGTGGAGGGGACGCGCCAGGAGGATATCGATCGCGCGGCGGCGGAGGCGGCGGCGCGCCGGGCCGCGGCGGAGAGCGCCGCGCGGCAGCTGGAGTACACCACCCTGGAGAGTCCCGCGGCGGGCATTGTCAGCGTGCGCATGGCCGACCTCGGCGAGGTGTGGCAGCCGGGCCAGACGGCACTGCGGGTCACGCGGCTGGACCGGCCCTGGGTGCGGGCCTACCTCACGGAGCCGGATCTGGCGCGGGTGCGAATCGGGATGCCGGCCGAGGTGCGGGTGGACGGCCAGCCCGACCGGGTCTTCTCCGGGCGCCTGACCTTCATCTCGCCCGAGGCGGAGTACACCCCCAAGACCGTGGAGACCCGCGCCCTGCGGGTGGACCTGGTCTACCGGGTCAAGGTGGAGGTGGATAACCCGGAGGGACTGCTCAAGGTGGGCATGCCCGCGGATGTCGTCCTGGAGCCGTGAGCGCGCCGCTCATCGAGCTGGAGGAACTCCGCTTCGCCTACGGCGCCGAGGCGGTGCTGCACGGCGTGGCATTCCGGGTGGAGCGGGGCGAGGTGTTCGGGCTGGTGGGCGCCGACGGCGCCGGCAAGACCACGCTGCTGCGCCTGGCGGTGGGGCAGCTGGCCCCGGCCGGCGGCCGGGTCCGGGTGCTGGGCGGCGCGCCCGCCGATCCCCGCCTGCGGGCGCGCGTCGCCTACATGCCCCAGGGCTTCGGTCTGTACACCGATCTCTCCGTGGCCGAGAATCTCGCCTTCTTCGCCGACCTCCACGGCCTGCGCCGCGACGATGCGCAGGCCCGGGCCGCGGATCTGCTCCGGCGCACCGGACTGGCGGGTTTCGAGGCGCGGCGGGCCGGCCAGCTCTCCGGCGGCATGATGCAGAAGCTGGCGCTCGCCTGCGCCCTCATGAGCCGCCCCGAGGTGATGTGCCTCGACGAGCCCACCACCGGCGTGGATCCCCTCTCCCGGCGGGCCTTCTGGGAGCTCCTGGACGGGGTGCGCGCCGAGGGCATGACCATTCTCTACGCCACCGCCAACATGGACGAGGCGGAGCGCTGCGACCGGGTGGCCATCCTGGAGGCGGGGCGCATCGTGCACCAGGGAGCGCCGGAGGCGCTGGCCCGGGTCGAGGGCTCCGTCCTGGTGGCGGTCTCCGGTCCCGGGGCGCGCGGGCGCCGCGGTGCGGTGGCGGCCCTGGACGGCGTGGAGCAGGTCTTCCCCGTGGGGGCGCGGTTGCACGCCTGGCTCTCCGCCTCCACCCCGCCGGTGGCCTTCGCCGCGGCGCTGGCGCGGATCGATCCGGCGCTCGCCGCGGAGCCGGCGTCGCCCACGCTGCAGGACGCGGTGCTGCGCCTGGCGCTGGGCGACAGACGGGAGGAGCGGGCGTGACCCGCGCGGCCGCCACCGCAGCCACCGGGACGATGATCGCCGCCGAGGGGCTGACGCGCCGCTTCGGCGGCTTCACCGCGGTGGACGACGTCGCCCTGGGGGTGGCGGCCGGCGAGGTGTTCGGGCTGCTGGGGGCCAACGGCGCCGGCAAGACCACCACCATCCGCATGCTCTGCGGCCTGCTGCCGCCCACGGCCGGGAGCATGGAGGTGGCGGGTGTGGACATGGTGCGCCACCCGCGCCGGGCCCGGGCGCGCATCGGCTACCTGGCCCAGCGCTTCGCCCTCTACGGCGAGCTCACCACGGCGGAGAACCTGGCCCTGCAGGCGGGGCTCTACGGCCTGGCCGGGCGCCGGCGCCGGGAACGGCTGGCCTGGGGGTTGGAGCACATGGGGCTGGCCGAGCACGGCCGGACCCTGGCCCGGGATCTGCCCCTGGGCTTCCAGCGGCGCCTCTCCCTGGCCGCGGCCCTGCTGCACCAGCCCGACGTGCTGTTCCTGGACGAGCCCACCTCGGGCGTGGATCCCCTGGCCCGCCAGCAGTTCTGGGAGCTCATCTACGAGCTGGCCGAGGGCGGCATGGGCATCCTCGTCACCACCCACTACATGGACGAGGCGGCCTTCTGCGACCGCCTGGCGCTGATGGATGCCGGGCGCATCGTGGCCGGGGGCAGCCCGGCGGAGCTGGTGGCGCGGCCGCTGCCCACCCCCATCCTCGAGGTGCGCATGGCCCGCTGCAACGAGTGCGCCGGCGCGCTGGCCCGCTGGGAGGAGGTGCGCGAGGTGATCCCCCACGCCGGCTCCCTGCGCGTGCGCCTGGAACCGGGCACGGACCCGGAGGCGGTGCGGGCGCGGATCGCCGCGCTGGCGCGGGAGCGCGACCTGGAGCTGGAGCGGGTGGCGGCGGCGGAGCCCGATCTTGAGGATGTCTTCGTGGCCGTGCTGGAGGGGCAATGAACCTCCAGCATGTCCGGGCCATGGCGCGCAAGGAGTGGTGGCACCTGCTGCGCGATCCCCGCAGCCTGGCGCTGATGCTGCTGATGCCGGCCATGCTCCTGTTCCTGTTCGGCTACGCCATCCGGCTCGATGTGACCGAGGCGCCCATCGGCATTCTGCAGGAGTCGAACGACGCCGTGTCCCGGGATTTCGCCGCCCGTCTGGACGCCAGCCACGCCTTCGCGGTGATCGATCGCTTCCACGATCGCCGCGCCCTCACCGGCGCCGTCCAGCACGGCGAAATCTGGGCCGGGCTGGTCATCCCCCGCGACTTCGCCGCGGCGCTCGGGCAGGGCGGCGCGCGGCTGCAGCTGATCCTCGACGGGGTGGACGCCAATACCGCGCGCCTGGTGCGCAACTACACCCAGGCGCTCGTGAACGACTACGCCATGGAGCAGGGCGGGGTCCCGCCGCTGGAGATCCGTAACCGGGTCTGGTTCAACGAGGCGAGCGAGAGCCGGCTGGCGGTGGTGCCCGGGGTCATCGCGGTGGTGATGGCGGTCATCGGCGCGCTGATGACCGCGCTCACCGCGGCGCGGGAGATGGAGCTCGGCAACATCGTCATGCTGCGCACCACGCCGCTCACCCGCGGGGAGTTCCTGGCCGGCAAGCTGCTGCCCTATTTCGTTATCGGCATGGCGGACTTCCTGGTGGCCGCCGGCGCGGCGGTGTGGCTGTTCGACGTGCCCCTGCGCGGGCCCTTTCTTGGCCTGCTCGCGGTCTCGGCGCTGTTCCTGCTGGTGGTGATGCTGCAGGGCATGCTCATCTCCATCGCCGCCGGCCAGCAGGTGCTGGCGAGCCAGATCGCCCTCATCAGCTCCTTCCTGCCCGCGTTCCTGCTCTCCGGGTTCATCTTCGCCATCGAGAACATGCCCGTGGCGCTGCAGTGGTTCACCCGCATCCTCCCGGCCCGCGCCTATACCACCCTCTCCAAGGCGGTGTTCCTCAAGGGGGTGTCGCCGCTGCTGCTGTGGACCGAGGTGCTGGTGCTCGGCGTCCTGCTGCTGGTGCTGATGCGGGTGGTGCTGCTGCGGGCGCGCAAGCTGGGGCTGCAGTCGTGACCGGCTCCCCGGGCTCCCTGGTGGTGGGGTGGGTGCGGCTGCGGGCGCTGCTGGGCAAGGAGTTCCTGGCGCTGCTGCGGGAGCCGCGCATGCGCTTTTTCGTGCTGGTGCCGCCACTCATCCAGCTGTTCCTGTTCGGCTACGCCGCGACCTTCGACGTGCGCGAGGCCAGCGTCGGCGTGGTGGACCAGTCCCGGAGCCTCGCCAGCCGCGAGCTGGTGCAGGCCCTGGCGGCGGGCGGCGAGTTCGTGCTCCGGGCCTACCCGGACATGGGGGCGGCGGAGGAGGCCATGGATCGCAGCGAGGTGCGCGCCCTGGTGCGACTGCCCCAGGACTTCGCCACCCGCCCCGTGGTGCAGCTGGTGGCGGACGGCTCCGACTCCAACAGCGCGCTGCTCATCGTCAGCCAGCTCAGCCAGCGGCTGCGCACCCACGCGGCGATACTCTCCGGCGCCGGCCCGCCGGTGCAGGTGGAGGAGCGGGCCTGGTTCAATCCGAACCTGGACGACCGGCCCTACTTCATGCCCGGCATCATCGCCAACGTGGTGCTCATCGCCACCATGATCCTGACCGCCATGACGGTGGTGCGGGAGCGGGAGGTGGGCACCCTCGAGCGGCTGCTGGTCACGCCCATCGGGCGCTTCGAGTTCCTCATCGCCAAGCTGCTGCCGGTGGCGGCGGTGGGGCTCTTCGACGTGGTCCTGGTCTCCGTCATCACGGTGTACTGGTTCGACGTGCCCTTCCGCGGCAGCTCCACCGCCCTGATGGCGGGCAGCATCCTGTTCCTCACCAGCAGCCTGGGGCTGGGTCTGCTCATCTCCACCTGGTCCAGCACCCAGCAGCAGGCGATGCTGCTGGCGGTGTTCCTGGTGATGCCCATGATCATGCTCTCGGGCTTCGCCTTCCCCATCCGCAACATGCCCGAGGGGGTGCAGCTGGTCACCTGGCTCAACCCCCTGCGCTTCTACCTGGTGGTCATCCGCGACCTGTTCCTGAAGGGCGGCGGGCTGGGCGGCCACCTGTTCGAGTACGGCATGATGGGCCTGCTCGGCGCCGTCTTCCTCCTCCTCAGCGCCCTGCGCCTGCGCTGAGGCACACTTTTCGGGTTGTGTTATTCCGGGACGAAATCTTTTTGTATCTCGCCAAGACGCCAAGAACGCCAAGGGAAGTCGAGTACCAAGGTCTCAACTTCGACGGGGCGCTCATAAAGCAGGGAATCACTCCCATCGTTAATCGGCTGAAAGAGAAGGGTTGGTTCCTTGGCGTTCTTGGCGTCTTGGCGAGAGGAAACTTCTTCTTTCTGCACCCACGGATTCTGCTGACGAGCCATAGGTTCTTAACCTTGTAAATCCTGTAAATCCTGTAAATCCTGTCTATTAACTACTGTAGGTGTTTCCGATCGGAGCGAGGCGGCGATGCGACTCTACCTGGCGCAGCATGGCGACGCGGTACCCGAGGCGGAAGACGGCAAGCGGCCCCTGAGCGAGCGCGGGCGCGCGGACGTGGCACGGCTGGCGGAGTTCCTGCAGCGGGCCGGGGTGCGGGCCGGGCACGTCCACCACAGCGGCAAGCTGCGGGCGCGGCAGACCGCCGAGCGGCTGGCCGAGGCGGTGATGCCCGGCGGGCGGACCACCGTCGTCGCGGACATCGCCCCCAACGATCCCGTCGCGCCCCTGGCCGAGCTGGCCGGCCGCTGGAGCGTGGACACCCTGGTGGTGGGCCACATGCCCTTCGTGGGGCGCCTCGCGGCGCGCCTGCTGACGGGCCGCGAGGAGCCCCCGGTGGCGGCCTTCCGCCCGGGCGCGGTGATCTGCCTGGAGCGGGATGCCGCCGGCGCCTGGCGGATCGCCTGGATGGTGGCGCCGGAGCTGCTCTCCCCGCCCGCCTGAGCGGGGCTCGCCCGCCATCCCGGGCCCGCCCCCCCGCCCTGGGCTATGTTTTGAGTGTCGGGAGCGAACGGCTGGGGAGGTGGCGCGATGCCGGTAGTGGCGCTGACGGGGGGCGGAAGGCTGCGCGGTGGCGGGACGGGGGCGGCCCGTCCCGCCGGCCCGCCATTACCGGACGCGCGGCCATGAGCGGGACCGAGCGGGACTACTACGAGGTGCTGGGCGTTCCCCGCGACGCCGACGGCAAGACCCTGCGCGACGCCTACCGGCGGCTGGCGATGAAATGGCATCCCGACCGCAACAAGTCGCCCGACGCCGAGGCGCGCTTCAAGGAGATCGCCAAGGCCTACGCCATCCTCTCCGACCCGGACAAGCGCGCCCGCTACGACGCGCGCGGCTTCGAGGGCGTGGCCCACTACAGCCACGAGGACATCTTCCGCGGCGTGGATCTGGGCAGCCTGTTCGGCGATCTCGGGTTCGGTTTCGGTCCGGGCGGGGAGAGCATCTTCGATCGTATCTTCGGCCGCCGGGCCGAGCGTCCGGCGCGGGGGCGGGACGCCCGGGTGCGCATCGAGATACCCCTCGAGCGGATCGCCCGGGGCGGCGCGCAGACCGTGCACTTCCACCGGCCCGCGACCTGCCCCGACTGCCACGGCTTCGGGACCCGCGACGGCCGCCCGCCGCCGCCGTGCCCGGCCTGCGGCGGCAGCGGACACCGGGTGACCACCCGCGAGGAGTCGGCCCGGGAGGGCCGCACCATCCGCTTCCAGCAGGTCGCCACCTGCCCGGAATGCCGGGGGAGCGGCACCGCGCCCGTCACGCCCTGTCCCCGCTGCGGGGGCGGCGGTGCGCTGGAGAAGGAGGAGACCCTGAGGGTCAACATCCCCGCCGGCATCGAGGAGGGGGTGGCGCTGCGGATTCCCGGGCACGGCTTCCCCGGTCCGCCCGGCGCCGGGGCGGGCGACCTCTACGTGGTGGTGACCAGCGCGCCCGACCCGCGTTTCCAGCGCCGGGGCGCGGACCTGTGGCGCTCGGAGAGCCTGGAGGTGGCCGACGCGGCGCTCGGCACCCGCCTCGCCATCCCCACCCTGGACGGCGAGGTGGAGGTGATCGTGCCGCCGGGAACCCAGCCCGACGCGGTGCTGCGGTTGCGGGGCCGGGGCCTGCCCCGCTTCGACGGCGGCGGCCGCGGCGATCTCAACCTGCGCCTCCAGGTCCACGTGCCCGAGAAGCTCGATTCGGGGGAGCGCGCCCTCTACGAGCAGCTGCGGGCCCTGCGCCGGGAACGGTGAGGGTCGCGGTGCCCGGGTCCTTCCGCGCCGAACCCCGGCCGCCTCCCGGGCCGAAGGTCAGGCGCTCCCGTTGGACCCGCCGCCCCGGGACGGCGGCCGGCTCCGGTGGGCCCGAAACCGGTACAATAACCGCCGCTCCCCCCGGGTCCTGCCGGCCCGGGGGATTCCCCAGACTTCCGCCGGGCCAGTCGAGGTCAATTGAGTGAGCAAGTCATTGCCGGTCGCGGTCCTGGTGTTGAGCGCGATCATGTGGGGCCTTACCTGGTGGCCCCTGAAGCACTTCCACCAGCAGGGGTTGCAGGGGCCGCTGCTGATCCTGCTGGGCTACGGCGTGGTGGCGCTGGTGCTGCTGCCGGGGCTGTGGCGCGAGCGCGCGGCCTGGCGGCGGGAGTCCCGCTACCTGTGGCTGATGCTGCTGCTGGGCGGCTGGGCCAACCTGGCGTTCGCGGGCGCCATGATCTACGGCGAGGTGGTCCGGGCGATGATGCTCTTCTACCTCGCGCCGGTCTGGGGCGTGCTCGGCGGCCGGCTGTTCCTGGGCGAGCCCATCGATCGCCGGCGCGGGTTGGGCCTGGTGCTGGCGCTGGCCGGCGCCTTCCTGGTGCTGGGCGGCTGGACGATTCTGCGCCAGCCGCCCGCGGCGCTGGATCTCCTGGCGCTCAGCGCCGGCATGGCCTTCGCCCTCAACAACATCACCTGCCGCGCCGCCCAGCAGGTGCCCGTCGCCAGCAAGAGCGCCATCAACTTCCTCGGCGTGGGGCTGATGGCGCTGGCCGTGGTCGCCGTGCAGGGGCAGGCGCTGCCCCCGCTCTCCCTCGCCACCTGGGGCTGGCTGCTGTTCTTCGCGCTGGGCTGGCTGCTGCTGGCCACCGTCACGGCGCTGTGGGCGGTGACCCGCCTGGAGGCGGGCCGCGCCGCGGTCATCCTCCTCGTGGAACTGCTGGCCGCGGTGGTCTCCGCCACCCTGCTCGGCGGCGAGAGCCTCGCGGCCAACGAATGGGCCGGCGGCGCGTTGATACTCGTCGCCGCCCTGCTGGAGTCCCGGCGCGGCGGCGAGCGCCCGGAGCCGGTGCTCTCCCCCGTGGCGGAGCGGGCCTAGCCGGCGGTCGCGCCAAGGGTAGGAGGGGGAGTTGTTCAGGCGGCACTGTTTATCTGGACGAAAGGGTTCGCGACAGATTGGAACGGACAAAAATTACGGCGTGTGCCAGGAAAGTTCTGGATCAGTCGCTCCTCAATGCTTTCGCATCTGGAGGACCTGCCGGCAGTCCGGGTAATTTACGCATCCCCAGAAGCTGTCTCCCCGGCTTCTCCCCCGGGTCGCTGTTCTGCGCACCATCTTGACGCCGCAGGAGGGGCAGGTCGGGGTAGTGTAGTCTCCCTTGGTGGTCTGCCGCAGCAGCCGTTCGCGGGACGCCTCGGGCAGGTTGCGAATCAGCTTTAGAAGATCTCCTCCGGTAAGCAGCTTCACACGCTTGCCTTCAGCGAAGAGGCGTGCATCCCGGGTGAAGTCTCCACTGCTGATGAAAACCCCGAGCTCAACGCCTTCAGCCGCCATGACTCCGTAGAGTTCGCGGACCGGCTTCACACCGACCCGGTAGCTGTTCCATGCCTTGCACTGAATGACCCCGAGAGGTTTTTTCGGCTCGGTTCCATAGAGGTAGATATCAACTCCGCCGTCGGCCCCGAGGCGCGTTGCCCGGGTAGTCCATCCCCTCTCCCGATAGAATCCTTCGCAGAGTTCCTCGAACCGCTTCCATTCCAGCGTTCTGATCAGATCCTCGCTCCACTCCGTGGGCTGCGTTTGCTGCGTTGCCACCGCGACGGTGGGTGGAAAAACAGGCTGGTTGGGCCGCTCCGCCGGGGCAGTCGTGTCAGTCCGGTGCCATTGGGCTTCGGAACGGGACCTCGGATACGCAGTGCCGCTTCGTGCTCCGGCCAGGAAACGGGGCTTCATCAGGAGGTAAAGCACGAACAGGGTGAGCAGAACCACCGCGGCGATGGACACGACGAGCAGCAGCTTGTGCCCGAATTCCGCGATGTGTGTGGGTGACAGACCGTTCGCGAGCAGCAGCAGGAACAGCAATGCCACGAGGGAACCTGCGATGTCAGAACCTTTCCCGCGTCGTCCCATGCCTGTCAGTCCCTGACTGTTCCAAGTTCACCGTAGTATCAGTAGCACTCAGTGTCGTGGCAAGAATGTCTGTCCGGCCACCTGCCTATCGGACCAGGTTCCTGTTGTGGTTGTTCGACGCGCTCAGTCGCTGTCCGGCCGGTGCATGGCCGCCTCGGCAAACTCCTGCGCCCGCGCGACGGAAATCCCCTGGTGGAAATCGACCGACAGGGGATGGGAGGTCTCCTCCAGCTCGAGATAGGGCCTTACGCCGCCAGTCCGGGGATGGACCCGCGTTTTCAGCGCGTAGGTGTCCTCGTAGCAGGGCAGGTGGTTGCAGAACCAGCCGAAGAACCGGTCGGTCGGGTCCGGCGTGTCGTAGGTCTCGGCATAGTGCACGAAGCTCTTCTCGCTCACGGAGACCCACACCCCCCACAGGAACGGCTCGTCGACCCCGTGGATGGGTATCTCCAGGCACGCCCGGATGAAGTAGTGCTCACCGTCCCCGTCCTCGTACTCGCAGAGATCGGTCCCGAGGTTGCCGTTGTTCCGGATCGCCTCGCTCTGCTCCAGAAAGGGGGCGGGCGCGTCGAAGCTGAAGCTGGGCGAACCCTCGTGGATCTCCCCGCACTTCGAGCACCTGAAACTGAAAATCGCGGTCATGGTCCGTCATCCTTTCGGGGCGGTCGGAGGGTCGGTCGGGTGTTGCCCAGGGGCCCGGCGACCGGTGCGTGGTGCTTATCTTTCAGCCCATTGTACGCGTTATCGGGGTGGCGGCCGCGATATCGTCAGCCGGCGGTCGCCCGGGGATGCCTGCCCGTAGCAATCCCGCCCCGCGTTCCTCCGGGCCTGACTGCGGAACGTGAACTATTATCAACCTGTACCTGAACCCGCAGGGTGGGAATCCGTCCCGTTCCGGGACCTGTCTGCCTGGAGGAAAGCCAATGAACAACAGTGCGATTGCGGCAGTGGTGGGGCTCGGCATGCTGCTCGGCGCGATGCCGGCGGGCGCGGCGGAGGAGCGGCCGATGGGCTTCTTCGTCACCAGTGTGGGGCTGGGCAAGGGGGGCGACCTGGGCGGCCTGGAGGGGGCGGACGCCCACTGCCAGGCCCTCGCGGCGGCGGCGGGCGCCGGCGACCGCGAGTGGCGGGCCTACCTGAGCACCGAGGCGCCGGACAAGCGCGGCGTGTCGGCCAGGGAGCGCATCGGCAACGGCCCTTGGTACAACGCCCACGGCGTACTCATCGCCGCCAACGTGACGGACCTGCACCTCTACAACCGGACCATCACCCTGGAGACGGCCCTCGACGAGAAGGGCGGGCGCATCAAGGGCCGCTACGACCAGCCCAACGAGCACGACATCCTCACCGGCACCCAGGACGACGGCACCGCCTACTTCCCCGACAAGGCGGATCACACCTGCAACAACTGGACGAGCAGCGACGCCGGCAGCGCCCAGGTGGGGCACCACGACCGCCACGGCGGCGGCAACCTCTCCTGGACCTCGGCGCACCCCACCCGGGGATGCAGCGTCGAGGCTCTGAAACAGACCGGCGGGGCGGGGAAGTTCTACTGCTTCGCGGCGGACTGAGCGCACGGCAAGGCTAATAGGGCAGGGGGGCGGACCGCGGGTTTCCGGAGCGCCGTTGGGTGTCACGGCGAAACCGTGGTCTGTCCCCGGTTATTCTTGAGCGCCGTGTCGCGCCACGGGGAAACCGTGGTCTGTCCCTGGTTTGTCCCCCGATTTCAGGACCACGGTGAAGTTGGTACAGTCCGTCTAACCGTGAGGAGACGGACGTGAAGAAGAAGCGATTTACCGAAGAACAGATCATCGGGGTCCTGCGGGAGGCCGAGGCCGGGGTGC
>Ga0209270_1000175_pt1 | contig 164075 bp, 150 predicted proteins | sample MTBAKSrepl1MetaG_FD_187456 | JGI IMG/M metagenome (GOLD analysis project Ga0209270, IMG submission 187456) | Enrichment culture microbial communities from Arthur Kill intertidal strait, New Jersey, USA, that are MTBE-degrading - MTBE-AKS1... | ecosystem: Environmental > Aquatic > Marine >... | reverse complement strand
CCACTGTGAGTCGTACTCCGCCTGATGCTCGAACACCAGACGAACCGCCCGTTCCCGGACCTCCGGGGAATATCTCGATTTCCTGCTCATGACTCCATCCTCTCAAGAAATGGAGCCTCCGGGAAAGCCGGTGCGGTTCATCGGTGCGGAACTGGCGGAAGTGGAGATGACGGTATGACGCGGATACGTCAATTGGGCGAGGCCACGATCCAGCAGCGCATGGACGGCGGTGCGGTGAAGCTCTCGACCTTCAGCCCGCTGCAGATCCGCAAACGCGGCGTGCGCAAGGTGGTGATCCGGCCGGACGGGGAGAGCAGCAGTCCGACCGCAAGCGGCCAGTTCGACAGCCCGATGCCTAACGCCGGATCATTTGACCCAGCGACGGGCGTCCTTGAGCAGCAGCAAGAGTTGCTGCTCGCGCAGCGGTGAGGCGATGAAGCCAAAGCGGGTGTAGAACCTGGCCGCATCCTCGTCGATGGGGTGGGTCAGCATCGCCCGGATGCCGGCCTGCTCGGCAATCAGCAGGGTGCGGCGGATGGCATCCTGCAACAGCCCGATGCCGATCCCTCGGCCCTGGTCCTGCCGACTGACGGCCAGACGGACAAGGATCACGACGGGGATCGGATACTGCCCCATGCCCTTGCGAATGCGCTCCGGCGCATCGAGCGTGTCGATCTGGCCGACGGTCAGGCTGAAATAACCGGCGACGCGGTCGCCCTCGCTGACGACGAAGGTCTTGGCCGAGCCGCTGCCTTGCGCCTGTCGGGCATGGCGCACCAGCCAGTCATTGAGCGTCGGTTTGCCGCAATCGAAGCCTTCGAGCCGATGCTGTGGCCCAAGGGGTTCCGAGCCGCTCAAGCTCATACCTTGTCCCAAGGGGCTTTACGCGAGAACAGATCGCGCAATCCCTCGTTGGCCTGTTCGGGCTGTTCGAGCAGATCCATCAGGGCCTGATACTGACTTCCCGAGACCATGAACAAGCGTTGGTCGAGCAGGGTTTGCTCGGCCGCCTGGCAGGCGCTGTCGAGAATGAAATCCGTCAGCGACTTGTGCGCCACGTCGGCGGCGCGACGCAGGACGGCTTCCTGCTCGGGCGTGGCACGCAATCCCAAGCGGGCGGAACGGGTAGCCGGAGATGTAGTAGAGGCAGTCATGATTGCTCTCCAAGTGTTAGTGCAACTGACGCAATGTTAGTACAAGAGACGCACATCGTCTAGTTTGGATGGGTGCCCGATGACCATGGTTGACCCTGGAAAGGCCGCGCCACGCGGGGATTCGCGCAAAGAAAAAGGGCCTGGAGACTATCCAGGCCCTTGGTGTTGGTGGTGAGATGGTACCCCGCATCAAACGACTCCCGAAACGGGAATCTAACCCGCGTCCGTCGCCCAACCAAAAGCACACCCATTTACACCCATTCCGGCGCCAAGCGGTCCGTCGTGCGGCGAATGGCGCTCTTTATCACCGCATGATGTGCGGTGAATAACTTGCGCATGGGGAGAATGCAGCCCATAATCTCCGCATGAAAAGCGGAGATTGCAAATACATCTGGCAGGCCAGCGACTGGCCGAGCTGGCGCTTCGACCTGGCGGCGTTGGCTGGCCCCATGGCCGAGGTCAGTCGCGCCCAGGGGTTGTTGATAGGGCGCCTGGCTGATGTCGGCATAGCCTTGCGTGACCAGGCGAGCTTGGCGGCACTCACCGAGGACGTGGTCAAGACCAGCGAGATCGAGGGTGAGCAACTTAACGTCGAGTCCGTGCGCTCGTCCATCGCCCGCAGGCTGGGTGTGGACATCGGTGCCCTGGCTCCGGTCGATCGCCACGTCGAGGGTGTTGTCGAAATGGTGCTCGACGCCACGGCCAACTGCCAGTCGTCGGTGTCGCGGGAGCGTCTGTTCGGCTGGCATGCCGCGCTGTTTCCTACTGGCTACTCCGGGCTCTCCAAGATCAAGGTCGGTGGTTGGCGCGACGATGCCACCGGTCCGATGCAGGTGGTGTCCGGCCCCATCGGCCGCCAGCGGGTGCATTTCGAGGCGCCGCCGGCCGACCGTCTGGAAGCCGAAACCAGCAGCTTCCTCGACTGGCTGAATAGCACATCGAACGAGCCGCCGCTGCTCAAGGCCGGGCTTGGCCATCTTTGGTTCGTCACCTTGCACCCGTTCGACGATGGCAATGGCCGTATCGCCCGGGCCATCGGCGACCTGCTGCTGGCTCGCGCCGATAGCAGCCCGCAGCGTTTCTACAGTTTGTCGGCGCAGATCCAGCGTGAACGCAAGGCCTACTACGACATCCTGGAGCGGACGCAGAAGCGGTCGATGGACGTAACCGACTGGCTCGCCTGGTTCCTCGAAACGCTCCATCGCGCTGTCGACCAGGCCCAGCACACCCTCGATGCCGTGCTGACCAAGGCACGGTTCTGGCAGCGTTGGGCAACCACGCCACTCAACGAGCGACAGGTGAAGTTGCTGAACAAGTTGCTCGACGGATTCGAGGGCAAGCTCACCAGCAGCAAGTGGGCGGCCATCGCCAAGTGTTCACCGGACACGGCGCTGCGCGACATCAACGATCTGCTGGCGCGGGGCGTCCTGCGCAAATCGGATGCGGGCGGGCGTAGCACCAGCTACGAGTTCAACGATCTGCCGGAATGATCGCGAATGCGGAATTGCCTCGGCTCGCGGGCGGAACAGCGCCTTCATGGACTCCTGCCAACTCATTCGGAAGGCGACCAGTTTCTTCAGCTCACGCTGGACCGCGCCGGAACCCGCACCCAGCCGATCGATGATCTCGGTGGCGAAGAAGCTGCGATCCGGCTGACCGAAAAGGAGGCCCAGCACCCGCTGCTGGGTGGAGGAGAACAGGGCGTCGGCCAGTGAGCGTCGGGCTTTCTTCGCTGCCGGATCCGACATGAATCGATCGGGGCTGACTGGTTTGTTACCCATGCTGGGCAGGATGGTGCCCAATTTGGGTGTGATCAAGTGGAAGCAATGGGGGTCTGCTGTTGAAGTGATTGTCCAACCGAGTGGTGTTGGTTGGTTGGGAGGGGGCATCAGGTTCCCGGGCCCACGGGAAATAGCCAGGTTGATGTTGTGCGCGCGGCGCACCCTACCGCGTTGGATGCGCAAAAAAAAACCGCCGCCGGTGTTGCCGGCGGCGGTTCCTGTTGGTGGAGGCGGCGGGACAGTTGTTCCACCTCTTTCGAGGCGGCCTGGACTATGCCTTCATCCCGTTGCCGGGATGCGGGGCGTGTTATCCACCCTTGATTTACTGCCGGGTGGATCCTAGTGCCGGCTCGGGCCCCTGGGGCTTCAGCCGGTCTATGAGTCTCTACAGGGCAGGCCTGAGGTTGGCCCTCTTCCTACCCCTCGGCGTTGCCATACCACCCCCTGGTGGCTGCAGGGTTCGCCGATGTGAGCCCCGTTTTCACTCTACCCTCGCGGGTAGAGGCGACCATTGTGTTAATCGAACCCGCGTCCGCAAGCTCTCCGCCCTTGGATCTACATGCTTAGCCAGATCTTCAAGTTAACCGCTGGCGTTCCGACCGGCAGGATCGTTCAGCGGCGAGCCCGTTAGGTTTTAGCGGCTTGGTTCCGGGCAAACCTTGCCACGAGTCTGTGTACAGTCGACCCCTGAGGCGTCCCGAAGGACTCCGACCCCCGCAGACAGGGTTCGGTCAGAGGCTGGCCGCCTTAAGCAGCCAGGGCGTAGTTGTCGTCGTTGGCAACTATGTTGTTGCAGACAGGATTTACGAGGTCATCTGCATCCTCGGCATGCACCTCGGGTTTTGCAACCCACGTCGAAACCAAGTCGCCCCCGGTTTCTTGTACTACTCGGACATGATACCTGTGGATAAGTTCCCTGTCATCGGGGGGTGAAGCCGCGCTCAGTGCGCCTTCAGCACCCGCTCCTTCTCCCGCTGCCAGTCGCGTTCGCGCTCGGTGTCGCGCTTGTCGTGCTGCTTCTTGCCCTTGCCCAGCCCGATCTCCACCTTGGCCCGGCCCCGCTTCCAGTACAGGGAGAGGGGAATGAGGGTGTAGCCCTTGCGCTCCACCGCGCCGATGAGCCGGTCCAGCTCCTGGCGGTGCAGGAGCAGCTTGCGGGTGCGCAGGGGGTCCGGGTGGATGTGGGTGGAGGCGGTGGGCAGGGGCGAGATGTGGGCCCCGAACAGCCAGGCCTCGCCCTCCTTGATGACCACGTAGCTCTCCTTGAGTTGCAGCCGCCCGGCGCGCAGGCTTTTCACCTCCCAGCCCTCCAGGGCCAGGCCGGCCTCGAAGCGCTCCTCGATGAAGTAGTCGTGCAGGGCCTTCTTGTTGAGGGCCACGGTGGCGCCGCCGGCGCCCGGTTTCTTCTTCTGTTTTGCCATGGGCGGGCATTATATAGGGCCGCGGCCGCCGGGGGCAGGGGGGCATGGACGCGGGGCGGGGCGCTGACGTAAACTCAAGCCCCCGTCGGGACTGGGGTTGTCGCAGCGCAGCACCGCCCGGCGGCCCCGGTCGAGAACAGTAAACCCAGCACAGACAGTACCATGGCCAATATCAGCCGCAGCGTCCTCGTTCCCTACTCGGCGCAGGAGATGTACGCCCTGGTGAGCGACATCGAGCGCTATCCCGCGTTTCTTCCCTGGTGCCGATCGGCGCGGATCCTCGATCAGGAGGGTGACGCGCTGCGGGCCCGCATCGAGCTCTCCCGGGGCGGGGTGCACAAGACCTTCACCACCCGCAACCGCCTGCAGAAGAACAAGATGATCGAGATGCGGCTGGAGGAGGGACCGTTCTCCCACCTGGAGGGGTTCTGGCGCTTCGACGGGCTGGAGAACGTGGGTAGCCGGGTGGCCCTGGACCTGGAGTTCGAGTTCGCCGGCCGGCTCATCAGCATGGCCTTCGGGCCGGTTTTCAACCAGATCGCCAGCACCCTGGTGGATTCCTTCTACAAACGCGCGGTGGAGATGTATGGAAAACGCTGAAACGATTCTGGTGGAGGTCGCCTACGCCCGGCCCGACGAGCAGGCGCTGCTGTCGCTGGAGGTGCCGGAGGGGACCACGGTGCAGCAGGCCATCGAGCGCTCCGGGGTCCTCCGGCGCTTCCCCGAGATCGACCTGGCCGCCACCAAGGTGGGCATCTTCGGCAAGCTGGCCAAGCTCGACAACCCCCTGCGCGAGGGCGACCGGGTGGAGATCTACCGCCCCCTCATCGCCGACCCCAAGGAGGTGCGCAAGAAGCGCGCGGCCGAGGGCAAGCAGCTCAAGAAGGGTGCCCGCGCCGGCGGAGACGACGGCGGGGATGACAGCGGCGGGGATGCCGGGGGGGATTGAGCCCCGCGGGTCGTCGTGCCCGGCGCCCGTCCGGCCGGACGGGCCCCGGGGTGGTTCGCTTCAGTCGTCGCCGACGCCGACTTTCTCGAGCATCCGGCCGAAGAAGCCCTTTTCCTCCTTTTCCTTCAGCTCCACGCTGACCGGCTCGCTGCCGCCGCCCTCGGCGTCGGCCGCCACCGGCACGCCGGGGCGCAGATCGCCCTCCAGCCGGACCAGGCGGTCGTTCTCGAAGAACAGCACCACGTGCTGCTGCTCCTTCTTCCCGCCGAGGCTGCCGGGCCGCATGCTGTAGTAGTAGTCCCAGCGGTCCTGGTGGAAGACATCCACGATGAGGGGGGTGCCGAGGAGGAAGCGGACCTGGCGCTTGGTCATCCCCGGTTCGAGCTTGTTGACATCCTCCTGGGTCATGACGTTGCCCTGCTGCACGTCGATGCGGTAGACGCCGGGAATCTTGGCATCCGTGGAACAGCCGCCGAGGAGGAGGACGAGGGTGAAGATGAGGGCCAGGGAGACGGTAACGCGATCCTTTTGCATTTGAGAATCTTTTCCACTATCTTGTGAAAGTTGGAAAAATCATACCGCAATGCTCCCCTGATTGACACGTTCCGGGAGGCACGATCCTTGGAAAACCAGGAGCTGCGCAAGGCGGGCCTGAAGGTCACCCTGCCGCGCATCAAGATTCTCGAAGTGCTCGAGGGGGCCGACAACCGGCACCTCAGCGCCGAGGATGTCTACAAGGCCCTCCTCGAGGCCGGCGAGGAGGTGGGCCTGGCGACCGTCTACCGGGTTCTCACCCAGTTCGAGAACGCCGGCCTGGTGGCGCGCCACCACTTCGAGGGCGGTCACTCGGTGTTCGAGCTGGAGCAGGGTCAGCACCACGACCACCTGGTGTGCGTGAAGTGCGGCCGGGTGGAGGAGTTCGTGGACGAAACCATCGAGAGCCGCCAGAAGGCCATCGCCGAGAAGGCCGGCTACGACATCACCGATCACTGCCTCTATATCTACGGCATCTGTCCGAGCTGCCGTAAGGGTAGCTAAGTCTCGTCCGGACCGGCCCGCCGCGCACGGCGCAACCTGCGCCGCCGCTCCCGTTCGTCCGCAACGGACCGCATCCGCCGCGGTACCGTCTCCATGACCGCTCCCGGCCCGCCGGCCCCATCTGTCCCCGCTCTCCCCCTCGGCTCGCTACGATCGCTCGAGTTCGACAGGCTCCTGGCCCGGGTTTTTCTCGTCAGGAACGCCAATAACGCCAAGGTTCAAAATGATCAGGACCATTATGAATGGCGGAATGGCGCATCGGGTATCGTCTTGTACGAGGGCCGCTGCGGTATAAGACCGTCAATCCCTTGTTTTCCTGGCGTTCTTCGCGTCTTGGCGAGAGATATTATGAAATATTGGGGCTAGCGTACTGCGCCACTCATGGAGGTGCTTTCAGAGCCCCCGAAAGGGCCAGGACAAGGCGCAGTGCGCAGGCAATGGTTGTTTCCTTGTCAAGCGCGCCTTGCATCTGACCGGCCGGCGACTCGTTGAATGTGCCCCCAGGAGTGGCGCAGTACACTAGGATCCCACCGCGGCCAGCTCCAGCATCTCCCGGGCGTGGGCGAGGGTGTTGTCGGTGATCTCCAGGCCGCCGAGCATGCGGCCGATCTCGTCCACGCGCTGATCGGGCGACAGGGGCCGAACCCGGGTGCGGTTGGCGCCGTCCACCTTCCGCTTGCCCACCTGCAGGTGGTGGTGGCCCTGGGCGGCCACCTGGGGCAGGTGGGTGACGGTGAGCACCTGGCGGGTGCCGCCCAGGCTGCGGAGGGACTGACCCACCACCTCGGCCACGCCGCCGCCGATGCCCACGTCCACCTCGTCGAAGATGAGGGTGGGCACGGTGCCCGCCTGGACCGTGGCCACCTGGATGGCGAGGCTGATGCGGGAGAGCTCGCCGCCGGAGGCCACCCGGGCCAGCGGTCGGGGCGCCTGGCCGGGATTGGCCGCCACCCGGAACGCGACCCGCTCCTCGCCGCCGGGGGCGGGCTCGGCGCCGGCGCGGGGTTCCAGGGCCACTTCGAAGCGCCCGTCGGGCATGCTCAGCCGGCGGATGCGGCCGGTGATCTCCTCGCCCAGGGCGGCGGCGGCCCGGGCGCGGCCGGCACTCAGGACCCCGGCCTCCTCGCGGTAGCGCGCGGCCAGGGCCTCCACCCGGGCGGCCAGCTCCGCGCGGCGTTGGTCGGCGCCCTCCAGCCCGGCCAGCTCTTCGGCCAGCTCGCCGGCTAGCCCGGCCAGCCCGGTGGGGTGCACCCGGTGCTTGCGCGACAGGTCGTGCAGCGCCTCGATGCGCGCCTCCACCCACTGCAGCCGCTCGGGATCCAGCTCCAGGCGGTCCAGGTAGCGGCGCAGCTCCAGGGCCGCCTCCTTGAGCTGCACCTCGGCGCTCTCGGCCAGTTCGGTGACCGGCGCCAGCTCCGGATCCAGGGCCTGCAGCTCCTCCAGGCCGCGCCGGGCGGCGCCCAGCAGCGCCGCCGCGGAGGTCTCGTCGTCCTCGTGCAGCAGGGCCAGGGTGCGCCCGCCCTCCTCGAGCAGGCGGCCGCCGTTGGCGAGCCGGCGGTGCTCCTCCTCCAGCGCCTCCACCTCGCCCGGCTGGAGGTCGAGCGCCTCCAGCTCCTGCAGCTGGTAGGCGAGGAGATCGCGGCGGGCATCCCGCTCGGCCGCGGCGGTGGAGAGGCGTTCCAGCTCCTCCCGGGCGGCGCGCCATTCCCGCGCCGTGGCGGCGACCGATCGGGCCGCGGCCTGGAGGTCGCCGTAGCCGTCGAGCAGGGCGGTCTGGACCTCCGGGCGCAGCAGCGACTGGTGCTCGTGCTGGCCGTGGATGTCGATGAGCAGCTCGCCCAGCTCGCGCAGGGACTGCATTGGGGCGGGACGGCCGTTGATGTAGCCTTTCGAGCGGCCCTCGGCGGAGAGGGTGCGGCGCAGGACGCACTCCCCCTCCTCGTCCAGCTCCTGCTCCGCGAGCCAGGCCCGGGCCGCCGGGGCGTCGCCGATGTCGAAAGCCGCCGCCACCTCGGCCCGCGCGCAGCCCTCGCGGATGACGCCGGTGTCCGCCCGGTCCCCCAGGGCCAGGCCCAGGGCGTCGATGAGGATCGACTTGCCCGCGCCGGTCTCCCCGGTGAGCACGGTCATGCCCGCCTCGAAGTCCAGGTCGAGGCGGTCGACGATGGCGAAGTCGCTGATGTGCAGGTGGGTCAGCATGCTCCGGTTCCGGCAGGCGGTGGACGGTACACGACTGCCCGGGGGGTCAGGTGACCTTGCGGCCCCAGTGCAGCTTGGTGCGCAGGATATCGTAATAGTTATGGCCGCGCGGTTGAATCAGGGTGATGCGGTGGGGCTTCTTGCCGATGCGCACCCGGTCCCCGGGGTGGAGCTGGAAGTTGATCTGGCCGTCGCAGGTGATCTGGGCGTGGCCGTCGTTGGAGTCGCTCAGCACCACTTCCAGCTGGCTTTCCCCGGTGACCACCAGGGGGCGGTTGGTGAGAGTGTGGGGGCAGATGGGCACCAGCACGATGGCATCCAGCTTGGGATGGACGATGGGTCCGCCCCCGGACAGCGCGTAGGCGGTGGAGCCGGTGGGGGTGGCGACGATCAGGCCGTCGGAGCGCAGCGAGTAGACGAACTGGCCGTCGACGTAGGTCTCGAACTCGATCATGCGCGCCGCGTCCCACTTGTGCAGCACCACGTCGTTGAAGGCCGCGTTCTCGGCGATCCGCTGCCCACCGCGGCTGATGTCCGCGTGCAGCAGGAAGCGCTCCTCGCGCTGGTGATCGCCACCGAGGATCTGCTCCAGCCGTCCGAGCATGGACTCGGGGCTGATGTCGGCCAGGAAGCCGAGCCGGCCCAGGTTGACACCCAGCAGGGGCACGCCGTAGTCGGCCAGGCTGCGGGCGGCGTTGAGCAGGGTGCCGTCCCCGCCAACCACGACCACCAGCTGGCATTCCCGCCCCAGCCGGCCGCGCTCGCAGGTCTCCAGATCGGCGACCGGCAGGCCGGCGGCGGTGCACTCGTCCATCACCACCCGGTGCCCGCGGCGGAGCAGGAATTCGCGCAGGGTCGCCAGCGTGGCGTGGACCCTGGGGTCGTCCTGCTTGCCGATGAGACCGATGCAATGGAAGGTGCCCGGCATGTTTTCCTCTCCCTGAGCGCGCTGTCGGGTGATTGTAACGGAAAACCCGCTCCGCCATAGGGGTTGTGCCGAATCCGCGGGCCTGCGGGGGGCGGCGGCGGGTGTTTAGCAATCGATGGGGGAGAGTGCTAATATCCCCCATCAGGTCAGAGAGCACAGCAGACCTCATGCAGACCCGGAAACCCCACGACAGCAACGACGGCGGTGTCGACAGCAGCCACCTGAGCGATCGCGCCAGGCTGCTGCTCAAGGCGCTGGTGGAGCAGTACATCCGCGAGGGCCAGCCGGTGGGCTCACGCACCCTCGCGCGCACCACGGGGCTGAACCTGAGCCCGGCCACCATCCGCAACGTGATGTCGGACCTGGAAGAGCTCGGCTTCATCCGCGCTCCCCACACCTCCGCCGGCCGCATCCCCACGGCCCAGGGCTACCGCTTCTTCGTCGACAGCATGCTGACGGTCAAGCCGCTGCGGTCGCGGGAGCTGCGCGAGCTGCAGGAGCGGCTGCAACCCGATCTCAACGTCAAGGGGCTGGTGGCCTCGGCCTCGGCGCTGCTCTCGGGCGTGACGCGGATGGCCGGCGTGGTGACCGTGCCGCGCCGCGAGCTCATGGTGCTGCGGCAGGTGGAGTTCCTGCCCCTGTCCGATTCCCGGGTGCTGGTGATCCTGGTGCTCAACGAGCACGAGGTGCAGAACCGGGTCATCCACACCGGGCGACCCTACACCGCAGGCGAGCTCCAGGAGGCGGCCAACTATCTCAACGCCACCTACGCCGGTCAGGACATGGTGGCGCTGCGCGGCAAGCTGCTCGCGGCGATGCAGCGCGACCGCGAGCAGATGGACCGGATGATGCTCACCGCCATCGAGGTGGCGGAGAAGGCGTTCGACGACGAGAACGGGAGCGGCGGCGACTACATCATCGCCGGCGAGGCCAACCTCCTGCAGTTCGGCGAGTTCGCGGCCACCCAGCAGCTGCGGCGGCTGTTCGAGGCCTTCAACCACAAGCGTGATCTGCTCAAGCTGCTCGACCGCTGCCTGCAGGCGGAGGGCATCCAGATCTTCATCGGCGAGGAGACCGGCCGCGAGGCCCTGGGCGAGGTGAGCCTGGTGACCGCCCCCTATTCGATCGATGACCACGTGGTGGGCGTGCTGGGCGTCATCGGACCCACCCGCATGGCCTACGAGCGGGTCATCCCCATCGTGGATGTCACCGCGCGACTGCTCGGCGCGGCCTTGAAACCCAAGCAATAACCCCCACATACCCGGCTACCCCCCCTGCGTTGACGGCGCGGGCGCGGTGTCCGTTCAAGTTTTGCCAGGAGGAATGCAGGCGCATGTCCAGAGAAGAGAAGAACCGCCCGGAAGAGCAGCCGGCCGCCGGGAACGCGGCGCCGGAAGCGGAACAGGACCGGACGGATGCGGCGCCGGAGCCGGGCGAGGCCGGCGCGGAGCCCGTCGATGTCGAGACCCGGCTGGCGGAGGCCGAGACCCGCGCGGCCGAGCACTGGGACAAGGTGGTCCGGCTGCAGGCGGAGCTGGACAATCAGCGCCGGCGCCTGGAGCGGGACGTGGAGAAGGCCCACCGCTACGGCCTGGAGAAGTTCGCCCGGGAGCTGTTGCCGGTGCGCGACAGCCTGGAACACGGCCTGGAAGCCGCCGGCTCCGGCTCCGAGGAGCTGGGTGCGCTGCGCGACGGCATGGCGCTGACCCTGAAGATGCTCGACACCGTTCTGGACAAGTTCGGCATCCAGGTGGTGGATCCGGCCGGCCAGCCCTTCAACCCCGAGCTGCACGAGGCGATGACCATGCAGCCGAGCGCCGAGGTGGAGCCTGGCCACGTGCTGGCCGTGTACCAGAAAGGGTACCTGCTCAACGACCGCCTGATCCGGCCGGCCCGGGTGGTGGTCGCCCGGGAACCCGCCGAGTAGGGGCTTGAAGGCGGGCGCGGCGGCCCCCATGTAGAGCCTCAAGTCCGACAGGCTGCTAGAACCAGTTACAGATTTTACGAACGGAGAGATTCGGCAATGGGAAAGATCATCGGCATCGACCTGGGCACCACCAATTCCTGCGTGGCGGTGATGGAAAGCGGCGGCAAGGCCCGGGTCATCGAGAACAGCGAGGGTGACCGCACCACCCCGTCCATCGTCGCCTTCACCAAGGACGGCGAAACCCTGGTGGGCCAGCCGGCCAAGCGCCAGGGGGTCACCAATCCGCAGAACACCCTGTTCGCCATCAAGCGCCTGATCGGCCGCCGCTTCAAGGACGAGGTGGTGCAGCGGGACATGAACATGGTGTCCTACATGATCGTGGAGGCGGACAACGGCGATGCCTGGGTCGAGGCCCACGGCAAGAAGATGGCTCCGCCACAGATTTCCGCCCAGGTGCTGCAGAAGATGAGGAAGACCGCCGAGGACTATCTCGGCGAGCCGGTCACCGAGGCGGTGATCACCGTCCCGGCCTACTTCAACGACTCCCAGCGCCAGGCCACCAAGGACGCCGGCCGCATCGCCGGGCTCGAGGTGAAGCGCATCATCAACGAGCCCACCGCCGCGGCGCTCGCCTTCGGCATGGACAAGAAGCCCGGGGAGCGCAAGATCGCCGTCTACGACCTGGGCGGCGGCACCTTCGACATCTCCATCATCGAGATTGCCGAGGTGGAGGGCGAGCACCAGTTCGAGGTGCTCTCAACCAACGGCGACACCTTCCTCGGCGGCGAGGACTTCGACAAGCGGCTCATCGACTACCTGGCCGACGAGTTCAAGAAGGAGCAGGGCATGGACCTGCGCGGCGACCCGCTGGCCATGCAGCGCCTGAAGGAGGCCGCCGAGAAGGCCAAGATCGAGCTCTCGTCCGGCCAGCAGACCGAGATCAACCTGCCCTACATCACCGCCGACCAGAGCGGGCCCAAGCACCTCAACATCCGCGTGACCCGGGCCAAGTTCGAGTCGCTGGTGGAGGATCTCGTCGACCGCACCATCGAGCCGTGCAAGGTGGCCCTGAAGGACGCCGGACTCTCCGTCAGCGAGGTGGACGACGTGCTGCTGGTGGGCGGCATGACCCGCATGCCCAAGGTGCAGGAGAAGGTGAAGTCGTTCTTCGGCAAGGAGCCGCGCCGGGACGTGAACCCGGACGAGGCGGTGGCCGTCGGCGCGGCCATCCAGGCGGCGGTGCTCTCCGGCGAGGTGAAGGATGTCCTGCTGCTGGACGTGACGCCGCTGTCGCTGGGCATCGAGACCCTGGGCGGGGTGATGACCAAGATCATCGACAAGAACACCACCATTCCCACCAAGGCGAACCAGGTGTTCTCCACCGCCGACGACAACCAGACCGCGGTGACCGTGCACGTGCTGCAGGGCGAGCGCGAGATGGCGCGCGACAACAAGTCGCTGGGCCGGTTCGACCTCGGCGACATTCCCCCGGCTCCCCGCGGCGTGCCCCAGATCGAGGTGACCTTCGACATCGACGCCAACGGCATCCTCCACGTCTCGGCGAAGGACAAGGCCACCAACCGCGAGCAGTCCATCGTCATCAAGGCCTCCTCCGGCCTGAACGACGAGGAGATCGAGCGCATGGTCAAGGACGCCGAGGCCCATGCCGCCGAGGATCGCAAGATGCGCGAGCTGGTGGATGCGCGCAACCAGGCCGACTCCATGATCCACGCCACCCGCAAGTCCCTCGAGGAGCTCAAGGACAAGGTGGAAGAGGGCGAGAAAAAGGCCATCGAGGAGGCCATGGAGGCGCTGCAGGAAGCCATCAAGGGCGATGACAAGGAGAATATCGAGGCCAAGACCAAGGCGCTGGCCGAAGCCTCCGGCAAGCTGGCCGAGCGGGTCTACGCGCAGCAGTCCACCCAGCAGGAAGCCGGCGCCGCCGGCGCCCAGGAGAGCGGCGGCGCCGCGGGCGGCGAGGACGTGGTGGACGCCGAGTTCGAAGAGGTGAAGGACGACAAGAAGTAACCCTGTCCGGCTGCCGCCGGAGCCAGGCGCGGGGGAAAATCCCGCGCCTGGCTTTGTCGTGTCCGGCCGGATGAAATGCTGATCCGCAGCTAACAGAACTTGCCCCGCAGGCGCCGTCGCGGCGCGCGCAGGGAGAAACGGCCGCCGTGGGTGTACGGACGGCGTCTGAAGTGGCAGGAGAATCATGTCCAAGCGGGATTACTACGAAGTACTCGGGGTGGCCAAGAACGCCTCCGAGGCGGAGTTGAAGAAGGCCTACCGGCGGATGGCGATGAAACACCATCCCGACCGCAACACCGGGGACAAGGAGGCGGAGAATAAGTTCAAGGAGGCCAAGGAGGCCTACGAGGTCCTCTCCGATGCCCGCAAGCGCGCCGCCTATGACCAGTTCGGCCACGCCGGGGTGGATTCCGGCGCCGGCATGGGGGGCGGGGGCTTCCGCGGCGGCGGGGGGTTCAGCGACATCTTCGAGGATATTTTCGGCGATGTCTTCGGCGGTGGCGGTGGTCGCGGCGGCTCCCGCGCCTACCGCGGTGCCGACCTGCGCTACGACCTGGAGCTGAGCCTCGAGGAGGCGGTGCAGGGCACCACGGTGAAGATCCGCATCCCGGTGCACGTGGAGTGCGGGGCGTGTGGCGGCAGCGGCGCCCGCAAGGGCAGTGAGCCCGCCATCTGCACCACCTGCGGCGGCGCCGGCCAGGTGCGGATCCAGCAGGGTTTCTTCTCGGTGCAGCAGACCTGCCCCCACTGCCGCGGCACCGGCAGGGTCATCAGCGATCCCTGTCCGGAGTGTCGCGGGCGGGGTCGGGTGCAGGAACAGAAGACCCTGTCGGTGAAAGTCCCCGCCGGGGTGGACAGCGGGGATCGAATCCGCCTTTCCAGCGAAGGCGAGGCGGGTGAGAACGGCGGGCCGCCCGGCGATCTCTACGTGCAGATCCGGGTGCGCGAGCATCCCATCTTCGTGCGCGACGGCGCCGACCTCTACTGCGAGGTGCCCATCGGCTTCGTCACCGCCGCGCTGGGCGGGGAGTTGGAGGTGCCCACCCTGAACGGCCGGGTGAAGCTCAAGGTCCCGGCGGAGACCCAGACCGGCAAGCTGTTCCGCATCCGCGGCAAGGGTGTGCGGCCCGTGCGCGGCAACAGCGAGGGGGATCTGCTGTGCCGGGTGGTGGTGGAAACCCCGGTGAATCTCACCGGCCGCCAGAAGGAGCTGATGCAGGAGCTGGAGCAGACCATGGTGGAAGGCAAGGGGCGCCACGATCCCCACTCCACCACCTGGTGGGACAACGTGAAACAGTTTTTCAAGGAGTTGTGAGTGCGTGAATGCGTGAATGCGTGAATGCGTGAATGCGTGAATGCGTGAATGCGTGATGCGTGATGCGTGATGCGTGATGCGTGATGCGTGATGCGTGATGCGAAAGGCGAGATGCGAAAGGCGTGATGCGGCATCATTCCCATCACTCATCACCCATTACCCACAACATCCCCGAACCGGAACCAACCTGACCAATGAGCCGGAGCCCCCGAGAATGACCCGAGTAGCCATTGCCGGCGCCGCCGGGCGCATGGGACTGAGCCTGATCCAGGCTTGCCAGATGAGTGAGCACGTGGAGCTGGGCGCCGCCACGGAGCGGCCCGGCGGCGCCGCCGTGGGGCGTGATGCCGGCGAACTGGCCGGGCTGTCCGCGATGGGGGTCCCGCTGGTGGAGGACCTGGCGGCGGTGACCGACCGCTTCGATGTGCTCATCGACTTCACCTCCCCGGAGGCGACCCTGGCCCACGCCGAGACGTGTCGCCGGGCCGGCAAGCGGATGGTGATCGGCACCACCGGCCTGAGCCCGGACCAGCGGGCGCGGCTGACGGAGGCGGCACGGGATATCGCCATCGTTTTCGCGCCCAACATGAGCGTCGGGGTCAATCTCTGCTTCAAGCTGGCCGAGATCGCCGCCCGGGTGCTCGGTGACGAGGCCGACATCGAGATCATCGAGGCCCACCACCGCCACAAGGTGGATGCGCCCTCCGGAACCGCGGTGCGGCTGGGCGAGATCGTGGCCGCCGCACTGGGGCGGAACCTGGCCGAGTGCGCCGTCTACGGCCGCGAGGGGCGGACCGGCGAGCGGGAGCGCAAGATCATCGGCTTCGAGACCATCCGCGCCGGCGACATCGTGGGGGATCACACGGTGCTGTTCGCCGGAGAGGGGGAGCGGATCGAGATCACCCACAGGGCCTCCAGCCGGATGACCTTCGCCGGTGGGGCCGTGCGCGCCGCTTCCTGGGTGATGGGCCACGAGCGCGGCCTGTTCGACATGCAGGATGTGCTGGGCCTCAGGTAGCCGCACCGCCCGGACTGCGCCTCTCCACGCCGACGCGCGCCCGGCGATCAACCGCAGATCAGGCCGGCAGACGCAGAATATTGCAGTCCAATCGGGTGGTTATGTCGCTGAGGAGAGGCGACGGCCGGGCTTGAAATGCACCGGCGTCCGATCTGAGTCACGCTGGCACGGGCTCTCCCGCGGCAACTCCGGCGCCGGCAGCCTGGGCGAGGGGCTTCGCGGGGTTGCATTCGTTTCCCCCGGTCTTGATGTCTGCTCGCGAAAGTATTTGCGGTCCAATGGGTTGCGTCATCCAGGGGGTGGCGGAGGGGCGGCGCGGCAAAGGTTCTCTTCCCTCCGTCGATGGCGTAAGCTTGAGCCCGGGAGGGCGTCCGCGGGCGCGGGCGCGGTACGAATAGGCAAACCAGACCATCCATCCACCGGGGGCAGATCATGCTCGGCGAAAACCACGACCTTTTCCACGAGTTTCCGGAGTACAGGGACAAGATTGTCGAGATGCGGGGCAACCATGAGGAGTTCGCCCGCATCATGGATGACTACGACACGCTCGACGCCAAGATCCGCGAACTGGAACTGCACGATCAGCCGGTCGCCGACACCTACATGGAGGAGCTCAAGCTGCAGCGGGTCCAGCTTAAGGACCAGCTCTACGAGCTGTTGAAGGCCTGACCGCTGGCTTCCGGACCCGGGCACCCCGGCGCTTGGCGCCGGGAACGCCAGGGTCCGCTTGGCCTGCAGCCGGGGTCCGTGGGCGGAGGTGCGTCCGCAACGGCACCGGGAAGGGGCGCGATTCCCCGGAAGCAACGGGATTGCCGGCGGTCCATCGACCCGGTCAGGGCGCCGGCGGGTACTTTTCAACCGCCCGTCGTGCCGCTAAATTCTCACCGCCGGCCCTGCTCGCAGCGGATTCCCGGAGGGGGTGGCAAGGCGGGGGTGACTCTAGCCAACGCCGGGCGGAACGCCGGGGCATGGGGCCCCGGCTATTACAGGAGCTGGCAGATGAGCGTGGACAAAGAAGCCCTGATCAGGGAACGCATCGAACTGCAGAATGCCTACCGTGAGTATGTCGCCCAGAACGGATTCGACTACCAGGAGTACGTGTGCGCCCAGCCCGGCAGTTTCTACCACACCTACAAGACCCGGCTGGCCGAGATCAACGCCGTACTCGCGCCGGAGCTCAAGTACCACCGTGGGGCTGATTGAGGGGGGTGTCCGGTTGCCCCCGTACGGGCATTGTGCGTGGACAGCCAGTCGCCGGATCGCTTAACATATTTGAATTATCGGTGCCGCGCCCCGGTGCGGCCTGCCGACCCGGAAGTTGCGACGGGACGGGCCATCTGGGTTCGTCCCGTTTTGACGTGGGTGGAACCAGTCCACCCAGCCTGCACAGAGTACCCCTGGAGGTCCGCTTGAGCACGCCCGCCCTGTTGGCACTGGAGGACGGCACCCTTTTCCATGGCCAATCCATCGGCATCGACGGCCAGGTGACCGGCGAGGTGGTGTTCAACACCGCCATGACCGGCTACCAGGAGATTCTGACCGATCCGTCCTATGCCCGACAGATCATCACCCTGACCTATCCCCACATCGGCAATGTGGGGACCACGCCGGAGGACGAGGAGTCCACCCGCGTCTGGGCCAGCGGTCTGGTCATCCGCGACCTCCCGGCCCGGGTCAGCAACTGGCGCAGCCGGATGAGCCTGCCCGAGTATCTCCACAAGCAGCGGGTGGTGGCCATCGCCGACATCGACACCCGCCGGCTGACCCGCATCCTGCGCGAGAAGGGCGCCCAGAACGGCTGCATCGTGGCCGGGAAGGATATCGACGCGGAGGCGGCGGTCGCCGCCGCCCGCGGCTTCCCCGGGCTGAAGGGCATGGACCTGGCCCGCGAGGTGACCACCCATATGCCCTACGAGTGGGCCCAGGGCAGCTGGAGCCTGGAGGGCGGGTTGCCGGAGGCGCCCCACCCCCTGGAGGAGAAGCTGCCCTGGCACGTGGTGGCCTATGACTACGGCGTCAAGCACAACATCCTGCGCATGCTGGTGGACCGCGGCTGCCGGGTGACCGTGGTGCCGGCGCAGGTCCCGGCCGCCGAGGTCCTGGCCATGAATCCGGACGGGGTCTTCCTCTCCAACGGACCGGGCGACCCGGAGCCCTGTGACTACGCCATCGAGGCCATCAGCGGGATCCTGGACAGCGGCGTGCCGGTGTTCGGCATCTGCCTGGGCCACCAGCTGCTGGGCCTGGCCAGCGGAGCGCGCACGATAAAGATGAAGTTCGGCCACCATGGCGCCAACCACCCGGTGCAGGACCTGGACAGCAGCCGGGTGATGATTACCAGCCAGAACCATGGTTTCGCCGTGGACGAGACGACCCTGCCGGAGAATCTGCGCCCGACGCACCGTTCTCTCTTCGACGGCTCCCTGCAGGGCATCCACCGCACGGATTGCCCGGCCTTCAGCTTCCAGGGCCATCCCGAGGCGAGCCCCGGGCCCCATGACGCCGCCCCCCTGTTCGACCATTTCGTCGAGCTGATCCGGGACTACCGGCAGGACTGAGCCTCATGCATCACAACCCGCGGCGGCGGTGCCGCCGCGGGCGACCCGAGCAGTCACAGACGCGTTACGCGGTGAAACATGCCTAAAAGAACCGACATCAAGAGCATCCTCATCATCGGCGCCGGCCCCATCGTCATCGGTCAGGCCTGCGAGTTCGACTACTCCGGCGCCCAGGCCTGCAAGGCGCTGCGTGAGGAGGGTTACCGCGTCATCCTGGTCAACTCCAATCCGGCCACCATCATGACCGATCCGGTGATGGCCGACGCCACCTACATCGAGCCGGTGACCTGGCAGACGGTGGCGCGCATCATCGAGAAGGAGCGCCCGGATGCCATCCTGCCCACCATGGGCGGCCAGACGGCGCTGAACTGCGCCCTGGACCTGGCCCGCGAGGGGGTGCTGGAGCAGTTCGGCGTGGAGCTCATCGGCGCATCACGCGACGCCATCGACAAGGCCGAGGACCGCGAGCGATTCCGCGAGGCGATGAAGAAGATCGGCCTGGAGACGCCCCGCTCGGCCATCGCCCACAGCCTCGAGGAGGCCACCCAGGTCCAGGCGCAGATCGGCTTTCCGGCCATCATCCGGCCCTCGTTCACCCTCGGCGGCTCCGGGGGCGGCATCGCCTACAACCGCGAGGAGTTCCTGGAGATCTGCGAACGCGGCCTCGATCTCTCCCCCACCAACGAGTTGCTCATCGAGGAGTCGGTGCTGGGGTGGAAGGAGTATGAGATGGAGGTGGTGCGGGACAAGGCCGACAACTGCATCATCATCTGTTCCATCGAGAACCTGGATCCCATGGGTGTGCACACCGGTGACTCCATCACCGTGGCCCCGGCCCAGACCCTCACCGACAAGGAATACCAGATCATGCGCGACGCCTCCCTCGAGGTGTTGCGCGAGATCGGCGTCGAGACGGGGGGGTCGAACGTGCAGTTCGGCATCGACCCCGACAGCGGGCGCATGGTGATCATCGAGATGAACCCGCGCGTGTCGCGTTCCTCGGCGCTGGCCTCCAAGGCTACCGGCTTCCCCATCGCCAAGGTGGCGGCGAAGCTGGCGGTGGGCTACACCCTGGACGAGTTGCGCAACGAGATCACCGGCGGCGCCACGCCGGCCTCCTTCGAGCCGACCATCGATTACGTGGTCACCAAGGTGCCGCGGTTCAACTTCGAGAAGTTCCCGCGCGCCAATCCGCGCCTGACCACCCAGATGAAGTCGGTGGGCGAGGTGATGGCCATCGGCCGCACCTTCCAGGAGTCGATCCAGAAGGCGCTGCGGGCGCTGGAGATCGGGACCGACGGGTTCAACGAGCAGCTCGACCTCTCCGCCGAGGACGCCATCGATGTGCTGCGCGGCGAGCTGAAGAGCCCGGGCCCCGACCGCATCTGGTACGTGGCCGACGCCTTCCGCGCCGGGATGGACGTGGAGGCCCTCTACAGCCTCACCGCCATCGACCCCTGGTTCCTGGAACAGATCAGCGAACTGGTGGAGCTGGAGGGGCAGGTGGCGGAGTCGGGCCTGGCGGCCATGGATCGCGACCGGGTCTGGCGGCTCAAGCGCAAGGGCTTCTCCGACCGGCGCCTGGCGCAGCTGCTGGGCGTGACCGAGCACGCCTTCCGCAAGCGCCGCCACGAGCTGGGCGTGCGCCCGGTCTACAAGCGGGTGGACACCTGTGCGGCGGAATTCGCCACCGACACCGCCTACCTCTACTCCACCTACGAGGAGGAGTGCGAGGCCGATCCCACCGCGCGCGACAAGGTGATGGTGCTCGGCGGCGGCCCCAATCGCATCGGCCAGGGCATCGAGTTCGACTACTGCTGCGTGCACGCCGCCCAGGCCTGTCGCGAAGACGGTTTCGAGACCATCATGGTCAACTGCAACCCGGAGACCGTCTCCACCGACTACGACACCTCCGACCGCCTCTACTTCGAGCCGCTGACGCTGGAGGATGTGCTGGAAATCGTCCACGTGGAGGCGCCGAAGGGGATCATCGTCCAGTACGGCGGCCAGACGCCGCTGAAGCTGGCCCGGGCACTGGAGGCCGCGGGCGCGCCCATCATCGGCACCACCCCCGACGCCATCGATCGCGCCGAGGACCGCGAGCGGTTCCAGCAGATGCTGCACCGGCTCGGACTGCGCCAGCCGCCCAACCGCACGGCCCGCAACCAGGAGCAGGCGGTGGTACTGGCCGAGGAGATCGGCTATCCCCTGGTGGTGCGCCCCTCCTACGTGCTCGGCGGCCGGGCCATGGAGATTGTCTACAACGAGGAGGAACTGCGCCGCTACATGCGCGAGGCGGTCTCCGTCTCCAACGAATCCCCGGTCCTGCTGGATCGTTTCCTCGACGATGCCATCGAGGTGGATGTGGACGCGGTGTGCGATGGCCCCGATGTGCTCATCGGCGGCATCATGGAGCACATCGAGCAGGCCGGCGTGCACTCGGGCGACTCCGCCTGCTCGCTGCCGCCCTACAGCCTGAGCCCGGCGGTCCAGGACGAGCTGCGCGAGCAGATGTCCAAGATGGCCCTGGAGCTGGGGGTGGTGGGGCTGATGAATGCCCAGTTCGCCATCAAGGACGGCGACATCTATGTTCTCGAGGTGAACCCGCGCGCCTCGCGCACGGTGCCCTTCGTCTCCAAGGCCACCGGCTACTCGCTGGCCAAGATCGCCGCCCGCTGCATGCTCGGGCGGAGCCTGGCCGACCAGGACTGCCTGCAGGAGCGGGTGCCGCAGCACTTCTCGGTGAAGGAGGCGGTGTTCCCGTTCATCAAGTTCCCCGGCGTGGATCCGATCCTGGGGCCGGAGATGAAATCCACCGGCGAGGTGATGGGCGTGGGCGAGACCTTCGGCGAGGCCTTCTACAAGGCGGCGCTGGGGGCCGGTTCCCTGTTGCCCCGCAGCGGCAAGGTCTTCATCAGCGTACGTGACGCCGAACGCGGACGGGTCGGACAGCTGGCGCGCGATTTCGTGGAGCTCGGCTTCGAGGTCTTCGCCACCCGCGGCACCGCCGCGGTGATCGAGGCCGCCGGCGTGCCCGTGCAGCGGGTGAACAAGGTGGCCGAGGGACGTCCCCACATCGTCGACATGATCAAGAACGACGAGATCAGCTTCATCGTCAACACCACGGAGGGCAAGCAGGCCATCGCCGACTCCTACGCCATCCGCCGCAATGCCCTCCAGCACAAGGTGAGCTATACCACCACTCTGGCAGGCGGATTCGCCACCGCCCTGGCGCTGCGCAACGAGGACCGCGGCAGCGTCTACCGCCTGCAGGACCTGCACTGAAGGAAGGGCAGCCATGACGAGAGTACCGATGACGAAGGCCGGCGCGGAAAAGCTCCGCTCCGAACTCGACCACCTCAAGACGGTGGCACGGCGCAAGGTGGTGAACGCCATCGCCGAGGCCCGTGCCCATGGCGATCTCAAGGAGAACGCCGAGTACCATGCCGCCAAGGAGCAGCAGGGCTTCATCGAGGGCCGCATCGCCGAGATCGAGCACAAGCTCGGCAATGCCCACATCGTCGATATCCACAGCCTCGACGTGGGCGACAAGGTGGTGTTCGGCGCCACGGTGGATCTGTTCAACACCGAGACCGAGGACGAGGTCACCTACCAGATAGTCGGCGACGACGAGGCGGACCTGAAGGAAGGCAAGATTTCCGTCTCCTCGCCCCTGGCCCGGGCCATCATCGGCAAGTCCGTGGGCGACGAGGTGGTCGCCAAGACTCCCGGCGGAGAGGTGATCTACGAGATCATCGAGGTTCGCTATCTCTGATCCGGGGGCAGACTTTCCACCGGAAACGCGTAGCATGACGGCAAGGGGGGGATCCCGCCGCCCCGACGCGGATATCCGCACTCCGCCGCCGTGGCGGTTACATCATCATTCGCAGTTCGAGACCATGGTCGCGGCGTGCGGCGCGGCTCCCACACACCACCGTTGCCCGTTCCGGGCATAAACGGCAACCCGAGCAGAGGTAAAGACGTGAGGAAGATTACCCGATATGCGCTGCAGGGCCTGGCCCTGGCCGTCGCCCTCGCGGGCGCCCATATTCCCGCCATCTCCGCCGCGGAGACATTGGCCACCGTCAACGGCCAGGCCATCACCCCGGTACTGGTGGAGGCCTACGCCAAGCGCCGCCCCAAGGAGGGCGGTGAGGTGTCCCAGGAAGTCCTGGTGGGCGAGCTCGTGGCGCAGGAGCTGCTGGTTCAGGAGGCCCTGAAGCAGGGGCTGGAGAAGGATGAGAAGCTGCAGGCGGAGCTGGAAGTGATGCGCCGCGGCCTTCTAGCCGGCCGTGCCGTGCAGTCCTACCTCGCCGCGCACCCCATCAGCGACGAGGCGCTGCAGAAGGAGTACGAGGTCCTGGCTCCGCGCATGAGCACCACGGAGTTCAAGGCCCGCCATATCCTGGTGAAGACCGAGGACGAGGCCAAGGCGGTCATCAAGGAGCTGGACGGTGGCGCCGACTTCGCGGAACTGGCCAAGAGCAAGTCGACCGGTCCTTCCGGCAAGTCCGGCGGCGATCTGGGCTGGTTCGCCGCCAACCAGATGGTGAAACCCTTCGCCGACGCCGTCGCCGTGATGGAGAAGGGCAAGTACAGCGCCCAACCGGTGCAGACCCAGTTCGGCTGGCACGTGATCCTGCTCGAGGACAGCCGTACCACGCCCGCTCCGGCCCTGGACGACATCCGCGATCAGCTGACCGAGTTCCTGCAGCAGCGCGCCACCCAGGAGTGGCTCAACGAGCTGCGCGCCAAGGCCAAGATTGAACTGGGCGGTTCCTGATTCCGTGACTGATTCCAGGCCGGTCCTGCCCGCCAACGCCGGTGAGCGCATCCTGCTCACCCTGTGGGCGGGCGGCCTCTGGATCGCCAGCTACCTGGTGGCGCCGCTGCTGTTCGCCACCCTGGAGGAGCGCCAACTGGCGGGCATGATCGCCGGACGGGTGTTCACCGCCACCAGCTACCTGGGCCTGGCCTGCGGCGTGCTGCTGCTGGCCGGTGCGCTCTACCGCGAGGGCCGCCGCGTCGTGCGCGACTGGCGTGCGGCGGTGGTGGGCGTGATGCTGGCCCTCACCGCGGCGGGCGAGTTCGTGCTGCAGCCGCGCATGGCCGCCCTGAAGGCGGAGGGCCTGCTGGAGGGCGGCGCGGCGGCGGCCCGGTTCGGCCTCCTGCACGGCATCTCCAGCAGTTTGTGGCTGGTGAACAGCGTGCTGGCCCTGGCGCTGGTGGTGGCGGCCGGGACAGTCCTGTCCGGCCGTCCGATCAGGGCAGGCGGATGACCGGCGGATCGCCGGGAAGGTAGATGACGGCCACGTGGCCGATGATCTGCACCAGCTCGGCCCCGGTGGCCGCGCACAGCGAGTCGGCAAGTCCGCGCCGATCCTCGCGGTCCTCGCCGACCAGGCGGACCTTGATCAGTTCGTGGTCCCGGAGCGCACGCGCGGTCTCGTCGATGAGCGCCTGGGTGAGGCCGGCGCTGCCCATCAGGATCACCGGGCGCAGGGAGTGAGCACGGCTGCGGAGAAAACGGTTCTGCTTGCCCGTCAGTTGCATGAGTGGTCGAGGGTTTAAGGTTGCACGAAAGGGGGCGTAGTTTACCGCGTCCGGGCAGGGGAATGACAGTCGCCCCGAGCCCCTTCAATGGCGTGAAGGTGGAGCTGGGCATCGCCCTGCTGCTCGGGCTGCTGCTGTGGCTGGTCCACGACCGGCTGGTGAGCGGCACGCCGGGCCAGCTCCTGCTCCTGCTCGGCTACGGCTGGCTCGCCGCGGGGTGGCTGGTCTGGCGCACCCGCGGGGTGTTGCGCCGCCAGCGCGCCGCGGCGTCCGATTCCGACCGGGAGGCCTGAGCCGTGGCCCGTTCGAAGAGCAGCAACCGTTGGCTGCAGGAACACTTCAACGACACCTACGTGAAGCGCGCCCAGCAGGAGGGCTACCGTTCCCGCGCCGTGTTCAAGCTGCTGGAGATCCAGGACAAGGACAACCTGCTGCGCCCGGGCATGACGGTGGTGGATCTCGGCGCCGCCCCCGGCGGCTGGTCGGAGGTGGCGGTACGCCTGGTGGGCGAACGGGGCCGGGTGGTGGCGCTGGACATCCTGCCCATGGACGCAATCGCCGGGGTGGAGTTCATCCAGGGCGACTTCCGCGAGGACGAGGTGCTGGACCGGTTGATGGAGCGCGTGGGGAATCGGCCCGTGGACCTTGTGATGTCCGACATGGCCCCCAATATTAGTGGTACGAAGGCGGTGGATCAGCCCCGTGCGATGTACCTGGCCGAGCTGGCGCTGGATCTGGCGCGGCGGGTCCTGGCGCCGGGCGGGGATTTCCTGGTCAAGGTGTTCCAGGGCGAAGACTTCGACGCCTACCTGCGGGAGGTCCGCGGGAGCTTCGGCAAGGTTATGATTCGCAAGCCGAAAGCATCGCGTCCACGGTCACGGGAAGTGTACCTGCTGGCGAGGAACTATCTCGTATAGTAACGTACTAACCAGTTGATGCCGGCGCGGCCGGCCTGTTTCCGCCCCTGTGGCCCATGCCCCCCAGTTGGAACCGAGAGGGCTCTCAGATTGAACGACATGGCAAAGAACATCATCCTGTGGGTTGTGATCGCGGTCGTGCTGATGTCCGTGTTCAACAACTTCAGCCCGCGCCAGCCGGCCAACCAGCCCCTGGATTACTCCCAGTTCATCGCCGATGTGAAGTCGGGCCAGGTGCAGAAGGTGCTCATCGACGGGCGCAATATCCAGGGCGTGACGGTGAACGGCGAGCGGTTCAGCACCTACAGCCCCGGTGATGCGGGCCTGGTGGGCGACCTGCTCGAGAACAACGTCACCATCGAGGCGCGTCCGCCCGAGCAGCAGAGCCTGCTCATGCAGATTTTCATCTCCTGGTTCCCGATGCTGCTGCTCATCGGCGTGTGGATCTTCTTCATGCGCCAGATGCAGGGCGGCGGCTCCGGCCGCGGGGCCATGTCCTTCGGCAAGAGCCGGGCCCGCCTGCTGGGCGAGGACCAGGTGAAGGTGACCTTCGCCGACGTGGCCGGCGTCGAGGAGGCCAAGGAGGAGGTCAAGGAGCTGGTGGACTTCCTCCGCGATCCGGGCAAGTTCCAGAAGCTGGGCGGCAAGATCCCCCGCGGCGTGCTCATGGTGGGCACCCCCGGTACCGGTAAGACCCTGCTGGCCAAGGCCATCGCCGGCGAGGCGAAGGTGCCTTTCTTCACCATCTCCGGTTCCGACTTCGTGGAGATGTTCGTGGGCGTCGGCGCCTCCCGCGTGCGCGACATGTTCGAGCAGGCCAAGAAGCACGCCCCCTGCATCATCTTCATCGACGAGATCGACGCCGTGGGCCGGCATCGCGGTGCCGGGCTCGGCGGCGGCCACGACGAGCGCGAGCAGACCCTGAACCAGCTGCTGGTGGAAATGGACGGCTTCGAGGGCAACGAGGGTGTCATTGTCATCGCCGCCACCAACCGGCCCGACGTGCTCGACCCGGCGCTGCTGCGCCCCGGCCGCTTCGACCGCCAGGTGGTGGTGCCGCTGCCGGACATCCGCGGCCGCGAGCAGATCCTGCGGGTGCACATGCGCAAGGTGCCCATCTCCGACGATGTGCGTCCAGAGTACATCGCCCGCGGCACACCCGGATTCTCCGGCGCCGATCTGGCCAACCTGGTGAACGAAGCGGCCCTGTTCGCCGCCCGTGCCAACAAGCGGCTGGTGGACATGGACGACTTCGAGCGCGCCAAGGACAAGATCATGATGGGCGCCGAACGCAAGTCCATGGTTATGAGCGAGTCGGAGAAGAAGCTCACGGCCTACCACGAGTCGGGACATGCCATCGTGGGCCGGCTGGTGCCGGAGCACGATCCGGTCTACAAGGTGAGCATCATCCCCCGTGGCCGGGCGTTGGGCGTGACCATGTTCCTGCCCGAGGAAGACCGCTACAGCTATACCAAGCAGCGCCTGGAGAGCCAGATCTCCAGCCTGTTCGGCGGACGCATCGCCGAGGCGATGATCTTCGGGCCCGAGAGCGTGACCACGGGCGCCTCCAACGACATCCAGCGGGCCACCGATATCGCCCGCAACATGGTGACCAAGTGGGGGTTGTCGGAGAAGCTGGGGCCCCAGGCCTACAGCGAGGACGAGGGCGAGGTGTTCCTCGGCCGATCGGTCACCCAGCACAAGAACGTGTCCGACGAGACGGCCCACATCATCGACGAGGAGATCCGGGCGTTCATCGATCGCAACTACCGGCGCGCCGAGCAGCTGCTGACGGACAATATCGAGAAGCTGCACATGATGGCCGAGGCGCTGATCAAGTACGAGACCATCGACGAGAAGCAGATCGACGACATCATGTCCGGGCGTCCTCCCCGTGAACCGGAGGACTGGATCGACACCACTCCCAGCGGCGGCGCCACCACCGGCAGCGCCGATGCCCAGAAGGGGGGCACCGGCAAGACCGACGGCACCATCGGCGGGCCCGCCAGCGAGCACTGAACCCGGCGAAAGCCGACATCCACGCCCCCGCGCGGTTCGCGCGGGGGCGTTTGTTTTTCTGCTGAGCGGTGATGGGTGAGGGGTCCGCCGTCCGTTGTCGCGCATCGTCCGCCACTTTTCGGACGGCCGTGCCGGCGTATGACAATCACTGTTCGGCACTGAACAAAGCGAAGGGAACCATGCAGCAGCAACCCGAAGTGATCGACTGCGGCGGCCGGCCGCTGGACCTGACCCGAATCCAGGTGATGGGCATTCTCAACATCACCCCGGATTCCTTCTCCGACGGGGGCGTCTTCGTGGAGCCCGAGCGGGCCGTGGCCCATGGGCGGGCCATGGTCGCCGCCGGGGCGGGTATCATCGATGTGGGCGGAGAGTCGACCCGGCCGGGGGCCGTGGCGGTCAGTGAAGCCGAGGAGCTCGACCGCGTGATCCCGGTGGTCGAGGCGCTGTCCGGCGCGCTGGAGGTGCCCATTTCGGTGGACACGAGCAAGCCGGGGGTGATGCGTGCCGCGGTGGCCGCCGGGGCCGGCCTCATCAACGATGTCTACGCGCTGCGCGAGCCCGGGGCGGTGGAGGCGGCGGCGGAACTGGAGGTGCCGGTGTGCCTCATGCACATGCGCGGCGAACCCCGGACCATGCAGGTGAACCCGGAGTACGAGGATGTGGTGGGCGAGGTACGGGCGTTCCTGAAGGAGCGCATCGCCGTGTGCGAGGCCGCGGGGATTCACCGCCAGCGTCTGCTGGCGGACCCCGGTTTCGGTTTCGGCAAGTCACCGGAGCACAACCTGACCCTGCTGCGCCGGCTGGACGCCTTCACCGCCCTGGGCGTTCCGGTGCTGGCGGGGCTGTCGCGCAAGTCGCTCATCGGCCACGTGCTCGGCCGCCCGGTGGACGAGCGCCTCGCCGGCAGCATCGCCCTGGCGGTTCTCGCCGCCACCCGCGGGGCGCGCATCCTGCGGGTCCACGACGTCGCCGAGACCGTCGACGCGGTGCGCATGGTCGAGGCGGTCCTCGGCGGCTGAGCCTGCAGGTCGTTCTCTGCCAGGATGAACGGTTTTATCCGCAGATTACGCCGATTCATCAAAGCGGAGTTTGCCTCTGCTCCCGGTGGAAACCCGGGTACGGCGCCCCTGTCCGGACTTGCGCGCTGCGGATGTCGCCGTAGTCGCCCGGAGGGCCAACGGACGCTCCGTGAGGAATCAACCAATCTGTGTAATCTGCGTAATCTGTGGATAGATCAATATTTTGTGAATTTCACCCCTTCGTGGTGAAATTCACTTTCCAATGACACGACCACCTCAGGGAGAGGGCAGGGTGAGCAACGGGAAACGCTATTTCGGGACCGACGGGGTACGCGGGCACGTGGGCGTGCCGCCCATTACGCCGGACTTCGTGCTGAAGCTGGGCTGGGCCGCCGGGCGGGTGCTGGCCCGCGGCGGCCAGAGCCGGGTGCTGGTGGGCAAGGACACGCGCATCTCCGGCTACATGTTCGAGTCGGCCCTGGAGGCGGGGCTGTCGGCGGCGGGTGTCGACATCCTCCTGCTCGGGCCGATGCCCACGCCCGCCATCGCCTATCTGACCCGGACCCTGCGTGCCGATGCCGGGATCGTCATCAGCGCCTCCCACAATCCCCACCACGACAACGGCATCAAGTTCTTCTCCAGCTCGGGGCAGAAGCTTTCCGATGAGCTGGAGCTGGCCATCGAGCAGCAGCTGGACGAGCCCATGACCACGGTGGAGTCCTCGCGGCTGGGCAAGGCCGAGCGGGTGGTGGACGCGCCGGGACGCTACATCGAGTTCTGCAAGAGCACCGTGCCCATGCGCATGAGCCTGCGCGGGCTGAAGCTGGTCATCGACTGCGCCCATGGCGCCACCTACCACGTGGCACCGAGCGTGTTCCGCGAGCTGGGCGCCCAGGTGCGCGCCATCGGCGTGGAGCCCGACGGCCTCAACATCAATGCCGGATTCGGCTCCACCCAGCCGGATGCCCTGCGCCGCGGCGTGCGGGAGTGGGGCGCGGATCTCGGCATCGCCTTCGACGGCGACGGCGACCGGGTGATCATGGTGGACCGGAACGGCGAACTGGTGGACGGCGACGAGCTGCTCTACATCATCGCCTGCGCGCGCCAGCGCAGCGGCGAGCTCGAGGGCGCCGTGGTGGGGACCGTGATGAGCAACCTGGGCCTCGAGGTGGCGCTGCGCATGCAGGGCATCGAGCTCACCCGGACCGCGGTCGGGGACCGCTACGTACTCGAGCAGCTGGAATTGAACGACTGGACCCTGGGCGGCGAGTCCTCCGGCCACATCATCTGCCGCGACCGCACCAGCACCGGAGACGGTATCGTCTCCGCGCTGCAGGTGCTGGCCGAAATGGTGGCCACCGGCCGTCCCCTCGACGAGCTCCGGGTCGGAATGCGCAAGTTCCCCCAGCGACTCCTGAATGTGCGGGTGGGGGAGCGTGCCGACCCGTGCGCCATCCCCGCGGTGACCGCTGCGGTAGAGGCGGCCGAGGTGCAGCTCGGCGCCCGCGGGCGGGTGCTGCTGCGCCCCTCGGGGACGGAACCGGTGATCCGAGTCATGGTGGAGGGTGAGGATGCCGCCGAGGTGGATACCCTGGCCCGGGCCATCGCCGAGGCGGTGGAGTCGGCCATGGCGGCCTGAAGACCCGGGTGGCTCACCTCGAAGGCGCGAGGGCGACAAGAAAATAGACAGGATTAACAGGATTTACAGAATTTTCTTGATTCCGGGTTTCCCCGACTGTTCGATAGCCACGGAATGTGGGCCGGCAACCCAGGCAGGTTCAGTGTGACAACTGGCAGCCTGTCAATTGGTTGTTCGCCGTCGGCACCCTCCGGGGATCCCGGTTTTCGCATCAATCCTGTTCATCCTGTCATTTTTTGTCTTCTTCGTGCCTTCGTGGTGAATGAACGGCATGCCGGGGAGTCGCGCTGCGGAGGACCAGGTCTTGTCAGTGGCGCGTTTCCACGGTAACATCCGCAGCCTTTCTGATGTAAGCGACAATGGAGTCAATGATGCGCAAGCCCCTGGTGGCCGGCAACTGGAAGATGAACGGAACGCGCGAGAGCGCCCGTACGCTTCTCGACGGCATCAAGGCGGGCGCCATGGCGGTGAATGGCGCCGAGCTGGCGGTCTGCGTGCCTTTCGTGTTTCTGCAGCAGGTGCAGGAGATGCTCGCTGGCAGCCCGATTGCCTGGGGCGGCCAGGACCTGAGCAAGGAGCCCAAGGGCGCCTTCACGGGCGATGTCTCCGCCGCCATGCTGCTCGAGTTCGGCTGTCGCTACGTCATCGTCGGCCACTCCGAGCGCCGGACCCTGCACGGGGAGAGCGACGCGGAGGTGGCCGAGAAGACCGCCGCCGCGCTCGAGGCGGGATTGACCCCCATCGTCTGCGTGGGGGAAACCCTCGAGGAACGCGAGCAGGGCGTCACCAACGACGTCGTCGGGCGGCAGCTGGACGCGGTCCTCGCCCGGGTCGGCTCCGCGGGGCTGGGGCGCTGCGTGGTCGCCTACGAGCCGGTCTGGGCCATCGGCACCGGCCGTACCGCCACGCCGGAGCAGGCCCAGGAGGTCCACGCCTTCATCCGCGCCCGGGTGGCGGCGGACGACGCGGCGGTGGCCGAGGGTCTGAAGATTCTCTACGGTGGCAGCATGAAGCCGGACAACGCGGCCGAGCTGTGTGCCAAGCCCGATATCGACGGCGGCCTCATCGGCGGCGCCTCCCTGGTGGCGGAAGACTTCCTGGCCATCGGCCGGGCCGCGGGCGGCAACTGAGATGAATGCACTGCTGACCGTTCTGCACGTTTTCGTGGCCGTGGGGCTGATTGCCCTGGTCCTGATTCAGCACGGCAAGGGCGCCGATGCTGGCGCCGCCTTCGGCAGCGGCGCCTCGGCGACCGTATTCGGTAGCCAGGGGTCGGCCACCTTCCTGTCGCGGCTGACCGCCGGGCTGGCGGCGCTGTTCTTCATCACCAGCCTGACCCTGGCCTACATGGCCGGGAGCCGGGAGGCGCCCACCAGCGTGACCGAGCGGGTGGCTCCCGTACAGCAGGAGGCGCCGGTCAGCGCACCGGCCCAGGGTGGCGGCGATGTGCCCAGCCTTCCGGCGGGAGCCGGGGAGACCGCCGGCGGCGATGCGCCCCCGGTTACCCTGCAACCGGCGCAGCCTGCGGAGGCACCGTCCGGACAGAACTGACAGACGACGATTACGCCGAAGTGGTGGAACTGGTAGACACGCCATCTTGAGGGGGTGGTGGCGCAAGCCGTGTGGGTTCGAGTCCCACCTTCGGCACCAATACATGAAACGGCATTCTCCGTGATTCGGGGAATGCCGTTTTTTTTGCCCTAAAAATCGCTTAGGGTCCATAAAATAACCTTATTACATATAAGGTACTGAATTATAAAGCCTATTTCTCCTGATAAAATTTGACACGACTCACGCCCCATCGTAGACTGCCGACCGCGACATGAAATGACCACCCGGCTGGTGCGGGTAACCCGCCGAACTCTGACCGCAGGTGGCGGAGGACAATGGATGCTTGAGAACTACCTGCCCATCCTGGTGTTCCTGGGGGTCGGGCTGTTGTTCGGAGTCGGCCCCATGGTGGCGGGAGCGCTGCTTGGTCCGCGCCGGCCTGATGCCGAGAAACTCTCGCCCTACGAGTGCGGCTTCGAAGCGTTCGAGGATGCGCGCATGAAGTTCGATGTGCGCTACTACCTCGTCGCCATCCTGTTCATTATCTTCGATCTCGAAATCGCCTTCCTGTTCCCCTGGGCCGTCGTGCTCGACCGCATCGGTGTGTTCGGCATCCTCGCCATGGGCCTGTTCCTGGGGATCCTGGTCATCGGATTCATCTACGAATGGAAAAAGGGAGCCCTGGAATGGGAGTAGCCGCGCGAGCAGGGAGCAGGGGCCCCGCGCAGCGGGGATGCGAACGTCCGCGAGTCGCGGCTCACCGGCCGCAGGGCACGGCCCCGGATGGTTGTTCCGAACTGGAGCGGCCGGGTGCGCGAGCAGGGAGCAGGGGCCCCGCGCAGCGGGGATGCGAACGTCCGCGAGTCGCGGCTCACCGGCCGCAGGGCACGGCCCCGGATAGTTTCTCCGGGCTGGCGCGGTCGGGCGCGCGAGCAGGGAGCAGGGGCCCCGCGCAGCGGGGATGCGAACGTCCGCGAGTCGCGGCTCACCGGCCGCAGGGCACGGCCCCGGATGGTTGTTCCGAACTGGAGCGGCCGGGTGCGCGAGCAGGGAGCAGGGGCCCCGCGCAGCGGGGATGCGAACGTCCGCGAGTCGCGGCTCACCGGCCGCAGGGCACGGCCCCGGATGGTTGTTCCGAACTGGAGCGGCCGGGTGCGCGAGCAGGGAGCAGGGGCCCCGCGCAGCGGGGATGCGAGCGTCCGCGAGTCGCGGCTCACCGGCCGCAGGGCACAGCCCCGGATAGCTTCTCAGGGCTGGCGCGGTCGGGCGCGCGAGCAGGGAGCAGGGGCCCCGCGCAGCGGGGATGCGAACGTCCGCGAGTCGCGGCTCGCCGGTTGCCGGCAATGTCTTTGGGGGATGTCTGCAATGGGCATTGAGGGTGTCCTCGAAAAGGGCGTGGTCACCACGACCGCCGACAAGCTCATCAACTGGGCGCGCACGGGCTCCATGTGGCCCATGACCTTCGGCCTGGCCTGCTGTGCGGTGGAGATGATGCACGCTGGGGCCTCCCGTTACGATCTCGATCGCTTCGGCATCATGTTCCGGCCCAGCCCGCGCCAGTCCGACGTGATGATCGTGGCCGGCACCCTGTGCAACAAGATGGCGCCGGCACTGCGCAAGGTCTATGACCAGATGCCGGAACCGCGCTGGGTCATCTCCATGGGTTCCTGCGCGAATGGCGGCGGCTACTACCACTATTCCTACTCGGTGGTTCGCGGATGCGACCGCATCGTGCCCGTGGACATCTACGTGCCGGGCTGTCCGCCCACGGCGGAAGCGCTTCTGTACGGAATACTCCAGTTGCAGAACAAGATCCGTCGAACCAATACCATTGCCCGTTGAGAGACTCCTCTGATGGCTGACGTGCAGACACTGGCAGCCCGGGTCCGGGAGCGCCTGGGCGAGCGGGTAACAATCAGCGACCACGTCACGGACATGGTCACCGCGGAGGTCCGCCCGGAACACCTGCTGGAGGTCTGCCGGGTGCTCCGTGACGAGGCGGCCTTCGGCTTCGAGCAGCTGACCGATCTCTGTGGCGTCGACTACCTCGCCTACGGCCAGGCCGAGTGGGCCACCGAGAGCGTGAGCAGCACCGGATTCAGCCGCGGCGTGGCCGGGCAGCCGGCTTCCGGGGAGCGTGAGGAGCCGCGTTTCGCCGTGGTCTACCATCTCATCTCCTACCGCAACAACCACCGCCTGCGCCTGCGGGTCTTCGCCGCCGGCGAGCCGCCCCTGGTGGAATCGGTAGTAGAGATCTGGGCGGCGGCCAACTGGTTCGAGCGTGAGGCTTTCGATCTCTACGGCATCCTTTTCAACGGCCATCCGGACCTGCGCCGAATCCTCACCGACTACGGTTTCATCGGCCATCCGTTCCGCAAGGATTTCCCCCTCTCCGGCAACGTCGAGATGCGCTACGACCCGGAGCAGGCGCGGGTGGTCTACGAGCCGGTGGACATCGAGCCGCGCGTGCTGGTGCCGCGGGTCATACGCCACGATCACCGCTACCGCCAGGAGCCGGCCAAGCCGGAGGGATCCGATGCCTGAGATCCGCAATTACACCCTGAACTTCGGTCCCCAGCATCCCGCGGCCCACGGCGTGCTGCGCCTGGTGCTGGAGATGGACGGCGAGGTGATCTCGCGCGCCGATCCCCATATCGGCCTGCTCCATCGCGCCACCGAGAAGCTGGCCGAGAGCAAGCCCTATAACCAGAGCATCGGCTACATGGACCGGCTCGACTATGTCTCCATGATGTGCAACGAGCACGGCTATGTCCTGGCCATGGAGAGGCTGCTCGGTGTGCAGGTGCCGATCCGCGCCCAGTACATCCGGGTGATGTTCGACGAGATCACCCGCATCCTGAACCACCTGCTCTGGCTCGGCACCCACGCCCTGGACGTGGGCGCCATGGCGATGTTCCTCTACTGCTTCCGCGAGCGCGAGGACCTCTTCGACTGCTACGAGGCGGTGAGCGGCGCGCGCATGCACGCCACCTACTACCGCCCGGGCGGGGTCTATCGCGATCTGCCCGAGAGCATGCCCCACTACCAGCCCTCCAAGTGGCACGACGCCAAGGAGGTGGCCCGGCTCAACGAGAACCGCCAGGGCTCGCTGCTGGATTTCATCTGGGACTTTACCGAGCGCTTCCCGGGCCGGGTGGACGAGTACGAAACCCTGCTCACCGACAACCGCATATGGAAGCAGCGGACCGTGAACATCGGGGTGGTCTCCGCCGAACGCGCCCTGCAGCTCGGGCTCACGGGGCCGATGCTGCGTGGTTCCGGGGTGGAGTGGGACCTGCGCAAGAAGCAGCCCTACGAGGTCTACGATCGCCTGGACTTCGACATTCCCGTGGGGGTCAACGGCGACTCCTACGATCGCTACCTGGTCCGCATCGAGGAGATGCGCCAGAGCAACCGCATCATCCGCCAGTGCGTGGAGTGGCTGCGCAAGAACCCGGGGCCGGTGATGGTGGACGATCACAAGATCGCGCCGCCGCCGCGCGAAGAGATGAAGGCGGACATGGAGGCCCTCATCCACCACTTCAAGCTCTTCACCGAGGGTTTCTGCCTGCCCGAGGGGGAGGTCTATGCCGCCATCGAGCACCCCAAGGGGGAGTTCGGCGTCTACCTGGTCTCCGACGGCGCCAACAAGCCCTACCGACTCAAGATCCGCGCGCCGGGCTTCGCCCACCTCGCGGCGATGGACGAGATGGTGCGCGGCCACATGCTGGCGGACGTGGTCACCGTGATCGGGACCCAGGATATCGTGTTCGGGGAGATTGACCGCTGATGAGTGAGAACCCGACCCCGCAGCTCTCCGTCGCCGCCCGCGCCGAGATCGACCGCTGGGTGGCGAAGTATCCCGCGGATCGCAAGTCCTCCGCGGTGATGGCGGCCCTCAGCGTGGTGCAGGAGGAGAACGGCGGCTGGATCAGTCGTGAGTACATGGACGCCATCGCCGAGTACCTGGAGATGCCGCCCATCGCCGTCTACGAGGTGGCCACCTTCTACTCCATGTACGAGCTGGAGCCGGTGGGCCGGCACAAGATCTGCCTGTGCACCAACATCTCCTGCATGCTGTGCGGCTCCGAATCGCTGCAGTCCCACCTGGAGCAGCGTCTCGGCATCCGGATGGGGGAGACCACCCCCGACGGCCGTTTCACCCTCAAGGAGGTCGAGTGCCTCGGGGCCTGCGCCCATGCGCCGGTGGCGCAGCTGGGGCACGATTACCACGAGAAGCTCACCCCGGAACGGCTGGACGAGATCCTGGACGGGCTGGAGTGAGCGCCGGTGATGCCATCCAGCGTACCTGACCGGTTCGGTTCCGATACCCAGTAACGAGAGACCCATGGCCAACGAAGTCTGCTTCCGTACCCTGCACCTGGAGAAGCCCTGGACGCTGGAGAGCTATCTCGGCGTCGGCGGCTACTCGGTGTGGAAGAGGATCCTCAAGGAGAAGACCCCGCCCGAGGCCATCATCGAGGAGCTCAAGACCTCGAAGCTGCGCGGCCGCGGCGGCGCCGGGTTCCCCACCGGGTTGAAGTGGAGCTTCATGCCCCGCAACGCGCCGGGTCAGAAATACGTGGTGTGCAACTCCGACGAGGGTGAGCCGGGCACCTGCAAGGACCGCGACATCCTCCGGTACAACCCCCACCAGGTGATCGAGGGCATGGCCATCGCCGGCTACGTCTTCGGCTCGACCGTCGGCTACAACTACATCCGCGGCGAGTTCTGGGAGCCCTACCAGCGTTTCGAGGGGGCGCTGGAGGAGGCCTATGCGGCCGGGCTGCTGGGCCGGGACATCCAGGGTTCGGGCGTGGATTTCGATCTCTATACCCACCTCGGCGCGGGCGCCTACATCTGCGGCGAGGAGACGGCGCTGCTGGAGTCCATCGAGGGCAAGAAGGGCCAGCCGCGCTTCAAGCCGCCGTTCCCGGCCAACTACGGCCTGTTCGGACGCCCCACCACCATCAACAACACCGAGAGCCTGGCTTCGGTGCCGGTGATCCTGGAGAAGGGCGGGGAGTGGTTCGCGGGACTCGGCACCGAGGGCTCCGGCGGCACCAAGATCTTCAGCGTCTCCGGTCACGTGAACCGGCCCGGCAACTTCGAGGTGCCCCTGGGGACCCCGTTCGCCGAACTGCTGGAGATGGCCGGCGGGGTGCGCGACGGCCACCGCCTGAAGGCGGTTATCCCGGGCGGGTCCTCGGTGCCGGTGGTGCCGGGGCACGTGATGATGCAGGTGGACATGGACTACGACGCCATCGCCAAGGCCGGCTCGATGCTGGGCGCCGGCTCGGTGATCGTGATGGACGAGACCACCTGCATGGTCAAGGCCCTGGCCCGGCTTTCCCACTTCTACTACGAGGAGTCCTGCGGCCAGTGCACGCCGTGCCGCGAGGGCACCGGCTGGCTGTCCCGGGTGCTGCATCGCATCGAGCACGGCCAGGGGCGCCCCGAGGACCTGGACCTGCTGGACAACGTGGCCGGCAACATCATGGGCCGCACCATCTGCGCCCTGGGCGATGCCGCGGCGATGCCGGTACAGAGTTTCCTCAAGCATTTCCGAGACGAGTTCGAGTACCACATCGAGCACAAGCGGTGCATGGTCTCCGCGGCGTGACGCCGGCACGGACAGGACAGCGACGAGCCAACGCATGAGCAAGGTCAAGATCGAGATCAATGGCATCCCCCTGGAAGTCGAGCAGGGGATGATGGTCATCGAGGCCGCGGACCAGGTCGGCATCACCATTCCGCGCTTCTGCTACCACAAGAAGCTGTCGGTGGCCGCCAACTGCCGCATGTGCCTGGTGGAGGTGGAGCGGGCGCCGAAGCCGCTGCCCGCCTGCGCCACGCCGGTGAGCGAGGGCATGAAGGTCTTCACCGACTCGCCCCGGGCCATCGCCGCGCAGAAGGCGGTCATGGAGTTCCTGCTCATCAACCATCCGCTGGACTGTCCCATCTGCGACCAAGGCGGCGAGTGCGAGCTGCAGGACGTGGCCGTGGGCTACGGCAGCGACGTCTCCCGCTTCAGCGAGGGCAAGCGGGTGGTGAAGGACAAGGATATCGGTCCGCTCATCGCCACCGACATGACCCGCTGCATCCACTGCACCCGCTGCGTGCGTTTCGGCGCCGAGATCGCCGGCGTGCGCGAGCTGGGCGCCACCGGCCGCGGCGAGCACACCGAGATCGGCACCTACGTCGCCCGGACGGTGGCCTCCGAGCTGTCGGGCAACGTCATCGATCTGTGCCCGGTGGGCGCCCTGACCTCGCGGCCGTTCCGCTACCAGGCCCGCGCCTGGGAGCTGCGCCAGCACCCCGGCGTGGCGCCCCATGACTGTGTCGGTTCCAACCTCTGGGTCCATACCCGCCGCGGCGAGGTGCTGCGCGCAGTGCCGCGGGAGAACGAGGCGGTCAATGAGGTGTGGCTCTCCGACCGCGACCGCTTCGGCTACGAGGGGCTCAACCACCCCGAGCGCCTGCGCCGGCCCCTGCAGCGCGGCACCGACGGCCAGTGGCGCGAGGTGGACTGGGACACGGCGCTGACCGCCGCGGCCACCGGCCTGAAGCAGGTGCTGGAGCAGCACGGCGCCGGTCGCCTGGGCGCGCTGGTCTCGCCCTCGTCGACGGTGGAGGAGCTCTACCTGGCCCAGGCGGTGATCCGTGGACTGGGGGGGCGCAACATCGACCACCGGCTACGCCAGGCCAGTTTCGAGGACCAGGACCGCGCCCCGCTGTTCCCCTGGCTCGGCCAGGAGATTGCCGGGCTGGAGCAGGTGGACGCGGCGCTGGTGATAGGCGCAAACCTGCGCAAGGAGCAGCCGCTCCTCGCCCATCGCCTGCGCAAGGCGGCGCTGAAGGGCGCGAGCATCACCTTCCTCTCCGGGGTGGACTACGAGCAGACCTTCCCGGCAACGACCCTCGCCATGGCCCCGGACACCTGGACCCATACCCTGGCCGGCATCGCCCGGGCGGCACTGGAGACAAGCACCGCGCCGCGTCCCGAAGGGCTGCCGCAGCTGGTCTCCGAAACCGCCGCCGACGATATGCACCGGGAGCTTGCCGCCCGACTGGCGCAGGCCGGCTCGGCCACCGTGCTGCTGGGACTCCAGGCCATGGCCCACCCGGACCTGCACCTGCTGCGCTGCCTGGCGAGCGTCATCAGCGAGCTGACCGGCGCCCGGCTGGGCTACCTCACCGAGGGGGCCAACGGCGCCGGCGCCTGGCTGGCCGGCGCCGTGCCGCACCGGGAACCCGGGGGCAAGGCGCTGAGCGAGCCGGGTCTCGATGCCGGCGCCATGCGTGAGGCCGGTCTGAGGGGCTGGCTCCTGCTGGGGGTGGAACCCGGCCGCGACTGCGCCGACCCGGCGGCCACCGCCGCGGCGCTGGCCGGGGCGGAGTTCGTGCTGGCCCTGTCGGCCTATGCCGGCGAGGACCTGCTGCAGCACGCCCACCTGATCCTGCCGGTGACGCCCTTCACCGAGACCGCCGGCACCTTCGTCAACGCCGAGGGTCGCTGGCAGAGCTTCGGCGGCGTCGCCCCGCCGCTGGGCGAGGCGCGCCCGGGCTGGAAGGTGCTGCGGGTACTGGGCAACCTGCTCGGGCTGCAGGGCTTCGACTACGACACCGCCGCGGAGGTGCTGGCGGCGGTGCGGGCGGCTGTCGGCGAGCCGCAGCCGAGCAACCAGCTCGCCTGGCGTTGCCCGCCGGGCCTGCCGGCACCCGCCGCCGAACCGGTGCGCCTGGGCGAGGTGCCGCTCTACGCGGTGGACGCCATCGTGCGCCGGGCCCCGGCCCTGCAGAGGACTCCCGACGCCCGCGCCTCGGCCTGCGTGCGCATCGCGCCGGCACTGGCCGAGCGCCTGGACCTGACCGGTGCCGAGCGGGTGATCGTGCGCCAGGGCGAGGGCAGCGCCACGCTGCCGCTGGTGGTCGACTCCCGGGTCGCCGATCGGGTGGCGGTGGTCCCCGCGGGGCTGGCCGAGACGGCGGCGCTGGGGGCCTCCTACGGGCCCTTGACGCTGGAGCGGGGTTGAGACGATGGCTGATTCCAACGGGTATCTGCTGAGGGACGGGCGCGGGTGATGTTCGACTGGTTCATGAATCCGGAAGGGCCGATGGTCCTGGTGGTGATCCTCATCAAGATCATCGCGCTGGTGATGCCGCTGATGCTGGGCGTGGCCTACCTGACCTTCGCCGAGCGCAAGGTTATCGCCTACCTCCACGTCCGTGTGGGCCCCAACCGGGTCGGCCCGCGCGGCTGGCTGCAGCCCATCGCCGATGCGCTCAAGCTGGTGATGAAGGAGCTGCTGGTGCCCAGCGCGGCCAACCGCTACCTGTTCATGCTCGGCCCCGTCATGGCCATCGCGCCGGCGCTGACCGCCTGGGCGGTGGTGCCGGTGGGCGAGGGGATGGTCATCGCCGACATCAACGCCGGACTGCTGTTCCTGCTGGCCATGACCTCCATGGGCGTGTACGGCATCATCATTGCCGGCTGGGCCTCCAACTCCAAGTACGCCTTCCTCAGCGCCATGCGCGCCGGGGCCCAGATGATCTCCTACGAGATCGCCATGGGCTTCGCGCTGGTGGGCGTGTTGATGGCCGCCGGCAGTCTCAACCTGAGCCAGATCGTGGCGGCCCAGCAGGGCAGTCTCCTGCACTGGTTCTGGCTGCCGCTGCTGCCGCTGTTCCTGGTCTACTTCATCTCCGGCGTAGCGGAAACCAACCGCTCGCCCTTCGACGTGGCCGAGGGCGAGTCGGAGATCGTGGCCGGCTTCCACGTGGAGTACTCGGGCATGGCCTTCGCCGTGTTCTTCCTGGCCGAGTACGCCAACATGATCCTCATCGCCACCCTGACGGCGATCCTGTTCACCGGCGGCTGGCTGTCGCCGTTCCAGGGCATCCCGGTGCTGGAGGGGCTGTTCGCCTGGGTGCCGGGGACGATCTGGCTGCTGCTGAAGGTGTGCGTGTTCCTGTTCTTCTTCCTCTGGTTCCGCGCCACCTTCCCCCGCTACCGCTACGACCAGATCATGCGTCTGGGCTGGAAGGTGTTCATCCCGGTGACCATTGTCTGGATCTTTGCCGAAGGCGCAGCGGTCCTGGCCGGCCTCGGGCCGTGGTTCGACTGAGGAGGAGAACGTGAGCGCTCTGCAACGCTACATCAAGAGCTTCCTGCTGTGGGAGCTGGTCATGGGGCTCAAGCTCACGGGCCGGTACCTGTTCGCACGGAAGATCACGGTCCAGTACCCGGATGAGAAGACGCCGCTGTCGCCGCGCTTCCGCGGCCTGCACGCACTGCGCCGCTACCCCAATGGCGAGGAGCGCTGCATCGCCTGCAAGCTGTGCGAGGCGGTGTGCCCGGCGCTGGCCATCACCATCGAGGCCGAGCCCCGCGAGGACGGCTCGCGCCGCACCACGCGTTACGACATCGATCTCTTCAAGTGCATCTTCTGTGGCTTCTGCGAGGAGTCCTGCCCCGTGGATTCCATCGTCGAGACCCGGATCTTCGAGTACCACTTCGAAAAGCGCGGCGAGCAGATCATGACCAAGGACAAGCTGTTGGCCATCGGTGACCGGTTCGAGGCGCAGATCGCGGCCGACCGTGCCGCCGACGCGCCCTATCGTTGACGGGCTGGCGAGTAACGAGAGCGAGAGATTATGGAGCAGGCGACCTTCTACTTCTTCTCCGCGGTGCTCATCTTCGCCGCCGGGATGGTAATCACGGCCCGCAACCCGGTGCATGCGGTGCTGTTCCTGGTGCTGGCCTTCTTCACCAGCGCGGCGCTGTGGCTGCTGCTGGAGGCGGAGTTCCTGGCCATCGTGCTGGTGCTGGTCTACGTGGGCGCGGTGATGGTGCTGTTCCTGTTCGTGGTGATGATGCTCGACATCAACCTGGCGCCGCTGCGGGAGGGCTTCGCCCGCTACCTGCCTATCGGGGTCCTGGTGCTGGCGCTGGTGGTGCTGGAGATGGTGCTGGTGGTGGGGCCGCGCCTGTTCGGTCCGGAGGCGGTGACCGCCCCGGCCCGCCAGGCGGCGGAGTACAGCAATACCGAGACCCTCGGCGAGCTGCTCTACACCGTCTACGTCTATCCCTTCGAGGTGGCGTCGGTGATTCTGCTGGTGGCCATCGTGGCGGCCATCGCCCTGACCCTGCGCCGCCGGCCCGACACCCGGAAGCAGGAGGTTGGCCGGCAGGTGGCGGTGAACCGCGGCGAACGGGTGCGGCTGGTGCGTATGGCCGCCGAACGACCGAAGCGCTGAAGGCGCGGAAGATCAACGGGGGCGAGCCCCCGCCGACAGGACAACGAGAACAGGCGAACCATGATTCCGCTTTCCAACTACCTCGTCGTGGGGGCCGTGCTCTTCGGTCTGAGCATGGCGGGCATCGTGCTCAACCGCAAGAACATCATCGTGCTGCTGATGTGCGTGGAGCTGATGCTGCTGGCGGTGAACACCAACTTCATTGCCTTCTCCCACTACCTGGGTGATACGGCGGGTCAGGTGTTCGTGTTCTTCATCCTCACCGTGGCGGCGGCCGAGGCGGCCATCGGCCTGGCCATCCTGGTGGTGCTGTTCCGCAACCGGCGCACCATCAACGTCGAGGATCTGGACGAGCTTAAGGGGTAAGGGCAGGCCATGGAGAACATCTATCTGACCATCGTCCTGGCGCCCCTGGCGGGCGCCATCATCGCCGGGCTGTTCGGCCGCTACATCGGCCGTGCCGGCGCCCATGGCGTGACCATCCTCGGCGTCGCGGTCTCCACCGCGCTGTCGTTCCTGGTGTTCAAGCACATCGTCATCGACGGCGCCGCGGCCGAGAATCTCAGCGTCTACACCTGGGCGGTCAGCGACGGGGTGCAGTTCGAAGTGGGCTTCCTGGTGGATTCCCTCACGGCGGTGATGATCTCGGTGGTCACCTTCGTGTCGCTGATGGTGCACATCTACACCATCGGCTACATGGCCGATGACGAGCACAACTGGAAGGACGGCAGCCTGTCCGGCAACAACAGCTACCAGCGCTTCTTCAGCTACATCTCGCTGTTCACCTTCTCCATGCTCATGCTGGTGATGTCCAACAACTTCCTCCAGCTGTTCTTCGGCTGGGAGGCGGTGGGTCTGGTCTCCTACCTGCTCATCGGTTTCTGGTTCCAGCGCGACACGGCCATCTACGCCAACCTGAAGGCGTTCCTGGTGAACCGCGTGGGCGATTTCGGCTTCCTGCTCGGCATCGCCGCGGTACTCATGTACTTCAACAGCCTCGACTATGCCGACGTGTTCGCCGCCGCGCCGTTGCTGAAGGACATGACCATCCAGGTCCTGCCCGGCAGCGACTGGTCGCTGCTCTCCGTCATCGGCATCCTGCTGTTCATCGGCGCCATGGGCAAGTCGGCCCAGGTGCCCCTGCACGTGTGGCTGCCCGACTCCATGGAGGGCCCCACGCCCATCTCCGCGCTCATCCATGCCGCCACCATGGTGACCGCCGGCGTGTTCATGGTGGCGCGCATGTCGCCCCTGTACGAGCTCTCGGAGACGGCGCTGGGCTTCATCCTCGTCATCGGCGCCACCACCGCCCTGTTCATGGGTCTGGTGGGCTTGGTGCAGAACGACATCAAGCGGGTGGTGGCCTACTCCACCCTGTCCCAGCTCGGCTACATGATGGTGGGCCTGGGCGCCTCGGCCTACGCCGCCGGCATCTTCCATCTCGCCACCCACGCCTTTTTCAAGGCGCTGCTGTTCCTGGCCGCGGGCTCGGTCATCATCGCCATGCACCACGAGCAGGACATCCGCAAGATGGGCGGCCTGAAGAAGTACATGCCCATCACCTACTGGACCTCCCTGGTGGGGTCGCTGGCGCTCATCGGCTTCCCGGGCTTCTCCGGCTTTTACTCCAAGGACGCCGTCATCGAGGCGGTGCACCTGTCCCAGGTGCCGGGCTCAGGCTACGCCTACTTCTGCGTGCTGATCGGGGTGTTCGTCACCGCGCTCTATTCCTTCCGCATGTTCTTCCTGGTGTTCCACACCGAGGAGCGGATGGATGAGCACACCCGCTCCCACCTGCACGAATCACCCTGGGTGGTGACCCTGCCGCTGGTGCTGCTGGCGATCCCATCGGTCATCGCCGGGTTCCTGTTCGTGGGGCCGATGCTGTTCCAGGGCCTGCTGGGCGATGCAATCAGCGTGCTGCCCGGCCACGATGTGCTCGCGGAGCTGGGTGCTGAGTACCACGGTCCGCTGGCGATGCTGCTGCACGGTCTGCTGGCGCCGCCCTTCTGGCTGGCCGCGGCCGGCGTGGCCAGCGCCTGGTACGTCTACACCCGGCGGCCGGACGTTGCCGAGAACATCCGCGCCCGGGTGCAGGGCCTGTACACGCTGCTGGACCACAAGTACTACTTCGACGAGTTCAACGATCGCGTGTTCGCCAGCGGCGGGCGCGGCCTCGGCCGCCTGCTCTGGCGGGCCGGTGACGCGACGCTCATCGACGGCTGGCTGGTGAACGGCACCGCCAACACCGTCGGTCGCCTGGCCGGGGTACTGCGCCGGGTGCAGTCGGGCTACCTCTACCACTACGCCTTCGCCATGATCATCGGTCTGGTGGGGATGCTCAGCTGGATGCTGTTCGGTTGAGCGGGGTTCGCCGCGCGGCTCGTGTCCGCGCCGTGCACAGAACAAGAGACAAGGGCTAAAGGACCCATTCCATGACGGATCTACCGCTTCTGAGTCTGCTCGTCTGGGCGCCCGTGGTGGGCGGCGCACTGGTGCTCGCCACCGGTGGCGACCGCAACGCGCTGGCGGCGCGAACCGTGGCCCTGCTGGCCGCGGTCGGCGTGCTGCTGCTGTGCGTACCCCTGTGGACCGGCTTTTCCACCGGCACGGCCGAGATGCAGTTCGTGGAACGGCATGCCTGGATTCCCGCCTTCAGCGTGGAGTACTACCTGGGCGTGGACGGCATCTCCATGCCCCTCATCGTGCTCACCAGCTTCACCACCGTGCTGGTGGTCATCGCCGGCTGGGAGGTGATCCAGGAGCGGGTGGCCCAGTACCTCGCGGCCTTCCTGATCATGGAAGGGCTGATGAACGGCGTGTTCGCCGCCCTCGACGGTGTGCTGTTCTACGTCTTCTGGGAGGCAATGCTGATCCCGATGTTCCTCATCATCGGCATCTGGGGCGGCCCGCGGCGCATCTACGCCACCATCAAGTTCTTCCTCTACACCTTCCTCGGGTCGGTGTTCATGCTGGTGGCGCTGATCTACCTCTACCTGCAGTCCGGCAGTTTCTCCATCCTCGACTTCCACACGCTGCCGCTCGGCATGACCGCCCAGGTGCTCATCTTCCTGGCGTTCCTGCTCGCCTTCGCGGTCAAGGTGCCCATGTGGCCGGTGCACACCTGGCTGCCGGACGCCCACGTGGAGGCGCCCACCGGCGGCTCGGTGGTGCTGGCGGCCATCATGCTGAAGATGGGCACCTACGGCTTCGTGCGCTTCAGCCTGCCCATCACCCCCGACGCCAGCGCCTCGCTCGACGGCCTGATGATCGCCCTGTCCCTGGTGGCGGTGGTCTACATCGGCTTCGTGGCGCTGGTGCAGGAGGACATGAAGAAGCTCATCGCCTATTCCTCCATCGCCCACATGGGCTTCGTGACCCTCGGCTTCTTCATTCCCTTCACCATCCTGGCGGCCACCGGCAGCAGCAGCGGCGCGGCCATGGGCATTGAGGGCGCGCTGGTGCAGATGATCTCCCACGGCTTCGTCTCCGGCGCGCTGTTCCTGTGCGTGGGGGTGATGTACGACCGGCTGCACTCGCGCCAGATCCGCGACTACGGCGGCGTGGCCAACACCATGCCGTCCTTCGCCGCCTTCATGATGCTGTTCGCCATGGCCAATGCCGGACTGCCCGGCACCTCGGGCTTCGTGGGCGAGTTCATGGTGATCCTGGCCAGCTTCAAGGCCAATTTCTGGATTGCCTTCCTGGCGGCGATGACCCTGATCCTGGGCGCCGCCTACACCCTGTGGATGTACAAGCGGGTGCTGTTCGGCGCCGTGGTGCACGAGGGGGTGGCGGCGCTGAAGGACATCAACCTGCGCGAGCGCCTGGTGCTGGTGCTGCTGGCTGCGACCGTCCTGGTGGTCGGGTTGTGGCCGGCGCCGCTGCTGGACGTGATGCATGCCTCGGTGGACAACCTCGTGGTCCACATGATGCAGAGCAAGTTACCCTGAGGAACCTGGACGGGACGCGCACCCCGCGCACCGTCGCTGGCGTGATGTAACCCGGAGGTTGCATGAGCTTCGAAGTGCCCCAGTTCAGCCCGGCCCTGCCGGAGATGTTCGTGCTGGCCATGGCCTGCCTGGTCCTGGTGCTGGATCTGTTTCTCAACGATCGCACCCGGGTGGTCACCTACCTGCTCTCCCAGGCCACCCTGGTCGGTGCGGCGGTGCTCAGCCTCGGCCAGTACGGCGCCGGGACGGCCGTCACTTTCAGCGGCATGTTCGTAGCCGACGATGTGGGCCATGTGCTCAAGGCCTTCATCTACCTGACCGTGTTCCTGGCCTTCCTCTACTCCCGTGACTACCTGCGGGTGCGGGAGCTGCTGCGCGGGGAGTTCTTCGTGCTCGGCCTGTTCGCCGTGCTCGGCATGATGGTGATGATCTCCGCTCGCAACCTGCTGCTGGTGTACCTGGGCCTGGAACTGCTGTCGCTGTCCCTCTACGCGCTGGTGGCCTTCAACCGCGACTCGTCGCGGGCCTCCGAAGCGGCCATGAAGTACTTCGTCACCGGTGCGCTGGCCTCGGGCATGCTGCTCTACGGCATGTCCATGCTCTACGGCGCCACCGGCAGCCTGGACCTGGCCCAGGTGGCGGAGCGGACCGTGGCCGGTGAGGACGGGCTGGTGTTCCAGTTCGGCCTGGTGTTCCTGGTGGTGGGCATCGGTTTCAAGTTCGGGGCGGTGCCGTTCCACATGTGGGTGCCCGATGTCTACGAGGGCGCGCCCACGCCGGTCACCCTGTTCGTGGGCAGCGCGCCCAAGGTGGCCGCCTTCGCCATGGTGATCCGCCTGCTGGCCGAGGGGCTGGGCGGGCTGCAGCCCCACTGGGAGGGCCTGCTGGCCGTGCTGGTCATCCTCTCGCTGGCGGTGGGCAACGTGATCGCCATCGCCCAGACCAACCTGAAGCGGATGCTGGCCTACTCCACCATCTCCCACATGGGTTTCCTGCTGCTCGGCGTACTCTCCGGGACCGCGACAGGGTATTCGGCGGCCATGTTCTATGCGGTCACCTACGCGCTGACGGCGGCCGGCGGGTTCGGCATGATCATCCTGCTCTCCCGCAACGGCTTCGAAGCCGACCGCCTGGAGGACTTCCGGGGACTGGGCGCGCGCAGTCCCTGGTTCGCCTTCATCATGCTGGTGCTGATGTTCTCCATGGCCGGGGTGCCCCCCACGGTGGGTTTCTACGCCAAGCTGGCGGTGCTGCAGGCGGCGGTGGGCGTGGACCTGGTCTGGCTGGCCGTCGTGGCGGTGGTGTTCTCCGTCATCGGCGCGTTCTACTACCTGCGGGTGGTGCGGCTGATGTACTTCGAACCGGCCCAGGACGCCGCGCCGCTGGAGGCCGGCGGCGACCTGCGGCTGGTGATCAGCGCCAACGGGCTGGCGCTGCTGGCGCTGGGTATCTTTCCGGGCGCCCTGTTCGCCGTCTGCAACAGCGCATTCGGGCTGTGAAAAGGGAAATATCTGCCTCCGGGAGGGTCGGAGGGGTTGCGCTCCGGCGGGCGTACCACTAGAATACCAGTCCTCTGATGCGGGGTGGAGCAGTCTGGCAGCTCGTCGGGCTCATAACCCGAAGGTCGCAGGTTCAAATCCTGCCCCCGCTACCAAGGTTTTGACAAAAAGCCCCTTCAGAGGGGCTTTTTGTTAGGGGTTCCCGGAGCCGCCGCTTGGGCGGGCCGGGGCTCCTCAGAATGGCTCCGGCTGGCGGCGGCGCGCGGGTGACGGTAACCGGCGCAACCCGGCCGCCGGCGGTCAAGCGCCGCTCCCGACGGGGCGGTCTGAACTCAAAGTGGGCCTTGTGCCCATTTTTTTTTCCTGGGTGACTGGGTTGAGCCGGAAGGCGTCCGAACTACAGCGAATCATCGAGCCGACCGTGACCGCGATGGGTTACGAGCTGCTGGGTATCGAGCACCTGTCGCAGGGCAGGCGGTCGCTCGTGCGGATTTACATCGACTCCGAGCAGGGGATCACGCTGGACGACTGCGAGGCGGTCAGCCACCAGGTCAGCGGCATGCTCGACGTGGAGGATCCCATCCGCGGCCAGTACGCCCTCGAGATCTCCTCCCCGGGGCTCGATCGGCCGCTGTTCAAGCGCGAGCACTATGAGCAGTACGTCGGCAACCGGGTGCGCATCCGCATGGCGCTCCCCATCGAGGGGCGGCGGAAGTTTTCAGGCATGCTGGCCGGCGTTCGCGAGGACAAGGTTATCGTCATCGACGACGAAGTCGAGTACGAGCTTCCGTTATCGGGTATCGACAAGGCCAACCTGATACCCGGGACGACCTGATTTGAGGCCTGCTGAGGCAGATTGAGGCGGTAGCTATGAGCAAAGAGGTTTTGTTGGTTGTTGAGGCGGTCTCCAACGAGAAGGGCGTCGACAAGGACGTCATCTTCGCTGCATTGGAGGCGGCGCTCGCCACGGCCACCAAGAAGCGCCATGGTGGTGACATCGATGTGCGGGTCGCCATCGACCGCAAGACCGGGGACTATCAGACCTTCCGCCGCTGGGAGGTGGTTGATCCCGAGGTCGAGGCCGAGGAGGGCATCGAGAATCCCGAGGCCCAGCTGTCGCTCGAAGAGGCCCGCCAGCGCGTCCCCGGCATCGAGCCGGGAGAGTCGGTGGAAGAGCCTATGGAGTCCATCGCCTTCGGGCGCATCGCGGCCCAGACCGCCAAGCAGGTCATCGTGCAGAAGGTGCGCGAGGCCGAACGGGCGCGGGTGGTGGATGCCTTCCAGGACCGCGTGGGCACCCTGGTGATGGGAGTGGTCAAGAAGGCCGAGCGCGGCACCGTGGTGCTGGACCTGGGCAACAATGCCGAGGGCTTCATCTCCCGCGAGGACATGATCCCGCGCGAGGCGGTGCGGCCCGGCGATCGCCTGCGCGGTTACCTGTACGACGTCCGCTCCGAACCCCGGGGGCCGCAGCTGTTCGTCAGCCGCACCCGGCCGGAGATGCTGGTGGAGCTGTTCAAGATCGAGGTGCCCGAGATCGGCGAGGAGCTCATCGAGATCCGCGGCGCCGCCCGTGATCCCGGCTCCCGGGCCAAGATCGCGGTGAAATCCAACGATCCCCGCATCGATCCGGTGGGCGCCTGCGTGGGCATGCGCGGTTCGCGGGTGCAGGCCGTTTCCGGCGAGCTGTCCGGCGAGCGGGTGGACATCGTGCTCTGGGACGAGAACCCGGCCCAGTTCGTCATCAACGCCATGTCCCCGGCGGAAGTGGTCTCCATCGTCGTGGACGAGGACTCCCACGCCATGGATGTGGCGGTGGCCGAAGAGCAGCTGTCCCAGGCCATCGGCCGCAGCGGGCAGAATGTCCGCCTGGCGAGCGAACTCACCGGCTGGGTCCTGAACGTGATGAGCGTCGAGCAGGCCGAGGCCAAGAGCGAAAGCGAGGCCGCGGCGCTGGTCAGGAATTTCATGGACCAGCTTGATGTGGATGAGGAAGTGGCTACCATCCTCGCCCAGGAGGGATTCTCCACGCTCGAGGAAGTGGCCTATGTACCCATCAACGAGATGATGGAGATCGAGGAATTCAACGAGGATATCGTCAACGAACTGCGCAACCGTGCCCGTGACGTCCTGCTCACCCAGGCCATCGTCTCCGAGGAGCAGCTGGAGTCCTCCGAGCCGGCCGAGGACCTGCTGGCGATGGAGGGCATGGATCGTCATCTCGCCTATCTGCTGGCCAGCCGCGGCATTGTCACCATGGACGACCTGGCGGAGCAGTCGGTGGATGAGTTGCTCGACATCGAGGGCATGGATGCAGAGCGCGCCGCCAGCCTCATCATGACCGCGCGCGCCCCCTGGTTTGCCGACGAGCAGTAACGTCGAAGATGCGCACCTGTCTTGGGCGCGGGAGAAGTTGAATATGTCAGAAGTCACCGTCAAGCAGTTGGCTGAGGTCGTGGGCGTTCCTGTCGACCGGCTGCTCACGCAGCTGGACGAAGCGGGAGTCCAGGTCGCTGGGCCCGATGCATCCGTCAGCGACGAGGAAAAGCAAAAGCTGCTCACCTACCTGAAGCGCAACCACGGTGAAGCTGCGGCAGAACCCAGGAAAATCACCCTCAAGCGCCGCGAGGTGAGCGAGCTCAAGATCGCCAGCGGGCAGGGCCGTGAACGCACGACCAAGACCGTGGCGGTGGAGGTGCGCAAGAAGCGTACCTATGTGAAGCGCAGCGTGGTCCAGGCCATGGAGGCCGAGCAGCTGGCCGAGGTGACCGCAGAGCGCGAGCGCCGCGAATCCGAGGAGCGGGCGGTTTTCGAAGGCGCCCAGCGCCGCCGCGAGGATGAGGCGGCCCGCCTCAAGGCCGAGGAGGAGGCCCGTCTGAAGGCCGAGGAGGAGGCCCGCCTCAAAGCCGAGGAGGAGGCCCGCCTCAAGGCCGAGGAGGCCGCCCGCCTCAAGGCCGAGGAGGAGGCCCGCCTGAAGGTCGAGGAGGAGGCCCGCCTCAAGGCCGAGGAGGCCGCCCGGCTGAAGCCCGGGCCGGCCGCGCCGGCGGCCGCGGAGAAACCTGTGCGCAAGGCCGAGGAGGAGAAACCCCGGCGCAAGGCCGAGGCGGAGAAGCCCGGGCGCAAGGCTGAAGAGGGTCGCGGTGCACGGCGCGGCCGTGCCGGCAAGGCGGCCGGCGGCTGGGACGAGCTGCATGTCGCACCAGGCAAGACCGGGCGGCGTGGCCGGGGCAAGCCGAGCCGGGGGCGTCCCTCCACCCTGGAAACCCGGGGCGGCTTTTCCATGCCCACCCAGCCGGTGGTGCGCGAGGTGACCATCCCCGAGACCATCACCGTGGCCGAACTGGCCCAGAAAATGTCGGTGAAGGCCGCGGATCTGATCAAGACCCTGATGAAGATGGGGGCCATGGCCACCATCAACCAGGTGATCGACCAGGAAACCGCGGTGCTCGTAGTCGAAGAAATGGGCCATACCGCCAAGCTGCTCCGGGAGAACGCCCTCGAGCAGGAGGTGGTGGCCGCCGCCGAGGCAAAGGGCGAGGAGTCCCCGCGCGCCCCGGTGGTGACCATCATGGGTCACGTGGACCATGGCAAGACATCCCTGCTGGACTACATCCGCCGCACCCGTGTTGCGGCCGGCGAGGCCGGCGGCATCACCCAGCACATCGGCGCCTACCACGTGGAGACCGAGAAGGGTGTCATCACCTTCCTGGACACCCCGGGCCACGAGGCCTTCACGGCCATGCGCGCCCGTGGCGCCAAGGCCACCGACATCGTGATCCTGGTGGTGGCGGCGGATGACGGCGTGATGCCGCAGACCGTCGAGGCCGTCCAGCACGCCAAGGCCGGCGGTGTGCCGCTGGTGGTGGCGGTGAACAAGATCGACAAGCCGGAAGCGGACCCCGACCGGGTCAAGAACGAACTGAGCGCCAAGGACGTCATTCCCGAGGAGTGGGGCGGCGACACCATGTTCGTGGAAGTCTCGGCCAAGACCGGTGACGGTGTTGACGCACTGCTGGACGCCATTCTGCTGCAGGCCGAGGTGCTGGAGCTGACCGCCGTGGCGGACGGGCCGGCCAAGGGCGTGGTGATCGAGTCGCGCCTGGACAAGGGGCGTGGACCGGTGGCCAGCATCCTGGTGCAGAGCGGCACCCTGCGCAAGGGCGATGTGCTGCTCTCGGGACAGGAATACGGACGTGTCCGCGCCATGCTCGACGAGGCCGGCAACCTGGTCAGCGAAGTGGGGCCGTCAATGCCCGTCGAGGTCCTCGGCCTGTCCGGCGCGCCCAATGCCGGTGACGAGGCGGTGGTGGTGGCCGACGAGCGCAAGGCGCGCGAGGTGGCCCTGTTCCGCCAGGGCAAATTCCGCGAGGTGAAGCTCGCCCGCCAGCAGGCGGCCAAGCTCGAGAACGTCTTCGAGCAGATGGAGGAGGGCCGGATCGCCAGCCTCAACATCGTGCTCAAGGCCGACGTGCAGGGTTCGGTGGAAGCGCTCAATGATGCGCTCACCAAGCTCTCCACCGGCGAGGTGAAGGTCACCATCGTGGCCAGCGGCGTGGGCGGCATCACCGAGTCCGACGTCAACCTGGCGGTGGCCTCCGAGGCCATCCTCGTGGGCTTCAACGTTCGCGCCAACGCCCAGGCCAAGCGCCTGGTGGAAGAACAGGGCGTCGATCTCCACTACTACAGCGTCATCTACGACGTGGTGGACGAGGTCAAGAAGGCCCTGACCGGCATGCTGGCGCCCGAGTTCAAGGAGCAGATCATCGGCCTGGCCGAGGTGCGCGACGTGTTCCGTTCACCGAAGTTCGGCGCCATCGCCGGCTGCATGGTGGTGGAGGGCGTGGTGAAGCGCAACAATCCCATCCGCGTGCTGCGCGACAACGTGGTGATCTACGAAGGCGAGCTGGAGTCGCTGCGCCGCTTCAAGGATGACGTCGGCGAGGTGCGCAACGGCATGGAGTGCGGTATCGGCGTGAAGAACTACAACGATGTGCGCGCGGGCGATCACATCGAGGTCTACGAACGCGTCAAGGTTGAGCGCACGCTCTGACGCCGCTGCGCGGATACTGCATCGACATGCCGAGAGATTTCAGTCGCACGCGCCGGGTCGCGGACGTGATCCAGCGGGAACTTGCGCAGATCATTCCACGTGAACTGGAAGACCCCCACCTGGGCATGGTCACCATCACCGCCGTCGAGGTGAGCCGTGATCTGTCCCACGCCAAGGTCTTCGTCACCTTCATGGATGCGGAGGAGAAGGTCCAGGAGCACCTGCGCGCGCTCAACCGCGCCGGCGGCTACCTGCGTCACCTGCTGGCCCGCGAGGTGAAATTCCGCACCACGCCGGAGCTTCATTTTGTCCACGATGTTTCAGTCGAGCGGGGCGTGCGGCTGAGCGCGCTCATCGATGCCGCCGTGGCGGCCGACCGGCGCTCGAGCGGAGATGAGGAAGAGTGAGTCGACGTCAAAAGCGCGGACGGGATGTAAACGGCATCCTGCTGCTGGACAAGTCCACGGGCATGACCTCCAACGCCGCACTGCAGGAGGTCAAGCGACTGTACGGGGCCCGCAAGGCGGGCCACACGGGCAGCCTCGATCCCCTGGCCTCGGGCCTGCTGCCCGTGTGCTTCGGTGAGGCCACCAAGTTTTCCCGCTTCCTGCTGGAGGCGGACAAGTACTACCGGGTCACCGGCAAGCTCGGGGTGCGAACCGCGAGCGGCGATGCCGAGGGCGAGGTGGTTGAGACCCGGCCGGTGCCGGAGTTGACCGAGACGGGCCTGCGCGAGGTTCTGGAGCGATTCACCGGTTCCATCGAACAGGTTCCGTCCATGTATTCGGCCATCAAGCACCAGGGACAGCCGCTGTACAAGCTGGCCCACAAGGGTCTGGAAGTGGAGCGCCAGCCACGGAGCGTGATCATTCACGAGCTGGAACTGCTGCGCTTCGAGGGTGACGAGCTGGAGCTCGAAATCCGTTGTACCAAGGGCACCTATGTCCGCACCCTGGTGGAGGACATCGGCGAGGCGCTCGGTTGCGGGGCACACGTCATTGTCCTGCGCCGTCTCGGGGCCGGCCCCTACGAGGGCCAGCCCATGTACACCCTGGACCAGCTGCGCGAGATGGCGCTCGATGGCGGGACGGAGGCGCTCGACGGGCTCCTGCTGCCCCTGGAGAGCTCCACCAGCCACTGGCCCGAGGTGCGGCTCTCCGAGGCGGCGGCCTTCTACCTGCGCCAGGGACAGCCGGTCATCGTGCCCCGCGCGCCTACCCGGGGCTGGGTGAGGCTCTACGGGGCGGACAGCGGTTTTCTCGGCGTCGGAGAGATTCTCGACGACGGCCGGGTGGCGCCGCGGCGCCTGATCCAGGAGGGCTAGCGGCCGAGCGGAACCGGGAGCGATGATCCGGTACCGCGAGGCGGCCATGACCTGGATTATGGTATTGATCTTGTTACGTTCAACGGGGGCCGGTTAGAATACCCGGCTCTGATCGCTTTACTGAATCGCATGTTAGGAGTGAACACCCCATGTCTCTGAGCAGCCCGAACAAGGCGCAGATCGTCGAGAAGTATCAGCGTGCGCCTGGTGATACCGGTTCCCCCGAGGTCCAGGTGGCTCTGCTGTCGGCCCAGATCGAGCACCTTACCGACCATTTCAAGACCCACATCCACGACTTCCACTCCCGTCAGGGCCTGCTGCGCATGGTCAGCCGTCGCCGCAAGCTTCTGGACTATCTGAAGCGGAAGGACGTCGAACGCTATCGTGAGCTCATCTCCAGCCTCGGCCTGCGCCGCTGAGTCGGAAGAAGCACAGCCTTCACGCAGCTTAAAGGAATTTCCTGTGACACCAACAACCAAACGCTTTCAGTACGGCGGCCATGAGGTCACCATCGAGACGGGTGCAATTGCACGCCAGGCCACCGGTGCGGTGATGGTGAACATGGCCGATACGGTGGTGCTCGTCACCGTGGTGGGGAACAGGACGCCCGTTCCCGGCCGCGACTTCTTCCCGCTCACGGTGAACTACCAGGAGCGGACCTACGCGGCAGGCAAGATTCCCGGCGGCTTCTTCCGGCGTGAAGGTCGGCCCACGGAAAAGGAGACACTGACCTCACGTCTCATCGACCGTCCCCTGCGCCCGCTGTTCCCCAAGGGGTTCACCAACGAGGTGCAGGTGGTGGCCACGGTGATGTCTCTCAATCCCCAGGTGGATCCGGACATTCCCTCCCTCATCGGCGCATCCGCCGCACTGGCCATCTCCGGATTGCCGTTCAATGGCCCGGTGGGCGCGGCCCGGGTGGGTTATGTCAACGGCGAGTATGTGCTCAACCCCGACCTCGGCCAGCTTGCGGACTCGAAGCTGGACCTGGTGGTGGCGGGCACCGAAACCGCCGTGCTGATGGTGGAGTCCGAGGCCAAGGAGCTGTCCGAGGAGATCATGCTCGGCGCGGTGATGTTCGGCCACGAGCAGTCGCAGGCGGTCATCGGCGCGATTCGCGAGCTGGCCGCCGAGGTCGGGAAGCCGGCCTGGGACTGGCAGGCGCCCGCAGCCGATGACGAGCTCAAGGCGGCGGTGGAGGCGGAGGTCGCCGAGGCGCTGGGCGAGGCCTACCGCATCCAGGACAAGCTGGCGCGCCAGGACCGGGTGAGCGAGATCCGCAGCGCCCTGGTGGAGAAGCTGGTGGTCGGCGATGAGCCGCGCTGGAGCGAGGAGCAGGTCCGGGGCGCCTTCGGTTCACTGGAGAAGCGCATCGTCCGCGGCCGCATCCTGGCCGGCGAGGCGCGCATCGACGGCCGCGGCAACGACAAGGTCCGTCCCATCACCATCGAGACGACCGTCATGCCGCGGACCCATGGCTCGGCGCTCTTCACCCGCGGCGAAACCCAGGCGCTGGTGTTCACCACCCTGGGTACCGCCCGTGACGCCCAGATCATCGACGCCATCGAGGGCGAGCGGCGTGAGAACTTCATGCTGCACTACAACTTCCCGCCCTATTGCGTCGGCGAAACCGGCTTCCTCGGTTCGCCCAAGCGCCGCGAGATCGGTCATGGCCGGCTGGCGAAGCGGGGCATCCAGGCGGTGATGCCGACCATGGACGACTTCCCGTACGTGGTGCGGGTGGTTTCCGAGATCACCGAGTCCAACGGTTCCAGCTCCATGGCGTCCGTGTGCGGCACCAGCCTGGCGCTGATGGACGCCGGTGTGCCGATCAAGGCCCCCGTCGCCGGTGTGGCCATGGGCCTCATCAAGGAAAGCGATCAGTTTGCCGTGCTCACCGACATCATGGGCGACGAGGATCACCTCGGCGACATGGATTTCAAGGTGGCCGGCACCACCGAGGGCGTCACCGCCCTGCAGATGGACATCAAGATCGACGGCATCACCCGCGAGATCATGCTGCAGGCGCTGGAGCAGGCTCACACCGGCCGGCTGCACATTCTCGGCGAGATGAACAAGGTGATCAGCGCACCGCGCTCGGAGATGTCCGAGTACGCTCCGCGCATCATCACCGTACACATCGACCCGGAGAAGATCCGCGACGTCATCGGCAAGGGCGGCGCCACCATCCGCGCCATCACCGAGGAGACCGGTGCCACCATCGACATCACCGACGATGGCACCGTGCGCATCGCCTCGGTGGATGCCGCGGCCGGCCTGGAAGCCCGCAAGCGGGTGGAGCTCATCACCTCGGATGTGGAGGTGGGCGCCATCTACGAGGGGCGCGTGGCCCGGCTCATGGACTTCGGCGCCTTCGTCACCATTCTGCCCGGCAAGGATGGCCTGGTGCACATCTCCCAGATCTCCGAGGAGCGGGTGCAGAATGTCAGCGACAAGCTCTCCGAGGGCGACGTGGTGAAGGTGAAGGTCCTCGAAGTGGACAAGCAGGGGCGCATCCGCCTCAGCATGAAGGCCGTCAACGAAGGCGAGTAACGCCGTTCCGCAACGGACCCGGAAGGGGGGGCGCAAGCCCCCCTTTTTTGTGCCCGCCGGAAACTTTTCGCTCGGGAAAAAAGAAAGAACACCACGGAGGCACGAAGGACACGAAGAAAAGCGAAAAGACGTTTTATCCGCAGATTACGCAGATTACGCCGATGCTATTTGATCATGGCAAAGCGTCCGGCAAGCAGAACTGCGCGTTTCTCATACCGGGCTTGCCAAAGCCTGGAACGAACCGCACCCATCTCCAGCCTGAAGACGGTTCAGTTGACTCGAAAAAATCTGCGTTAATCTGCGTAATCTGCGGTTAGATCGCTTTTGTCTTTCTTCTTTTTCTTCGTGGCCATCGTGCCTTCGTGGTGAGGGCAGGTGTCACAGTACTGCGAGGCCGTGTCTGGCCCTGGCGGGTTCGGGGGCGGTAACATCTGACAAACACGGGGATCCAGCGGGGATGCACCATGGCGGATGGCAGCGAGCGGGACAAGGGTCCGGGCCGGGATTGGGCCGAGGCGCAGCGCAAGTACTGGGACGCCTGGCTGGAGCTGAGCCGGCAGGCGCCCGAGGGCAGCCAGCCCTGGCAGCAGGCGCTGGAGGGCATGCTCAAATTCATGGGCCCACCGGCCGGTGCGGGTACCACGGGGAGCGAGGTCAGCGATCGGCTGCTGGAGCAGGGCCGCGCGTTCTTCCAGTTCGGCGACGAGATGATGGGCCTGTTGCGCCAGATGCAGTCGGCGGCCCAGGCCGGCGAGGCCTGGCAGGCCCGCTTCGCCCAGGGGCTCGAGACGCTGCGCGAGGGTTTCGGCAAGGCCGGGGAAGAGGCTGCCGAGGCGGCCCAGGGTGCCCTGGCGTTCTGGGGCCTGCCCCTGGATACCTGGAGACGGGTCTCCTCCGCCTTCTCCACCCTGCCGGGTGATTTCCTGGGTGGCCTGAAGAACGAGGGTATCAGCCACCTTCACGCCGGCGTGGAGCGTTCCCTGTCGGCCCCGGCCCTCGGCTATACCCGCGAATGGCAGGAACAGGCCCAGCATGGCGCCCGTCTGTGGCTGGATTACCAGAAGGCGCAGCAGGACTATGCCGAGCTGCTCGGGCACGTCAACAGCGCCGCCCTGGAGCGCCTCCTGACCCGCCTGGAGAAGATGGCGGAGGCGGGCGAGCAAGTGGACAACCTACGCGGGATCTACGATCTGTGGGTGGATGCCAGCGAGGAGGCCTACGCCGAGGTGGTGGCCACCACCGGGTATGCCGAACGCCACGGACGCATGGTCAACGCTTTGATGGCCTGGAAGCATCACGCCCAGCTCATGAGCGAGGAGTTCACCACCGCGGCCAACCTGCCGGGCAAGCGCGAAATGGACACCGCCCACCGGCGGATCCAGGCCCTGCGCCGGGAGGTGAATGATCTGCGCGAGACGGTGGCCATGCTGCAGGCGCGGATCGAGGGCGGGACCGCCACGGCGCCGGGGGGACGGACTGAAGCGCCGGGCCGGACGCGCCCGGCGGCGAAAAAGGCCGCTCCACGCCGGAAGGGCGCCGCCGCGTCCGCCCGTTCCACCGCTTCCCGCAAGACCGACAAGTGAGGAGCCGCGCCATGTTTCCCATCACCCTGCGTCCCGACCAGATGGCAAAGGAGCTGGCCGAGTTCGGCGAAAAGCTCACCCACGGCTCCCATACCCTCGCCGAAATCGGCGACATCGAAGTGGGCGCCTGCGCGAAGGAGGCGGTCTACCAGGAAGACAAGCTCACCCTGTACCGCTACCAGCCACGGGTGAATAGTCCGCACCCGGTGCCGCTGCTCATTGTCTACGCCCTGGTGAACCGACCCTACATGACCGATCTCCAGGAGGACCGATCGCTGGTGCGCGGCCTGCTGGACGCCGGCCTGGATGTCTATCTCATCGACTGGGGCTATCCCGATGCGGCCGACCGGTTCCTGAATCTCGACGACTACATCAACGGCTACATCCGCCGCTGTGTGGATCGGATCCGCGGGCGCAGCGGGCAGGAGCGCATCAACCTGCTCGGCATCTGTCAGGGCGGGGCATTCAGCCTCTGTTTCAGCGCCCTGCACCCGGAGCGGGTCCGCAACCTGGTGACCATGGTCACGCCGGTGGATTTCCATACCCCCGACAACCTGCTCAGCCACTGGGTGCGGCAGATCGACGTGGACCTGCTGGTGGATACCCTGGGGAATGTTCCCGGCGAGTTGTTGAACTGGACCTTCCTCACTCTGAAACCATTCCGGCTCACCGGTCAGAAGTACGTGGATCTCGTCAACATCCTCGAAAAGGAGGAGGCGGCACGGAACTTCCTGCGCATGGAAAAGTGGATCTTCGACAGTCCGGACCAGGCCGGCGAGGCGTTCCGCGAGTTCGTCAAGCAGTTCTTCCAGGACAACGGCCTGGTGAAGGGGACGGTGGACATCGGTGGCCGGCGGGTCGATCTGAAGGACCTTTCGATGCCGGTGTTCAACGTCTACGCCACCCAGGACCATCTCGTCCCCCCTGCCAGCTCCTTGGCCATGAAGTCGCTGGTGGGAACGCGCGACTACAGCGAGTTCGCCTTCCGTGGCGGCCACATCGGCATCTACGTCAGCGGCCGCGCCCAGAAGGAGATCCCCGCCGCCGTGGCCGAATGGCTCAACGCCCGCAGCGGCTAGTCTTTTGATTCAACCGCAGATTGACGTTGATTGGCATGCATTTGCCACGCTTTCGTGAGCGGCAGTCGCTATGGCTGGCCGGAGCGTACAGTGTCAGGCGCTCTTGCTGTGTTCGCCGGTTCACGGGGGCCCGGATAATCAACGCCAATAGCGCCAATCTGCGGTTAACTTGCTCTTTTGTGACATGAGCAACCAGGACACGAGGCATGGCGACGGTACGCGGCTGCGACATTCCCGAGGGTCTCTTCTACGACGTGGAGAGCAATATCTGGGCGCGTCCGGAGGCGGACGGCACGGTGACGGTGGGCATGACCAGCTACGGCTGCTGCCTGGCCGGTCCGCTGGTGGCCTTCACACCGCGCCGGGTGGGCAAGGAGATCCGGCGCGGACGATCCTGCGCCACGGTCGAGTCCGGCAAATGGGTCGGGCCCATCAACGCGCCGGTAGGGGGCGAGATCGTGGCCATCAACGAGTTGCTGCTGGATTCTCCCGGGACCATCAACCGGGATCCCTACGCCACCGGCTGGCTGCTGCGCCTGCGCCCAGTGGACTGGGCGGTCGAGTCCGCCGCGCTGCTGACCGGCGCAGTGGCACTCGCGGAGTTCGAGCAGCGGATGGAGGAGGACGGCTTCGACGGCTGCTGACGGGGTTCACCACAGAGACACTGAGGACACGAAAAAAGAAAAAGACAAAAATGAACTAACCGCAGATTTGCGTTGATTTACGCTGATTGGGGAATAGAACACGGGGTTGCCGACCCAAAAACCATGACCCTGGTGTGACAGCACACGGCCGCCCGGCCTGATGGCCATCGGACGCCATGAGTATTGCTGCCCGCCCACAGCTCCGCTGCCCGCACTTCCCGGCGAGAATCAACGCGCGGATTCAACTCACTAGTGCAACCGGTGGGTTGATCCCGAAAAATACCTGGTTTGGCGTTTTCATTCCAAGGCATTTTCGGGGGCGGTTGTTCAGTTTGTCCATGGCTCCTCGTATCTCCTCGTCAGTGAGCGTGGAGAAGTCGCGGTCCTTTGGGAAGTACTGGCGAATGAGACCATTGGTGTTTTCATTGAGGCCACGTTCCCAGGAGGCATACGGGTGGGCGAAGTAGAAACCGGCCTCCAGCACCTGGGCGATCTGCTCATGGAGGGCGAATTCCTTGCCGTTGTCAGAGGTCAGGGTATGGACCCGGTCGGCCAGCGGTGTGAGCAGGCTCAAGATGGCCTGCTGGACGCCTTCGGCAGCCTTGGAGGGGACCTTGGCGATCAACGCCAGCCGGGACTTGCGCTCGGTCAACGATACGATTGCTCCGGAGTGATTCTTGCCGATGATGGTGTCGGCCTCCCAGTCACCGATGCGCCCGCGGCGCGCCACGATGGCCGGGCGCTCGTCGATGGACACCTGGTTGGACAGGCGCCCTCGGCGCTCATAGGCCCCGTAGCGCTTTCTGCGCGGCTTCTGGCAGCGTAGGTGCCGGTGGAGGTCGCCACCCCGGTGCTTGTCCTGGAGTACGTAGCGGTAGATCCACTCATGACTGACCAACAGCGTCCTCTCCTGGGCCAACCAGAGGCTGATCTGCTCGGGGCTCCAGTCCTCACGCAGCAACCGCTCGACATGGCTCCAGAGTTCCGGGCCGAGCCGCGGCGTCACCTTTGCGGCACGGCGCTCGAGCGCCAGCCGCTGGGCCTGTTGCGGCCGATAGCCCCGCATCCCTCGATTGCGCCTCAACTCCCGGCTGATGGTGGACTTGTGGCGCTGCAAGAGAGCAGCAATCTCGGCTTGGCTGTGACCGGCTTTCATGAGTGCGTAGATCTGGTAACGTTCCTCTTGGGCAAGCTGCGTGTAGCCTCTCATCGTGCTCCTCTTTCTTGGCGGTTAGAGGGGGCCATGATGCTACCGTGGCTTGTCCTCTCACCGCCAAACTGAGTTGCACTTACGAGTTGAATTCAGGACGTAAATCAACGCCAATCTGCGGTTAAACCTCTTTTCGCCTTTCTCCGCGTCCTCCGTGTCTCCGTGGTGAATCATGCGGCGTTGACGCCGACCCCCTCGATACTCGCTCCTCGAAACCCGAAACTATCCCTTCAAAATGCCCAGTTCAGGCTGCCGCCGAGCAGGTGGGCGGTGGACTCGTAGCGGCCGTTGTAGATTTCTTTAACGGCATCGTCCACTGTCCGATCCTCGAAGCGCACGTACATGTAGGCCAGGTCGACGCTCAGCGTGTCGGTGAGCTGGCGGCCGTAGCCGACGCTGAAGAGGTGGCGATCCGCATCGGGCACCCGGGCCGAGAAGTAGAGCTCGGGCTGCGGCGTCTGGTCGTAGGTGTAGCCGAAGCGCCAGGTGTTCAGGGCGTCGGGCCGGTAGCGGAAGCCGAGCCGGTAGGCATTGCTGTCGTCCCAGTTGTTCACGTCGCTGGCGACCAGGGTCCAGTCTATAATCGGGTTCGGGTGCTTGGCTGAGATATCGAGCTGATCGAAGGAGCTCCAGTAGGTGCGCTCCAGGTCGAACTCCACCGACCACTGGTTGTTCACGGCGTAGTGGATGCCCAGCTGCAGCATGGCCGGGAACTCGATGCCGGTCTTCGCCGGCAGCACGGTGCCGGCGGGCAGCTGGAGCGCCTCGCTGCCGAAGGGGAGCCCGAAGGTCCCGGTCACATCCATTTCCACGCTCGACCGGTAGGAGCCACCGAGCGTCCAGTCGCCGGCGCGATGGATGAAGGCCACGTTCCAGCCCCAGTCGGCCCCGTCGCCCTCCAGGGAGGACGCGGCGGTGTTGAACACGGTCTCGCGCAGGTAGTAGTAGTCGGCGCCCACGGCGATGCTGGTGTCGGGACCGAGGCGGTAGACGAGGTTCGGGTTGAAGTTGATCAACTCCAACTTGGTATGGGTGGGGTCTTGGTATTTTGCAGGAAAATCTGCCGAGAAGTTGCCCATCGGCCACTTGGTCTCGAGACCGAAGGGGGCCGTGACATTGAGGTTGACCGCCAGCGGCGAGTCCGGCACGTGCCAGGCGGCGGAGAAGTTGGGCACCGGGACCGGCGACTCGCCATTACTCTCAACCAGCCCGGAGGGGGTGGCGGCGGCATCCGACTTGAGGTGGGGGTCGATGAGGATCAACCCGGCATAGAGCGAGTTGTCATCATGCAGACCCGCGGCGGCCGGGTTGTAGGGATAGGTACCACGCTCGTCGGGATCGGCGACCACGGCATTGGATAGCGCGGTTCCCGGCAGGGTCAGCTCCGGCAATCGGAACCCGGAACCATGGGCGAACGGGCTGCAGGCCAGCAGGATGCCCAGAGTCGCCAGGGAGCGATGGAAACCCTTGGTGTGGTTGTTGTCGGTGATCGTAGTACGTCGCATCCTCCCCTCCGAAAAGCGCCAAAAAATTGTCTTGTGCATTGTAAGTGATCTGCTCTGCGGTCCGCTGCACAAATTGCCGGAAATCGCGAAGAATCCAATTGTGTCAGACGGTGTCCGTATCCGGGCGTCGGAAAGAATACCAGAAGTCGACGCAGCGCCATGAATATATAATAACATTCACAAATAATAATATGTGCTTTTTCTATGTCGAATCAATTGACATTATCTGGGGTGGGGGACATTATTTCGGGGCGTTTGGTGCCAATACCTCTTTTTTAATTGGCACAGAAAACAATAACATAAAAATAATTAATACAATCATTATCAGAAAATCGTCCCTGGAGAGGAGACTGCAATGATATTCAAGAAAAAGCTGCTGGGTGTGGGGATTCTCGTCGCGATTGGCGCTACCTCCGCCGCATGGGCAACCACCGGCTATGCCCCCCATGGTACCGGGCTGAAGGCCAAGGGCATGGGTGGGGTGGGCATCGCGCTGCCCCAGGACGCCATCGCTGGCGGTTCCAACCCGGCTGGCATGGTCTGGGTCGGCAACCGCGTCGATTTCGGTGTCGATCTCTTCCGGCCGATCCGGGATGCGGAGTTCAGCAATACCTCCTGGCTGGATGTTTCGGACCCCTTCAATCCGGTTCCTTTCGGTAATGGGGATGGTTCATTCATGGATGGCAAGTTTGACGGCAGTGAAACCAAGCTGTTCCTGATTCCCGAGTTCGGCTACAACCGGATGGTCAGCGACACCATGTCGCTGGGCGTCTCGGTGTTCGGCAACGGCGGCATGAACACCGACTACGACACCCCCATCCCCTTGTTCGGTACCAGTGAGGCGGGCATCGATCTGATGCAGTTGTTCGTGGTGCCGACCCTGTCCCTGAAGCTCAACGAGAACCACAGCATCGGCATCGGCATCAACCTGGCCGCCCAGGCCTTCGAGGCCAACGGCCTGGAGAATTTCACGGGCGCTTCCACGAGTCCGGACAACGTGACCAACAACGGCCACGACTTCTCCTACGGGGCCGGCGTGCGCATCGGCTGGACCGGCAAGGTCGCTCCGGGCGTCACCCTGGGGGCCACCTACCAGACCCGCACCTGGATGACCGAGTTCGACGACTACGAGGGTCTGTTTGCCGAGGGAGGCGATTTCGACGTGCCCTCCAACTGGGGGCTCGGTATCGCCGTGGAGGCAACGCCGAAGCTGACCCTGGCCTTCGACTACATGCGCATCAACTACAGCGAAGTGGACTCGGTCGGTAACGCCTATGCCAACTTCTTCATGTGCATGAGTGACCCCTCCTACTGCCTGGGCGGTGATAACGGGCCGGGCTTTGGCTGGGAGGACCAGAACGTCTACAAGCTGGGTGCTGCCTATCAGTACAGCGACAAGCTGACGCTGCGTGGCGGATTCACCTATGGTACCGAAGTGATTCCCAGCTCCGAAGTTCTGTTCAACGTGTTGGCGCCGGCAACCGTACAGAAGCACCTGTCGCTCGGTGCCACCTGGAAGTTAGACAATGACGCGGAGTTGACTTTTGCCTACATGCACGCCTTCGAAGAGGAGGTGAGCGGAAGTTACTTTGCCGGTGGCCCCGTAATGCCTGATGGCAATGGTGGTACACCGACTGCATTTGCCGGAGAAACTAAGATCAAGATGCACCAGGATTCCATCGGCGTCGCCTACGGCTGGAAATTCTGATAGCGAGGATGGGCTGACAGGGAATACTGGAGGGCCATGGTCTCATGGCCCTCTTTTTTCCGGTTCCATGGAGGGCGCCCCGCCCCGTTGCAACCGGGATCCCTGCGGTGCAGGCGGCCGCAGAAGTCCGGCCGGCTGTGCAATTCTATAAAAAAATAGCCATATAGAACTGCCACTTAGGAGGAGATCATGAAAAAAGTACTGATGCTGGCCGCCGGCCTGCTGGCGGCTCCCGCCTCGGCCTGGTCCGCGGTCTACATGGATGCGGAGTGGGCCAAGGAGATGTGTTCCACCTGGAACACCTCGCCGGAGCTGACCACCGAACTGGCAGGCGACAACTGGATGGGCAACAACGGTGAGCGCGGCTACAAGATCATCCGCCTCTACCGGGACAAGTGCGGACCCGAGACCGCGGTCCAGCTGACCATCTCGGCCCAGGACGGCAAGTCGATGTGCACCTACGGCGGCGCGCCCACGGCCGAGGAGATGGACCCCTCCATGGACTACCTCATGTACGCCACCGACGAGGACTGGATGTGCATGGGCCAGGCCAAGTTCGGCTGCGGCGCGATGGGCGCCATGATGACCGGCAAGCTGAAGTTCAAGGGGCCCAAGATGGAGGCCATGGGCGTGATGGGCCCCTTCAACGCCTTCCTGCAGATGGCGGATGAGGTCCCGGGCGACCAGAGCCAGTGTCCCTGACTCCGCAACCTCTACGTTGCAAGGTCTTCCGGAAGCCCGCGTCAGCGGGCTTCTTTTTTGTCTGAATCCCGGCGGAGTCCCCATCCCCGGGGCAGTGCTGCCCGTCCCGTCGGCCATCGCGACGGCCGCTCCTCTCACCCTGCCGGTCCGGTTTCGTCCATACTTTCCTGGATGATGGCGTCACTGGGCGCGCAGCAATACGCGGGGTTGCAGTATTAGAATTATCTAATATACAATTTCGCATCCATTTGATAAAAAATTCTGATTGCCGGCAGATGACCATGTTGAAAACGAATTCCTTCCCTCTCATCGCTCTCACGCTGCTCGGGCTGCTGTCGGCCGCGGCCCAGTCACAGGAGCTGCCCTTTCCGGTCGGTGAGGCAAGCACGAGCATCGTTCCCCTCGAGCGCACCGTGGATGCGGTCATCGAGGCGGTGAACCAATCCACCGTTTCCGCCCAGACCTCGGGCCGGATCGTGGAGATCAACTTCGATGTGGACGACCTCGTGCCCAAGGACAGCATCATCCTGCGGCTGCGTGACACCGAGCAGCGGGCCGCCCTGGAGCAGGCCCAGGCCGCGCTGAAGGAGGCCCAGGCTCGGCTGCGGGAGGCCCGCGAGGAGTACACCCGCATCAAGGGTGTCTACGAAAAGAAGCTGGTGGCCAAGGCGGAGATGGATCGCGCCAGCGCCAACCTGGAGGCGACACGGGCCAAGCTGGCATCCGCCGAGGCGGCCGTCCGCAGCGCCGAGGAGCAGCTGGGCTATACCGTGGTGCGGGCGCCCTATGCCGGTGTGGTGCTCGAGCGTCACGTGGAACTGGGCGAGATGGCCAGCCCCGGCCAGCCGCTGATGACCGGGTTCTCTTTCGAGCAATTGCGGGCCATCGCCAATGTCCCCCAGGTGCTGGTGGAGCAGGTGCGGCAGTTCGGCCAGGCTCGGGTGCTGCTGTCCGGGCCCGACGGGCGCAGCCTCGCGGCGGAGCGCATCAACGTACTGCCCTATGCCGACAGCACGTCGCACACCTTCAAGACCCGGGTGCTTCTGCCCCGGGAAGTGGAGGGTATCTATCCCGGCATGTTCGTGAAAGTGGCGTTCCGCGTCGGTGAACAGCAGCGCCTGCTGGTACCCGCCAAGGCGGTGGTCCATCGCAGCGAGGTACAGGGTGTCTACGTGGTCGGGCAGGACGGCCGGGTGGTCCTACGCCAGGTGCGCCTCGGCCGTACCCTCGAGGATGGCCAGGTGGAGATCCTGGCCGGGCTTGAGGACGGCGAGCGTATCGCGCTCGATCCCATCCGGGCCGGCCTGTATCTGAAGGAGCAGCAGGCGGGCGGGCAGTCATGAAGGAAAAGCTCGGCATCTCCGGCTCCACAGCCAAGGCCTTCCTGACTTCGGAGATAACGCCGCTGCTGGCCCTGGCCGGCCTGCTGCTGGGGTTGTTCGCGGTGCTCGTCACGCCCCGCGAGGAGGAGCCCCAGATCAACGTGACCTTCGCCAACGTCTTCATCCCCTTCCCCGGCGCCTCGGTGGAGGAGGTGGAGAACCTGGTGAGCCAGCCGGCCGCGCAGGTGCTCTCGGAGATTACCGGGGTCAAGCACGTCTATACCGTCTCCCAGCCGGGGATGGCGGTGCTCACCGTGCGCTACAAGGTGGGCGAGGACCGCATCGGAGCCATTGTCCGGCTCTACAACCAGCTGATGTCCAAGCGCGACTGGCTGCCCCGGAACCTGGGAGTGCTGGAGCCCATCGTGAAGCCCAAGGGGATCGACGATGTGCCCATCGTGACCCTGACGCTGTGGACCGACGACGAGCGTCGCGGCGGCTACGAGCTGCAGAAGGTGGCCCATGCCATCGAGACGGAGCTCAAGCGGGTCAAGGGCACGCGCGACATCTACACCATCGGCGGTCCCGACTCGGTGGTGCATGTGCAGATCGACCCGGTGAAGATGGCCGGCTACGGCCTGGCGGTGGACGATCTGCGCATGGCCCTGCAGGCCAGCAACAGTTCGCTGCCCGCCGGCGCCCTGGTGGCCGACAACCGCGAGGTGCTGGTCCAGGCCGGACGCTTCCTGAGCAATGCCGAGGAGATCCGCAACCTGGTGGTGGGCGTTCACGGCGGCGCCCCCGTCTACCTGGGTGACGTGGCCGCAGTGAACACCGGCCCCGATCAGCCCGAGCAGTACGTGTGGCTGGGCACCGGTCCGGCCGCCGGGGAGCGGGGGATCGGGCGCCAGGGCGAGTATCCGGCGGTGACCATCGCCATCGCCAAGCAGCCGGGCACCAACGCGGTGGATATCGCCAACCAGGTGATCCAGCGCTTCGAGGGCCTCAAGGGCACCTTCGTTCCCGAGGGCGTCAACGCCTATGTCACCCGCAACTATGGCCAGACCGCCGACGACAAGGCCCGGACGCTGATCAAGAAGCTCATTTTCGCCACCCTGTCGGTAGTGGCCCTGGTGCTCTTCACCCTGGGCCGCCGCGAGGCCTTCATCGTCGGTGCGGCGGTGGTGGTCACGCTGGCCATCACCCTGTTCGCTTCCTGGGCCTACGGCTTCACCCTCAACCGGGTGTCGCTGTTCGCGCTGATCTTCTCCATCGGCATCCTGGTGGACGACGCCATCGTGGTGGTGGAGAACATCCACCGTCACATGCAGATGGGCGGCAAGAGCCTGCTGGAGGCGATCCCGGTGGCGGTGGACGAGGTGGGCGGCCCCACCATCCTGGCCACCTTCACGGTCATCGCCGCACTGCTGCCGATGGCCTTCGTCACCGGCCTCATGGGCCCCTACATGGCGCCCATCCCCATCAATGCCAGCATGGGCATGCTCATCTCCCTGGCGGTGGCGTTCATCTTCACGCCCTGGTTGAGCAACAGGCTGCTGGGAGGAAAGGGGCATGCCCACGGCGAGTCCGGCGGGACGCAGGACGAGGGCGGGCTCTACGGCGTGTTCAAGCGGTTCGTGGGGCCGTTCCTGCAGCATGACCAGGGCCGCGGCAAGCGCCGCCTGCTCGGCGCGGGCATCCTGGCGCTCATACTGGTGTCGGTGAGCCTGGCGGCAGTGAAGGTGGTCGTCCTCAAGATGCTGCCCTTCGACAACAAGTCGGAGTTCCAGGTGGTGGTGGACATGCCCGAGGGCACGAGCGTCGAGCAGACCGCGCGGGTGCTGGCCGAACTGGGCCGCTACCTCGCCACCGTGCCGGAGGTGACCGACTACCAGGCCTATGCCGGGGCCGCCTCGCCCATCAATTTCAACGGCCTGGTGCGCCAGTACTACCTCCGTAGCGGCCCCAACGTGGGCGACATCCAGGTGAACCTGGTGGACAAGAAACACCGGGACCGGCGCAGCCATGACATCGCCCTGTCCATGCGCGAACCGTTGCAGGCCATCGGCAGCCGCTACGATGCCAACATCAAGATCGTCGAGGTGCCGCCCGGGCCGCCGGTCCAGGCGCCGCTGGTGGCCGAGATCTACGGCCTCGACTACGACGGGCAGGTCCGGGTTGCCAAGCAGGTGCGCAAGGTGCTGGAGAATACCGCCGACATCGTGGACGTGGACGATTCTGTGGAGTCGCCGCAGCCGAAGCTGATCCTCGATGTGGACCAGGAGAAGGCGGCCCTGCTGGGCGTCTCCCAGCAGGCGGTGGTCTCGGCCGTGCGCACGGCCCTGGAAGGGGAGGACATGAGCTATCTCCACGGCGGCCGGGTGAAGTACCCCACGCCCATCCGGGTGGAGCTGCCGGTGTCCATGAAGGACGAGGCGCGCTCGCTGCTGGATCTGCGCGTGCGCGCCCAGGACGGGGGGCTCGTGCCCTTGTCGGATCTGGTGCGGGTGGAGGAGAGCCGGCGCGAGCTGTCCATCTACTCCAAGGATCTGCTCCCGGTGGTCTATGTCACCGCCGACATGGCCGGTGAGACCGACAGTCCCCTGTACGGCATGTTCGACGCCTACTTCCAGCTGGGCGAGGAGCGCGTGGAGGGAGGGCGGCCACTCAACCAATACCTGCTGAGCCAGCCCGACGATCCCTACTTCTACGGCCTGAAGTGGGACGGGGAGTGGCAGATCACCTACGAGACCTTCCGCGACATGGGCATCGCCTACTCGGTAGGCCTTATCCTCATCTACCTGCTGGTGGTAGCCCAGTTCCGCTCCTACCTGGTGCCGCTCATCATCATGACCCCGATCCCGCTGACCATCATCGGCGTGATGCCGGGCCACGCCCTGCTGGGTGCCCAGTTCACCGCCACCTCCATGATCGGCATGATCGCCCTGGCGGGCATCATCGTGCGCAACTCGATCCTGCTGGTGGACTTCATCAACCAGCAGGTGGCGGAGGGGCTGCCGTTCCAGGAGGCGGTGATCCGGGCCGGCGCCGTGCGCGCCAAGCCCATCATGCTCACCGGCCTCGCGGCGATGCTGGGCGCGCTGTTCATCCTCGACGATCCCATCTTCAGCGGGCTGGCGGTGTCGCTGCTGTTCGGCATCTTCGTCTCCACCCTGCTGACCCTGGTGGTGATCCCGGTGATGTACTACGCCTTCAACTGGCGCCGCCTCGAGCGGGCCTGATCGGGCGGGAGAGGGTCACCGCGAAGGCGGGGCGAACCTGGGAAAGATCTTTTTTATCCGCAGATTACGCAGATTACACGGATTATTGTTCGAAACCGGTTACGCTGGCCGTCATTAACGGCACCCGCGTTCCAGGCCGCCGCTCCCGGACCTTTCCAGATGGCACGGCGGGCGCAAATGCACTCCGGCCTGGCTGCGCCACGGACAGTAAAATCGGTGCAACCTGCGTATCTGTGGATTGCGTATCTGTGGATGAAGGGTTTTCTTCGTGTCCACGCGGCAGGCGCACCTCTCCCATCCGGTCAGGTGCCAGAAGCCTGAAAGCCTGCTAACATGCCTTGATAAATTGATTTAATATCAGTCTCTCCGAATAAAGAGGGACAGAGGGCGGAGAGAGGCAGCAGACATGGCCGATCGCAGACTACAGGTCTTCCACACCGTGGCGCGGCTCCTGAGCTTCACCAAGGCCGCCGAGGCGCTGCACATGACTCAACCGGCGGTCACCTTCCAGGTGCGCCAGCTGGAGGAGTATTTCAACACGCGGCTGTTCGACCGCACCCACAACCGCATCAGTCTCACCGAGGCCGGCAAGCGGGCCTACGAGTACGCCGACCGCATCTTCAGCCTCTACGGCGAGATGGAAAACGCGGTGCGGGAGCTCACCGGCGAGATCAGCGGTGTGCTCATGATCGGCGCCAGCACCACCATCGCCGAGTACATGCTTCCGGCCCTGCTGGGGGACTTCAAGGAGAAGTACCCCGATGTCCACGTGCGCCTCAAGGTTTCCAACACCGATGGCATCGTCTCCATGGTGGAGAACAACGTCATCGACCTGGGGGTGGTCGAGGCGCCGGTGAGCAACAAGAATCTCGTGGTTGAAGTGTGCCAGATGGACGAGATGGTGATGGTGGTCCAGCCGGGCCATTCACTGGCCAGGAAGTCCAGGCTCCAGGTGAAGGACATCGGTCAGAATCCCTGGATCTGCCGCGAAGAGGGCTCCGGCACCCGCGAGGTCATTCTCGAGTACATCAGCCAGAACGGCGTCAACAGCAACGACCTCAACGTGGTGATGGAACTGGGCAGCCCCGAGTCCATCAAGGGGGCCATCGAGACCGGGATGGGGATTTCCATCCTCTCGCGCGCCACCATCCAGAAGGAGTTGCAGCTGGGCATGCTCGCGGCGGTCCCCCTGGAGCCGCCCCTCCTGCGTCCCTTCTCCTTCGTGCACCAGAAGCAGAAGTTCCGTCTGCGGGCGATGGACGAGCTGCTGACCTTCGCCCGCCACTACTGCAGCGAACTGCGCAGCAACGCCGAGGTGGCCCTGTCGTCGAAGAAGTAGGCAGCGGGCGCCGGGGAGGCGCCCGCTGGTACCCATCCGGCGGGCGCAGGTACCCATGAAGTCTGGTGCGTCACTGATTGCCGAGCCGTACACTACCGTCCCCATGACACCCGAGCAGAAGAAACTGCTGCGTTACTTCTCCGAGCTGCAGTCCGGCGATCGGGAGACGCTGCTGGCGTTCGCCGAATTCCTGGCCGGACGCGGCGGTGAGAAGGCGGAGCAGCCCCTCGCCGAACCGAAAAACATCCCCCGCCCCGAGCATGAGAGCGTGGTGGCGGCCATCCGCCGCCTGTCGGCCTCCTATGCCATGCTGGACAAGGCCAAGGTGCTCAACGACGCCTCGGCGCTGATGGCGCAGCACGTGCTGCACGGACGCGAGGCGGTGTCGGTCATCGACGAGCTCGAGGTGCTGTTCGAGCGCCACTACCGGCGCATGCTCGAGCAGCGGGAGCAGGCCAAGTGATCCGGATCTTCTCCGGCTGGTTCCGGCGCTACTTTTCCGACCCCCAGGCGGTCATCCTGGTGGTCCTGCTGGTGGTGGGTTTTTCGGTGGTGCTCACCCTCGGCTATACCATCGCGCCGGTCCTCGCCGCCATCGTCATCGCCTACCTGCTCGAAGGGGCGGTGGAGATGCTGCTGCGCTGGCATGTGCCGCGCATGCCGGCGGCGTTCCTGGTGTTCGTGGCCTTTCTGGGGCTGCTGCTGTTCATCTTCTTCGGCCTGATGCCGCTGCTGTGGCAGCAGGTCACCACCTTCGTCAACGAACTGCCGAGCATGCTCACCCTGGGGCAGAAGGCCCTGTTGCGGCTGCCGCAGATGTACCCCGACTTCGCCACCGAGGAGCAGATTCTCGAGTTCATCGCCACCATCCGCGCCCAACTGGGCGAATGGGGCTCCAGCGTCCTCTCCTACTCGCTGTCCTCGATCCCCGATCTCATCACGCTGGTGGTCTACCTGATCCTGGTACCGCTGCTGGTGTTCTTCTTCCTCAAGGATCGGGACCTGATCCTGGACTGGATTACCAGCCGCCTGCCCCGTGACCGCGCGCTGGCCAACCAGGTATGGCGGGAGATGGACAGCCAGATCGGCAACTACGTGCGCGGCAAGATTCTGGAGATCATCATCGTGGGCGTGACCACCTACCTGGTGTTCCTGCTCCTGGGGCTGCGCTACGCCATGCTGCTGGGGCTGATTACCGGTCTGTCGGTGGTGATCCCCTACATCGGCGCGGCGGTGGTGACCATCCCCGTGGTCATGGCCGGCTTCTTCCAGTGGGGGTGGGGTGCGGACTTCGCCTGGCTGGTGGCCGCCTACCTGGTGATCCAGGCCCTGGACGGCAATGTGCTGGTGCCGCTGCTGTTCTCGGAGGCGGTCAAGCTGCACCCGGTGGCCATCATCGTGGCGGTGCTGGTGTTCGGCGGCATCTGGGGCTTCTGGGGCGTGTTCTTCGCCATCCCGCTGGCCACCCTCGTCAAGGCCGTCCTCAACGCCTGGCCCCGGACCGAGGAGGAGCCGGCCCCGCAACCGCCCGTGGAAACCGCCTGAGCCTTCCCGCCACTCACGAGGGCTCTTTTCACAGCGGAGGATCTATTCACCACGAAGGCACGAAGGACACGCAAAAGGATTCAACCGCAGATTACGTTGATTTTCGTTGATTGGCATGTACCCCTGGAAGAAGTGCCCAGTAAGCAGGTAGGCGTGATCTGAACACCAGGCTGACTGACGCCGGTTCCGGAACAGAACCTGCCATGGCCCGATGACCATCCGGTTTGCCCAGAAAAATCAGCGTTAATCAACGTAATCTGCGGTTGGATCGCTTTTGTCCTTCTTCAGTTTTCTTCGTGCCTTCGTGGTGAACAGGCAGTTTCAACGCATGAGACCTCACAATACCTCGGTGGCGTAGTCGGCCAGGCGCGAGCGCTCGCCGCGGCGCAGGGTGACGTGGCCGCTGTGCTCCCAGCGCTTGAAGCGATCCACCACGAAGGTGAGGCCGGAGCTGGTCTCGGTGAGGTAGGGGGTGTCAATCTGGCTCACGTTGCCGAGGCAGACGATCTTGGAGCCCGGCCCGGCGCGGGTGACCAGGGTTCGCATCTGCTTGGCCGTGAGGTTCTGGGCCTCGTCGATGATGATGAACTTGTTGAGGAAGGTGCGCCCGCGCATGAAATTGAGCGAGCGGACCTTGATCCGGCTCTGGAGCAGGTCGTTGGTGGCGGCGCGGCCCCAGTCGCCGCCCTCCTGGGGCTGGGTCAGCACCTCCAGGTTGTCCATCAGCGCGCCCATCCAGGGCGTCATCTTCTCCTCTTCGGTGCCTGGCAGGAAGCCGATGTCCTCGCCCAGCGGGACTGTGGCCCGGGTCATGATGATCTCCCGGTAGCGGCGCTCGTCCAGGGTCTGGGTCAGGGCCGCGGCCAGGGTCAGCAGGGTCTTGCCGGTGCCGGCCACGCCGAGCAGGCTGACGAAGTCGATCTCCGGGTCCATCAGCAGGTTCAGGGCGAAGTTCTGCTCCCGGTTGCGGGCGCTGATGCCCCAGACCTTGCGGCTCTGGGCACGGTAGTCGGTCACCAGTTCGATGATGGCGGCGCCCGACTCCAGCCGGCGTACCACGCTCTCGAAGCCCTGCTCCTCCGGTGTGAACAGAAACTGGTTCGGGTACCAGTCGGTCACATCCGGTCCCGTGACGCGGTAGTAGGTGCGTCCGCTCTCCTGCCATGATTCCAGGTCCCGCCCGTGGCTGTCCCAGAAGTCGCCCGGGAGCTCCAGTGCGCCGGTGAACAGCAGGTTGACGTCATCCAGGACCTGGTCGTTGTAGTAGTCCTCCGCATGGATACCCACCACGGAGGCCTTGATGCGCAGGTTGATGTCCTTGGAAACCAGGGTGACGCGGTTTCCGCCGCGCTCCTCCTGCAGTTTCAGCGCGGTGGCCAGGATGCTGTTGTCCGGGGTGTTGCCCGGGAGCGTGTTGGGCAGGTTGGAGGGCAGGTTCTCGGTCTGGAAGAACAGGCGCCCGCGGCCGTTGTTCTCGCCCAGCTTGAGATTGGTCTCCAGCTGCAGTCCGGCATGGATTTCATCCATGGACACGCGGGTGAGCAACTCGTCCAGGAACCGGGTGGCCTGGCGCACGTTGCGGGAGACTTCGGACACCCCCTTCTTGGCCCGGTCGAGCTCCTCGAGCACCACCATGGGCAGGTAGATGTCATGTTCCTTGAAACGGAAGATGGCGGTGGGATCGTGCATCAGCACGTTGGTGTCGAGGACGAACAGGCGCTTGCCTTCGATACTCGCTTTGCTCATGGGCGTCGGGCTCTCGGGGCGCACGGGGCGCCCGGCTGGTTCCTGGTCAGGGGGGAGTTCGACAACGGTCGCGGCGGGACGGGCTACAGGCTCTTCAGCGCCTGCAGCACTTCGTCCAGGTGGCCTTTCACCTTCACCTTGCGCCATTCCCGGCGCAGCACGCCGTCGGCGTCGACGAGAAAGGTGCTGCGCTCGATGCCACGCACCTGCTTGCCGTACATGTTCTTGAGCCTGATCACGTCGTAAAGGGCGCAGGCCTGCTCTTCGGTATCGGCGAGGAGGGGGAAGGGGAAGCCGTGCTTGGCGGAGAAGTTCTCGTGGGTCCTGGCGCTGTCCCGGGAAATGCCCAGCACTTCCGCGTCCAGCGCCTGCAGCTCCGCGTAGTGATCGCGGAAGTCCTGTCCTTCCTGGGTGCAGCCCGGCGTGTTGTCCTTTGGGTAGAAGTAGATCACCACCTTGCGTCCCCGCAGCGCCGAGAGGCGGACGCTGCCGCCGCCGGTTGCCTGCAGCTCGAAGTCGGGGGCAGGCTGGTCGATGACAGGCTGGTTCATGCCTCGGAATTCTCCTTGTGGGTCAGCGCCGCGGAACCTCTCATGCCTTGGCCGGTTCGAGGACCCCGTCCAGATTGAGCTCGTCGCAGAAGATCAGGAACTGTTCGCGCAGGGTGGCAATGTGGATGTTGGCGGGCACGTCGACGGTCATGCTCAGGGAGAACATGGGGGTCCCGGTGTGCGGCGCGAAGTAGGTGTCGGTGTAGAGGTCGCGGATGTTGATGTTCTGCACCGAGAAGAAATTGGCGATCTGGTGCACGATGCCCGGATGGTCCAGGGCCACCACGTTGACCGAGTAGGGCAGCAGCCGCAGATCATGGCTTCCGGAACCGGTGCGGCGGCTGATGATGGTGAGCTCGAGCTGTTTTTCCAGCGCCTGGATGGAGCTCTCCATCTTGGCGATGGCATTCCAGTTGCCGGACAGCAGCATCAGGATGGCGAACTCGCCGCCGAGCACCGTCATGCGGCTGTCGACGATATTGCATTCGTTGTCCAGGACGGCCTTGCTCAGGCGGTCCACGATGCCGGGCCGGTCATGGCCCAGGGCGGAGAGGACGAGGAGATTCTGCGCGGGTTGCTTGGGGCTGGAGTCAGTACGCACGTTGGCTGGTCGGGCTTGGCGCGGCCGCACCCCGCCGCCGGGTCGTTCCGGGGGGTCCGCGTCGGTCCGCCGGACTTGCCCCCCTGTCCGGCAGTTTATCACGCCTGCCGACGCCTGCCGCAAGCGTGCGGCGCAGTCCGGTCCGTATCCTTGATTCATTCACCGCCAAGACGCCAAGTGCGCCAGGATTCCATCAATGCCGGGTGATGTGGAACCGTGACCTGCGGTGCTCCCTGGCAGGCGCAGGCCCATCTGCTTGGCAGCGGTTGCGCCGCTGCCGGATCGGGCTGGATGAATCCGGCCCTGCATCTTGTCGGACTTGGCGTCCTTGGCGTCCTTGGCGTCTTGGCGGTGATTGCCCGCGGTCGGGCGCCGAAGACGGGCAGCTCAGAGCTTGACGGCGCGGAGTTGCTCGGCGGCTATCTCGGGGCTGATGGTGCTCACGAACAGGCCCGAACCCAGCTCGAAACCGGTGGGAATGCTGGTGCGCGGGCAGATCTCCAGGTGCCAATGGTAGCTGGGGGCGCAGTCCGCATACTCCGGGCCGTGGGGCTGGGTGTGGAGGAAGTAGTTGAACTGGGCGCCGCCGATGACCGCGTCCAGCCGCGCCATGGTGCGCCGGAGCACCCGGGCGAAGTCGGCCAGGTCGGCCTCGTCGAGCCGGGTGTAGTCGCTCTGGTGTTCCAGCGGCAGGATGTGCACCTCCCACTCGAAGCGGCTCGCGAAGGGCTTGATGGCGATGAACCGCTCACCCCTTTCCACCACGTACTGGCCCACATTGATGCGCCGGCGGATGGTGCCGGAGCTGCGGTCGTAGATGGTGGCCTCGAAGGTCAGCGCCTCGTCGATGAGGGTGCAGAAGATGCACTGCTGGTGCTTGCGGTAGTGGGCCCGGCTGTTCTCCACCTCGTCGTGGACGTTCTGCGGCACCACGGGCGTGGCGATGATCTGGCTGTGGGTATGGGGGATGCTGGCCCCCGCCGCGGGGCCGAAGTTCTTGAACGCCAGGACATAGCGCAGCCGCTCGTCGGAGGCGTACAGCTCGCGCATGCGGTCGCGGAAGACGCGGAACATCAGCGCGATGTGGGGCTCGGTCATCTCGTGCAGCGCGATGCCGTGCGCGTTGTGGTCGATGACCACCTCGTGGCGGCCGTAGCCGTCGATGGCCTGCTGCAGGCCGAACATCAGCGTGGAACGGCTGCGGTCGTCTCCGAGCACGGGATAGAGGTTCTCCACGATGCGCACTTCCCAGTCCTGTTCGTCGGGATAGGCGGCGATGGTGGGAGGGGTCTTGTCCTCGTTGCCACGGCAGAAGGGGCAGGTATCCACGTGCTTGCGGGTATCGCGCGGGGCGAGTTCCTCCGCCTTGCGCGGGCGCATGCCGCGGGCGGTGGCTACCAGGACCGACTCGGCCGGCACGATGGGGTTGATGCGGATTTCGCGGATGCTCTCCTGCGCTTCTGTCATGGGTCTCCTCCCCGAGGCTGTTGCGGGCCCGGGTGAGCATACCCCAGCCGTGGCCGGCCCGGGGTATAAAGTATCAATACGGGCATAGTCCGGCCTTATTGAAATCAATCGGTTCCGGCGCCCGGGCAGAACCCGCCTTGTCACAGGGTTGGCGCCCCATTAACATCTCCAGTTTATCCAACCTCGCTGGAGACCTTCCATGTTTCAAGGCAGTATGGTGGCGCTGGTCACGCCCATGCGCGCGGATGGCGCCGTGGACGAGGATTCGCTGCGCAAGCTGGTCGATTTCCACGTGGAGAACGGCACCGACGCCATCGTCGCGGTCGGTACCACGGGCGAGTCGTCAACCCTGGATGAGCGCGAGCATTGCGAGGTCATCCGCATGGTGGTGGAGCAGGTCGCCGGGAAGCTGCCGGTCATCGCCGGGACCGGAGCCAACTGCACCCGTGAGGCCATCGCGCTGACGCGCTGCGCCATGGAGGCGGGAGCCGATGCCTGCCTGCTGGTCACGCCTTACTACAACAAGCCTACCCAGGAAGGCCTCTATCTCCACTACAAGGCCATCGCCGAGGCCGTGCCGATTCCGCAGATCCTCTACAACGTGCCCGGGCGCACCGCCTGTGACATGCTGCCGGAGACGGTGGAGCGGCTGTCCCACATCTCCAACATCGTGGGCATCAAGGAAGCCACCGGCAACCTGGACCGGGGCCGGCGCATCCTCGAGCTCTGCGGCGAGCGGCTCGATCTCTACAGCGGTGACGATGCCACGGCGATGGAGCTCATTCTGCTGGGCGCCAAGGGCAATGTCTCGGTCACCGCCAACGTGGCCCCGAAGCAGATGCATGAGCTCTGCGCCGCGGCCAATGCCGGCAACCGGGAGACGGCGAGCGCCATCAACGACCGGCTCATGCCTCTGCACAAGAAGCTGTTCGTGGAGGCGAATCCCATCCCGGTCAAGTGGGCCCTGTACGAGATGGGCCTGATCCCCCCCGGCATCCGCCTGCCGCTCACCTTCCTCTCCGAGCCGAACCGGCCGGTGGTGCGCGAGGCGATGCAGGCAGCTGGTATCCTCTAAGTGACAGAATGACAGGGAAGGGCGCAAGTTGACTATGAATACGAGACAGAACAAGTGGGTGGGGCCGCTCGCGGCGGCAGCGCTCGCCCTGGCACTGAGCGGTTGCGGCAGTTCGTTCTCCGTCTTCGGGGAGAACGGCATCGTCAAGGACCGTGCGGCGGACTACAAGCAGGCCCGCACCGAATCCTCGCTGGAGATCCCGCCCGATCTCTCCAGCTCCAGCATCGACGACGCGATGGTGGTGCCGGACATCAATCCGCGCAGCACCGCCACCTACTCCCAGTACGCCGCCGAGCGCAGCGGACCGCGCGCGGTCCAGACCCAGACCGCCGTGCTGCCGGAGAACCCCGACATCCGCGTGATGCGTGACGCCGACCGGCGCTGGCTGGTGGTGAATGCCGCCCCGGAGGCCGTCTGGCCGCGCATCCGCGAATTCTGGCTCCAGGCCGGGTTCCTGCTCAAGATCGACGATCCCCAGACCGGTATCCTGGAGACCGACTGGGCGGAGAATCGCGCCGATATCCCCAAGGGCTTCATCCGCGACATGCTGGGCAAGGTCTTCGAGCAGCTCTACTCCTCGGCCACCCGGGACAAGTTCCGCGTACGCCTGGAGCGGGGTCAGCGCGACGGCACCACCGAGATCTACCTGACCCACTTCGGCGTCGAGGAGGTGGTCACCGGCGGCGCCACGCCGGCCTCGGAAACCGGCACCGTCTGGAAGCGGCGGCCCCGTGAGCCCGAGCTGGAAGCCGAGATGCTCAACCGCCTGATGGTCTACCTCGGCACCGAGGAGCGCCAGGCCCGTGCCCTGCTCGCCGCCGGCCAGGGCCAGGCGGACCAGGCCCAGCGGCCCCGCGCCGCACTGTCCCGCGGCGCCGACGGGCTGGCCGTGCTGGCGATGGAGGACGATTTCTCCCGCGCCTGGCGCCGGGTGGGCATCGCCCTGGACCGCACCGGCTTCACGGTGGATGACCGTGACCGCTCCCGCGGTATCTACTACGTGCGCTACAACGATCCGCTTGCCGACACCAAGAAGAAGGAGGGGCTGCTGTCCAAGCTCGCCTTCTGGCAGGACGACGATGAAACCGGCGCCAAGGGCACCAGCTACCTGGTGCGGCTGGTTACCGGAGACGGGGCCGGGACCCGCGTCGTGGTCCTCGACGAGGCAGGCCAGCCGGAGCGCAGTGACACCGCCTATCGCATCCTGAGCCTGCTGGAAGAACAGCTCAAGTAGTGCGCTTCGCCTCGCTGGGCAGCGGCAGCCGCGGCAATGGAACCCTCGTGGAAGAGGGTTCCACCTGCCTGCTGATCGACTGCGGCTTCTCGGCCCGGGAAACCGAACGGCGTCTGGCCCGCCTGGGCCGGGCGCCCGGGGATCTGAGCGCACTGCTGGTCACCCACGAGCATGGTGACCACCTGCGGGGTGTCGGCGTGCTGGCCCGGCGCTACCGGCTCCCGGTCTGGATGACGCCCGGGACCCGTGCCGCCTGCGCCGGCGAGGAGATTCCACGACTCGAGCTGTTCAATGCCCATGAGCCCTTCGCCCTGGAAGCGATCGAGGTTACTCCCTATCCCGTCCCCCACGATGCCCGCGAGCCGGCCCAGTTCCGCTTCGGCAACGGTGCCGCCACCCTCGGCCTGCTGACGGACAGCGGCTGGATCACCCCCCACATCGTGGCGACGCTTGCCCGCTGCGACGCCCTGCTGCTGGAGTGCAACCACGACCCGGAACTGCTGGCCAGCGGTCCCTATCCCCGGTTCCTGAAGGAGCGGGTGGGTGGCCGACTCGGCCACCTGAGCAATCAACAGGCCGTGGAGCTGCTGTCGGGGGTGGACCGGCGGCGGTTGCAGCATGTGGTCGCGGCGCACCTGAGCGAGAAGAACAACACCCCGGCCCACGTCCGGTCCGGTCTCGCCGGCGTGCTCGGTTGCCAGCCGGAGGAGATCGACGTGGCCTGCCAGGAACAGGGCTTCGGCTGGCGCGAAGTCCGCTGAGGGGGCGCTTTTTTCTCCACAGATTACGGAGATTGCACCGGTTTCATGGCTGGTTCAGAGCGTAGTGCTGGTCCTCCGGCCGGGTGCGGGATCGGCGGTGTTGTTCCGGGGCGGGAACATAGGGACCTCCAGGGCACCGGGCCGACGGGAAATCACCGGATAATCCGTGGATGGATTCTGTGTAAACCGCAGTGATTCCGGACCGGCGGCAGGTTGTTGCGCCGGGCGTGACGGGGTATCCTTATGCGCCTTCAGGAGAGGTGCCGGAGCGGCCGAACGGGCTTGACTCGAAATCAAGTGACCCCTCACGGGGTCCGTGGGTTCAAATCCCACCCTCTCCGCCAAAGTGACAGAAACGGAATGGAAAAGGCCTGCGCGTGGCGCAGGCCTTTTTTATTCGCAGGTCGGGCGCGCAGGGTCCCCTGTCCGTGCGGCGGCCCCGCCACGGGAGGGTGCGCATGCTGCCACCTTCCGGTTGCTGCCGCTGTTCCTCTGTCGGCGCCGGTCCCGCTTCAGGACATGTAGGACTTCGCCTCCTCGCCCGGATAGGGCAGGCCGGCGATGCGCCAGATGGCCAGGCAGCTGCCGAACAGGCCGTAGATCTCGTCCTTCGAGAGCCGTGTCTCGCGGCACACCTGGCGCATGTTGGGTATGGCGCCCAGCCGCTCGAACTTGCTGCGCACCTGGCGCAGCACCCGCCAGTGATCTTCGGTAAGGCCTTCCAGACCCTCCAGCGCAGCGATGTCGGCGGCGATGTCCTCGGTCCAGAAACGATGGTCATGGAGAAAGCCCTCCTCGTCGAAGAGCGGGTTGGCGGTGGGCGGTGTCCGGGTTTCTGGCGTGGTTGTCTGCATGGAACAGTCCTCCGTGTCCAACAGCGGCGGCCTGTCCCGTGGCATTCCATCGGGATCAGGTCCATGGCAGAAATTGTCCTCCCCGGAAGAAATCATGTTAAATAATATTTAGATTGGAACTATCACGAAAAATGATATGGAACTGCGGCAGCTTCGCTCCCTGATCGCCGTTGTGGAGGCTGACTTCAGCGTCAGTCGCGCCGCCGAGCGGCTGCACCTGGTCCAGCCCGCGGTCTCCCAGCATCTCAAGCAGCTGGAGGAGGAGCTGGGCACGCTGCTGTTCTCCCGCCAGGGCAAGCGCCTTGCGGGCCTCACGGAGGCGGGCGAGCGGGTCCTGGTGCATGCGCGACGGGTGCTCTCGGGTACGGCCAGCATCCTGGCCGTGGGCCAGGACCACACCGGGCATGACAGCGGCGTGCTACGCATCGGCGCCACCCATACCCAGGCCCGCTACGTCCTGCCTCCGGTCATCCGCAGGTTCAGGGAGGAGTACCCTCGGGTCGAGCTGCAGATCCTCCAGGGCACGCCGCAGCAGCTCGCGGTCATGACCGTGCGGGATCAGGTGGATCTCGCCATCTGCACCGAGGCGCTGCACGACTACCCGGGCCTGGCGACCCTTCCCAGCTATCGCTGGAACCGCTGCCTGATCGCCCCCCTCGGTCACCCGCTGCTCGAAGTCAGCCCCGTCACTCTGGGCCGGCTCTGCGAGTACCCGATCATCACTTATGTGGCCGGCTTCACCGGGCGCAGGCAGTTCAGCGACACTTTCGCGCGGGTGGGCCTCAGACCCCGCGTGGTGCTGAGCGCCACCGATACGGACATCATCAAGACCTACGTGAGAGAGGGCATGGGGGTGGGCATCATCGCCGCGCCGGCGTTCGAGCCGGTGAACGACGCGGATCTGGGCAGGCGTGATCTGAGCCACCTGTTTCCCTGGGAAACCACTCGTATCGCCTATCTGCGTGAGCGCTACCTGCGCCGGTTCCAGGAGCGGTTCATCGAGATCTTCAAGGAGGAGGCCGACAGGATGGCGCTCGGGAGTCGGGCGCCGCGCGTCCCTCCCGGCCCGGGTTGAGTGCCGGTTCGTCGACCCTGGATGAGCGATGGGCGGCAGGGGGCGTGGATCTGCAACCGCCCGCGGCGCGGTCGGGGCCTCCCGGCCGGGAGAGGGTGGGGTCATGCCGCTGGCGGCGACACGCCGCCGGGTCAGATCCCCCAGTCGTCCCAGCGCTCCAGGTGGCGCGCCTGCATGGCCGTCAGCTGGCTGCGGTAGTACTGCAGCTGCACATGGGCCGTGCGGGTGTCGACGTGCCCGCACACCTCGAGGGCCTGCTCCAGGCGCTGGATGGCGTCAACGATCTCGGTGCGCGAGGGACCCGACGGGGATGTCACGGTTTGCGCGCGCATGCGGTCTCCAGGCACACGCCTTGACGGCTCTAGAGCATTAGAGCCTGCGGCCGTCGATTCGTTGCATCATCGGCCGGTCGCAGCGGAACTTCCGGCTTGATCGATCCCGGCGCAGGCGGCGTCGCGCCCTGCGGACGCCTGCCGGATAAACGGCGCGCCAGGTACTGTTTTCCGGCCTCTCTGCATCCGGAGGTGACGTGACGGGGCGCCGGGATCCGGTGGGGATACGATCCCGGGCGCGCAGTGACCGGGTCGCCTCAGACCTGGGCGGAAACCGCAAGACTGTAGAGGGCGGTGACCACGGCGAACAGCAGCATTCCCGCGGGCCAGCGTCGGGTACGGCGCTCGGGATGGCGGGGATCGAGCGCCATGATGGCGGAAACGCGGTTGCGGACCTGGTCCTGCATGAAAACGGTGTGACTGCGCATGGCATGGGACTCCTCTGGTTGGGAGGGAGGGGCATCCTGCCGGGCCGCATGGTCAGCCGTACTCCATTCGTTCTCCCTTGGGTCAGAGATTAGACGAGAACGAATGGAGAACGCAAGGGGCGGGTGCGGATTCATCCGCACCTGGGCGCCGGGGGCAGTGATTTACCTGGCCGGATGAACCCGGTACCACGCGCTCGGAGTGATGGGTGATGGGTGATGGGTGATGGGGTGGTTATAAGGAGAACGCCACAATTTCCATCACTTCATGAAACAGCGCTCGTCATCGTGAGTGCGTGAGTGCGTGAGTGGGTGAGGTGAGCGCTGTGCCCATTCCCGCACTCCCGCGCCCTTCAGCCTTGCTTCCCTTTCCCGCCCCGCAGGGGTCCCGCTCACAACAGCGGCGCCAGGGTCCGGGCGGTGGCGGCCAGCAGGCGGGTGCGGTAGGGACGGCGGCGCAGCTCGGGCAGGGTGACGGGGGTGGCCTCGGCCTGGATGGCCTGGAACGAGACCTCGAGCGCATTGGCCATGATGGGGCCGTAGAAGAAGGCGTTGGCCTCGAAGTTCAGGCGGAAGCTGCGCCGGTCGAGGTTGGCCGAACCCACGGTGGAGAAACAGCCGTCGACGGTGGTGGTCTTGGCGTGGAGCATGTGCTGGGGCAGCTCAAAGATGCGCACGCCCGCTTCCAGGAGTTCCGCGTAGAAGGAACGTCCGGCGTGGAGCACCAGGGGATGGTCGGAGTTGCCGGGGAGTACAAGGCGGACGTCCACACCGCGCAAGGCCGCGGTCTGGAGCGACATGAGCATCGCCTGATCGGGGACGAAGTAGGGCGTCTCGATCCAGATCCGCTCCCGGGCCAGGTTGAGCGCGGAGAAGAGCAGGGTGTGGATGGAGCGCCAGCGCAGGTCCGCCGGGCCGCTGGCCAGGAACTGCACCCAGGCCTCTCCCACCGGGTCGACCTGGGGGAAATAGTCCGGCATGGCGAGATCCTCGCCGGCGGCGTGGTACCAGTCCTGGGCGAATATCTCCTGCAACTGGACCACGGCCGGACCGCTCACCTCCACGTGGGCGTCGCGCCATGGGGTTGCCAGTCCGGCGTATTCGTCGCCCACGTTCATGCCGCCCGTGAAGGCCGCGCTGCCGTCCACCACCACCACCTTGCGGTGGTTGCGGAAGTTCAGCGCCAGCTGGCGGCTGAAGATATTGACCGGCAGGAACCGTTCCACCCGGCCGCCCACCGCCAGCAGCGGGGCGAAAAAAGCCGGCCGGGTGGTGCGTGATCCCACGTCATCCACCAGTACCCGGACTTCCACGCCCCGGCGCACGGCCCGGATCAGTGCGTCGCGGAGCCGGGTGCCGGTCCGGTCCGGCTTCCAGGTGTAGTAGAGCAGGTGGAGGTGGTGGCGGGCCGCCTCCATCGCCGCGATGATCGCATCGAAGCAGTGGTCGCCATCCCGGTAGAGGGTCACCCGGTTGCCGGAGAGCGGACCGCTGGCATCGAGGCGGCGGGCCAGGGCGAGCAGTTCCGGGCGCACCGGGGGGGTGTCCGCTCTCTGGCGGGCCTCGACGGTGATCTCGCTGGTCAGTGGATGCAGCTGGGGGGCGAGCCGGCTCTCCGAGCGGCGCCGGCGGCGCCGGCGCAGGTTGAGTCGGGTGGTCCCCAGTATCCAGAAGGCCAGCAGACCCAGGAAGGGGAGCAGCACGATGAGCAGGATCCAGGCCAGCGTGGCTCCCGATTCACGCTGCTGGAGCAGGATCTTGGGCACCAGCAGCAGCACGATGCCGAGATCCAGCATGATAATCGCGGTCCCAATCCAGAAATCGAGGCTGGTGAAGGGGGCGTCCATCATGTGCGTGGCAGGGTCGGCGCCCGCGCTCAGCGCAACCGCACCTGCAGTTTCCCCACCGTCTTGTAGAGCAGGCCGAGGGGGTGCTTGCGGGAGAAGGTGATGATGCGGGTGCCGGCCGGGTAGAACACGTGGTAAGTCAGGAACAGGTGGATGGTCTCCTCCCCCTCGAGCAGGCCGCGCAGGCGATCCAGGGCGGTGGTGTCGGGCAGGCTCGGTAGCGTGATGCGGGTGTCGTTCACCTGGATGTATTCGGGGCAGATGGTCACTTCCGGCGTGGCCCGCTCCTGGTGCATCAGCTCGCGCAGGATTTCGCGCCGCTCCCTCGCGGCGAGAATGACGCCCACCCGGTCTTCACCGACGAGCCAGGTGAGCGCCCCGGTCTCGTCGGCCACCGCGTCGTGCTCGCCGAAGGCCTGGCACCAGTTGAAATAGTAGGCGGCGTAACGCTCTACCTGTCGTTTGATCGCCACGCGCTTCTTCCTCTCCCCGGACGATGGCGCCTGCCCCCTCGGCCCGAAACCGGGGGGGCCGGGTGGCCTGCGCCGTGACGGGGGTTCAATCGTTCCCCGTCCTGGCTTCGCTGTCCCTGCTGAAGGCGTGGGCAAGCGCATCGATGATGGTGCTCATCACCTGCCGGATAGCCTTCTCCTTGTTGTCGTTGACGATGATGTTGATGCTGTTGCTCGGGTCCTGCTCGGCTTGGGAGAGCAGGTCCGACTGCAGGCGCCAGATGTCGTCGAAATGATCCAGGTAGCGCTCGGTACGGCGATCGGGCACCTTGCGACCGCGGCCGCGGATGCGGGCGCGCAGCTGCTCGGGCTTGAGGACGGCGAGGAGGATGGGTACCACGATGGCATCGGTATCGTGGGGAACCCGCTGCAGCACCGCGGGATGCAGGTGCACGCCCTCGATGACCAGCGACACCCGTTCGGTGAGCGCGCGCTGGATCGCGGCCTGGACGGCCACGGAGACCAGCTCCGCCTGGGCGTGATAGCCATCCAGCACGGCGTTCGCTCCCGGTTCGCGGCCCATCCGGCTGCCCGGCAGTGCCCGCCAGGCGGTGAAGGAGGAGGCGTGCAGCACCGGCATCAGCTGTTTCGGCACCAGCATGCGCATCACCTCGCGCAGCATGTCGGTTGACTGGGTGCGGGCGCTGTCCAGCCGGTGGGCGATATCGTTGGCGATGGTGCTCTTGCCCGAGCCCGGCACGCCGCCGATGAGCAGCAGCAGGGGCCGGCCGCTGTGGAGGAACTCCATCCACACCAGGTAGCGGCGGGCGGATCCCGCGCCGAGGTCCTCCTTCAGCCGCCGATAGGTGAGGCGGCGCAGGTGGTGGGAACTGGTGTGGGTGGCGTTCTCCCGCAGCAGCTCCACGTGCACCTTGCGGGTGATGTCCGCCGATTCCTCGGTGGTGAGCCCGCACGATTCCAGGCAGCGCCGCAGCTCCGCGCGGGAGAAGGGTGACACGTTGCCGGCGGCGGTGCGGACCTGGATGGCCTCCACGCCCCGTCCGCTGGCCTGGTAGGCGCGCGTCTGCTCGGGCGACGCCAGCCGCTGCAGCCGGCGCAGCACCAGCCGGCGCAGTTCGGCGGTGCTGATCTCGCGGATCTCTCCCGCACTCTCACCCAGCTCGGTGCGAATGGCCGAGGCGATATCGTAGGCGCGCTCGAAGGCGAGGCCGGCATCCTGCAGGGAGCGGGTGAGGATGCCGCGCAGGAAGGGAACCCGGGTGCCTTCACCGGGGTCGGTGACCAGGATCTTGGCCATGGGGCTGCGGTTTGCCTCCAGTCTGTGTCAGGGTGTGACAAAGGCCGTGAAGAGTAGGGTCTTGGCGGTTCTGTGGCGTTACACTCCGGTAATGATGTCATCATAACAGGGGCGGCATGCCGGCCGCACCCGGACACGCAGGGGGGGATGCATGTTCAGAACCGCCGAACTGGGCCGGAAAATCCCGAAAGCCGAGTACAAGGAGATCGAGCCGGTACTCCGCCAGGAGCTGCTGGAGCTGCAGCAGACCCTCCGCGTGGAGGACGGATTTCCCGTCATCATCATCTTCGCCGGTGTGGATGGCGGCGGCAAGAATGCCACCGTCAACCGGCTCAACGCCTGGATGGACCCGCGCTGGCTCATCACCCGCGCCTACGGGGAACCCTCCGACGAGGAGCGCGAGCGGCCCGAGTACTGGCGCTACTGGCGCGACCTGCCGCCGAAGGGACGCATCGGCCTGTTCCTGCGCTCGTGGTACTCGCGGCCGGTGATCGACCGGGCCTACGGCAGCATCGACGAGGCGGATTTCGACGAGCGGCTGGATCGGGTCATCAATTTCGAGAATGCCCTGGCCGACGATGGCGCGCTCATCATCAAGTTCTGGATGCACCTGAGCCGCGAGGCGCAGAAGAAGCGTCTCAAGGCGCTGGAAAAGGATCCGCTGACCCGCTGGCAGGTGACCGAGACCGACTGGCACCACTGGCGCCTCTACGACCAGTTCCTCGAGGCCGGGGAGCGGGTCATCATGCGCACCAGCACCGGCAAGGCCCCCTGGTCGATCGTCGAAGGGGTGGATCCCTACTACCGCAGCGTCACTGTGGGGCGCACCATCCGCGACGCGGTGCGCCGGCGTCTGGAGGAGGTGGCCGCCCGCCGCCGGCTCCAGGCCGAGATGCAGGCCGGCAAGGAGGAGGCGAAGCCCGTGCGCCGCAGGCGCCCCGCCGCCGGGACGGAGCCGGAGCCGCCGGCGCCGGTGACGGTGCTCGACACCCTCGAGATGAAGCACCTGGACAAGCGGGGGTACCGGAAGGCCTACAAGCAGCTCCAGGGCCGCCTCAACGAGCTGCAGCGGCGGGCGCAGGAGCGGAAAATCTCCACCATTCTCGTCTTCGAGGGCCCCGATGCCGCCGGCAAGGGCGGCGCCATCCGCCGGGTGACCGAATCGCTCGATGCCCGCAACTACCAGGTGCTGCCGTTCGCCGCGCCCACCGACGAGGAGAAGGCCCAGCACTACCTGTGGCGCTTCTGGCGCCACCTCTCCCGGGCCGGCCGGGTGACCCTGTTCGATCGCAGCTGGTACGGCCGGGTGCTGGTGGAGCGGGTGGAGGGATTCGCCGGCGAGACCGAGTGGCGGCGGGCCTACTCCGAGATCAACGATTTCGAGGCCCAGCTCATCGAGCACGGGATCGTGCTGATGAAGTACTGGGTCCACATCAGCAAGGAGGAGCAGCTGCGCCGCTTCCAGGACCGCGAGCAGACGCCGCACAAGCGCTGGAAGCTCACCGCGGATGACTGGCGCAACCGCGAGAAGTGGAACGACTACCTGCTGGCGGTCAACGACATGGTGGAGCACACCAGTACCCGGCTGGCGCCCTGGAACCTGGTGGAGGGAGACGACAAGCCCTATGCGCGGATCAAGGTGATGACCACCCTGTGCGACAAGCTGGAGCAGGTGCTGGGAGAGGAGTGATCCCCCTCCGGGGGCTTATACTGGACCCGGCATGGCCAGGCCCGGGCCCCCGCCGGGAGGCGGGGTCAAGGAGCGGCTTGCCGGATGTGTCTTTGCCAGGGTCGTGGACGATCATCAGAGGAGAGGAGCGGACGGTGTTCAAGAACCCCATTGCGAGCCTGCTCGGCAGCTCGCCATTCAAGGCGCTGCAGGAGCATATGCGGGTGGTGCTGGAGTGCGCGCGGGAGGTCACCCCCCTGTTCGAGGCCCTGAGCGCGGGCGACCAGGAACGGGTGCGGAAGATCGAACAGCGCATCTTCGAGCGCGAGGCCGCCGCCGACAGCATCAAGAACCAGCTGCGCCAGCACCTGCCGAAGAGCCTGTTCATGCCCGTGGACCGGCGCGACCTGCTGGAAGTGCTGCAGATGCAGGACTCCATCGCCGATACCGCCCAGGATATCGCCGGGCTGCTGGTGGAACGCCCCATGGAGGTGCCCGATCCGCTGCGCGAGCCCCTGCTGGCGCTGACCCGGCGCTGCGTCGAGGTGTGCGAGCACTCGGCGCGGATCATCGAGGAGCTCGACGAGCTGCTGGAAATGGGCTTCCGCGGGCGCGAGGCCGACCAGGTGGAGACCATGGTGGACGAGCTCAATCGCCTCGAGGACGAGACCGACGAGCTCGGCCTGCGCCTCGTCCGCAGCCTCTTCGCCCACGAGGACAAGATGAACCCGGTCTCGGTGGTGATGTGGTACCAGCTCATCAACTGGATCGGCGACCTGGCCGATTACGCCGAAAAGGTGGGCGACCGGCTGCGGCTTCTTATCGCGCGCTGACCGCCGCCGGCCCGGACCGGCGGCGGCCGTGGTCGCAGGGAGCGATACCCCGCCGGGGTGGGTCTTCCCGCACGGAACAGACCTCACAACAATGACAACCGAGGGGTCTTCCGCAACAACGACAACATGACATAGCGGGTATGGGTGTGGATATCATCAGCAACTACGGTACGTTCTTCCTCGTGCTGGCCGTTCTGTTCGGCTTCTACATGACCTGGGGCATCGGCGCCAACGACGTGGCCAACGCAATGGGCACCTCGGTGGGCTCCGGCGCCATCACCGTCGGCCAGGCCATTCTCATCGCCGCGGTGTTCGAGTTCGCCGGGGCCTTCATTGCCGGTGGCCACGTGACCGCCACCATCCGCAAGGGCATCATCGATGCCGGGCCGCTCGCCGGCCATCCGGAGCTGCTGGTCTACGGCATGCTCGCCGCGTTGCTGGCGGCGGCGATCTGGCTGATGATCGCCTCCACCCGCGGCTGGCCCGTCTCCACCACCCATTCCATTGTGGGCGCCATCGTCGGCTTCGCCGTGGCCGGTATCGGTTTCGACGCGGTGCAATGGGGCAAGATTGGCCAGATCGTCGCCAGCTGGGTGGTCTCACCGGTGCTGGGCGGCCTGCTGGCCTATCTTCTGATGCTGAGCATCCGGCGCTTCATCCTCAACACCGAGCATCCCTTCGAGAGCGCCAGGCGCTGGGGGCCCTTCTACGTCTTCCTGGTGGGGTTCACCATCGCCCTGGTGACGCTGTTCAAGGGCCTGAAGCACCTCAATCTGACCCTCTCGGTGGGCATGAGCTTCCTGCTGGCCATGGTGATCGGGGCAGCGGTGGCGCTGGTGAGCTGGGTGCTGATCCGGCGCGTACGCATCGATGCGGCAGCGGATCGCACCTTCCATTACGCCAGCGTGGAGAAGGTCTTCGCACCGATGATGATCTTCACCGCCTGCGCCATGGCCTTCGCCCACGGCTCCAATGACGTGGCCAACGGCATCGGCCCCATGGCGGCGGTGGTTAGCATCGTCCGGAGCGGCGGCGAGGTGGCCCAGAAGGCGGAGCTGCCGCTGTGGATTCTGATCCTGGGCGGCGCCGGCATCGTGCTGGGCCTGGCCACCCTGGGCTACCGGGTGATGCGCACCATCGGCACCAGTATCACCGAGCTGACCCCGAGCCGGGGGTTCTGCGCCACCCTGGCCGCGGCCGCCACCGTGGTGCTCGCCTCGCGGACCGGACTGCCGGTCTCCACCACCCATATCGCGGTGGGGGCGGTGATCGGCGTGGGCCTGGCCCGGGGCATCGGCGCCATTGACCTGCGGGTGATCGGCGGCATCGTGACCTCCTGGCTGGTGACGCTGCCCGTGGGAGGCATCCTGGCGGCGCTGTTCTTTTTCATCCTGAAAGGGGTGTTCGGTTGACCGTGCGCGGAAGCGGCTATCCCCCTGCCGGATCGGGTCGCGAACTGCTGCTGCTGCGTCACGCCAAGTCCGACTGGAGCACCGGGGCGGCCACCGACTTCGAACGCCCCCTCAATACCCGCGGCAGGCAGGATGCGCCGCGCCTGGGGAAATGGCTGCGCACGGCGGGGCTGGTGCCGGATCTCGTGCTTGCCTCGCCGGCGCGGCGGGCGCGGCAGACCGCGCGCCGGGTGTGCAAGGCGCTCGGCTATCCGCGCGAGTCGATCCTGTGGGAGCCCCGCCTCTACGAAGCGGGCCCCGGTACGCTGATCGGGTGCCTGGAGGCGCTGTCCGGCATGCCGCAGCGGGTGCTGCTGGTGGCGCACAACCCGGGTCTGGAGGAACTGCTGCGCCATCTCTGCGGCGCGCTGGAGACGCCGGCCGACGGCAAGCTCCTGCCCACTGCGGCGTTGGCGCGCCTGGCGATGCCGGCGGACTGGCGGCGCCTGGAGGGTGGCTGCGCCAGGTTGCTCGACCTGGTCCGTCCGCGCGATCTGCCGTCGTAGCCGGCCCGGGCCCGATAAAGCCCCGCTCTCCCACCGGCTCGCGACGGTCGCTCAAGTCCGGCAGGCTGCTAGCAGCCTGCCGGACTTGAGGCTGATCTACTGCGCCGGCGGGACAGCGGCCCATGTGAGGCCGATTTTTCGTTACATAGACCCACTATGCGCCTCAAAATCGGCCCCATCTGTCCTCGCTCTCCCACTCGGCTCGCTACGATCGCTCAAGTCCGACAGGCTGCTAGTATCTCGGACCAGAGCGCGGCATAGGCCTGCGCCGCCGGGCTGCGGCCGGCCCAGGCGCCCAGTGGCGCGCGCTGCAGTCCCATCCGTTCCACGTCGCTGGCATAGGGAATGGCGGTTCTCAGCACGCCGGGCCGTTCCGTCGGCAGGGTCTCCATCACTTCGAGGTGGAGGCGCTTGCGCCGGTCCACCATGGAGAAAAAGGGGAGCACCCCGAGCCGCTCCAGCCCGTTGTCGGCCACGAAACGGTCCAGCTGCTCCAGGGTGCGCAGGGAGAGGATGGTGGGGATGAGCGGCACCAGCAGCACGTCGGCGGCGCGGAAGACATTCTCCGAAACCAGCGAAATGCTCGGCGGACAGTCGAGGAATACCCGGTCGTAATCATCCGCCAGGGGTTTCAGCAGCTTGCGCAGCCGGGTGGGCTTGCGCTGCTCGTCCAGCATCAGGTCCAGATTGCGGTAGGAGAAATCGGCGGGGAGGAGGTCCAGGTTGTCGAAGTCGGTGCCCTTGATGAGCGCGTCCAGTTCATGCTTGCCGCGCACCAGCCCCTTGCCCCCGCCCTTGACCTTCGGCTTCACCCGGAAGTAGAAGCTGGCCGCGCCCTGGGGGTCCAGATCCCAGACCAGGGTGCGGGCGCCGTCCCGGGCCGAGAGCCAGGCCAGGTTGACCGCGGTGGCGGTCTTGCCGACCCCGCCCTTGATGTTGTAGGTGGCGAATACGTTCATGACCGGCTGTGTGCCTCCTCCCGGAACAGGCTGCGGAACAGGCGTCGATTGGATTCGGAATCGAACCCGGAAAAGCGCTCATGGAACTCCCGGCGCGCCTGTGCCTGACGGTGGTGGAGATTCTCCACCAGGTGGGCGATGGCTTCCAGGGTCGCGGCCGGAACCTCGCCCTCCACCTGCATCTCGCCGGCGAAGCGCTCCAGGGTGTGCCCCTGGACTTCCAGGTCCTGGAAGTCGCCCAGGTTGTCCTGCAGCCCCTTGAGCGCCTTCACCAGGCGCCGGTGCCGTTTCGCCGGATAGAGACACTGGAAGAACTCCAGCAGGTAGCGCAGCTTCTTGCACGACTTGCGCAACTCGTGCAGCGCCTCCGCGGGGGAGTCCCCGCCGATGGCGCGTCCCTCCCTGCGTACCCGCTTGTACATGTGCCAGATCCGCGCCGCCGCCAGGGTCTCGACCGGCTGGCGCGCCTCGGCGGGAGGACGCACCGGCTCGGTTTCGAGCCAGGCGCGCCAGCCCGCGATCAGGTGTCGGAACCGCTGCGAGCGCAGCACCCGGGCGAGCCGCTGCTGCTCGATCCGCTGGTGGGCCTCGAGAAAGTCCCGCAGCGGGGCGAGATGGGGGCGCTGCTCCGGCGGCAGACTGTCACGGTAGCGCTCGAATTTCAGCAGGTAGACATCGAGGTCGCGGGTGGGGCTGGTCACCTGGCCGAGCCACGCGAACCCGTTGCGAAACCGTGCGAAGCCGCGTCGCGGCAGCACCCCACCGAGCTGTCCCAGGGCGGTCCGGGTCCGGCGCACGGAGACCCTCAGGTCGTGCAGAAACTCCGGATCGGTATCGGCGCAGGTTCCCTCGACGTTGCGTTCCAGCATCTCCAGCAGGTGCAGCAGCAGCCTGCGCACGGCGGCGCCGGCTTGCTGGCCGGGTTCGAATGTCACCCGCAACCCGGGGCTGTAGTCGCAGGGAGTGCGGCCGAGCCGGGCCAGGAGCCGCTCCAGCGGGTGGTCCGTGTGCCATTCGAACAGGTTCGAAGCCTCGATTGCGGTGCGGATGTGGTCCAGCACGCGCCGATAGCCCTTCACCGGGTAGAGGCGCAGCCAGCACCACGGCCGGCCGCGGGGCCGGCCTTGGTCGTCCAGCAGGCGCCAGGTCTCGAGCGCGGCCCGCAGCACCACCTTGCCGTCGGCGTCGGTGCGCTCGTAGGGAACGACCCGGCAGCGGCAGCCCGCCCGGGGCAGCAGCGCCCGCTCCCCGGTGACGGGCTCCAGGGCCTCGCGTACGGGGCCGGGGGGCATATCCCGTGCGAAACGCGGGGATTCGGGTAGGGTCAGCCGGCGGAGAATGCGGCCCTCGGCGGGGCGGTACCAGAGCAACCGGCAGTCGCCACCATCGGGTTCCGACTCGAGGGCCTCACCGCGCCGGAGGAGCCGCCAGTCGAAGGTGTCGAGCCAGTATCGCGTCGCACTGTAGGCGGGATGGACACGAAAACCCAGCGCACCGGCCAGCAGCCGGGCCGCGGACTTCACCGGGCCGGACAAGGAAAACTGCAGCAAATCGACGGTCATCTGGGCCCTGCCATGGGCGTTGTTCCAGGCAATATGTGCGTCATCAGTCTACCAGCTACAATCGACGGGTGTGTTACAGGGAGTCCGGTCTCCTGTGGCCGGTCACCAGCCGCCCGTATAGACACTACCGGAGGCTTGCGGGGGAGTTTACGGAAGCAATGTCCGTACGGCTTACGGGCAGCGGGCAACTGGAAAAGGGAGGTCGAGTGGCTGAAATTCTGGGACTGCTGGTTCTGCTGGTGCTGTCGGGACTGTTCTCCGGTTCGGAGACGGCCCTGGTGTCACTGTCGCTGGCGCGAACCGAGGCGCTGATGAAGGAGGGACGGCGCGGCGCGCAGGCGCTCTACCGCCTCAAGCACAATCCCAGCCGCATGCTCATCACCATTCTCATCGGCAACAACGTGGTCAATATCGGTGCCTCGGCCCTGGCCACGGTCCTGGCCACGGAACGTCTCGGGCACCTCGGCCCGGGGGTGGCGGTCGGGGTGCTCACGGTGCTCATCCTCATGTTCGGCGAGATCACCCCCAAGAGTCTGGCCACCCGCTATGCCGAGCGGATCTCACTGGCGGCGGCACCGCTGATGCTGGCAATCATGCGCCTGTGCTGGCCGCTGGTGCGGGTGTTCGAGCTCTTCACCTCCTGGGTGCACCGGCGCACCGCGCTGGGGACCGAGCCGACGATCACCGAATCGGAGCTGATCCACATGCTCGAGCACGGCGCCGCGGAGGGCACCATACAGTACCGGGAGCGGGAGATCATCGAGCGGGTCTTCGCCTTCAACGATCTGAAGGTGACCGATGTGATGACGCCGCGGCGGCGCATCTTCAGCCTCGCCGCCGACCAGAGCCTGGAGGCGGCCCTGCCGGAGATTCTCGGGGCTTCCTTCTCGCGCATTCCCGTCTACGACAATGCGCCGGAGGAGATCTGCGGCGTTCTCTACCTGCGTGATGTCCTCGCCGCCGTGGCCGACCGGCAGATGGATATCACCCTGCGCTCGCTGGCGCGGGACCCCCTGGCAGTGCCGCCCACGCTCGGGATCGACCAGCTGTTCACCACCCTCAGCACCGAGCAGCGCCACCTGGCGCTGGTGGTGGACGAGCTGGGTACCCTGGAAGGAGTAGTGAGCCTCGAGGATCTGGTGGAGGAGCTGGTAGGGGAAATCTACGATGAGAGCGATCGAGCCCCCACCCGCCTCTTGCAGCTGGGTCCGGAGACGGTGGTGGCGGACGGCACCGCCGAGCTGCGGGAGCTGGAGCGCTTCTTCGGACGGGATCTTCCGGGCAAGCCCACCGACACCATCAGCTACTGGATCCTGGCCCATACCGGGCGCATCCCGGAAACCGGCGAGGAGATCATGCTGGACGGGCTCCAGGTGCGGGTGGAAAAGGCCTCGCCCCGACGCATCCACCGGCTGCGCATCAGCGGCGGGCGCAGTGCGGCCGATTGACGGCCTCCGCCGTGTCCGATCCATCCTGCGGATAACGGAAAACCGGCTTCTAACCGCCCTTCACCCATCACCCATCACCCACCACCCATCACTCTTCACCCTCGTCATCCTCCTCGGCGACAACGGTCTTGGAGAGTCGCTTGGCGAAGTAGTAGATGCGCTTCAGCTTCTCGATCACATCCACCTCCATGCGGTAGGCCGGCAGGCGGTTGGGTTCCGTCGCCACCAGCCGGTGCACTTCATGCCGGGACGCGGAGCTCACCAGCCGGTTGAATTCGCGCTTGCGGGCAATGACCGCGACGGCCGCCTCGGGATCCCGATCGGCCACCGCGCGCAGGGCGGTGGCCACCGTGTCCGCCACCACCGAATGCAGGCCGGTCAGCACCTCCTGGGTGGCGCGGCTGATATGCAGGCCCACCTGCAGGCGCTTTTCCCCCAGGGCCACCAGGTCGGTCTCGATGACATCGCCGATGTTCTCGAGATCGTTGGCCGCCTCCATGAGGTGCATGAAGTCACGGGTCTGGTCATTGGTGAGGGAGCGCTTGCTGATCTGGCCCAGGTAGGTGACGACGGCGCCGTGGAGGGTGTCCACCGCGTCGTCCATCCCCGCCACCCGGCGCAGGGAGGCGCGGCTGCCGGTCAGCAGCGCCGGCAGCATCTGGTCCAGCATCGCCTGAACGTGCTGGCCCATGTGGCCGATTTCTAGCCGGACCCCGTCGAGCGCCAGGGAGGGGGTGGAGAGCAGCTCACTGTCGAGATAGCGGGCGCGCACCACCTCCTCTTCCTGCAGCGGGCGGTCCGGTACCACCCACTCGCAGAACCGGGCGAAGAAGCTGGCCGCGGGGAGAAACAGCAGCGCCAGGCCGACATTGAACAGCGTATGGGCGTTGGCGATCTGGCGGGGTGTTTCGGCGGCCAGCCGCTCCAGGCCCGCGAGCTCGTCCGCCGCCGGCGAGACAGAGCGCACCAGTTGCGCCAGCTCCGGAATGAAACCCACCACCAGCAGCACCCCCGCCACCTTGAAGGTGACGTGGGCCACCGCCACCCGCACCGCCTCGCGGGGTTTGCCGATGGCCGCGAGGCCGGCGGTCACGCAGGTGCCGATGTTGGCGCCCAGGGCCAGCGCGATGCCGGCCTCGAGATTCACCAGTCCCTGGGAGGCCATGGCGATCACCACACCCATGGTGGCGGAGGAGGATTGCACCAGGCCGGTGAAGAGCGTGGCGGCGAGAATGCCGTACAGGGGGTGCGAGAAGCCCTGCATCAGGGCGATGAAGGGCTCGTAGTCGCGCAGCGGCCGCATGCCGTCGCTCATCAGCCCCATGCCGAAGAAGATGAGGCCGAGCCCCATGGTGAGCTGGCCGTACTGGCGCAATGCCTCCGCGCGGCCGGCAAAATTCATCAGGAAGCCCGCCGCCACCAGCAGCAGGGCGTAGCGGGTGACCTTGAAGGCCACGATCTGGGCGGTGATGGTGGTGCCGATGTCCGCGCCGAGGATGACGCCCACGGCCTGGGACAGGGACATCAGTCCGGCGGAGACGAAACCCACCAGCATCACCGTGGTGACCGAGGAGGACTGGATGATGGCGGTGATCGCCGCGCCGGTGAACAGTCCCATCACCCGGTTGCCCGTGAGTCGTGCCAGCAGCACCTTGAGGCCGTCACCGGCCACGGCCTTGAGCGCCTCGGCCATCTGCTCCATGCCGAACAGGAACAGGGCCAGGCCGCCCAGCAGCTGCATACTCATCTGCCACCAGTCCAGACTCGCCGCCGTGGTCGCGCCCAGTGCCGGTGAGGCAGCGATAGCGAGCAGGAGTGCCGCGAGGGCTTCAGGTTTCCGCATCCGTGCCTTCCGGGGCTTCTTCGGCGGGTGGTTCGGGCAGGGGAGCGGGTTGTTTCACCAGCACCACCGGTACCGGGCACAGGCGGACCACCTGTTCGGCCTTGGAGCCGAGCAGCGCCTCGGCCAGGCAGCTGCGGCCCTGGCTGCCCATCACCACCAGCCGTGGCCGCAGCTTCTCCACCAGTTCGAGAATGCGGGTAACCGGAAGCCCCGTGACCAGTTCAGTGTGCAGCCGTTCCACCACCGGGTCCCCGGGGTGGGCGGCGGCGAAACGCTCGAGGAAGTTGTTCAGGACCTCGCCGGCGAGGTCCTCGAGCTTGCGCAGCCGGGGGGTGCTGTCGCCGAGGGCGCGGGTGTAGTAGCCGGGGGCCTGGGCCGGGTCGTGGACCACGTGCAGAACCACCAGCGGCGCCCTGAGCGCCGCCGCCAGCTCGCAGCCGAGCTCAAGCGCCGCCGCGGAGTGGGGTGAGAAATCCACCGGCACCAGGATCGGCGCCTCCGAATGCTCCTCTGCCATCTGCGCATCCTCCCTGGCGGGGTCCCACTATCCTGTCCGGATCGTCCGGCGCGGAGACGGCCCGGTCAGGCTGTGTGCCGCGCCGGTCAGGACTGGACGCGGCGCTGGAAGTGGCTCACAAGCTTGCGGCGCACCTTCTTCTGTTTATGCTTGACGGCCGCGGCCAGGCGGCGCTGGGCGACACCGATCAGCAGCTCCTGGCAGCTCTTGGCATCCTGCCCCGGCGCCGGCTGGCGCTGCACATAGGAACCATCGGGCTGCATCTCCCAGGCGCTGCGGCGGTCACTCAGCTGCACGTCGAGAATCAGCCGCAGCTCCTGGCGCAGGTCGATGTCCTCCACCGGTGCCACCACCTCCACCCGGCTCTCCAGGTTGCGCTTCATCAGGTCGGCCGAGCCGATGTAGTACTCCTCGGCGCCGCTGTTGCGGAAGTAGTAGATGCGTCCGTGCTCCAGGAACCGGCCGACGATGCTGATGACCTGGGCGCTTTCGGTCAGCCCCGGCAGGCCGGGTCGGAAGCGGCAGGTATCGCGCACGATGAGATCCACCTTCACCCCGGCCTGGGCGGCGCGGTAGAGGGCGCGGGTGATGTCCGCGTCCTCCAGGGCGTTCATCTTGAACTGGATGTGGCCCGGGCTCTCCTCGGAGTGGCTGCTGATCTCCCGTTCGATCTTCTCCAGCAGCGTCTTCTTCAGGGTATAGGGGGCGGCGAGGATCTTGCGGTAGCTGGGCGGCGGCGAGTAGCCGGTGAGGAAGTTGAACAGCTCGGTGAGATCCTGGCCGATGTCGTTGTCGCCGGTGAGCAGCCCCAGGTCGGTGTAGAGGCGCGCGGTGCCGGCGTGGTAGTTGCCGGTGCCGATGTGGGCGTAGCGGCGCAGGCCGTTGTAGTCGCGGCGCACCACCAGGATGATCTTGCTGTGGGTCTTCAGCCCCACCACGCCGTAGGTGACATGGATGCCCGCCTCCTCCAGCCGCTTGGCCCAGTTGATGTTGGCCTGCTCGTCGAAGCGCGCCTTGAGCTCCACCAGCACCGCCACCTGCTTGCCGTTGCGGGCGGCGTTGACCAGCGACTCGATCACCTTGCCCTCGCCCGAGGTGCGGTAGAGGGTCATCTTGATGGCCAGCACCTTGGGATCGTTGCTGGCGGTGCGCAGGAACCGCTCCACCGAGGTGCTGAAGGACTCGTAGGGGTGCTGCAGCAGGATCGGTCCGCCGTCGCGGATAATGTGGAAGATGTTGCGCTTGTCGTGGGCCAGCCGCGGATGATCGATGGGGTAGTGGGGCGGATCGTGCAGCTCGGTGGACTCGAGGCCCGCGATCTCGAACATGTCGCGCATGGCCATCATGCCCTCGATCTCGAACACGTCCGCCTCCTCGTCGAGGCCCAGTTCGGCGGCGAGCATCCCCCGGTGGACAGGGTTCATGTCCTTCTGCACCTCCAGGCGCACGATGGGCGCGAAGTGGCGCTCACGCAGCTCGGTCTCGATCATCTCCAGCAGGTCGTCGGCCTGCTCCTCGTCGAGCTCCACGTTGGCGTTGCGGGTGACGCGGAACAACTCGCAGGAGACGATCTCCATGCCGGGAAAGAGCAGGTCGAGGTTGTTGGCCACCACCTCCTCCAGGAGGACGAAGGTGTTGTCGCCCCCCACCCGGAGCAGCCGCGGCGCGATGCCCCGAATGGCCGGCACCTTGATGCGCGCCATGTGCAGCACGTTGTCGGTGTCGCCGCTGTGGCGCAGGGTGACCAGCAGGTTCATCGCCAGGTTGGAGATGAAGGGGAAGGGGTGCCCCGGGTCCATGGCGAGCGGGGTCAGGAGCGGAAAGATGTTGGTCACGAACTCCTGCCGCACCAGCTCGCGCTGGGCCGGCTCGAGCTGCTCGTAGCGCAGCAGCCGGATACCCTGATCGGCCAGCAGTTCCAGCACCCGGTGGTAGGCGGCCCGCTTGCGCAGGGTGAGCTCGCGGATGAAGGCGTGGGCGTCGGTGATCTGCTGCGCCGGGGTGCGCCCGTCGACGGTGGTTTCGTTGCGCCCCGCGGCCACCAGTTGCTTGAGGCCGCCGATGCGCTTCATGAAGAACTCGTCCATGTTGCCGCTGACGATGGCGATGAACTTGACCCGCTCGAGCAGCGGGGTCCGGTCGTCCTCCGCCTCGTGCAGCACGCGCTGGTTGAAGGCGAGCCAGGTGAGTTCGCGGTTGAGGTAGAGCTCGGGACTGCTCAGGTCGTACTTGGGCTTCGCCTTCGCCCGGGGGCGGCGTTTGGGCCGGGTGGTCGCGGCCGGGTTCCGGACCGCGCTGTGGGTGTCACTCATCGGGGTTCACCATCGGGTCTGTCGATGCGGGGAACATAATGAAAATGATAGTACCACGCGGCCCCGTGGGTGCGCGTCGGGCGCCATGGCCGGAAACAATCTTCGGCTCTTCGGCAAAATGCGTGGGTATAGGAACGACAACCGATTCTCGCCAAGACGCCAAGTGCGCCAAGAAAGCAAGCCTGTTGCAGGCTCCTTAAGCGACGCGTATGTGCAAGGACGACTGCGTAGACCGCCTCCAACCACCCTGGACCGAATCAACCACCTGCTTCCCGGTCTTTTCTTGCGACATGGCTCCCCTTCCCTTGGCGATCTTCGCGCCTTGGCGAGAACAACGCGAAACATCCGCTGTCGGTAAAATCGGTCGCAAACGTTCCCCCGCCAACATCAATCGTTCATGGATATCTTCTTGGTGATGATTGCGAACAACAATCCACCCGCAGATTCTGCGGAGGAACCCAAACTTCAGCCTTGGATGTGTGGACAGGGGCGGGGCGGTTGCCCGCGGGCGGTCCCGAGCGGACGGATTGTCGCCGTGAGGCCGCCGTGGGTGGGGCGGTGCGGATGAATCGGGCGGCGTCGGGCCCGGCGCCGGTCAGCCGGCCGGGATGCCGTTGACGGCCGTGACCCGGAGGGTGAAGAAGCTGCCGTCGGCGTCGCGGTGGGTGATCTTCACCGGCAGGTAGGCGAGCTTCTCGGCGCACCAGATGGTGGTCACGCGCCCCTTGCGGTCCTTCTGGCGCTGGACCTTGACCGTGCGCAGATCGCCGAGCTCGGTCTGCAGTGTCTCCATGCCTTGGAAATCCACTTGGTAGACCTTGAGCTTGCCGCCATCGGCCACGTGGTAGGATAGGTCCCGCCGGCCGTGGCTCAGGTCCAGCATCAGGGCCAGCTGGTAGCCGAGCTTGTCCTGGGTGCCCTGGGGGATCTCCATGGTCCAGGGTTCGTTCTCCACCCGGTTCAGGACCTTGCCTGCGGCCCAGTCGAAGCGCAGATCGGCTTCGCGTTCGCGCTTGCTCCCGGTGTGCTGGTAGGTGTAGCGCAGGGGCTGGACCTGGCCTTCGCGGCCGTAGACCCACTGACTGGTCTCGCGGATGCGGTCGTCGCGGAACAGGGCGAGGACGCCGATGGGACGGGTGAAGGACTCGTACAGGTAGTGCTCGCCCTCGCGACGCAGACGCACCTGCAGCTCCGCCACGTCGAGGCCGTTGAGCGACAGGGTATAGTCGGCCTCGAACTCGGGCAGGGGGGCGTGGGCGGCCGCCAGCGGCAGGGACAACACGGCCAGCAGGGCGACGGCCGCCAGCAGCAGGCTTGGCGTCAGCCGCCGGTGCCGGCTCATGGCGCCGCCGTCTCCGCCGCTTCGGGGCGGAAATCGTGGCCGCCGGGCCCCAGGGGCTTCCCGTCCAGCCACACCCGTCCGCCGTTCAGCCGCAGCCGGCCCTCGGCGAACCAGCGGATGGCCAGCGGGTAGATGCGGTGCTCCTGGGCCAGGACCCGGGCGGCCAGTGTCTCCGGATCGTCACCGGGCAGCACCGGCACCCGCGCCTGCACGATGACGGGTCCGGAATCGAGATCCGGGGTCACGAAGTGCACACTGGCGCCGTGCTCCCGGACCTCGGCCTCCAGCGCCCGGCGGTGTGTATGCAGGCCGCGGAATGCCGGGAGCAGGGAGGGATGGATATTGAGCATGCGACCGCTATAGTGGGCCACCAGCTCCGGGGTGAGAATGCGCATGAAGCCCGCCAGCACCACCAGCCCCGGCTCGAACCGGTCGATAAGCCCCGCCAGGCGCCGGTCGTAGGTTTCGCGATCCGGTGCCTCGCGTTGGTCCAGCACCTCGGTATGGATGCCGCCGCGGCGGGCGCGCTCCAGGCCGAAGGCATCGGCGCGGTTGCTGATGACCGCCCGGATGTCAACCGGCAGCGCCCCGGACGCGGCGGCGTCGATGATGGACTGCAGGTTCGTGCCGCCACCGGAAATCAGAACCACGATGGGCAGGGGCGCGGCTGCTCTCACAGCTCCGCGCCCTCCAGCACCACCCGCGGGCCCGCGCCGTCATAGGCCTCGATGGCGCCGATGATCCAGGCCTGTTCGCCGGCCGCCTGGAGATGCTCGATCGCCGCGGCGGCCTGGTCGGCCGGGACGCACAGGACCATACCCACGCCGCAGTTGAAGGTACGGTAGAGCTCCATGTCGGGGATGCCGCCCTGTTCCTGCAGCCAGTCGAAGATCGGCGGCCGGGGCCAGGCGCCGGTGTCGATGACCGCCCGGGTTCCCTCCGCCAGCACGCGCGGCAGGTTCTCGGGCAGGCCGCCGCCGGTGATGTGGGCCATGGAACGAACATCGATCCGCTCCAGCAGGGAGAGCAGCGGCTTGACGTAGATACGGGTGGGTTCCATCAGCGTCTGGCCCAGGGTGCGGCCGTGGAAGGCCGCCTCGAGGCTGGCGCCGCTGACCTCGAGCACCTTGCGGATCAGCGAGTAGCCGTTGGAATGGGGCCCAGAGGAGGCCAGTCCGATGAGCGTGTCGCCGGCCGCGACGCGGCTACCGTCGATGATTCGTTCCTTCTCCACCACGCCGACGCAGAAGCCGGCCAGGTCGTAGTCGCCCACGGCGTACATGCCGGGCATCTCCGCGGTCTCGCCCCCCACCAGCGCGGCGCCCGCCTGCTCGCAGCCGCGACCGATGCCGGAGACCACGGCTGCCGCCACCTCCACCTCGAGCCGGCCGGTGGCATAATAATCGAGGAAGAACAGCGGCTCGGCGCCGAGCACCACCAGGTCGTTGACGCACATGGCCACCAGGTCGATGCCCACCGTGTCGTGGTGTTGCAGCGCCAGGGCCAGCTTCAGCTTGGTGCCCACGCCGTCGGTGGCGGAGACCAGCACCGGCTGGCGGTAGCGGTCCAGAGGCAGTTCGAACAGAGCACCGAATCCGCCGAGCCCGCCCATGACGCCGGGCCGTCGGGTGCGCTCGGTGACCGACTTGATGCGTTCCACCAGGGCGTTGCCGGCGTCGATATCCACTCCGGCGTCGCGGTAGCTCAGGCCGGTGCTGGGATGAGAGGGGTTGGAATCGGATTTCAAGGATGTGCTCCGGATCTCTATGGGGCTGCGGTGGCAGGGACAGGGTCGAAAGATGAATTTTACAGCCCTTAAACCTGACAAAGCCACCTTCGGGGATGGTCGCGTCCCGCGCCATGGGGCCCGGGGGGTAGGCGCGCGGTCCCGGGGACGGGACGGGTTGGCAGGGCGGCCCCGGCCGCTTTCCCCGGGCCGTCCGGGGCTTGTGTAGAATTGACCCCGTGGATGGAACCGGACCGGGTGACCCTGTCCGGTCTTGACTTCACCACGGCCCTTGCCTAGTGTACTGCGCCACTCTTGGAGGTACTTTCAGAGCCCCCCGAAAGCGCCAGGACAAGGCGCAGTGCGCAAACAATGGTTGTTCCCTTGTCAAGCGCTGCAACGCGGTCATGGCGCTTTCGGGGGGCTCCCTTCGGGCGAGCCGCTGGCCGGCCATCTGCGGCGTTGCGCTTGCTTGAAAGGGGGCCTGACCTTCCTGCGCAAGCGCGCCTTGCATCTGACCGGCCAGCAACTCGCTGAATGTGCCTCCAAGAGCGGCGCAGTACACTAGTGTGCGGCGGCGGTGGAAATATGGCTGTTCCAGCGGCCGGGCGGCATGTCCGCCGGTGCCGCAGTGCCCGGTCCGTGGGTCTCTGACCACTAGAATGCCACGCGGCGAGCGCCCCTGGCCTCGAAACGGCGTGCAAGCCCGGCCGGGGGTTCCGGCTGCACATTACCGGAAGGATGGCGGCTTTCCCCATGTATAGACTCCTGGTGACTACGCTGCTGCTGTTCGCCCTGACGCCCGGATTGCGGGCGGCGGAGGCGCAGCGTCTCTACGAGGCCACAGTCCCGGTGGCCGGCCAGGCGGCGGAGGAACGCCTGCCGGCGCTGCGCGAGGCCCTGCGCGCGGTGGCCGTGAAGGTGACCGGCCAACGCGGTGTGGCTGGCGACCCGGCCCTGGCGGGAATGCTGGAGGCGGCCGAAACCCATGTCCAGCAGTACCGCTACGAGTCTGCCGGCGAGGGCGTCGAGCCCGCGCTGCGCCTCTGGGTCCGCTTCAACCCGGCCGGTGTGGAGGCCGCGCTGCGCGCCGCCGGCCTGCCCGTCTGGGGCCGTGAGCGCCCCCTGACCCTCATGTGGGTCGTGGTGGACGACGGTCGCAACCGGCTGCTCGTGTCCGAATCGGAGCCCCCCGCCGCGGCGGCGGCGATCAACGACCAGGCTCGGAGCCGGGCGCTGCCGATGCTGCTTCCGCTGCTCGACCTGGAAGACCGGAACGCCGTTTCGGCGAGCGACGTCTGGGGCCGGTTCCAGGAGGTCATCCTCGCCGGGTCCGGGCGCTATGGCGCCGACGCCGTGGTGGCGGGACGTGCCTACCGCACCCGTGAAGGTGCCTGGCGCGGTGACTGGAGCCTGTTTGCCGGCGGGGCCGCGGCGGCGACCTGGGACAGCCGCGGCGAGACGCTGGCGGCGGTTCTCGCCGCCGCCGTGGACCGCACGGCCGATACCCTGGCCGGGCAGGTCGTCCCCGCCTTGGCCGTGGGGGCGGGTGTTTCCGCGCCGGCGGAGGGCGCCCAGCCCGGCGGGCAGCGGATGACCGTGATCGGCCTGGAGGCTTACGAGGACTATGGCCGTCTGCTGCGGACGCTCGAGTCGCTCCCGGTGGTGAAATCGGTGCAGGTCGCCGGTGCGGGTCCCGACCGGCTGGAGCTGCGACTGGAACTGCTGGGAACGCGGATGGACCTGGAGCGTGCCGTGAGCCTGGAGCGGATGCTGGTGCCGGAGGCCGGAATGGCCGCGTCCGAGGACGGGGGGCTTACCTATCGATGGGTGCGCTGAAGGCGCGTGACATTCCCAACCTGATCACCCTGCTGCGTATCGCCCTGGTGCTGCCGGTGGTGTGGGCGCTGCTGCGGGAACGCTATCCGCTCGCCCTGTGGCTGTTCGCCGTCGCGGGCATCTCCGATGGACTCGACGGATTCCTGGCCAAGCACTTCCACTGGACCAGCCGTCTTGGCGCCATCCTCGATCCCATCGCCGACAAGCTGCTGCTCGTCTCCTGCTATCTCTGCCTGGGGTGGCTGGAGGTGCTCCCCCTGTGGCTGGTTGGGGCGGTGCTGGGGAGGGACCTGTTCATACTTGCCGGCGCCACCGCCTACCATTTTCTTATCGGCCGCTATGACCCCGCGCCCACCTGGATCAGCAAGACCAACACTTTCGCCCAGATCGTGCTGGTGATCGTGGTGGTGCTGCAGCAGGCGGCAGAACCCTTCTCCGACCACTTCGTGCTGTGGCTGATGTACACGGTCCTGGCCACCACCGTCACCAGCGGCGTGGACTATGTCTGGACCTGGGGGCGGATGGCCTGGGTGAACCGCTCATGAGTCCGGGCGCCCCGGGCGGGCGGCGGGCATGAGCGTTCAGCTGCCCCTGTCGTTGCGCCTGCGCGACGACGCCACCTTCGAGAATTTCCTTCCCGGCGCGAACGGGGCGCTGATGGCTGCGGTACGGGCGAGCGCGGCCGGTACGGGGGATCGCTTTCTCTGCCTCTGGGGGTCGCCCGGCAGCGGGCGGACCCATCTCCTGCAGGCCGCCTGTCACCTGGCCGGCGGTCTCGACCTGCCGGCGGCCTACCTGCCGCTGGGGGAGCCGCTGCTTGCCCCCGAGGTGCTTGAGGGCCTGGAATCGCTGGCGCTGGTGTGCCTGGACGATCTGGACCGGGTGGCGGGAGCGGCGGAATGGGAAACCGCTCTGTTCCACTTCTACAACCGGGCCCGGGAGGCGGGGACGGTGCTGCTGGTGGCGGCCGGGGCGCCGCCGGGCGGTCTCGGCATCCGCCTCGCCGATTTGCGCAGCCGGCTGGCATGGGGTCCGGTCTACCAGCTCCGGCCCCTCGACGACGGGGGAAAGCTGGCGCTGCTGCGGCTGCGTGCCCAGGCCCGCGGGCTGCAGATCGAGGACGGCGTGGCCGCCTACCTGCTGCGCCGCTGCGCGCGAGATCCCCGGGATCTGATGGAATTGCTGGAGACCCTCGACCGGGCCTCACTGGTGAATCAGCGCCGCCTCACCATCCCCTTCGTCAAGTCGGTGCTGGGGCTGTGAACGTGCCCCCGTATGCTGCGGCGGGCGCGGACTACAACGTGGAGTAGAGCCGCTCCGGCAGATGTTCGCGAATCTCCCGGGCGCCCAGGTGGACCAGGTTCTGGTCCAGTTCCAGGATGACCCGATCGCGGGTCGGCGGGCTCAGGCGCCCGCGCAGCAGACCCAGAAAATGGGGGGCCGCGACAATGACGAGGGCGTCGAACCGCCCCTCCGTCCGCCCCCCCTCCAGGCGTTCAGCCACCTGGATGGCGAAGTTCACGGCCTCCTGCTCCTTCGGTGCCACGCCGGCCGCCTTGGCATGCCTGCCGGCGCCGGTGCTGTCGAAGGTGCGTCCCGGCAGGTCGGAGACCAGCTGCTGCTCATGCAGGCGGCCTTCGGGGTGGACCAGCTCCTCCAGTTCCTCCAGCGGGCCGGCCGCTTCCTCCGCCGCGAACAGCCGTGCGACCGTACTGCTTGCCACCACGACCCATACCCGTTTCATGGCCTGTGCCTCCCGGAATCCCTCGTCACAGTTTCAGCATAGGTGCTCCGGACCGTGTTGTGAATCCACGCCTGGCGGGCATCCCCGGGCGGCAACAGGTCTCCATCCGGGGCGGGTGGCGCACAAGCCGGTGGGGATGCGGGCCCTCAGGGATGTTTCAGTCGCCGGGCGGTCTCCGCCAGGCGGCGGCCCAGGGCGCGGGCAAGGGACTTCTCGCCATCGCCCAGGGGGCGCCGGCTTTCGGGGCCGGCCAGATGGCTGGGGCCGTAGGGGGTGCCGCCCGCCGTGGTATGCAGCAGTTCCTGCTCGCTGTAGGGCAGGCCCATGAGCAGCATGCCATGGTGGAACAGGGGCAGCATCATGGACACCAGTGTGGTTTCCTGGCCGCCGTGGAGGCTGCTGGTGGAGGTGAACACCCCGGCCGGTTTGCCGATGAGTGAACCGGAGAGCCACAGGGCGCTGGTCCCGTCGAGAAAATACTTCAACGGTGCGGCCATGTTGCCGAACCGGGTGGGGCTGCCGAGGGCCAGGCCTGAGCACTCGCGGAGATCGTCCAGGCTGGCGTAGGGCGGTCCGCTGTCGGGGATGGTGTCGGCCACTGCCTCGCAGACGGTGGAGACCGGGGCGACGGTGCGTATCCGGGCCTCGATTCCTGCGATCTCCTCTACACCGCGGGCCACGTGGTGGGCCATCTCGGCGGTGGCGCCGTAGCGGCTGTAGTAGAGCACGAGGATATGGCTCATGGCAGGATCTCGAGCACCCGCTCCGGGGGGCGCCCGATGGCGGCCTTGCGTCCGCTGACCACGATGGGACGCTCGATGAGTTTCGGATGCTCCACCATCGCCCGGATGAGCGCCGCGCGATCCAGCGTCGGATCGTCCAGGCCGAGCTCACGGTATTCCGCTTCCTTGTGACGCATGAGATCCCGGGGTTCCAGCTTGAGCAGCCCGAGAATGCGTTCCAGTTCCCCGGCGTCGGGGGGGGTCTTGAGGTACTCCACCACCGTGGGCCTGACGCCCTGCTCCTCGAGCAGAGCCAGGGTGGCGCGGGACTTGGAGCAGCGGGGATTGTGATAAATTGTGACGCTCAACGTGGCCTCCGGTTGCGGCTCGACGCCCGGGGGGTTCCCGGTCATGATCCATGTGGAAATGTGCATTCGCTCTCCAGTCCGGATATTGCATAAAGTGGTCGCATGTGTAAATTTCTCCCCGATGATATCCGCATGAACCACCCCGTGGGTGGACGCGGAAGCCTGTCGGTGCGGGAAGGATTTCATTAGGGGGTGTTTTGACAGCGATGGCGCGGCGATTACTCCTGACCGGTCTGGTGCTGCTCTGGTTCGGGCCGCTGGCCTGTACCACGGTGCCGGTACAGGAACTCAGCGATGCCCGGCAATCCATAGATGCGGCCCGTTCCGCCGGTGCCGCTTTGCATGCCCCCGGACTTCTGGACGAAGCGGTGCGTATGCTGCAGCGCGCAACCCAGGAGCTTCAGGCGGGCGCCAACGAGGCGGCGCGCCGCGACGCCCTGGCCGCCAATGAGCTGGCCCGTCGCGCCCGCGAGAGTGTCAGCGGAGAGGCCGAACCGGCGCAGTGATCGGTGCTGCAGAACCCTCTCCTGCGGCCCGCCCCGGTTGTTCCGAATCAAGGACGATGCCCAAGGCTCCGCGCGGTCGCTACAGACGGCCTCGTGGATTTTCGGACGCTCTCCTCCCTCAGGGTTGTGAGACCCGGCAAGGACATACCACCCCGGCGAGCGGCTGCCTGCCATGGGATCAGCGGCGGATGTCGAGGCCTGCTCCCCGGGGAGCAAGCAGCATGAACCGCCGCGGTTGCCGGCGGCTTCCGGTGTCCATGGCATCCCGTGCCGGCGCCTACAAGAAACCGGTGCAGGGCTCCCGTGCGGAGCCGACCGGAGATAAGATGGAGGATGGATCATGAACCGACTGAGTCTGCTGCTCCCCCTGCTGCTCTGCCTGGGGCTCGGCGGGACCGCTCAGGCCGCCGCCCCGCGCGATCCGGCGACACACTTCTTCGATCAGACTCTCGGCGACTTCTCCGAAGAGTTGGAGACTGCGCGGGCGGCCGGCAAGAAGGGTATCTTCCTTTTCTTCGAATCGGCGGACTGCCCCTTCTGCCACCGGATGAAGACCACCGTGCTGAACCAGCCGGAGGTTCAGGATGCCTTCAAGGCCCATTTCCTCGCCTTCAGCGTGGACACCGAGGGGGATGTGGAGATCACGGATTTCCAGGGCCGGACCATGAGCCAGAAGGACTTCTCATTCAAGGTCAATGACGTCCGTGCCACCCCGGTCATGGCCTTCTACGATCTCGAGGGGCGCCAGGTGGTGAGGTACACCGGAGCCACCCGGGACAAGAACGAGTTCCTGCTGCTGTCCGACTACGTGGCGCAGGAGATTTACAAAGAGATGCGCTTTACCCGCTACAAGCGGGAGCAGCGTGCCGCGCAGAAACCGTGAGCCCCGTTATCCGTTGATGATCATCCTGTCCCGGACCCGCTCCCTATCCGTACTGCTGATCCTCTGGATGTGCAGTGTCCCGCCGGTCGCCGTGGCCGCCCCCGAGCCAGCCGCGGAGCCGGTGTCGCCGGAGGGCGAGGCGGCGGTGGAAGCCGCGGCGGCGGCGGAACCGCTGCCCGAACCCCTGACGCTGGAGGCGGCGCTGGCCTTGGCCGATGCGTCCCACCCGACGCTGGCCCGGGCGGCGGCGGGCGTGGAGGAGGCGCAGGCCCTGCAGGACCAGGCCGCGGCCGGGGACGACCTGACGGTCAGGCTGAACGGAGAGCTGTTCTGGACCCAGCCGAACGAGGTCTCGCCCTACGATCATGATGATAACCGGCTCTCCCTGCTGGCCAGCAAGACGCTCTATGACAGCGGCCGCAGCAGCGCGCTGGAAGCCGCCGCCGGGCATGGCGTCAGGGGCGAGGAGCTGCGCTACCTCGGCAGCCGGGAGCAGCGGCGGCTCGAGATCCAGCGCCGCTACTTCGACGTCCTGCTCGCCGACATCGCCTTCGCCCGCGACGACGAGGCGCTGGCGGTGGCTTTCGTGGCCTATGACAAGGCCCGGGAGCGCAACGAACTGGGCCAGGTGTCGGATATCGAGCTGTTGCGCCTGGAGAGCGGGTTCCGTGCCGCACGGAGCACCCGGGTGGCCAGTGACGCCGACCGGCGCGCCGCGCGCTCGCGCCTGGCGATGGCCCTGAACCGGCCCGATGACCTGCCGGGTACGCTGCTCGAACCCGACCTCTCCGGCAACGACCGTGAGCTGCCGGTGCTGGAGGAGGTTCAGGCCCGGACCCTGGCGGGCAACAGCACCATGCTGGCCCTGCGGGAGTCGGTACAGGCGGCGCAACGGGAGATCGAGGCCGCCCGGGCGCTGCGCGGGCCGACTCTCAGCGGTCAGCTGGAACTGAACGAATACTCCCGCGATACCTCCACCCGGGACGATGCCCGGGTGGGACTGGTGCTGTCCGTGCCGCTGTGGCAGGGCGGGCGCGTGGATGCCGCCCTGGCCAAGGCCCAGGCACGTCTGCACCGGGCCCAGGCGGAGCTCGAGGCCCGGCGCCTGGAGTTGCGCCAGGCGGTACTCGAGGCCTGGCAGGAGATCGCCAACCTGCGTGAGCGGCGCGAGTCGATGGTCGCGCTCAACGACTACCGGGAGCTCTACCTGGACCGCAGCCGCGCGCTCTATGAGCTTGATGTGAAGACCGATCTGGGCGATGCGATGGTGCAGATGACGGATGCACGCTTCAAGACCGTCGAAACCGACTATCGGCTGGCCCTTGCGTGGGCACGCCTGGACGCCCTGCAGGGGGCCCTCATCGAACGCTCCGAGGACTGAACCGATATGCCCATGACCAACCCGATGAAGAGCCTTCTCCTGGCCGCCCTGCTGTCCGGTGCGCCCCTGCTGCAGGCGGCTGACGGGAAGGACGCGGCCGGAGCGACGGCTGGAACACCGGCCACCCTGCATTGGGCCCGCAGAGTGGAGCTGGGTACCCCGGTGTCCGGCGTTGTCGCCGAGGTGCTTGTGGAGGTGGGCGACCGGGTCGGCGCCGACCAGGTTCTGCTGCGGCTCGACCCACGCCGTTTCGAGGCCGAGGTGGCCCGCACCCGGGCGGAGGTGCGGCGGCTCGATCTCGCCCGTGGCGAGGCGAAGCAGGAACTGGAGCGGGCCGAGGAACTCTACGCCCGCACCGTCATCTCCGCCCATGACCTGGAGCAGGCGAAGATCGACTTCGCCGCCGCCGACGCCGAGTATGCCTCGGCCAATGCCGCGGCCACCCAGGCCCGGATGGATCTGCAGGACAGCACGGTGCGCTCGCCCATCGAGGGGGTAGTGGTGCAGCGTCGGGCCGAGGTGGGCCAGACCGTGGTGAGCCGGCTGGAGAGCCGGCCGCTGCTGGTGGTGGCCGACAACACCGCCATGGTGGCGCGCGCCCGTCTCGGAGCCGATGCCGTGGCGCTGGTGCGCCCGGGGCAGCAGGCCACCGTGGAAGTGGGCGGGCGCCGCTACACCGGCAACGTGACCGAGCTGGGACTCGAGCCGGTGGAGGAGTTCGGGAGCCCCGAGTACAGCGTGGGCGTCAGCTTCAGCCCGGTTGCCGAGGTGCCCCTGCGCGCCGGACTCTCGGCGACGGTGGAGTTCAAGTGACCCATCCCGTCTGCCTGCGCTGCATCGTCTCCGGGCGCGTGCAGGGGGTCTGGTATCGCGCCGGCACCCGCCAGAGGGCCATCGGGCTCGGGGTCAGCGGTCATGCCCGCAACCTCTCCAATGGCGACGTGGAAGTGCTGGCCTGCGGCGAATCCGAAGCCGTGAGGACGCTCTGCGACTGGCTGTGGGAGGGCACCCCGGCGGCCGAGGTCACCGACGTGGCCTGCGAGACCGTCCCCGCCCCGGCCCGCCTTGAGGGCTTCACGACGGGTTGAGCTTTTTCTGGAAAGGCTGTAAAACACTATATTTATCCGCAGATTACGCCGATTACGCAGATTGGGACGGTGGGAATCCGGTTCCATGCAGATTCCTGCGCGCATTCCGGGAGGTTTCCGACGGGTTTGACAGCTTCATTGCCAAACACGATTCCCGCCTGGTGTGGACGCTGTGCCCGGGTTGGCTTTGGCACCTGCAGCCTTGCAGTTTGAATCTGCGTAATCTGCGGATAAAAAAAAACCGGCGCCGCAGCGCCGGGGCCGGTATTTTCCCCGCACTTATCCCGCCAGTCGTTCCAGCAGGAAGTCCATGACGCCGTCGAGCGGGATGTTCTGGGAGTCGCTGTCGCGGCGGCCCTTGTACTCGATCTCGCCGCTGTCGAGGCCCCGCTCGCCCAGCACCAGGCGGTGGGGAATGCCGATGAGCTCCATGTCGGCGAACATCACGCCGGGGCGCTCCCTGCGGTCATCGAACAGCACCTCGAAGCCGTTGGCGGTGAGCTCCCGGTAGAGGGTCTCGGCGGCCTCGCGCAGGCGCTGGGACTTGTGCATGTTCATGGGCAGCAGGGCCACCTGGTAGGGGGCGATGGCCTGGGGCCAGATGATGCCCCGCTCGTCGTTGTTCTGCTCGATGGCGGCCGCCACCACCCGGGAGACCCCAATGCCGTAGCAGCCCATGGACATCACCACCGCCTGGCCGCTCTCGTCCAGCACCGTCGCGTTCATGGCGCGGCTGTACTTCTCTCCCAGCTGGAAGATGTGACCCACCTCGATGCCGCGGGCGATGGCGAGGGTGCCGTTGCCGTCGGGGCTGGGGTCGCCCGGCACCACGTTGCGGATGTCGGCGACGGCCGGCTCGGGGAGATCCCGACCCCAGTTCACCCCGGTGAGGTGCTTCCCGTCCACGTTGGCGCCGCAGACGAAGTCGGCCACCACCGCGGCGCTGCGATCCACGATGACGGGGATAGTGAGACCCACCGGGCCGAGGGAGCCCACACCGCAGCCCAGCGCGGCGCGGATGTCGGCATCGGCGGCGAATTCCAGCGGATCGGCCACGGCCGTGAGCTTGCCCGCCTTGATGGCGTTGAGCTCGTGGTCGCCGCGCAGCACCAGAGCCACCAGCGGGGCCTCGGTGCTGTCGCCCTTCACCACCAGTGTCTTGAGGGTCTGCCCGGGAGACACCTTGAGGAACGCGGAGACCTCCTCGATGGTGTGCCGCTCCGGGGTGTCCACGGTGGCCATCCCCACGCCGGGGGCCGGCCGTGCCTCCGCGGGGGCCAGGGCCTCGGCCAGCTCCACGTTGGCGGCATAGTCGCTGGCGTCGGAGAAGGCGATGGCGTCCTCGCCCGAGTCGGCCAGCACATGGAACTCGTGGGAGCCGCTGCCGCCGATGGCGCCGGTGTCGGCCAGCACCGGGCGGTAGGTGAGGCCGATGCGGTCGAAGATGCGGCAGTAGGCCTCGTGCATCACCCGGTAGGTCTCCTCCAGGGAGGCCATGTCCAGGTGGAAGGAGTAGGCGTCCTTCATCAGGAACTCGCGGGCGCGCATGACGCCGAAGCGGGGCCGGCGCTCGTCGCGGAACTTGGTCTGGATCTGGTAGAAGTTGGCCGGCAGCTGCTTGTAGCTGCGCAACTCGTTGCGGATGAGGTCGGTGATGACCTCCTCGTGGGTCGGGCCGAAGCAGAACTCCCGCTGGTGGCGATCCTTGAGGCGCAGCATCTCCGCGCCCATGTCCTCCCAACGCCCCGACTCCTGCCACAGCTCCGCCGGCTGCACCGCCGGCATCAGCACCTCCTGGGCCCCGGCCCGGTCCATCTCCTCGCGCACGATGGTCTCCACCTTGCGCAGCACCCGCAGCCCCAGGGGCAGCCAGGTGTAGAGCCCGGCGGCCAGCTTGCGGATCATGCCCGCGCGCAGCATGAGCTTGTGGCTGATGACCTCGGCGTCGGCCGGGGTCTCCTTCAGGGTGGCGAGCAGCAGTCGTGAGGTTCGCATGGTCGGGTTTCGCTGTCCTGGGTCGTGGGCGCAAAACCCCTATTGTATGCACTCGGCCGGGAAGCGTCAGCATTGGGGCTTCGATACTTGCCGTGCACGGGGGATTCACCACGGAGACACGGAGAAAGGAACGAAAGGATCTTTATCCGCAGATTACGCAGATTTTCTCTATCGATATTGGGAACGCTGCCTGGAGAGTCCAATTATCGGGTTGCCGGCCGTTTGCACAGAACCTCACAGCGTTCCTGTTCGCACTGCGGTGCGACCTCTCTTCCACCATGGCACCCTTAAGGTTCTTTTTAATCGGCGTAATCTGCGGATAGATCGCTTTTAACTTTTTCCTTCGTGTCCTCCGTGCCTCCGTGGTGAAAACAAAGATCTACCGGTTCTCGCCGCGGGAGACCCGGCGCAGCACCCAATCCAACGCCCGGTGGGGCAGCAGGCGGCGGAGGGTGGCGAACAGGTGGGTGGGGAAGGTGACGTAGTAGCGCGCCCTGGGGCGGGGGCTCTCCAGTGCGTGGATCACCCGCTTCAGCACCGCCTCGGGGCCGAGGGTGAAGGGGGCGGCCGGCCCCCGTTTCGTGAGCCGCCGCTCCATGGCGCGATAAGTCTCGCGGTGGGGACTCGACTCGGCGTCGATGTGGCGCCGGAAGGCGGCATGGGCGTTGTCGCGGAAGCGGCTGACGATGGGGCCCGGCTCCACCAGGCTGACGTGGATGCCGGTGCCGGCCAGCTCCAGGCGCAGGGTGTCGGTGAGGCCCTCTAGGGCGAACTTGCTGGCGTTGTAGGCGCCGCGATAGGGGAGGCTGACGAGTCCCAGCACGGAGCTGTTCTGGACGATTCGCCCATGTCCCTGGGCGCGCATGGCCGGTATGACCCGGTTGGTGAGCTCCAGGGTGCCGAACAGATTGGTCTCGAACTGGGCCCGCAGCGCGTCACGGGTGAGATCCTCCACGGCGCCGGGCTGGCCGTAGGCGGCATTGTTGAACAGGGCGTCGAGGCGCCCCCCCGTGCGTTCCAGGATCGTGCCGACGCTGGTGGCGATTGAGTCACTGTCGTCCAGATCGAGGACCAGGGATTCGAGGCCCAGTTCCGTCAGCCGCTGCACGTCGGCGGGCTTGCGGGCCGTGGCGAAGACCCGCCAGCCGCGCCCGACGAGCCCTTGGGCCACGCACAGCCCGATGCCGCTGGAGCAGCCGGTGACGAGAATGGTTCGGGATCGGGTCAAGACGGACTCCTTCAGGGGCGTTTCCAATAATCGGACAGGGTTGGGATCGCGGCCGTCCTGTGCGCTGGCAAGGCGCGCTGAACGATGCATTGTGGAGCCATATGAGGGAGCCGCAACACCGCCAGCGCGCATAACGGCCCGACAGTGTAACCGGCAACGGTCCTCAGGTGGTTCCCGGCTCCGGGTTTCGCGGATGCTCCGCACCCTTCCTCCCGCCATTGCTGAAGCGGAAGGCATTGCGGCCCGCGGCCTTGGCCTCGTACAGGGCGTGATCGGCGCACTCCACCAGCCGCTCCTGGGTTTCGGCATCCCGGGGGTAGAGGGCGATGCCGATGCTGGTGGTGACCTGGCGGGCTTCGCCACCGAGACTGAACGGGGCCGCCATGGCCGCGAGGATCTTGTGCGCCACCAGGGCGGCGTCGTCCGGCCGCTGCAGGCCCGTCAGGATCAGCGTGAACTCGTCGCCGCCCAGCCGCGCCACGGTGTCGCTCTCGCGCACGCACCCGCTCAGCCGGGTGGCCACCTCCTTAAGCAGGGAATCTCCCACGGCATGTCCCAGGGTGTCGTTGATGGCCTTGAACCGGTCCAGGTCCATGAAGAACACGGCCAGCCTGCCGCCCTTGCGCCGGGCCTCGTTGATGGCCTGCTCCAGCCGGGCATGGAACAGCAGTCGGTTGGGCAGCCCGGTGAGGGCGTCGTGATGGGCGAGGTGGGCGAACTTGCGCTCCGATTCCTTGATGGAGCTGATGTCCGAGAACACGGCGACGAAGTTGCTGATGCCGCCCGCATCGTTGGGGACGGTGCCGATGCTGAGCCAGGCCGGGTAGAGCTCGCCGTCGCGGCGCCGGTTCCAGATCTCGCCGCGCCACTGGCCCTGTTCGCGCAACTGGGCGTTCATGGCGTCGAAGAAGCTTTGCGGGTGGTGACCGGAGCCGAGCAGGTCGGGGGTGCGGCCGAGGACCTCGCGGCGGCTGTAGCCGGTGATGGAGGTGAAGGCGTCGTTGACCATGATAATGCGCTGGCGGGCATCGGTGATCATGACCCCCTCGGTGGTGTTCTCGAATACGGTCGCGGCCTGGCGCAGGCGCTGCTCCACCCGCCGGCGCTCGGTGGCGTCACGCTTGATGCCCACGTAGCAGAAGGGGCGTCCCGTCTCGTCCAGGACCGGGAAGGCGGATATCTCCACCTCGATGTGCCGGCCGTCCGCGCGCCGACAGGTGACCTCGCCGCGGAAGTCCCCCTTGTGTTCGAGATCATGGATGATGTCGTTGAAGTTCCGCTCGCCCATGTGCAGGGCGGGCGTGTTGCGGTGCAAAACCTCGTCCTCATAGCCGAGCAGGCGCCGGTGCGCCGCGTTCTGGCGCAGGTAGTGGCCGTCGGTGGCGATGATGCCCACCGCGTCGGTGGAGTGGGAGAATATGGCCTGGTAGAGGCTCAGGCGCTCCTCGGCGTGGCGCAGGGGGGTGATATCCACACCGACGCCCCAGTAGGGCCATCCGGGTATGGGAACCTGGGCGGAGATGTCCGACCAGAGGATATGGCGCACCTCACCGCTGCGGGTGGTCAGCCGCCACTCCCGGTCGCGGTAGTTGTGCCCCCACCGGCTCTGCTCAGCCAGCATCTGGCGCCGGTAGTCGGGGTCCGGATAGAGCAGGGCGGAGGCTTCCGCGTTGCCCACGATCTCCTCGGCGCGGTAACCGCTCACCCGCTCGCAGGCACGGTTCCAGAACAGTACCCGGCCCTGTTCGTCGAAGGCGTTCAGCATCACCGGCATCTCCTCGACGATGCGCCTGAGCCGCGACTCGTCCTCGCGCAGCAACTGCTCGGTCCGGGTCCGTTCGCTGACATCCCGCACGACCGCCACCAGGTGACGCTCGCTGCCCCGATTGACATGGCTGAGGGCGATTTCCACCGGCCGCCGACTGCCATCGCGCAACCGGATCTCGCCAGCCAGCCGCTTGCCCGGTTCCGTCTGCACGGCGGTTACCAGGTCGCTCCAGCCCTCCGTTCCGCCATCGAGATTCACCAGATCCGGAAACGGGGCCCCGACCAGGAGGTCGCGGGAACGCTCGAACAGCCGGCAACCGGGGCGGTTGGTCTCCACGACACCGGCGGTCGCCGGTTCGATGATGAAAAAGGCATCCGGCGAATGATCGACCAGATCGCGGAACAGCCGCAGCTGCTCCTCCAGGTGCAGGCGGCCGCGGGTTTCCCGCTGCAGGTTGCGGTTGGTCCGGGTCAGGACCTCGGTGCTCTGGTGGACGCTCTCGGCGAGCCAGGCCTGGCGTCCGGCCAGGAGGTGGAACAGGACGGTCAGCAGCACCACCAGCATCAGGCCGCCCGCACCGTACAGGCGCAGCGGCGTGGTGACGGCCGCCTCCCAGCCGTCCCTGGGCTCCACGGCCAGGCGCCAGTCGCTTCCGGGCAGGTTGACGCTGAAGTAGCGCGGATTCCGCTCCAGGAGCGTCGAGAGGCCGCCCAGCAGGCGCTGCGGCGGCTTCAACAGTGCCCACTCCAGCTCCGGATCCACCGTCTCGAGCCCGGCCTCCCGCAGGAGCGGGGAGAGCGCCAGCAGCACAGTGGCGCGTCCCCAGAACAGGTCGTGATCGTAGATGGGCAGGATGATTTCCACGACCAGTCGTCCGGCGCCCGCGTCGAGCACCGACCCGAGCCGGACCAGGCCGGGGGTTGGCAGTCCGGGGACAGGTGGAGGGCGTGGCGAGGCGGCGGGCAGCCCGGCGCCCGGTGCTTCCCAAAGATAGCCGCGGCCCTCCCGGGGAATCAGGCTGAAGGCGAGGATGACGGGATCGTTGCGCTGCAGGTTGGAGGAGAAACCCTCGAAGGCGGACTTGAAACGGTCATCCTTCGGCGTGTGGGCGGTGAAAGCGGCAAGTCCGTCGAGGAGGCGGAAGCGCTGCCGTAGCGCGGATTCCAGCTGCGCTACCCGTGCTTCGGCCTGCAAGTCGACGCGGGCACGGAGATCGGCGCGCAGATGGCCGTCCAGCCAGTACCCGCCCAGCTGCCAGAGGGCCAGGAGCAGCAGCAGGACGCCCCCGCTGGCAAACCAGGCCCGGCGGCGCGGGGTATGGCCCGAACGCTCGAGTAAGCCCTGCTGCATCCGCCGATGTCTCCTCCCGATCCCTCGGATCGTTCCCGTCTGTCAAGGGGTTGTCCTTAAGCGTAGTCGGCTGCCGGGACCGGAAACGTGGCTCGGTTCACACCCCCCGGCGCCGTCGGCCGCCGCCCGGTGCTGGCGGGAGTATCGCTTGCATCCGCCCCTGGCATCCCTCAGGCGAGCAGCACGGCGACGATACCGGTCATGAAAATGCCGTCGAAGGTGCCTGCTCCGCCGATGGCGGCGATGGGTACCCCCATGGCGCGGATGTCCTTGATGCGCAGCAGGTCGGCGCCCACCAGGACGCCCAGGGTGCCGCAGATGTAGGCCAGAGGTGCGCTCTGCTGCGGGTCCACCAGCAGGGCCACGGCCGCGGCGGCCAGGGGGGCGACGAAGATGGGCATGCCGATACCGAGGCCGGGGATGGGTCGGCTGATCCAGTGGCTGATGGCCGCCACCGCCGCCACCGCCACCAGCACCTCGCCCCAGCCCAGTGGGTGGAGTCGCATCAGGTAGGCGGAAAAGGTCAGCGGGATCAGGCAGCCGCCCAGGTTCACCGCCACCACGGTCTTGCCGGTGAAGGCGAGGGGGGGGCGCAGCAGGGTGCGGAAGCGCCAGTCGAGCTGGCCGGGGGGCGGCGGGCGGGCATCCACCTGGAACAGCGGCAGGTTGATGGCGCTGCCGAACAGCGAGGCGGCCAGCAGCAGCAGCGCGGAGGAGGGAGAAAGGCCCAGTTTCTCCACCGCGATGGTGAGCACGCCAAGCTGTACGAACACCACCAGGAAGGCGATAAGGAAGATGAACAGCAGCAGCTGCAGGGGCGAGAAAGGTGAGCGCACGCGCTCAACCCCCGTCGACGATGAGGCTGTCGGCCTCCAGGGTGTCCGCGCCGTCCAGGGAACGGATTGCCCGCCCCAGGAGTCCGGCCAGCTGTTCGACGTTGCTCGGGTGGATGATGCTGTCACTGCTGCAGAGGGTGTCTATCCCCCCTTTCTCCAGCAGCTGTTCGGCGCCGGGGGCCAGCAGCGGGTGGGTCACCAGGCAGTCCACCCGCCTGGCACCGGCCGCCTTGAGGGCGGCGGCGGTTTCGGCCACCGTGTGCCCGGTGCTGACCACGTCGTCCACCAGCACCACCGTCCGACCGGAGATGGCCACCTCCGGCAGACTGATGCTCACGGCGTGATCGCTGTGGCGGACCTTGTGGGCGATGGCGTACTCCAGCCCCGCCTTGGCGGCGATGCCCGCCACCCACTGCTCCGACTCCTGGTCGGGGCCCAGCAGCAGGGGGTTGTCGCTGCGCCGGGCGAGCCGTGCGGCCATCAGTGGCGCCGCGGTCAGGTTGATGGCCCGGGCACCGGGGATTACCTCGGGCAGATCGCTCACCCGGTGCAGGTGGGCGTCCACGGTGATCACCGCCTCCAGCCGTTCGCCGAGCAGCCTGCCCACGATCCGCTGGCTGACGGCCTCGCCGGGATTGAAGGCGGTGTCCTGGCGCATGTAGCAGAGGTAGGGGGCCACCAGGGTCAGCCGTTCGGCGCCGAGTCTGCGGGCCGTGTCGATGGCCAGCAGAAGCTCCACCAGCTTGTCGTTGGGGTGCTCCAGGCTGCGGCACAGGATGACGTGAGCGGGCAGCTCCGAGGGCAGGCGCACCAGGCTCTCCCCGTCCGGAAAGCGATGAACCGCGACCGCGTCGCACGGACAGTCCAGCGCCGCGCCCAGGCGTACGGCGGGGGACTGATATTCCGGGAATCCGAGTACCAGCATGTCAGACATGGCCGGGTTCTCCTGCCGTTGCCGTTCCCGGGGCCGGCCTCTGTCCGGCGACAGGCTGCAGGTCGCCGCTTTTCCGGTTCCGGGGCTCTAACCATAGCTCACCGGTGCCGGTTTCGCAGCAGCCGGCGCGGGGGAGGTAAGGCCGCACGTCGAGGCCGGGATTCAGAAATCCACGTAGGTGCCGGGCAGCTGCTCGGTGGTGCCGATGCAGTAGCCGCTGTCCCGCTCGGCCAGACCCCGGGCGAAGCGGAAGTCGGCCTCGAACTCGGCATGGATGCGATAGATGGGTTCACCCTTCCGCACCGGGTCGCCCAGCTTCCTGAGCAGGTCCACCCCGGCGCCCTTGTCCATGGGGGCGCCGGCAAGGCGGGCGATGCGGTTCATCTGCAGGTTGTCGATGCCCACCACGACGCCGTCCTGGGCGGCGGTGACCTCGTGGGTCAGTTCGCCTGGCCCGGGACCGGCCTCCAGCCCGCCCTGGGCGGCGATGATGGCGTTCATCTTGGCCAGCGCCCGTCCCGAGTCGAGAATGTCCCGGGCGATGGCGAAGCCGTGACCGCCGCGGATGTCGGGGTCGAACTCCAGCACCCGTCCCGCCAGGCGCAGGGCCTTCTGGCGCAGGTCGGGCGGGGCGTCGGGGTGGTTGCCCAGCACCTGCATCACGTCGCGGGCCTCCAGCACCGGGCCGATGCCGCGACCGACGGGCTGGCGGCCGTCGGTGATGATGACCTCCAGCAGGATGCCGATGCGATCGCCCACGAACTCGAACAGCTTGCGCAGGGCGAGCGCCTGGCGCATGTGCCGCACCTTGGCGGTCGGCCCCACCGGGATATCCACCAGCAGGTGGGTGGCCCCCGCCGCCAGCTTCTTGGACAGGATGGAGGCCACCATCTGGCCCACCGCGTCCATGCCCAGCGGCCGTTCCACGGCGATGAGGATGTCGTCCACCGGGGCCAGGTGGGCGGTGCCGCCCCAGGCCAGGCAGCCCCGCTCCTTGCGCACGATGCTGTGCAGGCGTTCGGGCGAGAGCTCGACCCGGGCCAGTACCTCCATGGTGTCGGCGGTGCCGGCCGGGGAGGTGATGGCCCGGCTCGAGGTCTTGGGGATGAGCATGCCGTGGGCGGCGACGATGGGCACCACCAGCATGCTGGTGCGGTTGCCGGGAATCCCGCCGATGCAGTGTTTGTCCGCCACCAGCGGCTCGTGCCAGTCCAGCCGCCGTCCCGAGTCGGCCATGGCGCGGGTGTAGTAGAGCACCTCGTCCCGGTCGAGGCCGGTCTGGCCCGAGGCCACCAGGAAGGCGGCCATCTCCATCTTCGAGTAGCGGTGGTGGACCAGGTCGCGGGTGATGGCGTGGAAATCCTCCTCGGTGAGCCGCTCGCCGGCGATCTTGCGCCGCACCGCGTCCATGGAGGCGGGGGGCTCGGCCTGGGCCACCCGTACCGGCGCGCCGGCCTCCACGCCCAGCTGGTCGAAGGCCTGCTCCGACAGCCCCAGCTCGTCGGGAGCGACGATGGCCTCGTCGTCCACCACGTTCAGCAGCGCCAGCACCGTCTTGCCGTTGGTGGTGATCTCCACCTTCGACAGGGCCTGGAAGCCCTCGGCCCGGTAGACCGGACACTCCCGGTGCAGGTAGCCGACGTTCTCCCGGTAGGTGTCGATATCCACCCGCCGCAGTCGCAGCAGCCCGTTGCCGTTCGGTTCCTTGCCCATGGCGTCAATTTACACCGCGGACGGGGTCCGGGCCAGAGATGGAACCGGCGCCGCCGGCACGGCGCGCCAGACGGTGGGTACGGTGGTGCAAAAATCGGATTCCAGCCGCGGATTGACACTGAATCAACGCCAATCCGCGGTTGCTTGACGGTTTTCAGCGCTCGGCCGGGTCGGGCACGGCTTCCGCCGACGGCAGGCGGGGCTCGCGGGACTCGGCCTGCTGCAGGGCCCAGAGGCGGGCGTAGATGCCGTCGGCGGCGAGGAGGCCGGCATGGGTGCCGCGCTCCACCACCCGGCCCTGGTCCATCACCAGGATGGTGTCCGCGTCGACGATGGTGGACAGGCGGTGGGCGATGACCAGGGTGGTGTGATTCTCCGCCACCTCGGCGAGCGAGGTCTGGATGGCCTTCTCCGAGCGCGAGTCGAGGGAGGAGGTGGCCTCGTCGAACACCAGGATGGGCGGGTTCTTGAGAATCACCCGGGCGATGGCGACCCGCTGCTTCTCCCCGCCGGAGAGCTTCAGGCCCCGCTCGCCCACCACGGTGTCGTAGCCCTGGGGCAGGCCCGCGATGAAATCATGGATGTGGGCCAGCCGGGCCGCCTGCTCCACCTCTTCCCGGCTGGCTTCGGGGCGGGCGTAGGCGATGTTGTAGAAGATGGTGTCGTTGAACAGCACCGTGTCCTGGGGAACGATGCCGATGGCCCGGCGCAGGCTCTCCTGGGTGACGCCGGCGATGTCCCGGCCGTCCACCCGGATCGCGCCCGAGCCCACCTCGTAGAAGCGGAACAGCAGCCGCGCCAGGGTCGACTTGCCGGCGCCCGAGGGACCCACCACCGCCACCTTGGTCCCCGGGGCGATGGCGAAGTCCACCTCCCGCAGGATGGGCCGTTCCGGCTGGTAGGCGAAGCTCACCCGGTCGAAGCGGACCTCGGGGGCGTGGGCCAGCCTCAGCTCGCCGGCGTCGGGCGCGTCACGCACCTCGGGGGTGCGCTCCAGCAGGTCGAACATCTGCCCCATGTCCACCAGGGTATGCTTGATCTGGCGGTAGACCACGCCGAGGAACCCGAGCGGCATGAACAGCTGCAGCATCATGGTGTTCACCAGCACCAGGTCGCCCAGGGACAGTGCGCCCGCGACCACGCCCTGCCCCGCCATCACCATGACCACCGTGACGCCCAGGGCGATGATGGCGCCCTGGCCGAAGTTGAGCAGCGACATGGAGGTCTGGCTCTTCACCGCGGCGTCCTCCCACTCCGACAGGCTGCCGTCGTAGCGGCTGACCTCGAAGCGGTCGTTGCCGAAGTACTTCACCGTCTCGTAGTTGATCAGCCCGTCGATGGCCTGGCTGTTGGCGTGGGAGTCCAGGGCGTTCATGCGCAGCCGGTAGTGCATGCGCCACTCGGTGATGAGCAGGGTGAAGGTGACGTAGACGCCCACCGTGACCAGCACCGCGCCGGCGAAGCCGGCCGGGTACTTGCCGAGCAGGATGGCCGACACCAGGATGAACTCGAACAGAGTGGGCAGGATGTTGAAGACCAGGTAGTTGAGCAGGATGCTCACGCTGCGGGTCCCGCGCTCGATGTCGCGGGAGATGGCCCCGGTATTGCGCTCCAGGTGGAAGCGCAGGCTGAGGGCGTGGAGATGCTCCAGCACCCGGATGGAGATGCGGCGCATGACCCGGTAGCGCACGCGGGCGAAGACCGAGTCGCGCAACTCGTTGAACATGGCGCTGGACAGCCGCAGGGCGCCGTAGCCCAGCAGCAGCCCCAGGGGCAGGATCAGCGCGGTGGCCTGTTCGGTGTCGAGGGCGTCGATGATCTCCTTCAGTACCAGCGGCACGCCGACGTTGGCCAGCTTGGCCAGCGCCAGGCTTGCGAGCGCCAGCAGCACCCGTCCGCGGTATTCCCGCAGGAAGGGCAGCAGCCCGGCGAGGATCTTCAGGTCGCGGCCCCGCACCCGGGGCGCCTCGGTGTAGCGTGAGCCGTGTATCATGCCGATAATCCTGCAAATGTGTGTCCCGCGGGAGCTGCGGGGAGGGAAACGGTAGCAGAAACCGGCGGGGTTGTGGCGGGTGGGCCGGCTTTCGCGCCCCATCACCCTGGATACGCGTGGTTTCCCGTGCGCCGCGCGGTGATCGGTGGCTCCGCCCCAAAGCGCTGTATAATGCGGACCTTGAGTTCCGGGACAGCGTCCCCATGTGGGCGGAATCCATCCGTTCCCATGGTCTTTCCGAGGTGAAGCAATGCCTATCTACGAGTATGCCTGCAATGCCTGTGGCCACGCCCTCGAGGCTATGCAGAAGATGAGTGACGAGCCGCTGGTGGACTGCCCCGAGTGCGGCAAGCCGGAGCTGCGCAAGCTGATCTCCGCCGCCGGGTTCCGCCTCAAGGGCGGCGGCTGGTACGAAACCGACTTCAAGAGCGGCGGCAAGAAGAACGTCGCCAGCCCCGACAGCGGTTCGGCGCCCGCCTGCGGCACCGGGGCCTGTCCGGCCTGCTCCGACTGATACCGGCCCCGCCGTGGTCACCACGCTGCGCCGCTACCTCATTGCCGGGCTGCTGGTCTGGCTGCCCCTGGGGGTGACGGTCCTGGTGGTCAAGGTCCTGGTGGACCTCATGGACCGCACCCTGCTGCTGCTGCCGCCGGACTACCGTCCCGACGCCCTGCTGGGGTTCCATGTTCCGGGCCTCGGGGTGGTGCTCTCGGTGGTGGTGGTGCTGTCCACGGGCATGCTGGTGGCCAACCTGCTCGGCCGGCGGCTGGTGGGCCTGTGGGAGAGCCTGCTCTCCCGCATCCCGCTGGTGCGTTCGGTCTATACCGGCGCCAAGCAGGTGGCCGAGACCCTGTTCGCCGGGGATGGACAGTCGTTTCGCCGGGTGCTGCTGGTGGAGTACCCCCGCAAGGGCATCTGGAGCCTTGCGTTCCAGACCGGGACCGGCACCGAGGAGACGGTCGCCCGCACCGGCCAGGAGCTGGTGACGGTGTTTGTCCCCACCACGCCCAACCCCACCTCGGGATTCATCATTTTCGTCCCCCGGACCGAGGTCCAGTTTCTGGACATGAGCGTGGATGATGCGCTGAAGCTCATTATCTCCCTCGGCGTGGTGAAGCCGGGCAGCCGCCGTCCGTCTCCGGACAAGGCGACGGCATAGCCGCGCCGCGGCGGACGGGGCCTTCTCCGGAGAGGGTTCGGGTGGAGCCGAGCCTTGCTTTGACCATTTCAGGGGCTGTAACATTCCCGCTTTTGATCCCATCTCACGCGTTTCAACGAGCAACAGGACCCCGCGAGTCATGCGCAGCCACTATTGCGGCCATCTGAACGAAAGCCATCTGGATCAGGATGTGGAACTCTGCGGCTGGGTGCACCGCCGCCGGGACCACGGTGGAGTCATCTTCGTGGATCTGCGCGATCGCGAGGGTCTGGTGCAGGTGGTGTTCGATCCGGACAACCCGGAGAACTTCGCCCAGGCCGAACGGCTGCGCAGCGAATACGTCATCCGTGTCAGCGGCCGGGTCCGCCGCCGGCCCGAGGGCACCGCCAATCCCGATCTCCCCACCGGGCAGGTGGAGCTGGCCGCTTCCGGGGTTGAGATCCTCAACGTCTCGGAGACGCCGCCCTTCCCGGTGGACGAACACGTGGAGGTGGGCGAGGAGACCCGCCTGCGCTACCGCTACGTGGATCTGCGCCGTCCCGAGATGCTGACCCGCATGAAGCTGCGCGCAGAGGTTACCCGCGCCTTGCGCGAGTACCTGGATCGCAACGGCTTCATGGACATCGAGACCCCGGTCCTGACCCGCGCCACCCCCGAGGGCGCCCGCGATTACCTGGTGCCGAGCCGTGTCCACCAGGGCGAGTTCTACGCCCTGCCGCAGTCGCCCCAGCTGTTCAAGCAGCTGCTGATGGTGGCAGGGATGGATCGCTATTACCAGATCGTGCGCTGCTTCCGCGACGAGGACCTGCGCGCTGACCGGCAGCCGGAGTTCACCCAGCTGGACATCGAGACCTCGTTCATGAACGAGGAATCCATCATGACCCTGATGGAGGAGATGATCCGCGAGGTCTTCGCCCATGCCCTCGAGGAGGCCCTGCCCAATCCCTTCCCGCGCATGACCTACGCCGAGGCCATGCGCCGTTATGGCTCCGACCGTCCCGATCTGCGCGTGCCGCTGGAACTGGTGGACGTGGGCGACGTCATGGGGGAGGTGGAGTTCAAGGTCTTTTCCGCCCCCGCCAACGATCCCAACGGCCGGGTGGCCGCCCTGCGCCTGCCCGCCGGCGGCGAGCTGACCCGCAAGGAGATCGACGACTACACCAAATTCGTCGGCATCTACGGCGCCAAGGGGCTGGCGTACATCAAGGTCAACGACGTCGCCGCCGGGCGGGAGGGGCTGCAGTCGCCCATTCTCAAGTTCCTGCCCGACGCCTCGGTGGCCGCCATCCTGGAACGCACCGGCGCCCAGAGCGGCGACCTGATCTTCTTCGGCGCCGACAAGGCCAAGGTGGTGAACGAGGCCCTCGGTGCGCTGCGGGTCAAGCTGGGCGAGGACCGCGGCCTGATGGAGCGCGGCTGGCGCCCCCTGTGGGTGGTGGACTTCCCCATGTTCGAGTGGGACGACGAGGCCGGCCGCTGGATCTCCCTGCATCACCCCTTCACCTCGCCGAAGGAGGAGGACCTCGAGCTGCTGGAGTCCGACCCCGCCGCCTGCCGCTCGCGCGCCTATGACATGGTGCTCAACGGCACCGAGGTGGGCGGAGGCTCCATGCGTATCTACCGCCATGCCGTGCAGCAGCAGGTGTTCCGCATCCTCGGCATCTCCGAGGAGGAGGCCGGGGACAAGTTCGGCTTCCTGCTCGAGGCCCTGAAGTACGGCTGCCCGCCCCACGGCGGGCTGGCCTTCGGCCTCGACCGGCTGGTGATGCTCATGACCGGCGCGGCCTCCATCCGCGACGTCATGGCCTTTCCCAAGACCCAGAGCGCCAGCTGCCCCCTCACCCGCGCCCCCTCCGCCGTGGACGACCGCCAGCTGCGCGATCTCAACCTGCGTCTGCGCCGTGTCCCGGGGCAGGAGGGCTGAGACGGGATGAATGAATAGACAGGATTGACAGGATTTTTCAGGACTTACAGGATTAACAGCGGTTTAAAGAGTTTGTCCTAAGCGCATGGAAGGATGCCGTATCGTTGCGGCAACCCAGATATCCAAACCAGGAGCGGATGCCGATATCCTGGGCTCCCACGGTTGGAACCTGCCCGGGCAACCAGGGCATACACTTACGACTTCAATCCTGAAAAATCCTGTCCATTAAAGGTCTTCCTCGATGGCCGGAAAAGCGTACAAGCGGCCGGAGTCGGTGCTGGTGCTGGTCTACACCCGGACCGGGGAGGTGCTGCTGATGCGGCGGCGCGAGCCGGCGGATTTCTGGCAGTCGGTGACCGGCAGCCTGGAGTGGGACGAGAATCCGGCGGAGGCGGCACGGCGTGAGCTGGCCGAGGAGTCCGGGCTGTCCGCCGGCGGGTTGTCCGCGGCCGGGGTGAACCGCCGCTTTCCCATCGTCCCGCCCTGGCGCGAACGCTACGCCCCGGAGGCGGACCACAACACCGAGCACTGGTTCCTGCTCGAACTACCGGCGCCGGTTCCGGTGCGGCTCAGTCCCCGCGAACACGCCGAGTACGCCTGGCTGCCCGCCGCCGAGGCCGCCGCCCGGGTCGGCTCCTGGACCAACCGCGAGGCCATCGAGCGCTTTGTCCCCGCCCACGCGCCCGGCTGACGGGCCCGGTTCCGGTTGTGGGCGGCACGCCCTGCCGGGCGCCGCGAACGCCGCTTCAGGGTTCAGGAAACCTGAAACAGTCCCGGCAATCGGCGTAATCTGTGGCAAACCGGAACAACAGACGCAGAGTCCGACTCATGACCAACGAACGCAAGGATGAAGCCCCCGGGAGTGCCCCGGTGCTGCTGCTGCACGGGCTGTGGATGCCGGGACTGGAGATGAGCCTGCTGCAGCACCGGCTGGAGGGGCGCGGCTGGCACTGCCGGCGCTTTACCTACACGACTTTCCTGGGCACGGTCGACGACAGCGTGGCCGCACTGGACGCCGTGGTGGCGGAGATGGATTCGCCCCGGGTCCACTTCGTCGCCCACAGCCTCGGCGGACTGCTGCTGCGCCACTACTTCAACGACAGGTCGGACGCGCCCGCGGGCCGGGTGGTGACCCTCGGCACGCCCCACACCGGCAGCAAGGTCGCCCAGGTGCTCAACGGGCTCGGTCCGCTGGGCTGGGTACTCGGCAACGGCCGCCGGATGGGGCTCATGGGCGACGCGCCGGCCTGGTCGCCGGAGCGGGATCTGGGCGTCATTGCCGGCACCATGAGCATGGGCCTGGGAATGGTGGTGCCGGGGCTGGACAGCCCCAACGACGGCACGGTCGCAGTCGCCGAGAGCCGCTGTCGGGAGATGGCCGACTACCTGGAACTGCCCGTCAGCCACATGGGCCTGGTCCTCTCCGAGCAGGTGGCCGAAGCCATCTCCGCCTTCCTCGCCAACGGCCGTTTCCCGCACGGGGTGGAGCGTGATGATCCGGAGTGAAGGCTCGACAACCGCCGATCGGCGGAATTGCCATGCTTTGTCTTTTTCGCTCAATCAGCGTGAATGATGTCCATCTGCGGTTGAAGCGTTCGTTCTTCAAGAGACACGGTGGTGAGAAAGTTTGGCATTGCCATATCCTCCTGCACCTCCGGCGTCATGGTAGTATCTGCCCATTTAATTTGTGGTTCCGTACTATTTGACGAATAGAAGCGCGAGGTTTTATGGCAGGTCACAGCAAGTGGGCGAACATCCAGCACCGCAAGGGCGCCCAGGACAAGAAGCGCGGCAAGCTGTTCACCAAGCTCATCCGCGAAATCACCGTTTCCGCCCGGATGGGGGGCGGTGACCCGGCGGCCAATCCCCGGCTGCGCGCGGCCATCGATGCGGCGCTGTCCAGCAACATGCCCAAAGACACCATCGAGCGCGCCGTGAAGCGCGGTTCCGGCGGGATGGAAGGGGAGAGCTACGACGAGGTGCGCTACGAGGGCTACGGCCCCGGCGGCGTGGCGGTGATGGTGGATGCCATGACCGACAACCGCAACCGCACCGTGGCCGAGGTCCGCCACGCCTTCTCCAAGTGCGGCGGCAACCTGGGCACCGAGGGCTCGGTGGCGTTCCAGTTCACCAAGACCGGGCTGCTGAGCTTCCCCGCCGGCACCGACGAGGACACGGTCATGGAGGCGGCGCTGGAGGCCGGCGCCGAGGACGTGGTGACCAACGACGATGGCTCGGTGGAGGTGCTCACCACCCCGGAGAATTTCCACGAGGTGCTGGAAGGGCTCAAGGGCGCGGGGCTGGAGCCTGAGTTCGCGGAGGTGACCATGCGGGCGGCCACCAACGCCGACCTCGATCTCGACAACGCCGGCCAGATGGTGCGGCTGCTGGAGATGCTGGAGGATCTGGACGACGTGCAGAAGGTCTACTCCAACGCCGAGATCTCCGACGAGATCCTGGCCCAGCTCTGAGCACCGGTGAAGCGCTTCCGCCAGGTTCGCACTCCACCCCGGGGCGCCCGCCTGTGCCGCTGATACTCGGCATCGACCCCGGCTCCCGGGTCACCGGCTACGGGCTGGTGCGGGTGGAGGGCAACCGCAGCGCCTATGTCGCCAGCGGCGAGGTGCGGGTGGAGGGGGAGACACTGGCCCAGAAGCTGCACCACATCTTCACCGCGCTTAGCGCGGTGATCGAGGCCCACGCCCCGGACGAGGCGGCGGTGGAGCAGGTGTTCATGCACCGCAATCCCGACTCGGCCCTGAAGCTGGGCCAGGCCCGGGGCGCGGCCATCTGCGCCCTGGCCACCCACGGACTGCCGGTGGCCGAGTACACCCCCCAGGAGATCAAGCGGGCGGTGGTGGGCGGCGGCCGGGCGGTCAAGGAGCAGGTGCAGCACATGGTCAAGGCGCTGCTGAACCTGAGCGAGGTCTCCTCGGCGGACGCCGCCGACGCCCTCGCGGTGGCCCTGTGCCACGGCCACACCGGCCAGACCCTCGCGCGCATGGGGGCGGTGACCATCCGCGGCCGGCGGGGAGGTCGGTGGCGATGATCGGGCGCCTGCGCGGGGTCATCCTGGAGAAGCGGCCGCCCTGGCTACTGCTCGACGTGCACGGCGTGGGCTACGAGATCGAGGCGCCCATGACCACCTTCTACCGCCTGCCGGCGGTGGGCGCCGAGGTTTCCCTGCACACCCACCTGGTGGTGCGCGAGGACGCTCACCTGCTCTACGGTTTCATGGACGCGCGCGAGCGCGCCCTGTTTCGCACCCTGATCAAGGTCTCCGGCGTCGGCGCGCGCCTGGCGCTCGCCATCCTCTCCGGCATGGAGGCCGACAGCTTCGCCCGCTGTGTCCAGGAGGGGGACGTCGCCGCCCTCACCCGGCTGCCGGGCATCGGCAAGAAGACCGCCGAGCGGCTGGTGGTGGAGATGCGCGACCGCCTCGCCGACTGGGGGGGCGGAGCGGTGCTGCCCGCCTCCGGCCGGCCGGGCGGAACCGGCGCCCCCGTCACGCCCGTGGACGACGCGGTCAGCGCCCTGGTGGCCCTCGGCTATAAGCAGGCCGAGGCGGTGCGGGCGGTCAAGGCCGTCGCCGCCGAGGGGCTCACCAGCGAGGAGATCATCCGCCACGCCCTGCGCGGCATGGTCTGATCCGACTCCCGGCAGTGCACCGAAAATACGGTAAACCGCAGATTAACGTTGATTTTCGTTGATTTCTCATGAGATTCCGGATGGGGTGCGGTGCCCGGTCGTAGATGTGACTCCGCTAGCAGTGGTGCTGTGGCGGCAGATGAAGCCGGTTGGAAAATTCACGCAAATCAACGTTAATCTGCGGTTTACCGGTTTTTGTTTGCCCAATCCGAACTTCATGGTTCCATAGAGACATTCCAGTGCCGGAGAGGCCGATGACCGAGCGCCTGATTGCCGCCGAGACCCGTCCCGAGGACGTCACCGTGGAGGAGACCATCCGCCCGGTCCGTCTGGCCGACTACGTGGGCCAGGCCTCCGTGCGCGAGCAGATGGGGATCTTCATGGACGCCGCCCGGCGCCGGGGCGAGGCGCTGGACCACGTGCTCATCTTCGGCCCGCCCGGGCTCGGCAAGACCACCCTGGCCCACATCATCGCCAACGAGATGGGGGTGGGGCTGAAGCAGACATCCGGTCCGGTACTGGAGCGGCCCGGGGACTTGGCGGCCCTGCTCACCAACCTGGAGCCGCGCGAGGTGCTGTTCGTGGACGAGATCCACCGGCTCAGCCCGGTGGTGGAGGAGGTCCTCTACCCGGCCATGGAGGACTACCAGCTCGACATCATGATCGGGGAGGGGCCGGCGGCGCGCTCCATCAAGCTGGACCTGCCGCCCTTCACCCTGGTGGGGGCCACCACCCGCGCCGGTCTGCTCACCTCGCCCCTGCGCGACCGCTTCGGCATCGTCCAGCGGCTGGAGTTCTACGCCGTGGAGGAGCTGGCGCGCATCGTCACCCGTTCCGCCGGCATCATGGCCGTGGGCATGACCCCCGATGGCGCCCACGAGATCGCCCGCCGCTCCCGAGGCACCCCGCGCATCGCCAACCGCCTGCTGCGGCGGGTGCGCGACTACGCCGAGGTGCGGGCCGACGGCCAGGTGAACCGGGCGGTGGCCGCCGAGGCCCTCGCCATGCTGGATGTGGACGTCATGGGCTTCGACCTCATGGACCGCAAGCTGCTCGGTGCCCTGATCGAGAAGTTCGATGGCGGGCCGGTGGGCATCGACAGCCTGGCGGCGGCCATCGGCGAGGAGCGTGACACCATCGAGGATGTGCTGGAGCCCTTCCTCATCCAGCAGGGTTTCATCGCCCGCACGCCCCGGGGCCGGGTGGCGACCCGCAACGCCTATCTTCACTTCGGACTCAAACCCGGGCAGAATGTACCATCGGCATCGATCCCGGACCTCTTCGATCCTTCCGCGCTGGACTAGTCCCGGCGCCGGAATCCCCGACGGACTGATTATCCAGAGCCTGCGCCGCCACCGGCGGCAGCGGGCGGGTCGCGATATGGCCGCGAGCGGGGATGGGGGTGAACCAAATCGGGCTTCCCATCCGTTATCCCTGAATGACATCCGCGGAGCGGGTGGCGGGCGGTGGAGGCGGGCGGTTGTTTCCGTTAGCATAGTTCGGACTTTTACGCAGGGTAGCTTTGGCAGTGAAGGAGCAGACGCGGCAGTCGGTGACGGACGGACACTTCGTGTGGCCGGTCCGCGTCTATTACGAGGACACCGACACGGGCGGTGTGGTCTACTACGCCAACTACCTCCGTTTCATGGAGCGGGCCCGGACGGAATGGCTGCGCAGCCTGGGCTTCGAGCAGGATGCCCTCGCCCGCGAGGCGGGGGTCATCTTCGCGGTCCGTTCCGCCGCCCTGGAATACCTGCGTCCGGCACGCTTCAACGACCTGCTGCAGGTGGACTCGCGCATCGCCGGGGTGGGCCGCGCGAGTCTGACCTTCGAACAGTCCATCGTCCGCCGGGAAGAGCCCGCGGTGCCGCTGTGTACCGGCCGCATCCGTGTGGCCTGCGTGAGCGCCGATGCCCTGCGCCCCCGGCCCATACCACCTGAGATACTCGCGGAGATAAGCGGTGACCGCTGACCTGTCCCTGGTAAGTCTCGTCCTCACGGCAAGCCCCCTGGTCAAGGGGGTGATGCTGCTGCTGCTGTTCGCCTCGCTCGCTTCCTGGACGATGATCTTCCAGAAGGCGGCCATGCTGCGCCGGGCTCGGCGCCTGGCCGAAGAGTTCGAGGACGACTTCTGGTCGGGCACCGAGCTGACCGGACTCTACACCCGGCTCTCCGCCCGCAAGGGTGAACGCTCGGGGATGGAGAGCATCTTCCTGGCCGGCTTCAAGGAGTTCGCGCGGCTGCGCAAGCAGCGCGGGCTGGAGGCCACCGTGGCGGTGGAAGGGGTGCAGCGGGCCATGCGCGTGGTGCTCTCCCGGGAGATGGACCGGCTCGAAACCCACCTGGCGTTCCTGGCCACGGTGGGCTCGACCAGCCCCTATGTGGGCCTGTTCGGTACCGTGTGGGGCATCATGAACTCCTTCCGGGCGCTGGGGAACGTGAGCCAGGCGACGCTCGCCATGGTGGCCCCGGGTATCGCCGAGGCGCTCATCGCCACCGCCATGGGCCTGTTCGCGGCCATTCCCGCGGTGGTGGCCTACAACCGCTACTCCAACCAGGTGGAGCGGCTCTATACCCGCTACGACGCATTCCTGGAGGAGTTCTCCAGCATCCTCTACCGCCAGGCCGACAGTGGCGAGAGGAGTGCGGCATGAACCGCGCACCCGCGAGTGACGGAGGATGGCGCTGATGGCCGGTGTCCAGACTCGCCACCACAAGCGCCGGCAGCCGATGTCGGAGATGAACGTGGTGCCCTACATCGACGTGATGCTGGTGCTGCTGGTGATCTTCATGGTGACCGCGCCCCTGCTCAGCCAGGGGGTGAAGGTGGAACTGCCCCAGGCGCCTTCCAAGCCCCTGGAGCGGAACCAGACCGATCCCCTGGTGGTGAGCGTGGACCGGGACGGAAACTACTATCTCAACGTGGGAGAGAACAGCGACGCACCACTGGCCGAGGCGGACCTGGTGGCGCGGGTGGCCGCGGTACTGCGTCACCGCCCCGGCACGCCCGTCTACGTCAAGGGGGATCGGGCGGTGGACTACGGCACCGTGGTCTATGCCATGACCCTGCTGCAGCGGGCCGGAGCACCGGGTGTGGGGCTCGTCACCCAGGCCGAGGAGCGCTGAGTCCAGGTCCATGCTGCGCTTCATCCGCGACTACCCGGTCTCGTTCCTGTTCGCCGTGCTGGTGCACATGCTCCTGCTGGTGTTCCTGGTGGTGGGGCTCGACTGGTCACCCAAGCCGCAGCAGGGCGGTGCCGAACCCCAGGTGGTGCAGGCCACGGTGGTGAACGAGGAGCGGGTACAGGCCGAGATCGACGCCCTGCGCCAGCAGGATCGGCAGAAGCGGGCCGACGAAGATGCCCGCCAGCAGCGCCTGGAGCAGCAGGCCGCCGAGGCCGAGCAGCGGCGCCAGGCCGAGGAGCAGCGTCTTACCCGGCTAGAGGAGGAGCGCAAGGCCGCCGCCGAGGAGGCGGAACGCCAGCGCCAGGCCGAGGCCCGGCGCCTCGAGCAGCTGCGCCAGCAGCAGGCCGCGGAATCCGAACGGTTGCAGCAGCTGGAGCGGGAGAAGCAGGCCCTGGAGGAGGCCCGACGGCAGGAGGCGGAGCGCAAGCGCCAGGCTGAGCAGGAGCGGCAGCAGGCCGAGGCGGAGGCCCGCCGGCTCACGGCCGAGAAGCAGCGGCTGGAGGAGGAGGCGCGCCAGGCCGCCGAGGAGAAGAAGCGCCAGGAGGAGGCCGCCCGCCAGGCCGCCGCGGAGAAGAAGCGCCAGGAGGAGGCGGCGCGCCAGGCCGCCGCGGAGAAGAAGCGTCAGGAGGAGGCCGCCCGCCAGGCCGCCGCGGAGCGCAAGCGCATCGAGGCCGAGCGTGCCGCAGCCGAGAAGAAGCGCCGTGAGGAGGAGGCCCGCAAGGCCGTTGCGGCGAAGCAGCAGGCGGAGGAGGCCCGGCTGCGCCAGGAGATGATTGCCGCCGAGGAGTCCCGCCTGCGTGCGGAGGCGGACCGGCGTGCCCAGCGGGAGGTGGACCGTTACATCGCCATCATCCGCCAGCGGGTGGAACGCAGCTGGATCCGTCCGCCCAGTGCGGTCCAGGGCCTCTCCTGTACGCTGCAGGTGCGGGTCATTCCCAGCGGAGATGTGGTGGACGTGAGTGTAGTGACCAGCAGCGGCGACGGCGCCTTCGACCGGTCCGCGGTGGCCGCCGTGTACAAGGCCTCGCCGCTGGACCTGCCGCGTGAGCCGGGGCTGGCGGATCGGTTCCGTGTGTTCAACCTGGATTTCAGACCGGAGGGATAACAGAGCATGAAGACCCTGCTGCGCAACTTGGGCCTGCTGCTCATCGGCCTGCTGCTGTTCCAGGCCCGCGCCCACGCGGTGCTGACCATCGAGATCACCCAGGGCGTGGAAGGGGCGCTGCCGCTGGCCGTGGTGCCGTTTTCCGTCGTGCCGGGCGGCGCGGCGCCGGACACCGACGTCGCCGCGGTCATCAGCGCGGATCTGGCCCGCAGCGGCCGCTTCCGCCCGCTGCCGCCGGAAGACATGCTGGCCCGCCCCCACGATGCCGCCGAGGTGAAGTACGAGGACTGGCGGGTGCTGGGCATGGAGAACCTGGTGGTGGGGCGGCTGGAGCCGAATCCCGATGGCAGCTACGAGGTGCGTTTCCAGCTGCTGGACGTGTTCCGCGCCAGCCAGCTGCTCGGCTACAGCATCACCGCGCGCCCGGGCGAGCTGCGCCGCGCGGCCCACTACATCAGCGATCTCATCTACGAGAAGCTCACCGGCGAGCGGGGGGCCTTCAACACCCGCATCGCCTACGTGACCGTCCAGCGTCCAGCGAAGGGTGAGACGCTGTTCGGCCTGCAGGTGGCCGACTCCGACGGCCACAATCCGCAGACCATTCTCTCCTCGCGTGAACCGATCATGTCGCCGAGCTGGTCTCCGGACGGCAACCGCCTGGCCTATGTCTCCTTCGAGGGCAAGCGCTCGGCGGTCTATGTCCAGGACGTGCGCACCGGACAGCGCGAGCAGGTCACCTCCAGTCCGGGCATCAACGGCGCGCCCGCCTGGGCTCCGGACGGGCAGCGCCTCGCCCTGACCCTGTCCAAGGACGGCAACCCGGAGATCTATGTGCTGTACCTCTACAGCAAGCGCCTCGCCCGCATCACCAACAGTCTCGGCATCGACACCGAGCCGAGCTGGGCACCGGACGGCATGTCCCTGGTGTTCACCTCCGACCGGGGCGGCACACCGCAGATCTACCGGGCCTGGCTCGACGGCGGGCGCACCCAGCGCCTCACCTTCGACGGCAGCTACAACGCCAGCCCCGATATTTCGCGGGACGGCAAGCGCCTCGCGGTGGTGAATGGCGACGGCCGCAACTTCCATATTGCAGTGCAGGACCTGGACAGCGGGGTCCTGCAGGTTGTAACGGATACACCGCTGGATGAATCACCGAGCTTCGCGCCCAACGGCAGCATGATCATCTACGCCACCCAGTCCGGCGGACGTGGTGTGCTGGCCGCAACTTCGGTGGATGGGCGCGTCAAGCAGCGGCTGCTGCTCACCGAGGGCGAGGTCCGGGAACCGACTTGGTCCCCGTTCCTCCAGTGAGCTGGCGGAATACGGACAAGGGGCTTTTTCACATTTACTCTCATTCAAGGAGTTGCATCATGTTTCTCCGCATCGGCAAATTCGTGGGTACCATCGTGGTGGGACTGTCCCTGCTGGGACTGGCCGGGTGCCAGACTACCGGCGGTCTGGGACAGGGCGAGGAGGGCGCCGCCGTGGATGAGGCCGGCGCCATGAGCGGCGGGGCGGATGCCCGGGGCGCGGCCGCGGGCGGGCGTTTCAGCAGCGCGGCGCTGGACGATCCCAACAGCCCGTTGGCCAACCGGGTGTTCTACTTTGATTTCGACAGCTTCATGATCAAGGACGAGGACCGCTCGACCATCAGCGCCCACGGTGAATTCCTCGCCGCCAATCCCGACGCGCAGGTGCGCCTGGAGGGCCATGCCGACGAGCGCGGCAGCCGCGAGTACAATATCGCCCTGGGCGAGCGTCGGGCCAACGCCGTCCGCCAGCTGCTGCAGCTCCAGGGTGTGGCCGCCGGCCAGATCGAGACGGTAAGCTACGGCGAGGAGCGCCCAGCGGGCCTCGGCCACGACGAGCAGTCCTGGTCACTGAACCGCCGGGTGGAGCTGATCTACACGAGGCGTTGAGATGAGGTTCGACAACCGCATCATCGCGGCTGCCGTCGCCCTGGCCTTCGGGCTGGGGGCGGCGGCGCCCGCCCAGGCACAGCTGTTCGGCGGCGCCAGCCGGGATGACGTGGCCGCGCTGCAGCAACGGGTGGAACGCCTCGAGCGCCTGCTCGACAGCGGCAGCCTGGCCGACCTGCTCACGCGTGTGGAACGCCTGCAGCAGGAGATCCAGCAGCTACGGGGTCAGGTGGAGACACAGGGCTACGCCATCGAGGAGCTGAAGAAGCGTCAGCGTGATCTCTACGTGGACGTGGATCGCCGACTGGGACGGCTCGAGGCCGGTGGCCCGGCGCCGGCTGCAGCCACTCCTGTCCCAGGACCCGCGGAAACGGCTCCGCCGGCGGCCGATTCGGCCCCGGCCGGGGTCGACGAGGTGGCGGAGCAGCAGGCCTATGAACAGGCATTCGACCTGCTCAAGCAGGGACGCTATGCCGACGCGGCCGCCGCCTTCAGCCGCTTTCTGACCGATTTCCCCGGTGGGACCTATGCGCCCAACGCCCAGTACTGGCTGGGCGAGGCCTATTATGTGACCCGTCGCTTCGACGAGGCGCTGGCGGAGTTCAGCAAGGTGCGCGAACTCTACCCGGAGAGCCAGAAGGTGCCGGATGCCCTGCTCAAGATGGGTTACATCCTCATCGAGAAGGGGGAGCGGGAGCGTGCCCGCACGCTACTCAACGAAGTGAAGCAGCGCTACCCCGGAACCACCGCCGCCAGTCTCGCCGACCGGCGACTCCAGAACATGGGACGCTGATGGCCCGGTGTTCAACGGCCCGCCCGGCGGCGGAGTCGGGTGCGTGAGTCGGCTACGCATTACGGAGGTTTTCCTGTCCCTGCAGGGCGAGGCGCGAACGGTGGGATTGCCCACGGTGTTCGTGCGCCTCACAGGCTGCCCGCTGCGCTGTGACTGGTGCGATACCGAATATGCCTTCCAGGGCGGGGAGTGGCGGGAGATCCCCGATCTGGTGGCGGAGGTGGAGGCGTTCGGCGTGCGCCATGTCTGCGTCACCGGGGGTGAGCCTCTGGCCCAGCAGGCGGTGCACGAACTGCTCGGCGCGCTCTGCGATGACGGCTTCGAGGTGGCCCTCGAAACCAGCGGCGCCCTGGACATTTGCGGCGTGGATCCGCGGGTGAGCCGGGTCATGGATCTGAAGGCCCCGGGATCCGGCGAGGCGGGACGCAACCGCTGGGAGAACCTCGACTGCCTGACCCGGGGGGACCAGGTGAAATTCGTACTGCGCGATCGGGCGGACTATGATTGGGCCTGTGAGCAGCTGCGCGTGTACGACCTGGCGGAGCGTTGCGAGGTCCTGTTCTCACCCGTCCATGGAGTGCTTCCGCCCCGCCAGCTGGCCGAATGGATACTGGCCGATCGACTGCCGGTGCGCTTCCAGCTGCAACTGCACAAGTTACTCTGGGGAGAGGAGCGGGGGCGATGAACGCGACGGTAAAGCAGGCGGTGGTGCTGACTTCCGGTGGTCTCGATTCCACCACCTGTCTGGCCATCGCCCGGGATCAGGGCTATCGCTGCCATACCCTGGCCTTCGACTACGGGCAGAAGCACAAGGCCGAGCTGGATGCCGGCATCCGCATCTCGCGTGCACTCGGTGCCGCGGATCACAAGATCATCCGTATCGACTTGGCCTCCATCGGCGGCTCGGCCCTCACCGATCCCAAGATCGCGGTGCCGGATCACCCCTCCCGCGGCATCCCGGTCACCTATGTGCCGGCGCGCAACTCCGTGTTCCTGTCCCTGGCCCTCGGCTGGGCCGAGGTGCTCGGCGCCTATGACATTTTCATCGGCGTCAACGCCGTGGACTACTCCGGCTACCCCGATTGCCGGCCCGCCTTCATCGAGGCATTCCAGGAGTTGGCCAATCTGGCCACCAAGGCCGGCGTGGAGGGGGAGCGGTTCCGCATCCACGCCCCGCTCCAGCACCTGAGCAAGGCCGACATCATCCGTACCGGCATCCGCCTGGGGCTCGACTACGGCATGACGGTCTCGTGCTACAGCGCCGATGACGAAGGCCGCGCCTGCGGCGTGTGCGATGCCTGCCGCCTGCGCCGCGAGGGCTTCCGGGAGGCCGAAGTCCGCGACCCCACCCGCTACCGCCCCGGCAGCCCCTACGCCTGATCAACTCCGTTCGCCACGAAGAAAAGATAGAAAAGACAAAAGACCTGTTAACCGCAGATTTCGCAGATTTACGCAGATTTACGCAGATTATCCTGAAAAGACCTGCGCGACCGATGGACGAACCTTGTGACGGGGGCTGTTGACGGCCCGTGCGGTTCGAGGGGACTGTACCTGGCCATACAATCCCGCTCCTCCCCGGCACTGTTTTTTTAAAATCAGCGTAATCTGCGGCTTATTCGCTTTCGTCTTTTCTTCGTGAGCTTCGTGCTTTCATTATGATGCTCGGGCGGCGGCTTTGTTGATATCCATCCCTGGAATGATTCATCAGCTTCCGCTAATCTAACCCCCTTTCCCGACACCCACGTTCGGGAAGCCGCCACCCCGTGTTGTCGCGGGGTTATAACCAAATCATAGGCCGGCTGGAGGAGGGGAATCCCATCATGGTCTTCGAGAGCTTCGCTGCCGGGCAGTCGTTTCTGCTCTGGTCCACCTTCGTTATCGCCCTGATCCTGGGCGCTGTCGTCAACAAGACCAATTTCTGCACCATGGGGGCCGTGTCGGACATGGTCAACATGAGCGATCTGGGCCGCATGCGCGCCTGGCTGCTGGCCATCGCCGTGGCGCTCATCGGGGTGCTGGCGCTCGAGCCCATGGGGCTCGCCGACATCGGCGCCGCCTTTCCGCCCTACCGGGCCGGCCAGCTCATGTGGGCGGAGAACCTGCTCGGTGGCCTGATGTTCGGCATCGGCATGACCCTCGCCTCCGGTTGCGGCAACAAGACCCTCATCCGCATCGGCGGGGGCAACGCCAAGTCGGTGGTGGTACTGGCCATCATCGGCATCATCGCCTACTTCATGGTCAATCCCTTTCCGGGAACCGACCAGACCCTGATGTCGGTACTCTTCTACGACTGGATCCGCCCGCTGGCGGTGAACGTGGGCCCGTCCCAGGACCTCGGCACCCTGCTGGGGGGCAGCGGCAGTGCCGCCACCGTGCGCCTGGCGATGGGCGCGCTACTGGCCGCCGTGCTGCTCTACTTCGTGTTCCGGGCGCGGGATTTCCGCCGCAGCTTCGACAACATCCTTGGCGGACTGGTGGTGGGACTCGCCGTGGTGGCGGCCTGGTACGTGTCCAGCAATCTGCAGGTGAGCCTGGACGGCGAGAGCTACAGCCTGCGCGGCTACGTCCAGAACTGGGACTTCCTGGCCGACTCCGGCGCCGGCAAGCCCGCCGACAGCCGGCCGCTGAGTCCCCAGTCCTTCACCTTCATCAATCCCATGGGGCAGAGCCTCGGCTATGCGGCCTCGGGCTTCGACGCCGGCCTGCTCACCTTCGGCGTCATGGCGCTGGCCGGCGTCATCGCCGGGTCCCTGCTGTGGGCCCTGGCAACCCGCAGCTTCCGCTTCGAGTGGTTCGCCAACGGTCGGGACTTCCTCAACCACGTGCTGGGCGCGGTCCTCATGGGCTTTGGCGGCGTACTGGGCATGGGCTGCACCATCGGCCAGGGCATCACCGGCGTCTCCACCCTCGCGGTGGGATCCATCATCACCTTCGGGGCCATCGTGCTCGGCAGCGCCCTGACCATGAAGGTGCAGCTCTATCGCATGGTCTACGAGGGGGAGGCCAGCTTCCTGGCCGCGCTGATTACCGGACTGGTGGATCTGAAACTGCTGCCGGCGCGGCTACGGCGCCTCGAGGCGGTCTGAGAAACAGCCGGGGGCGCTTCCGAGCGATGCCGCCTTGCCGCTCATGCCTAGACGTGAAGGGTGAAGCTGCTGAAAGAACTGGGCTTTCAGGGTGGTCTTTGCACCCCGGCGGGGCCGGCGGACTTGCTATCATGGCCCGGATCGGTATGATCCTCCCCTTCCGGATTGGCGCCGTTAGCTCAGTTGGTAGAGCATCTGACTTTTAATCAGGTGGTCGATGGTTCGAGTCCATCACGGCGCACCATATAAAACAGTGACTTATGTAGTATGCGAGCCACTGGCATTCATTATAGGTAAGCTATAGGTACTTTCTGCTGGGCGTGGGGAGTACCTATAGCTGAACCGTTAGGCCGTCACATTTGGGCCGAAACTTGCGCAATCCTGCCCATCTGGGCGAATTAAAGACAGGGAAGAAGTCTTATGGATGGAAATGCGGCAGCCTTCCTGTTTGTGCAGTTCGCCGCCGTTTTCGTGTAATTCCTGCCGGCGTTTATCGCCCAGTCCTGCGAACAATCATCAGGCCGTAACCATCTTCGCGCTGAATCTGTTGCACGGGTAGGCTGCATAGGGTTGGATTGCGGCCTTCATCTGGTCTCTCACTTCCACGAAGGGTCTGGAGGACGCGTCAAGGGCAGGGCGAGAGACGCCAGACATCTGCCTTGTTGGGGACTTTTGACTGCCGTGCGCGTTTGTCCTTGGCTACTTTACTATCCATGGCTGAGATGTGGGAAACGCCATTGAGAGCCACATTGTGATTGTGAACCATGGCTTGTCAGTACGTGTAATCATGCTGGGCGTCAATATTTGCACTGCTATGTCGGTGATTTTGACTTCCGCTTCAACAATTACAATATTGACGATATGGAGCGCATTGACAATGCCATGCACGGCGTTAGCGGATAGCGACTGACTAAAGTGCAGGGAAATAACGCACTGATTTCAAAGGAAGAAGGATAAAAAGCAGGTTGCTTTATATAAAGCAACCTGCTAACTTATAAAAGTGCCGGTGGCGGGGATCGAACCCGCAAGGGCCGTGAGAGGTTGACGGACCTCGGCCCACTAGGATGCAAGCCTAGCGTGTTTACCTCTTTCACCACACCGGCAGTATGAGGCGCGGCCGGGAGTCGAACCCGGGTACGGGGAGTGCAAGCCACCTGCCTGACCGTTCGGCCACCGCGCCAGTGAATGAAATGTTTACTGTTGATTGCCTACCACGGGCCTAAGGTGGGGCGAGTCGCCAAACTAGCAACCCACCTTAGGCCCTTTCTTTTTGTCGCCCACGACACGGCAGGCGTGGTGCTGTGGGCGTCAATTAATAAGATGCACTAAACGTCCTCCTCTTCAAACAAGTCGGGGTCGGCGTTTCTGAATTCGGTCTCTCTCGACGCCAGTATCCATCCCTGGCGTCGAGGCATGGAGATGAACTCATCGGAGTTGGACAGCATGGCCGACAGGGTTGCCAAAGGACGGGTCCCGCCTACCTTGACTCCGCCGTCGGAAAGCTGAGTAACGAGAGTTGATGGTTTAACTGGCGTGTCGGCTTTAGCCAGAAGCTCGCGCACAACATCGAGGATTTCATCTGTAGTTGACCCGCTCCTACGGAGATGAACTCGTCGGGGCATGAGGCGTGCCGTTTCTTTTTCAGAGTCGGTTTCTGAGGCTGAGTCAACAGACACGCCGTACTGAGACAGCAACACCTCAATTGCCTTGATGCGCTCAAGAAGCAATTTTCTCTCGTCAAGAAGTGGGCGAATGAATTTCGGACGTTCACTCATGATTGTAGACTCGCGTGCATTTTCGAGAAGCATAAGTCAGTGAAGTAGATAAGTCAAGTCAATTGACGCAGAGGCTTTTTGCAAACGTGAAGTGACCTGTCCCCACGATTATGTCCCCACGATTAGGTCCACTGCCTGGTTAGTTCAGTCCGGTCAGTCAATGCTCCCCACTCGGGGATCGGCGGGTGGGCCATCAGGCCGCTGTTGGGCGGCAAACTCCGCTGGCGCTAGATAGCCCAACAATGAATTAGGACGGGCCTCGTTGTATTCCCTCCCCAGCTGGGTTAGGTCGATGACCCGATCCCGCAGCGCCTCGTTCTCGGGCGGCGGATCGGGTCATAGCGCAAGTTGGATCTTAAACCCCCACAAGCCGGCAGGCTCTCCGCTCCGAGACGGGGGTGTGCTCGCACATCACCGCCAACCGCCCCACGTGGTTCTCACAAGCCCCTGTGAGCCTCTCTGGTCTCTTCTCTCTAGGGAGTGAGGGAATTAGCCTTCTGACAGGCCCGCGCGGCTCCCAAGTGCGCCAGTTCGCGTTTACGTCCCGTCACAACGCGGGCAGTCTTGCCATTGCCCAATGCCAACGCAGCGCCCGGACCACCATCACACCTTCGCCGCCGATATGGACGGCCTCTCCCTGCATCAGCTCTAGTACCAGCACGGTGCGTCACCTCCCTGTGACTGTCGCTTGGTCTACACTGGGTTGAAACAACGATAACCCATGGATGATGCAGCGGAACAGGGGATTTGTTCAGATTCATGAGGCGATGGCAGAGGATGGAGCATGGCCACTTGGTCAGCGAGAATCGCAGCATGGTTTCTGAGCTGTTGGACTTCTACCATGCAGCTGCTGAATCAATGGAGGATACCGGGTGGGTGAAACAGAACGTACGATGCGAGAGTTCCACGGAATTTTGGACGACTGCGACACGTGGTTGGTACATCACTAGACGTTGGACCGGGAGGCGGCAGCTTCGCTGCTGGACCCTTACCGAGATCTGTATAGGCAACTCCGGGAGTTAGAGATGGGCCAGCGGCTGGCTGGAAAACTCCTTGAAATCCCCAGCTGGGGATGGTTTATGCAGCCCGGTTTCCTAGTACTGTGGGGGAGGATTCCGCCGTGTCCATTGAGAACAAGTCCATATGGTATTTTACAAGACAATGGGGATACGGGGTCGCGCTCTGTTTTGTGGTTGCAGCGATCATAGGTGTGTCCAGTCTCTACGCTGCTCCGATCATCATTGTGGCGGAGCTTATGGGTTATGAGATCAGAGAAAATTCCTGGTTCTTTCTATCGTCGCTCCTCTTCGGCCCATACTACGTGGCAAAGCTAGTGCCTGGTTTCGTTCGGGACGTCTTTCCAGAGAAGTCACGGTGACTCGGCTGGGCGATGAGGTGCGACGATGTGAAGGGCTTCAGGGTCGCACCTATGGCCGTCATGGTCTACTTTGGACATTGAACTCCCAGCAGAGGCTACGGCGACGGTGGGGCGGTGCCACCGTGGAAGTACAGGCAGTCTAAACATTAGTGTGATCGTGCATGATCCTGTCAGCTATGGCTGCTTTCAGTGTAGTTCCGGGCAGTAAAAATTTCAGAATAAGCGCAATTTGTCAGAATCAGTGTAATTTCTAAGTGCCTTTCTTATTCAATTGCTATGAAAGGGGGGTTCATATGAAAGCAATCAAAAAATTGGCATTACTGATTCCGTTTATTCTTTTTAATCAAGTGAGTGTCGCGGATATAGTATGTCCTAGTGTCGAATATGAAGATAGCTACAAAAGTAATTTGCCAATAATAGATACAGACGAAATAATACAAAGCAGCAATTCACTGCTCCCTAAAGGTAGAATTGTATGTAAAGTGTCGTTTGATTATAAGACGTTGAAGAACAATCAGAGGTATAGAGTTGAGGAAGGTATATATAAAGGAATTAAGTACAGGATATACTTTTCAGATGGAAGCGGAACTATACAGGGGCTTCCAACAAATACGCTTGATTACGTTAATGATAGGCACTCCACAAATTGGTCAACTTCATGCGAAAAAGATTTAATGGAAGATACCCATTGGTGTCAATTGCACAAAGAGGATTTGTGGGTCGGTATTTGGAAAGACAAGACGCCGTTTGTAAATATAGGAAGCAATCACTTTCCAGGTTCTATGATGTCTATTCGAATAGATAAAAATAAACCTATTTCAGCGACGGAAGATAGGGGTTTCAGGAAATCAGAGATAGACATTATAATTGAACAGCTTGTAAAAGGTGATATGGTGGCGACTAGATACAAAGAATGGCCATATCACGGTAATATAGATAAATCCTTTGGGCTTTTCGGTTTTTCCCAAGCGTGGGAGATCCTGCATAAGATCTATGATGCAGCATCACTGCGATAATAAATTAGCCGTGCAAATTATAATTACAACTTATAGCATAATGATGCGCCGCGATCCGTTACTGCAGACTCGTTGACCCATCAAGAAAGAAAGTGTGTGGGGGCATTATGGCGTTAAAAAAATGCAAGGAATGTGGCCATGAGGTGAGCACTAAGGCTGACAAGTGTCCGAATTGCGGTGCGCCACAGAAGCGAAGACCTTTGGGGTGCGCAGTTTTGATTGTCATTTTACTGCTCGGTGTCTTTATTGCAGTAGAAATGATGGAATATGGGAATCATTCAACACAAAAATCGTCTCGTAACGAGCAAAAATCCATAACGAAATCTACAGAACCTGTCTCTACACCACCCGCAGAACCTGTCACTACGCCACCCGCAGAAACGGGCTCTGCAGCACCCGCAGAAACGGTCTCTACACCACCCGCAGAAACGGTCTCTACACCACCCGCAGAAACGGGCTCTGCACCACCCGCAGAAACGGTCTCTACAAAACCTAAAAAGTCGGTTAATGAAAATAATAAAAATAATTACATTGAAATATTAAAAATCGAAATAGATAGACTGGATAATTATGATGTAAATATGTTTATGGGATCTGTTCCTGAGATATTGCTTGGGGCTGAATGGTTCGCAGAGGGGGCAAGGATTGCAGAGGATGGGGAGAAATTTATTTTAGAAAAAGAAGAATTAGAATTGCTTGCAAAATACAAACATAAGTTGTCTCTGGTGCAGTATAAATCGCTTCCAAAGTTGCGTGATGCATTCGGGCCAGCTCTTCGTAAAAAACTGTGGGAACTAGACACTTCTGCCAAAACATTTGGTGGAGGGTTTCGTACTATAGAGTTTGTAGGTTATTATTTTTCAGCTAACATAAATATTAAAGAATTTCATATTACAATGCGCGATATTTTACGAAAATTAAGATTCACGCAGGCGCGCTATAAGTGGTATAAGGGTGCAGAAGAATATACATACTTTGAAATGAAAGCGCCTAGCGATAGGGATCTGGCGGTCTGGGAGGAAGACGGGAGTTATCGCATCATTAAGTAGAATAATAATTTTGTAGTCTGGTGGTGATTGTCTGATTGTCTGATTGTCTGATTGTCTGATTGTCTGATTGTCTGATTGTCTGATTGTCTGATTGTGTGTGCAGTGATGATAATCGCCTGACAGTGCTGACGCCGACCGATGGTAAGTTTAGGCGGTTTACCCGTATGGGGGCAGGTCACACGCTTGCGTTCTCTCACTTCGTTCGCAAATGGCAGAGACCGAGGTGTAGGCGACTACATGAGTCATGAAGTGTCTAGCACGGGCTGACAGCACAAAGGTCACGTTTTACCAGCGGCGATTTTGCGTAAGGGATCATCCGCGGGCAGATCCAATGCCGATTCAGCAGACTGTAGCGCAGAAGCAAGAACGTTCCGCCACTTTCGTAACTGGCGTAGGAGGTTCGCAGTATCACGGGATTCGCGGACAGCACGGGCGCGCTGCCCTGCTTCCAGAATGGACCGGTCGTGGATTAGAGGGAACGAGCGCGGCGCATTCTCCACAGCCCGCATGAAGTCGTCATCGCCGCCGGTACGGGCAAACCCTTCATACCGGGCCTGGACCTCCAAAGAGTCCATTGTCCGTGCTTCCTCACGGATCTCCTTCTCGATCAAAAACTGGAGAACAGGATCAGTGGCCGCCGGTTGTGGGCGCAATTGTTCCTCTAGCTCAGCCAGTCGGGAGTCCAGAGCACGGATCTCCGCTCCGATGGTCTTTTCCAAGCGTTCACCAGTGGCCAAGGCAAGCACGCCAAGCTTGTTTTGACGGCCGATCCCAGATAAGTCGGCATCTGAATTGATCCGCGCCTCTTCGCGGCGATGGTCCGCCATGATCTCGTTCAATTGCTCAAGCGTTGCGGCAGCCTTGGCCTTCTGGGCTTCGGCTAGATCGGCCTGGAGCAACTCTTCAAAATATACTTGCTGCATTAGGTCATCGGGCATTGGAATGCTCCTTCACTATCGATTAGAGACCCAGCAATCGGACAACTTTAATCTCTGGCCGATGCCAACCAAGGGCATAGCGGCAGCAGTCTGCGCCGTGATCCGGGCCACGAGAGTCGATATCCTGGGGACGGCGTGGGTCCCGGCCTAGAGTGGGTACAGTGGCCCACCAATATTCACATGCGCGCGATACATAGAGACCCGGCCGATCCGGGTGCCCGGCATCTTGCAGAAGCCGGCGCATTACTTCCCAGCCTGTAATACGATCGCGTTTCTCAGCCGGATGGAAAAGGACGCCACACCGGGCAAACTCCGTGGCGATGCTGCCAGCACTGTGGCCGTGATTTGAGAAGCACGCATCATCAGCCACACCCTCGGCGCGGATGCCCCATCGTTTTGCCATGTCACTGATCGCATCGGCCAGGACGGGGATAGTCCAACCCAAGCCCTCGTTTAATTGGCCAGGGATGTTGGTTGCCAGTTCATCGACCAATACAGTGGAGTCGCGCGAATACCATTGCCCGTCGGGTCCTTGGGATCCTGGCGACACGGCGCACAAGTAGGTCACGCTTGGGGCGGCACTGCCGTAATCATGAGCCAGGTAGTAGCGCCAACCGCTAGCACATAGCGCCTCGGTACGCTTGGCAGGAAGCAAATGAACTACATCTTTAGGGGCTGGATTGTGTGGCAACTGCCGCCAAGGTTCGACCATGGTCCGGGTTTCACTCAACACCGAAGCGAAGTACGCACCGCGGTTAATGTTCCAATCCCCGTCCAGCCACGCCCGCAGTAGGTCGGGATCGGTCGGACAGCTCGCAGCCAACTGTCGGGTGTAGCTCTCTCGATCAATAACGGGATTGTCCCGGTAGGTGGAAGGACACCGAACACAGGTACAGCCAGTTCGTTCCTCCACGAACGGTTGCCACGGTGCAGCGCGGTTGATGTAGCGTTGCACGATCCAACCGTGGCCAACGTCGCCAGGATTGGCGGCAAGCACTACGCGAAGGGGTATATGACTCGGCCCGCGGAGGTTGGACCGTAGGCGGTCCAGCAGTACAGGGGTCGGATGTTGCCCGGCTTCGTCGATCAGGATGAGGGTAAAGCTGCGTCCTTGGAACTTCTGATAGTCCCCCTCCGCCTCTAACTGGCCAAGTTCCATAGTTGCCCCGCTAGAGAACCTCCATAGATGAGTGGCCGCGTTGTAGGATGCGTCGTTCCCGAACGCCCGCCCGAAGATATCGCGGGTCATGGATTCGAAATCGCTGATCCCGGGATAACTTCGGCGAAGATACAGCACGCGGGCATGATGTCTGTATTGCTCAACATGACGAAGGGCCAACAGTGCTAGGGTATGCGATTTACCACCGCCGCGGCCGCCATCCAGACACAGATCGTAGGTTTCTGGGACCGCCATTGTCCGTTTCTGGAAGTCCGATAATTGCAGGGTCTCACTCATCGGTGTCGGACTCATTCGGGAGGAGGGCGGGTGACTGATTGACCACCATTTCATATTTGTCTGGTGATAGTGCCGTGGGCAACTCTACGGTGAGGCGGACGTTATGCTGGTATTCCACGGTATGGCCCTCGCGGTAGCCGTGGCGGGCCTTCAAGAGGAAAAGGCCCGCCACGACATTGCCGCCCATGGCCATCTCAAAAAGCTTTCCCACCAATGCGTCATGTTCGATCGCGCGCCCCTGTTCTAGGGCCTCTAAGGTCCTGAGGTCTTCCTCCTTCACGCGCCGCCATGTGTCCACGGACATGCCCAATGCTCGCGCGATCGAATACTCTGCGCAGCCACGACTGGCCATGTCCCGAATCAGGTCGTAGCCTTCGGGTCCTTTAATGACTTTTTTTGGACGGCCGCTAGGGCGGCCGGTGTGATGTACGCGTGGCATGCGATTACCCGTCGGCCATGGTCGCCTCTAGACGTTGAATACGACGGGCAAGGTCGGCAACGGTGGCCCTAGCGCTCGCGTGGCGCAACACCACATCGGCCGCCTTTACGTCGCCCGACAAGGCGCGGGCGATCAATTCCTGGATAATCTTGGCTTGAGTGGTGCGGGGCACGAGGCACGACGGCGTTCCCGGTGGTCGGCCTTTCGGGTTGCCAGAATGACCCGGTTTAAAGGACACGGTTTTATACCTCGTGGAGTCGCCTACACGGATTATTATAGGAGCAAGATGATTATAAATCATCTGTAAATATACAATAAGCATACGATGAAACAGATAAAAACAGAATGACACAGAGAATAGGTAACCATATAGGAGACAGCTGCGGCCGAAAATCTGGATGGGGGCTTTCGGCATGAGAGGCGGCGCGGGGTGCTCAGGAAGCGTGGGGTCTTTTTCCCTTATTAGGTATGCGGGAAAGAATGCCTACGCACTGGTAGCACGCGGTCCACTCAGAAATCTGGCTCATCTTCGCCTTGGCCATTGCTATCGGCGGCCGCCTTCGGGTGCCCGCTCACCGCACAGGCCGCACAGGACTCTTTACTTCTAGAAAAATGCAGAGTTTTCTTAGGCGTTATGCATCCTGTGCGGCCTGTGCGGCCTGCGCGGAACACGTAACGCTTCGTTGTGCGCTCCCCTTGGTAGTTCGCGTCATATTCGTTTCTTTCGAAACGCTCCACGGTTATGCCATCGACCTCGATCGCCTCGCCCTCGGTCTTATTGAACAGCCGCCCGAGCACCACGCCCACGTGGCGCGCCGCCTGGCTGTCCTCCATGCGCTTGCCCCGGGTTCGGGGCAGATCAAGCCCCGCCGCCTCAGACAGCTCCACCAGCGCCGAGGCGGACAGCTCGTGCCCCTCCTGGCCGTCCTCAATGACCGCTAGGGCCAATGCCCGCAGCCACACCATGTCCGGGTTGCTCACACGTTCTTGGGCGCTCGTATGGCCGTCCATGAGCCCGCATGGGCACTTGAACACCTCGCGTGCGATCCAGTCCGACACGCCTGCCCATTCCCGCATGTCGTGGTCCACGTGCTCGTTGGAGGGCCTCCCGGCCGCTATCCACGTCCGAACGACGGCTTGTACACAGCCGAGATAATACGCTTGGCGCGCCTCGACATGCTCAACCAGCCCGCCCTCTGGCCACGGGTAGAACTGGTAATGGCGTGGACGTTTGTGGATGCGGACAATTGATGATCGGTTGGCGAGATCGCGTGTGGTTTCGACCCCATTGGAGGTCAATTGGAAAACCACCCCGCTAGCGTCCACGTGGACCTCGCCGCGATGCGGGACACGCGCGGCGACGTGACCGGACCATGTGGTCACCATCTCCAGGAATTGCGAATCCATCCGCCCCCGGACGTTGTCGATGGACACGAACGGCCGGCCCGACAACAGCGCCGCGCTCAGACTCTCATCCAGTGACCCCACGCCGCCGTTCTTGCAGGCAATGGGATAGGCGGCCTCACCGTAGATCGTCCGCACGAGGCGCTGGCGCAGCGTCTTCCCGGCCTGGGATTGATCGGCCTCGGCGATGTCCACCGGACACGGGCCGTTGATCAGTGCACCCATGCGTAAGGCTGGCGTGATCATCGCCAGCAGCGCCCGCGCCTCGTCGCCCGGGGACAGGAAGTCAAAGTCTCGAAGCAGCCCGCGCAGTGCCTCGACCGCTTCGGTCAATGGCACTTCCGGCGGGATGGTCTCACTCTCCACCAACACCCCGCCGCATGCCTCGTTGTACCCTGGACCGAGCACCACGGGGCTGCCGTCCACCAGCGTGAGCAAGGGTGCCTGTGCAACCAACCGAATTAGCGGCAGCAGTTCGCGTGCCGCCTCGGTCTCCATGAGCGTTCTGGCCGAGTCCACAGGCAGTCGTTTGCGCTTCTCTACCGGTTCGCCCCGATAGGATACGTGGGCGTATGTCGGACCCAGTTTCTCCACCCGGGAGCGAAACGCATGAGGCGTCAACAGCTCCAGACCCGCGCCGTTACGTTCCACAATGGCCGTGCCGCGCACGAAAAGTTCCCGGCGCTCGGCGAGCCGGGCGAAGATCGGCCCGGCCGCCTCAATGAACGGTACATAGTCGGAGGGCAGGATCACGCGGTCGTCATCGGCTGTCTCCTTGGTCCGAGCCCTGGCGATCGTGCGGGTGATGTAGCGGTCGCCTTCCTCCCGAGCCTTGCCATGCTCGAATGCGAGCAACGCCGCCCGGATCTCGTCGTCGTTGAAGCCGCGGTGCACCAACATGGCTGTGAGCGACATATCCATACCGGACCGGCTGTTGTCATCCAGGCCCTCGGTGCTTCCGTGCCAGCGCGCATGGAGCTTAGGGTCATTTGTCAACGCCCCGCGCAAGGCAGGGGGCGGCATGTGCTCGAAATCGGATAAGTCATGAGACGTCGTATTGAAGTGCACCAGCGTCGCCGGTGCCCGTTTGCGCCCCTTGGCCTGTTTGACCGGGTTGGGCAGGTTTACAGTGCCCGGCAGCCGCATCAGATGGTCCAGGCTATGGCAGTGGTCCCCGCCGAGGTACTCCGAAAGGCACTTATTGTAAGCTTCGAGCGAGTCGGCGTTGCCGTTGACCTCGACTGGACGGCGAAGTCGCCAGAAGGCTTGGTACCCGTTGCCGGAGTCGATGATCACAGTGGGACGGGGCCGGAACGTTTCGAGGTCGCGCCAGATGCGGGCGCGCTCCGCTTCGAGGTCGTGGCCGTCCCGTGGGTCCATGTCCACGTGCAACCACGCCATTGCGGGCACGTCCGCCTTTGTCGCTTTGCCCTGTTTTGCCCGGGAAAGCGGGTTCAGGCAGAAGTACAAGTTCCGCCGACCGTTATGCTGATCAATAAACGATCGCAGCTCGTCGATCCGGTCTCCCGGCACTGTCTTGGCCTCAATGCCCGGCCCATCGGGATTGATAGCAACAAGCTGAATGAAGGGATAGCCGATTGCCCAACACTTCAGGAAGGCAATAGAATCCCCCCTGAGATCAACCGGCAGGTGTTCCCCGGCCGTTGCCATCGACGCCAGCACACCCGGCCAGTGGTGGCGAATATTCATAGCGGTGATACTCATTTTCTCCACTTGGCCTCGGCGCGTGCGTCGAACAGGCGATACTTGGCGTCAAGAAGTCCCCGGTCGATACGCCGGAAGGCTGCGCGGCGGGCGGAGCAGGGCGGTATCATTCGCGCGTAGAGCTCGCGGCGCGCGTGCAACTCCGTGATTTCTGATTTGGCGGCGCGCATCGCTACGGTGGAGGCTTCGACTTTCATTGCCCTGTGCCCTCCCCCGCGTGTTCAGCGGCCCATCTTGGAGGATCCGCTAGCCAGGCTGCGATGTCCGCTCGGCGGTACAGAACTTTCCCACGGATCCGCACTGCGGGGCGCGGGAAAAGTCCCGCCTGGGACCACCTCCACTCCGTCGATCGAGAGATTCCGCCGGCCAGTTGACGCGCTTCCTCGCGCGAGACGAATCCATCTACATCTATTCGTGTCATGGCTGCTCTCCCCTGTTCGGTTCGATTCAATGCTGCCCCTCCGTGGGCGGCGCAACCATATGCTTGCGACGTAGGCCGGATTTTCCGGGTGAAAAAAACCCGCCTTTTGGCGGGTTGGTGGGGATAAGCTAGCGTCCTTCATTCGGTGGTCGGCCGCGGAGTGGTCTTTCGCCTAGTGCCGTGTAGACCCAGTTACGGATGGTTTCCTCGGTGTAGTAGTCATCTGCCTCTGCCTGATCCTGCTTTTTACACACGCGATCGTATACATCCTTGGCGATGTGCCTTACGTCTCGGTCCTGGTTCTCTTCGCGCAGTCGTCGCGCTTCCTCCTCGGCATAGTCCTTATATGTCTTGTCCTCCTTCTCGTGGCGTTTCTTTGCGGCCGAGCTGGTTTGTACGAAGACACTGCTTTCCATCGTCGTCATGGTGTCTGCGATGCTCGCCACGGCTCTCGCCACGTCGGGGTCACTGGTAGCTTCGGCTTGTGCGCGAAGCTTCTCCGAGATACGGTTGAACTCTTTTATGCTCATGCGCGTGCCCTATCGATATCGACCACATTGGTTTGGGCTTTCCCCTGTCCGGCGGCGATGCGATCAAGTTCATCGTTCCACTTGCTTAGTGCCTGGCGCTTCTCTGCGTCGTAGCTATGGCGGTCGTACACGGCCGTTACGTCGGGTTCGGCGTGGTTCAAGAGCTTCCGCACCACGAGCCGTGACACGCCCATGCTTGTCATCAGGCTCGCAGCCGTTCGGCGGAGGTCGTGTGGGGTGAAGTGCTCCAAGCCGAAGTGTTCCAGGTTCTTGTGAACGCTGTGCGCCACAGCTTTGGGATCAACCGGGCCGATGATCGATTCGCCGCCGAGCTTCTTGCGGCTCCCGCGCTTGGCGGTCGGAAAGAGCCATTCCGAGTCACTAGACACTTTCCGGATGTCTTGCAGCAAGGCGAGCGCCTGTGGAGGTAAAGGCACGCGGTGTGCAAGCCCGTTCTTGCTGCGCTCCGCCGGGATGGTCCACCAGCCGGTATTAAGGTCGAATTCCTCCCACCGTCCGTTGGCAACCTCGCCCGGCCGCAACGCCAACATGAGTTGAAGCTGTACGATGTGCCGCACGGCCGGGGCCATCCGCGCGGTGGAGAGCTTATCAAGCAGGGTTTTGATCTCGTCTTCGGTCAACACCCGATCCCTACGGGTTTCCTTGCCGGGACGTTTGACCTGGGCGCAAGGATTGGCAGCGACAACATCGCGGCTAATGCCGAAGTTGAACACCTTGCGAATGAGCGCCAACAGTCGGTTGGCTTGGATCGGCGCACCCCGGTCGGCGACGGCCTCAATCAGCGCCACCACGTCCCGTCGGGTGATGTCGTGGGCCTTCCGGTCCTTCCAGTGGGGCAGCACGTCGACTTGCAATAGCCGCTCATCCGCCCCCCATGTGCGCTTGTGTGGTTTGGCGTGCTTCTCGATGTACAGCGTGGCCAGATCGCCAAAGGTTTCCGCCAGCCGTTCAGCGGTCTTGTTGGCCTGCACGTCCTCGTTGTTGTCCGCCTTCACCCGCACGGCTTTGGCAAGCTTCCGGGCTTGTTTCAGCTTCAGGGCGGGGTATCTCCCCAACTTGGTCTTGCGCAGGCGTCTGCCGATCCGGTAGTAGGCGAACCACGTCTTGGTGCCGCCGTAGCTTACCCGCAGACATAGGCCGGTTTGCCCCTGATCGAAAAAGTCCAGTTGCTTCCCGTCTTCCGGCTTGATGGTCTTGAGCCAAACGTCCGTCATGTTGACTGTTGCCACGCTCGCCCCTCCTGCTGTGGTCAACTGTTGGCGACGACGTTACCTAGAACTCCTATGGGTAACGAATTGTGCTTGACTTAGCTTGCACCATCTTGAACAGGAAAGCAATGGGGTAAGGCTGTTAACGCACTGATAAAACAAGTTAATAAGTCAAATTACCGGTGTCATAATCTGGTTCATATTGGTTCATGAAAGTTCATATGTTGGCGACTTTTAATCAGGTGGTCGATGGTTCGAGTCCATCACGGCGCACCAACTTGAACAAAGAGGTTGCATTGCGCAACCTCTTGTTTCTCGGACTTGGTCAACCCTGCCAGAATACGGCGGTCCCCACCGCATCCCTGTTCCATCCTCACGGCCACTCATTCCGGCGATTGGCCACGGTTCGGCGCCTGACGCCCCCCCTGCCTTGACAGATGGCCCGACGCGGCCAATTCTTTCAATTCCCTGTGCGGGGGGGGATAAAGCAGCATCCCGCATCCCATAAGGCGACCCGTCGCTCAACGAACCTCCGGATAGCATCACGACAAGATGGGATTGGGGCATCGTGTTTGATACCCCGCCGAAATCGCTTCCCGGTCAAATATCACAAATACGGGTGGAGGAATGCCAGATGAATATGAAGAACGTCTTCATCGCCGTTGCCGGTATCGTTTCAGCCTCTCTCGCCGGCCACGGTGTCGCCGATGAGGTGGGCGACGGCAACCGGTACGAGTTGGACCGCTACTACCATTCTGAGATAAGCGCGGCAGAAGCCTACCAGGACATGATGCGGAATGAAGCGGTGCTCATTGACGTCCGCAGGCTGCGTGAATATGCCGCCGGTCATCCGGAGCGCGCCTACAACGTACCCTATCCCCATATCGTAGGCAGCAATGACCAGTCCGCCCTGACCTTCTACTGGGAGGTCTATGACATCGTCAATGGAAGAACCGATACACCCATCATGACCCTCTGCCGCACCGGCCACCGCAGCGTGCTCGCCGCCAACATCCTGTCGGACCCGGACTCGCACCCGGATACGCAGGGGCTGGAGCCCTTCACCAACGTGCGCAATATCTGGGAAGGCTTCGTCGGCCAGTACAAGTATGCCTATGCCGGAGGCAACATCCTCCTGGATCCCAATCCCGTTCCGCTCGACTTGAACAACAACGGGGGGATGGACAGCGATACGGCCGACGTCTACAGCCACACCTCGGACGCGAATCCGGACAAGGATGGCTGGCGCAACTTCCAGCACCTGCCCTGGACCAGCAAGATCCGCAAGCCGCTCGCCTACCTTCAGGATGAGCTGATGTACGAGGGATTCATCGAGTACTGAACCGGTGATGAACGCATGGCTGGCCGTGGTCTGGAAGCGTAGTGGAATGGACTGATTGGGTTCCTCTTCCGCTGCGGTTCGCCGCCGCTACCGCAACGCTCGAAACAGGGGTTCGGGTACCAAGGTGTCCGGGCCCCTGTCATATCCTCTCACCCCTGCCGCCCTCCCTTTCCGGTGCATCGTACCCATGCCATCGTCATCCCGAACTATGCTTTGCAAAGGAGTGATCTGCGGTGAATATCCGCATGGTCTGCGATTATCCCGGAACGCCAGGAGGAGCCTTCATGACCATCGCAGCATCGGTGCGGCGCATGCTCGATGCGCACGGCATCGCCTATGAGCTCATTCCCCACCCCCGGACCGAGACCACGCTGGAGACGGCGCGTGTGGCCCATGTGTCCGAGGACCACATCGCCAAGGGCGTGCTGCTGAAGGACGGCCGGGGTCCGCTGCTGGTGGTGGTGCCGGGTGATCGCCATGTGCGGCTCGATCACCTGCGGGAGGTGCTGCAGCGCTCGAAGCTCGAGCTGGTGACAGAGACGGAGATGGGCAACCTGCTGCCCGACTGCGCGCCCGGCGCGGTGCCGGCGCTCGGCGCCGCCTACGGGCTGGAGACCTGGCTGGACGACTCCCTGCTCGGCCTGGCGCACGTCTACTTCGAGGCGGGCGATCACGCCCACCTGGTGCGGGTGCCCGGCGAGGCGTTCCGCCGCCTGCTGGGCGAGGCCCGCCACGGCGCCTTCGGCCACTAGGCGCCGGGGGATGGAGGCGCCGATCCGGGTCCTCGTGCTCGGCACCGGCCAGATGGGCTCGGCCATGGCGCGCCTGGTGCTGGCGCGCCCGGGGCTGGAACTCGCCGGGGCCTGCGCCCGCCGTCCCGGACGGGCGGGCATGGACCTGGGCCGGGCCATCGGCCTCGACCGGGCGCTCGGCCTGCCCATCGTCCATGACCTGGAGGAGGCGGTGGCGCGATCGCGCCCGCGGGTGGCGCTGCAGGCCACCTGCTCGCGCCTGGCGGAGGCGCGGGATGAAATCGAGATCCTGCTGCGCCACGGCGTGCGGGTGATCACCATCGCCGAGGAGATGGCCTGTCCGGCGGCCACCGACCCGGGCGCCGCGGCGGCGCTGGACCGGCTCGCCCGGGAACACGGCGCGGCGCTGCTGGGCACCGGCATCAACCCGGGTTTCGTCCTCGACCTGCTGGTCATCACCCTGACCGGCGTCTGCGCCGAGGTGCGCTCCATCCGCGCCGAGCGCATCAACGATCTCTCCCCCTACGGCCCCACGGTGCTGGAGAGCCAGGGGGTGGGGCTGTCGCCGGAGGACTTCCGGGCCGGGCTGGCGGAGGGCCGCGTGGTGGGCCACGTGGGGTTCCGGCAGTCGATTGGCCTGATCGCCGGGGCCCTGGGCTGGACCATCGATCACATCGAGGAGCTTCGCGAGCCCATCGTCAGCGCCGTGCGCCGGGAGACGTCCTGCGTCACCGTGGAGCCGGGACAGGTGGCGGGCTGCCTCCACACCGCCACGGCCTGGCGGCGAGGCGAACCGGCCATCATCCTGGTCCACCCCCAGCAGGTGCGGCCCGATCTGGCGGGGGCGGAGACCGGGGACCGGATCGAAATCGACGGCTCGCCCCCCGTCCGCCTGGCCGGCAGCCCGGAGATCCCGGGAGGGCAGGGGACCGCGGCGCTGGCGGTGAACATGATTCCCCACCTGCTCAACGCCGCCCCCGGGCTCCACACCATGGCGGACCTCCCGGTCCCCGCCGCGCGGCTCGGCGACGCCCGGCACTGGGTGCGGGGCCGGGAATGGCCCGAAGATCCAACGGAGGAGGCAAGACGATGACCGGAACGGTCGCTGCGGGCAGCTGGGTGGAGATCGGGGCGGTGATGCTGGGGCCGGGCGAACGTGCGCCCCAGGTTCCGGACGATACGCGGACGGTGCCGCTGGAGCTGCGGGCGAAGGGGTTTCTGGCCGCACCGGCGCGGGTGGGGGAACGGGCGGAGATCCTCACCGCCGCGGGCCGCCGCCTGACCGGGACGCTGGTCGCGGTGAACCCGGCCTACAGCCACGGCTTCGGCGCGCCCATCCCCGCCCTGGCCGAAGTCGGTCGCGAGGCGCGGGCCCTGCTGAAGCGGGACGCCGAAGCCGGCGGCAGCGGGGAGGCCGATCGGTGAGCGGGGACGGAAGCTACGCGGCGGTGATGAAACGCCGGGACGCCATCATGCGCGCCTCGGTGGGCATCGACTACGACCGCTACCGCACCGGTGCACTGGCCTTCGACTACGAGCGCCTGCTCGCGGATACCGGCTACGAGATTGAGAGCGCCCGCGCCGTGCAGGCGGCCACCGGCGTGGGCGCTACCCCCCTCCTGGAGCTGCATCACCTCACCGCCCTGGTGCGGGCGGTGGCGGCGCCCGGCAAAGGGGCGCGCCTGTTTCTCAAGGATGAGGCGAAGAACCCCTCCGGCTCCTTCAAGGACCGGCGCGCCTCGCTCTCGGTCTACGAGGCAAAGCGGCGCGGCTACCCCGGGGTGGCGGCCGCCACCAGCGGCAACTACGGCGCCGCGGTGGCCTCCCAGGCGGCCAAGCTGGGGCTGCCCTGCATCGTGGTGCAGGAGGCCTTCGACAGCCGCGGGATCGCCCAGCCGGAGATCGCCGAGAAGACCCGCGCCTGCGAGGCCTACGGCGCGGAGGTTATCCGCCTCTCGGTGGGGCCGGAGCTGTTCTACGTCTTCCTGCGGGTGCTGGAGGAGACCGGCTTCTTCAATGCCTCCCTCTACACCCCGTACTCCGTCCGCGGCATCGAGACCCTGGGCTACGAGCTGGCGCTGCAGGCGCTGGATCTCTGCGGGCGCTTTCCCGACGCGGTCATCGTCACCCATGCCGGGGGGGGAAACGTCACCGGCACCGCGCGCGGCCTGCGCGAGGCGGGCGCGGGCGGGACCGAAGTCGTGGCGGCGAGCGTGGATCTTGCCGGTCTGCACATGGCCTCCGACCGCGACTTCAACCGCAAGTCCTTCACCACCGGCCACACGGGCTTCTCCATGCCCTTCACCACCTGGCCGGACCGGGCGGACGTACCACGCAGCGCCGCCCGGCCGCTGCGCTACCTGGACCGCTTCGTGACCGTGACCCAGGGCGAGGTGTTCTACGCCACCCAGCTGCTGGCGGAGCTGGAGGGGCTGGAGCGGGGCCCGGCGGGCAACACCTCCCTGGCCGCCGCGATCGCCATCGCCCGGGAGCTGGAGCGGGATCGCGTCGTGGTGGTGCAGGAGACCGAGTACACCGGCGCGGGCAAGCACCCCATCGCCCAGCTCAACCTGGCCCTGTCGCTGGGCATCGAGGTCCGGCGCGGCGATCCCCGTGACGACCACCCGGGCGAGTGCATCGTCATCCCCGAGCACCCGGCCCAACTCGCCGCGCGGGCGGTGGACCTCGACCGCGTGCGCCGCTCCTACCTGCGCCACGCCCTGGAATCGCTGCCTGAGGGTGCGGCACTGGAGGCGGCGGACTACGCTTTCCTGGTGGAGGAGACCCGCAGCAGCCGGGCTTACGTGGAGGAGGTCCTGCATGGCCTGCAAGGAACGAGGGGATGATTTCGAGCGCCGCCGCACCCACCTGGGCGGCCTGAGCGACGCGGAGCTGCACGCGCGCTTCTGGGAACTGGCCGAACGCGTCGTCGCGCCGCTGGTGGAGGAGGCGCGCACCCACACCACTCCCGCCATCGAGCGCTCCGTGCTGCTGCGCATGGGTTTCTCCAGCCTGGAGTGCCGGGCGCTGGTGCGGGACATGCAGGCGCGCGGGCTGCTGGGTCAGGGCGCCGGGCGGCTGGTGCTGGAGCTGGCGCGCAAGCGGGGCATCGGCGTGCGGGCCGCGGGCGAGGCGCTGCTGGCGGGTCGCGACTGGGAGGTGCTGGAGGGGATCGGAAAAGGATGAAACTGGATCCCGATCAACCCCTCGACCTGCGCGAGGTGCTCGCCGACCTCGAACACTACCGGCCGCGCCGCAAGGGCTGGGCATGGCGCCGCCACGTACCCGACCAGGCCATCGGTCCCTTCGTCTACCGGGACACCTCCGAGCCGCTGAAAAACTCGGTGCCGCTGCCGGCCGCCGGCTATTTCGGCGGCATCGATCCCCAGGCCGACTGGGTGATCACCACCGAGATCGCCTCGGGGCGCTTCGAGGACGATCTCCGCCGCATGCGCATGGCCGCCTGGCACGGTGCCGACCACCTGATGGTGATCCGCACCACCGGCCAGTCCCACGTGGACGGCCTGCTGGAGGGCACTCCGGAGGGCGTCGGCGGCGTGCCCGTGACCCGCAAGCAGATCCGTGCCACCCGCAAGACGCTGGACGCCGTCGAGGAGGAGGTGGGGCGGCCCATCAACTTCCACTCCTACGTGAGCGGTCTGGCGGGCCCGGAGATGGCGGTGCTGTTCGCCGAGGAGGGGGTGAACGGCGCCCATCAGGATCCCCAGTACAACCTCCTCTACCGCGACATCAACCTGCACCGCTCCTTCGTGGACGCCGCCGAGGCCAAGCGCGTCCTCGCCGACGGCGGCATCCTCCAGCTCGACGGCGCCCACAACGCCAACGCCACCGCCAAGGAGGCGTGGAAGGTGACCCCCGAGCTGCTGGTGCAGCACGCGCTCAACACCGCCTACTCGCGGGCGGCGGGGCTGCCCGACGCGCTCATCGCGCTCTCCACCGTCCCGCCCACCGCCCCGCCGGCGCCGAAGCTGCGGCTGGATCTCCCCTATGCCGTGGCGTTGCGCGAGCTCTTCCCCGGCGTTCGCTTCCGCGCCCAGCAGAACACCCGCTACATGGAGGCCGATACCCTGGAGGCTAGCGTCACCCACGTCCTCGACACGCTTATCTCGCGCCTCACCTCGGCCGACATCCAGAGCACCATCACCCCCGACGAGGGGCGCAACATCCCCTGGCACTACAACAACATCGCCGGGGTGAATACCGCCCGCCAGACCCTGCTGGGCCTGGACGGCCTGGAGGAGCTGGTGAGCCTGAGGCAGGACGAAGCGTTCCGGGCAAAGGTGCGGGAGATCAAGGAGCGCGCCGTGCTGTTCCTGGAGGAGATCCTGGAACAGGGCTACGAGGGCGCGGTGGCGGCGGGGCAGTTCGTGGACTCGGGACACTACCCGGAACGCCACGCCGACGGCATCGTGCGCGACCCCGCGGGCGGCGACGGCGCCGGCACGGTGATTCCGCGTGCGCCGGGCTATGGTGCACCGGTCTGCAGCCACTTCGGCGACAACGTCTACGGGCGGGAGGGCGATAAGCCGTGTGCCGCCTACGGCGGCTGCACCCTCTGCGAACCCGCCAAGATCGTCTACATCGACGAGCTGGACCCGGAGGACAACGTCGATCGGCGGCTGGTGCAGCCGCTGGCGGAGCGCGCCGCGGGCCTGCTGCGCCCGGAGGTGGAGAAGCACGGCGACGGCATCGTCTGCGTCACCCTGTTCGTGCCTGCAGATCCGGCCACCGCCGAGGCCGCCGCCCTGGAGATGGCCCGCCACATGGGGCTGACGGCGCCGGAGGTGATCAGCCGGCGGGTGCTGCACCCGGCGGAGGGCTCCGTGTTCGAGGTGAAGGGGGTGCTGGACCTGGCCCTGCGCGCCGCACTCCTCCCGGGGGAGGAGCGGCGGGAGCTGCTGTCGGAGGCGGAGATCGAGGCGTTCGCGCGCCCCCGCGACCTGCGCGTGGTGGCCGCCACCGTGGGCGAGGACGAGCACTCGGTGGGCATCCGCGAGATCCTCGACATCAAGCACGGGGGCATCGAGAAGTACGGCTTCCGCTGCCGCTACCTCGGTACCTCGGTGTCGGTGGAGCGGCTCCTGGAGGCGGCGACGGAGGAGGATGCATGCGCGGTGCTGCTCTCCACCATCGTCACCCACGCCGGCATCCACGAACGGCACATGCGCCGCCTCGACGCCCTGGCCCGGGAGCGTGGGATGCGGGAGCGGCTGCTGCTGGTGGCCGGCGGCACCCAGGTCACCGACGCCGAGGCACGCGCCTGCGGCATGGACGCGGGCTTCGGCCGCGGCACCACCGGCCGGGAGGTGGCGAGCTTTCTGGTCGGCCGGCTGCGCGAACAGTGATGGCCCGCCCCAGCCTCACCATCGACACCGCCGCCATCGAGCACAACGCGCGGGTCATCACCCGGCTCTGCGCCGCCCACGGCATGACGGTCGTCGGCGTCACCAAGGCCACCTGCGGCCACCCGGAGGTGGCCCGCGCCATGCTGCGGGGCGGCGTGGCGGCCATCGGCGAGTCGCGGCTGGAGAACATCCGCCGGCTCCGGGCGGCCGGCATCAGGGCGCCGATGGTGCTGCTGCGCCTCCCCACTCTGTCCCAGGCCGAGGCGGTGGTGAGCGCCGCGGCGCTCAGCCTCGACTCCGAGCTGACGGTGCTCGCCGCCCTGTCCGAGGTGGCGGTCCGCCGGCACCGGGTCCACGAGGTGATCCTGATGGTGGAGCTGGGGGACCTGCGCGAGGGGATTCTCCCCGACGATCTCATCCCCTTCACCGCCGCCGCCCTGAAGCTGCCGGGGATCCGGGTGATCGGGCTCGGTACCAACCTCGCCTGCCTGGGCGGCGTGGCGCCGGACCGGGAGAACATGGCGCGGCTGGCGGCCCTGGCGCGCGCCGTGGAGACCACCTTCGACCTGCGCCTGCGCTGGGTTTCCGGAGCCAACTCCAGCGCGCTCGAGCTCATCGCCGCCGGGGGGATGCCGGCGGCGGTCAACCACGCCCGAATGGGCGAGTCGATCCTGCTCGGCCGGGAGACGGTGCACCGCCGCCCCTGGCCCGGGACCCGTCAGGACGCCTTCCTGCTGGAGGCGGAGGTGATCGAGCTGAAGGAGAAGCCCTCGGCGCCCCGCGGCACGCGCGGGGAGGATGCCTTCGGCCACCGGCCCGAGTTCGCGGATCGCGGCACGGTACGGCGCGCGCTGCTCAACCTGGGACGCGAGGATGCGGATCTCGAGGGGCTCACGCCCCAGGACCCGCGCCTCACGGTGGTGGGCGGCACCAGCGACTACCTGGTGGTGGAGGCGGACGGCGCGCCCCTGCACGTGGGTGATCGCCTCGGCTTCACCCCCAACTACAGCGCCCTGCTGGCGGCGATGACCTCCGCCTATGTGGCGAAACGGACCCGGATTGGGGCACACTCGTGACCCTGCCGCCCGCGAACGGGCACCCCACCAGGACACCAATGAACACGAGTGCCGCCCATCTCACCCGCGCCACCATCCATCTCGACCGGCTGACCCGCAACCTGCGCCTGCTGCAGGCGGAAGCGGGCGCGGCCGAGGTCTGGCCGGTCATCAAGGCCAACGCCTATGGCCACGGCGCGGTGGCCATCGCCCGGCACCTCGCCGGGCTCGGTTGCCGGACCCTCTGCGTGGCCCACGCGGACGAGGCCCGGGTGCTGCGGGAGGCGGGCATCGAGGCCACCCTGCTGGTCCTCTCCGCCACCCTGCCCGAACAGGCCGGGGCGCTGGTGGCGGCGCGCGTCGAGCCGGCGGTCTGCACCCTGGAGACCGCAGCGGCACTGGACCGCGCGGCCCGGCAGGCGGGGACCGTCGTCCCCGTCCATCTCAAGGTGGATACGGGCATGGGCCGCACCGGCATCCGCCCCGACGCGGTGGAGGCGTTCCTCGCCGCCTGCCGGGACCTTTCCGCCATCAGGGTGCGCGGCGTCATGAGCCACTTCCCCCGTGCCGACGAGACCGACAAGGACTACTCCCTGGCCCAGGTGGAGCGCTTCCGCGGGGTGGTCGCCACCGCCCGGCGCCGCGGGGTGGAGGTGGCACACCTGGCCAACAGCGCCGGGGTGCTGGACCTGCCCGGCTCGCACCTGGACGCCGTGCGCCCGGGCATCGCCCTCTACGGACTGCGCCCTTCGGCGGAGATCGCCAATCCCCGGGTGAACGACCTGTTGCCGGTGCTGGAGTGGAAGAGCCGCATCACCTTCCTCAAGGAGGTGCCCGCGGGCTCCGGCCTGAGCTATGGCCACACCTTCCGCACCGCCCGGCCCACGCTGGTCGCCACCATCCCGGCCGGCTACGGCGACGGCCTCAGCCGCCGGCTCTCCAGCAACCTGGAGGTGCTGGTGGGCGGCATGCGCTGCCCGCTGGTGGGGCGGGTGACCATGGACATGAGCCTGGTGGACGTGACCGCGCTGCGCGGCCGTGTGGCGCTGGGTGACGAGGTGGTGCTCATCGGCCACCAGGGCGGGGAGGTGGTGAGCGCCGACGCCATGGCCGAGCGGCTCGGTACCATCAACTACGAGGTGGTCACCTGCATCGGCGCCCGCGTGCCGCGCGTGGTGGTGCCGCCCGCCGCCTCCACCGCGGCCGATGCATTAGACTGAAGGCAGGAGCGCCGCGCTGCGGCGCATCGGCTGGAGGCTCCATGGCCGTCGACCTGCGACAGCACAACCTGCTGACCCTGCTGGATCTCACTCCGGGCGAAATCCGCCATCTGCTCGACTTGGCCGCCGCGCTGAAGGCGGAGAAGCGGGCCGGCCGCGAACGGCCGCGTCTGCGCGGCCGGAACATCGCCCTCATCTTCGAGAAGCGCTCCACCCGCACCCGCTGCGCCTTCGAGGTGGCCGCCCACGACCAGGGCGCGCAGGTCACCTACCTGGACCCAAGCGGCAGCCAGATGGGCGAGAAGGAGTCGGTCCGGGATACCGGACGGGTGCTGGCGCGCCTCTACGACGGCATCGGGTACCGCGGCTTCGACCAGGCCGTCGTGGAGGAGCTGGGACGCTGCGGGGTCCCGGTGTGGAACGGCCTCACCGACGCCTTCCACCCCACCCAGGTGCTGGCGGACCTGCTCACCATGGAGGAGCATGCCGGGCGCCCCCTGCGGGAGGTCGCCTGCTGTTTCCTCGGCGACGGTGGCGGCAACATGGCCCGTTCCCTGCTGGTGGGCGCGGCGCAGATGGGCATGGACTTCCGCCTCGCCGCGCCGCCGTCCCGGCGTCCCGACGGCGACCTGGTGGCGCGCTGCGGGTCCATCGCCCGGGACACGGGCGCGCGACTGCTGATCACCGACGACCCGGCCGCCGCGGTGCCGGGGGCCGATTTCATCTACACCGACGTCTGGGTCTCCATGGGCGAGCCCGAATCGGTCTGGGCGGAGCGCATCGCGCTACTGCGCCCCTACCAGGTGAATCGCGCAATGCTGGCGCTCAGCGGCAATCCCCGGGTGAAGTTCATGCACTGTCTCCCCGCCTTCCACAACCGCGCGACCCGCATCGGCGCGGCCGTCTACCGGGAGTACGGGCTGGAGGCGATGGAGGTGACCGAGGCGGTGTTCGAGTCGCCGGCTGCCATCGTCTTCGACCAGGCGGAGAACCGCATGCACACCATCAAGGCGCTGATGGTGGCCACGCTGGGAGGCGTGGAATGAAGCCTTCCGCCGCGAATCGACGCCCATCGATCCGGGGGCGCCCATGCTGCTGGTAGTCGCCCTGGGCGGGAATGCCCTGCTACGCCGCGGCGAGCCCCTCACCGCAGAGCGTCAGCGCCGCAACGTCAGGGCGGCGGCAGCGGCGCTGGCGCCGCTGGCCCGCGAGCACCGCCTGGTCATCTCCCACGGCAACGGCCCCCAGGTGGGTCTCCTGGCCCTGCAGGGGGCGGCTTGGCGTCCGGAGGAGAGCTATCCGCTGGATATCCTCGATGCCGAGACCGAGGGGATGATCGGCTACCTCATCGAGCAGGAGATCGCCAATGTGCTGCCCGGGCGACGCTGCGCCACGCTGCTGACCCAGGTCGAGGTGGATCCCCGGGATCCGGCCTTCCGCCACCCCGCCAAGCCCATCGGCCCCCTCTACCCGGAGGCCGAGGCGCGCCGGCTGGCCCGCGAGCGGGGCTGGCGCATCGCCCCTGACGGCAGCGGCTGGCGCCGGGTGGTCGCCTCGCCGCGGCCCTTGCGCATCCTGGAGCTGCCGGTGATCGAGCTGCTGGTGGAACAGGGTGTCATCATCGTCTGCGCCGGTGGCGGGGGTATCCCGGTGGTGCGCCGGGCGGACGGCAGCCTGGTGGGCGTGGAATCGGTCATCGACAAGGACCGGGCGAGCGGCCTGCTGGCCCGCGAGCTGAAGGCGGACGCCTTCCTCATGCTCACCGACGTGGACGCGGTGTACCGCGGCTGGGGGACGTCCGCCGCCGAACCCATCCGCCACGCCACCCCCGCCGGGCTTCGGCGGCTCGCGTTCGACCCGGGCAGCATGGGCCCGAAGGTGGAGGCCGCCTGCGTGTTCGTGGAAGGCACGGGCGCTGTGGCGGGCATTGGCACCCTGGATGCGGCGGCGGCGATTCTCGCCGGTGAGGCGGGAACGCTGGTCACGGCGGATTGAGCGATGGGTGAGGAGTGGCGGGGTGCGTGAGTGCGTGAGTGCGTGGGTGCGTGAATGCGTGAATGCGTGGGTGCGTGAGTGCGTGAGTGCGTGAGTGCGTGGGTGCGTGAGTGCGTGGGTGCGTGAGTGCGTGAGTGCGTGGGTGCGTGAGTGCGTGAGTGCGTGAGTGCGTGAGTGCGTGGGTGCGTGGGTGCGTGAAGGGTCGAAGGGGTAAGGGGTAAGGGGTAAGGGGTAAGGGGTAAGGGGTAAGGGGTTGCGCGGGCTCTTGATTTTCGGGGACGCTCTTGACGGAACACGGAACACGGAACACGGAACACGGAACACGGAACACGGAACACGGAACACGGAACACGGAACACGGAACACGGAACA